>Ga0066376_10001187_pt1 | contig 25299 bp, 19 predicted proteins | sample Knorr_S15_td_Bot_FD_77009 | JGI IMG/M metagenome (GOLD analysis project Ga0066376, IMG submission 77009) | Marine microbial communities from Southern Atlantic Ocean transect - Knorr_S15_td_Bottom_ad_5009_LV_A | ecosystem: Environmental > Aquatic > Marine > Oceanic | place: Southern Atlantic... | reverse complement strand
CGGACTGGCATTTGAACTCTCGCTGCGGTCGAGATAGGCTACGGGCTCGGCCAGGCCTGTTGGGGCAGGAACGCACGGGAGTCATGGAATGCCAACTCCGGATTCCTACGAGTTTCTCTCGGAACACTCCGAAGTCCCCGCGGAGTTGCCCGTCGAGGAGCCCAATCCGACGCCGCCCTACACCGGCTGGATCTTGGTGCCCCTGTTGGTCGCGGCGCTAATCGGCGTGGCAGTCTGGATTCCGTACGAGGCCGAGCAGGACGAGGTCCGGCCGCGAGTGGCTCCGGGAGCCTACCTCAGGCCCGGCACGCCCGCCTGGATTCGCCGGGAAACCGGCCAGCAGGTGATCACCGACCAGACGCTGAGGCAACTGGAGGGCCACGACGAAATCGAATCGCTCGACCTCAGCGACAGCCAGATCACTGACGACGGCCTCGAGGCACTGGTCGGACTCACGCGGCTGAACTGGGTGGGTCTCCGCAACACGGCAATTACCGATGCAGGCCTCGTCCACCTGGCCCGCCTGCCGCGGCTCAAGGGACTCGACTTGGAAAGCACCCGAGTCTCCTGTCACGAACTGCCCGAGTTCCCCGGGCTGTTCTCTCTGAACCTCACCGGAAGCATGGTCGACGACCGCGGGCTCGAGCGACTCGGTCAGATCACAAGCCTGACCGGCATTTCGCTGCAGCAAACCGCCATCACCGACGACGGACTGGCCCACCTCTCCCCGCTGAAGAATCTCTTCTTCCTCTCGCTCTCCGGGACCCTGATCTCCGGCCGAGGCATCGCTCAGATGAACCTGCGGTCCCAGTTGGGCGTTTTGCACCTGAACTGGACCTTGGTCGACGATGACGCACTCAAGACACTCTCGACCTACCCCCATCTGATGCAGCTCTCGCTCGAAGGGACACGGGTCAGTGACCGTGGAGTCGTACAACTGGTCCGGCTGCCCTACCTGATGTTTCTCTCGCTGCAATACGCCCCGGTCACAAGTCACAGTGTCCGCGTCCTCAAGGGGGCTCACCCCGACGCAATGATCGTGCGCTAACCTCACCGCGGGGTTCTTTCGGTTTGCCAACGGCGACCTCTCGACATAGGATGTCGCCGGTCATCAACACCCCCATTCACCGCGACCGGCTGGGGTCGCCTTCGAGTCGAGACGCCTGGTGTCAAGTCGGACCACCCTCTCCTGGAATTCCCGCCACCAGCTCACCCAAACCTACCAGCAATCGACACCAAAGCAGCCTCTGCCACCCCGGCAGGTCCAGGTCCCCTCGGTGCGGTTCTCGGCCAACGGCCTGACCACGCTGCACTGGGACCTGCTGCAGGATGTCTGCGGTTGCCGCGACGCCGAAATCGACTCGATCGGACTCTGGCGACCCAAGGTCTTGGAGTTCGGTGAGGAGCGGGCGATCGAGCTGCTGCGGGACTCCTCGCTGGACGTCTCGAGTGTCTCCTTTGTTGGCGGCTTCACCGGCGGCAACGGGCATGGCTTCCGCGACGCGATCTGGGACGCTCGAGAGGCGATCCGCTTTGCGGGTGCCGTCGGAGCCGACAGCGTCGTGGTGCTCAGCGGCGGCCGCAGCTCCCATACGCTCAACCACGCCCGCCGCCTGGTGCTCGATGCACTCAGAGAGCTCGCCGATGACGCCGACGAGGCCGGTGTCGACCTGGCCCTGCAGCCGATGCACCCGATGTTCGCCGCCGACTGGACCTTCCTCTCGGGCCTCGACGAAACGATCGACATCCTGGCCATGGCCAGCCATCCCCGCATCAAGCTGGCCTTCGATATCTACCACCTCTGGCAGGAACCGGACCTGCAGGCCCGGCTGCCGGAGCTGGTCCCGCTGCTGGGGATTGTCCAACTCTCCGACTGGCGCGAACCGCCCCGGTCCTGCCAGGACCGCCTGTTGCCCGGCGACGGGATCATCCCCTTGAAGGGGATCATCGAGAGCCTGGTTCGAGGCGGATACCGGGGGCACTTCGACCTGCAGGTGTGGTCAGAAGAGACCTGGAACAGCGACTACCTCGAACTGCTGATCCGCGCCCGCCAGCAGTTCGAAGCTCTGTTGCCGCGGATTCCCGTGGCCGCCGTAGAACCGGCACGATGATCCCCTCCGACGGATTCCTCGATGCGCTCCGCTGCTGCGCCGACTCGGCATCGAGCTGCCAGTTGATCGCCGAGGCCGATCGGCTGGTCGACACTCGCTGTGACGACGGCTAGCATGGCCGCGTGAACCCAGCATGGCCTCTCAATCCCCAACCGCACCCTCCGACTGCCCCACACCGCTCGCCTGGCAGCAAGTGCTGGAGGCCTTCGACGAGCAATCCACGTCATGGGAGCTCGACTCGCAGAGGGGGCCCATCGCCGGCCGGTCGATCGGCAGCGGTCCCGCCCTGGTGTTTCTCAACCCGTTGCTCGGCAACTGGCGTCTGATGGCGCTGTCTGCCTGGTTGCTGCGTGACCAGTTTCACTGCGTGCTGTTCGACGATTCGAGCCTGCTGGCCAGGCGGCCTCGGATCGCACCGGGCAGCGTCGACGACCTGGTCGAGGATCTCTGGAGCGTCCACGAGGAACTCGGCCTGCAGCAGCTGATCCTGCTGGGAACCGGGTTGGGCAGCGGCGTGGGCCTGGCGGCCCTGGGCGAGCACGACGGCCGGATCGCCGCTGCGGTGCTGCAGGGTCCCCTGCTGCAAACACACCTGACTTCAGCCGAAGACTGGCTGGCTGTGCTCGGCAGCCACCTGCCCGGTCGACTCAGGCACGTACCCGGCTTCCGCAGCCTGATGGTCCACAACCACAAGCCGTGGTTTCCCCCGTACGACGAAACGCGGCTGGCATTCGCAATCGAGGTCACCGGCGCGGTCCCGCTGCGGACCGCCGCACGTCGCGCCCGCCGACTCGATCGGCTCGACCTCGGCGGTTGCCTCGAACAACTGGCCCAAAGCCGGTCGGTCCCGCCGCTGTTGTTGATCGTCCCCGAATCACTCTACGACCCGTCTTTGCCCAGCCACTCCCCGGCCACCGCAGAAATCACCGCGCGGCTGCCCGCGGTCCGCGTCGAGGCTCTTGCCGGCTGCGGACCTCTGGGCTGCTTGACCCACCCCCACCGACTGACAAAACTGGTGCGATCGTTTCTCGATGAGACCCTCTCGGTACGCCTCCCGTCGCTGAGCGCCTCCGGCGACTGAACACCATGTCCACCGACGACACCTCCCCACCGTCTGCTGCCCCCGCGCCGAACGCCTCTCCCGAGAGCCTCGACGTGATCGCTGTCGGCGCACATCCGGACGATGTCGAGATCGGCTGCGGAGGCACCCTGGCCCGGCTGGTGCAGCAGGGATACCAGGTCGGCATCGTCGACCTGACCGATGGAGAACCGACTCCGGGCAGCCCGTCGCCTGAAGTGCGATTGGCCGAAGCGGCCGAGGCGGCCCGGATCCTGGGTGTCCACCGCGTCACGCTCGACTTTCCCAACCGGCGGCTGTTCGACGGGTTCGAGGTACGAGTCGAACTGGCCAAGATCTTTCGCCGATTCCGGCCCCGGATCGTGATCGGACTCGACGGACCCACTCCGATGGCCTCGCCCGATCACGCCGAGGCCGCGAGGATCATCGACGCCGCGGTGTTCTACTCGAGACTCACGAAATGGGACGAGACCTTCGACGGCCTCGAGGTGCACACCGTCGAGCAGCAGGCCTGGTACTCACTCGCCTTCGCCTCACTCGAACCTCCACCAGGACCCGCTCGGTTTGTCGTGGATATTTCCGAGACGCTCGAGATAAAATTGCAGTCGATCCGGGCCTACCAAACCCAGTTCCCACCGGAAAAGGACCGGGTCTTCCGCCTGGTCGAGGGCCGGGCGGCACTGCATGGTGCGATCGCCGGATTCGCGGCCGGTGAACTGCTCAGCGGTGCACGCCCGCTGGGTGTCAAGGACCTCGTCGAATCGCTCTGCCCCCGACCCACCTGAACCCCACAGCGTTTCCCAACAGCCCACGTCCCTTTCGACACGTAACATGCCACGGGTCCACGTCGGTAGCCTGAGCATCACCGGAGACTTCCGGAGCAACAACGAGGATCGGTTCAGCGTCGATCCCGACGGCCGCTTCTTCCTCGTCGCCGACGGCATGGGAGGTCAGTCGGCCGGTGAACAGGCCAGCGAAATGGCGATCGAACTGATCGTCAAACAACTCGTGGCACAACTCGACTTCGACGAGTCCTCCCAGGAAACCGTCATCGAGACGATCGACACGATCGTGGCCTTTGCCAACACCGAGATCATTGCCCTGGCGCAGCTCGAACCCCGCTTCCACAACATGGGTACCACGCTCGTGTTCGTCGTCGCCGCCGCAGGTCAGTTCTATGCCGGAGGCATCGGGGACAGCCGCGTCTACCGGCTCCGCAACGGCGACTTCGAACAACTCACTACAGACCACTCGCTGACCCAGGCCCTCGTCGACGCCCAGACGATCAGCCCCGAGGAGGCCGTCACGCACCGTTACCGCAACGTGCTCTACCGCTACCTCGGATCGAAGGAGGGAGGCGAAGGGACCTCGCCGGCGGTCTTCGAACCGGCAACCGGTGACCGCTACCTGCTCTGCACCGATGGGGTCACGGATGGAGTCGATGACCTGACACTCGAGGGGTTGCTCGCCGTTGGCGACGATCCGCAACCGATCGCCGCAGCGGTCGTCGAGGCGGCCGTCGAGGGCGGTTCCAAGGACAACATCACCGCCGTCATCCTGCTGCTCGAATAGCCCAGACCCCACACGGGCACCTGAGAACCGCTGCAACCGGCACCACCCCGCCCAGTCCCCAGGTCGCCGCTCTCAAAATCCGCATGCCACCGGTGCAGTCGGTCCCCGCGTGGGTTAGACTGCAAAGATGGAGACACTGGGAGTTATTTCCCGGTTGTAACGAATCACTCGTCGCGGGCCGGCCCGTGACGTGAGTCCCGGCATGCTGAGGAATTCGAGAATGCACCGTATCGCCTCGCTGATCGTCACGTCGCTGCTGTCGCTGGTCCTGGTCACTTCGGCCTTTGCCCAGGCACCGACGAAGTCCAGTTCGAGCCCCAGTGCCACCAAGAAGGCGGCCCCGCCTCGACCCGCCTTTCCGCCGCATACCGTGGTACTCAAGGGCTTCACGAAAGTGGTCAGTGCCACCGACGTCACCCGCTCGCTCTTCACGCTCTACCGGCGGAACAAGGACCAGCAGGTCTACGCCGAGCTCCCCGCGGGCATCGGACCCTCGAAGAAGTACTACATCGCAATGACAGTCGCCAGCGGCGAACGCTTTGCCGGGCTGCAAGCCGGCGAGATGTATGTCTACTTCCGCCGCTACAACAAGAGCCTGGCCCTGATCGAACCCAACGTGGGGATCCGCAGTACCGGCGACCGGCACAGTAAGGCGAGTGTCCCGCGGCTGTTCACCGACCGGGTGGTGATGGAGATCCCCATCGTCACGATCGGCCCCTCGGGGGGTCCGGTGATCGACATCGACGCATTGCTCGTCGGAGGCGCCTCGAGGTTCTTCGGCAGCACGGCCCGCTCGACCACCCCACGACTGTTCTCGATCAAGAAGTGCAAGGCCTTTCGCGACAACGTCGAGCTGGCCTTCGAATTGCCCACCTCCGGCGGACGACTCAAGACCCTGCACTACTCGATCAGCAAGATGGGCTCCTCGCCCGGCTACAAGCCCCGCAAGGCTGACGAGCGGGTGGGGTTCTTCACCACCACCTACCGCGACCTCGGCAAGTACCGCGACGACGAGGTACAGGTCCGCTTCATCAACCGCTGGCATCTCGAAAAAGACGACCCGTCACTGAAGATCAGCCCGCCGAAAAACCCGATCACGTTCTACATCGAACACACCACTCCGGTCCGATACCGACGCTGGGTGGAAAAGGGAGTGCTGTACTGGAACAGGGCCTTCGAAAATGTCGGCATCTCCAACGCGATCCGGGTCGAGTTCCAGAACGCCCGCACCGGGCGGCACATGGAGAAGGACCCCGAGGACGTGAGGTGGAACTTCATCCGCTGGCTCAACAACGACGTCGGCACCGCGATCGGACCCAGCCGGGTCAATCCGCTCACCGGAGAAATCCTCGACGCCGATATCATCCTCACCGACGGTTGGATCCGCCACTACTGGATGCAATTCAACGAATTGCTGCCCAAGGCGGCGATGCAGGGGATGAGCCCCGAAACGCTGGCCTGGTTGGCCGAACACCCCAGCTGGGACCCCAGGATCCGGCTCGCCAACCCCTCGAATCGCGCCGAAATCCGCCGGCAGGTCGCTCGTCAGGCCCTCGCCCCCTACGCCGGTCACCCGCTGGCCCAGGTCGACAACCGCTTCATCGGTGACGATCTGTTCGACGGACTCGTCGGACGCACCAGCCAGGTCAACGGACTCTGCCTGGCAGCCGAGGGCAAGGCCTTCGACCTGGCCCTGATGAAAATGCACATCGACATCCTCGCCTCACTCGATGACGACGACGACGAGAAGAAGAAGGACGAAAAGAAAAAGGACGGCGACAAGAAGGACGCAGACAAGACGGACGCGGATAAGAAGAAAGCCGCCGACAAGAAGAAAGCTGCTGACAAGAAGAAAGCCGCCGACAAGAAGAAGGACGCCGACAAGAAGGACAAGCCCGCGGTAGCCAAGAAGAAGCCGGTCACCTTGATCGACGGGATCCCCGAGTGGTTTGTCGGCCCGTTGCTCGCCGAATTGGTCGCGCACGAAGTCGGACACACCCTCGGACTCAGGCACAACTTCAAGTCGAGCAGCATCTATTCGCTCGAGGAGATCAACAACGGATCGCTCAAGGGCAAGAAGGCGTTCGCCGGATCGGTGATGGACTACATCCCGATCAACATGAGTGCACGGATGGGCAAGGACCCGCAGAAGGGCGATCACACGATGATCGACATCGGCCCCTACGACATGTGGGCCATCGAGTACGGCTACACCTTCTCGAGCGACCTCAAGAAGATCCTCTCGAGAGTCGCCGAACCCCAACTGGCCTACGCGACCGACGAGGACACCGGCGGCCCCGATCCGTTGGCCCGCCGCTACGACTTCAGCAAGAACCCGCTCGACTACGCCAAGGCCCAGCTGGAACTGGTGCAGTACCACCGGGGTCGGCTGCTCGAGAAGTTCGTCAAGGACGGTGACAGCTGGTCGAAGGCCCGGCGTGGGTACGAGTTGACTCTGTCGCTGCAGATGCGGTCGATCAGCATGATGGCCAACTGGATCGGCGGAGCCCACGTCAACCGCGACCGTAAGGGCGACAAGGACGGACGGGCACCGATCTCGGTCGTCTCGGCCAAACTGCAGAACGAGGCGTTGAAGTTCGTGATCGAGTCGACCTTCCGTGACAAGGCCTATGGACTCTCCACCGAGCTGCTCCGCCACATGACCGTCGACAAGTGGATCGACGGTGTCAACGGGTTCTCGCGGGCGATGAACAGTGAACCGGCCTGGCCGGTCCACGACAAGATCATGGGCGTGCAGGCCTCGACCCTGACCATGCTGATGAATCCCACCACCCTGACTCGGACCTACGACAACGAGTTCCGAGTTCCGGCCGACCAGGCGGCCTTGACCCTGCCCGACTTGCTCAAGGCACTCAGCACCGAGATCTGGTCCGAACTCGGGCAGAAGCCGGCCGAAGGAGCCACGGCCCGCAAGCCGCTGATCTCCAGCCTGCGACGCAACCTGCAGCAGGAACACATCGACCGACTGATCACGCTCAGCCTGCCAGGCAACGGCTCCGGCGCCGCCTACAAGGCGGTCGCCCTGCTGACCCGGCAGGAACTGGTCGAAATCCGCGACCGGGTCGCCAAGGCGTCCAGGGACTGGGGCAACAAGGCCGATCCCTACACCAGGGCCCACCTCGGACGCATCAACGACCAGCTCACCAAGGTGCTCGACGCCCAGATGATCTACAACGCCAGGGACATCGGCGGCCGCTCGTCGCGGCCCTCGCTGTTCTTCAACCCGACGAACTCGCAGTTCGCACCACCAGCTCGACGCTGACCCGCTCGACCACAAACCGCACCACCCGACACCACCCGACACCACCCGACACCACCCGACACCACCCGACACCGCAATGCCCTCGAACCGGCACGGCGGTCTCCCCCTCGCGCTTTGGATCGCACTGGTCACCGCGTCGGCGGCAGCCGCCGGAGTACTGTGGCTCACCGATTGGACCCTGGGCGTCCCGGGTGAGTGGTCCTGGGCACGGATCGCCCACCCCCGCGGCTCACGCTGGGATAGCCTGCTGGGCTTCATCCAGGCCGGCTTGACACTCGGAGGTGTCGGCCTGGTCGCGTGGTTCGGCAGTCGGCTGATGGCTCGAGCGAGCCCACCCCGGGGACTCGCGAGTCTGACTCGTGCCGCGCTGCTGCTGGGGCTGGTCGCCAGCGGGTTCCTCGGCACCCAGCTGCTGCAGCACAGCCTCCCGCCGGGACACGGGATCGGCCGCTCGCCCTGGGTGCTCTACTACCCCGGCAGCTCGGGGTACTACTACGAGGCCCGCAGGGTCACGTCGCTTGAGGACTTCCGCCAGAGCTACCTGGCTGTGCTCGAGGACCCCGACCCGCGTCGCCGCACGCTGCACCTGGGCACTCACCCGCCGGGCCTGTTCCTGGGCCACCTGGCGGTCCGGGAAGCCTGTCGCAGATCTGCCGCAGTCCGGGAAGCGGTGCTGTCGTGGCAGCCCCAGCGAGTGAGACAGGCCCAGGCCACGATCCTGGAAGGAGGTCGCCCGATCCCACCCATCGATACCGCAGCACTCTGGCTAGCCGCGCTCTTGACCCAGCTGGCCGCCGTCGCCACCGCGATCCCGATCTACCTGCTGGTCCGAGTCGACCATCCGCCCAGGACCGCCTGGCGTGCCGCGTCGCTGTGGCTGTTGGTCCCGGCCGTCTCGATCTTCCTGCCCAAGTCCGACTGCCTCTACCCGCTGCTGGCCACCACCTCGCTTTGGCTGTGGTGGTCGGCGATCCGTTACGGGGGCAGCTGGAAAGCGTTTCTGGCCGCAGGCATCTCCTGGATCGGCCTCTGCCTCAGCCTCGCCTTCCTGCCGATCCTCGCACTCGCCGCGGGGCTGGCGGCGTGGATGTCCTGGCAGGGACCCTTCACCCGAAAACAACTCGCGACCTGGTCGATCGCCTCCCTCGCCGGGCTGGCACTCCCCACCCTCGCCTGCTGGCTCACTCTCGAACTCAATCTGCTCTCGATCTGGTCGTCGAACCTCGCCAACCACGCCGCCTTCTACGACCAGCCCGAGCACCCCCGCAGCTACCTGCCCTGGCTCGGAGTCAACCTGATCGAACTCGCCGTCGCACTCGGCATCCCCCTGGCCGGACTCGCCGCAACCGGGCTGGTGCAAAGATGCCGGTCGGGTCAGACCCAGGCCCGCGGTCCCGCCTGGGTCTGCCTGGGGGTCTGGGGACTGCTGTGGCTCTCGGGAAAGAACATGGGCGAGGCCGCTCGGCTGTGGCTGCTGCTGATGCCCCTCGCCTGCTGGCTGGCCGCCTCGACACTCGACTCAATCCGAAACCGCGATTGGGCCCTGATACTGGCACTGCAGGCGGCACTGGGACTGGCCGTCATCCAGAGAGTCAGCGGGTTCGACTTCGCCGGTGGCTGACCGGTCACCGAATCCTACCGGGCACTCACCGGGCACTCACTGGGCACTCATCACGTCGGGACGCAGCCGTTGAGCGTCCCGCAGGTAGACGTGGACGATCTCCGACTGAGACTTCGTGGTGTTGATGTGCAACAGCACGCGTATGCACCGCGGCATGCTCTCGGGAACCGGGATCTCCGACGCACACAACAAGGGCACCTGGTGCATTCCCAGCTCGCGGGCCGCCTCGGCCGGAAACGTGGAACTCAAGTCCGCCGTGGTCGTGAAGATCGCCGAAACGACCTCGTCGAAGTCTTCCAGCTGGTTCGCCGAAAGAATCGATTCGAGCAGTTCGCCGGTGGCCGAGAGCACCTCGAGGGCCTCGTCGACTTCCACCGTCGTCGCCCCACGTATCCCTCGAACCACCATCATCTCACCGATCCCGGTTTCCCTCGGTTCCCGCTCCACAACGCCGCCTGGCCCGCTGCCCGCTAGAGTCTAGCAGCCACCCCGTAAGCCGCCCACCACATCGCCACCGCACCGCTACGGGACCGCCACGGGACCCCGGTCCACCACGGTCTCACGAGCCGGGCAACAGGGATTGATTCCTCGAGTTGTTCTCGGGTACAAACCCGCCAGAGTACCGGGCCAGTGACAGGCCCGGAGCCGAATCCCACCCCGTAATTGGAGTCGGAAAGGACGCCGCTCCATGTCTCCTGCCCCTGCCCCCACCCCCTACCCCGTACACCAACTGGCCCGACAACTCGGCGCTACGCTCGAGGGCGACCCCTCCCGCCCGATTCACTCCGCCAGCCGACTCTCGCAAGCGACTCCCGGCCAGGTGAGCTTCCTCACCGCCGGAGCCTCCGCAGCCGACGTTGTCAGCTGCCAGGCCGGCGCCGTGATCGTCGACAGCTCGCAATTGGCCACAGCCCGCGACAAGCTGCCCGATACGGCCAGGCTGATCGTCGAGGATGCCCAGGTCGCGTTTCTGGAACTGATGGCCTTCTTTCACCCCCTCCCCGCCCGGGCACAGATCGGAGTCTCCGAGCGAGCCTGCGTGGGCGAGTCGCTGGTGATCGGTGACTCGTCCAACATCCACCCCCTGGCAACACTCGGTGACCGCGTTACGGTCGGAGACCGATGCGATGTTCATCCCGGGGCGGTGATCGGCAACGACTGCCGGCTGGGTCACGATGTGGTGATCCACCCCGGCGCCGTGGCCTACCCGGGCACGACCATCGGCGACCGGACCATCATCCACGCCAACGCGGTGATCGGAGCCGATGGGTTCGGGTATCGATTCGTCACCAGCGACGAAGCCCCCGACGGTCGCTACGTCAAGATCATCCACTACGGCAGCGTGCTGATCGAAGACGACGTCGAGATCGGAGCCGGGACGACGATCGACCGGGGCATGATCGATGCCACGGTGATCGGAACCGGGACCAAGCTCGACGACCAGGTCATGATCGGACACAACTGCTCGATCGGTCCTCACAACGCCTTCGCCGCCCAGGTCGGCGTGGGCGGCAGCACCAAAACCGGTAGCCACGTCCGCTGTGGCGGACAGGTCGGTGTGGCCGATCACCTGGAGATCGGAGACGGGGCCTCGGTGGCCGCCATGGCAGCCGTCGCCCGCAGCATTCCTTCCGGAGAAACCCAGCTGGGGTACCCCGCCGGACCCGAATCCGAACAGCTCCGCGTGCTGATCGCCCAGAAACGACTCCCCGAACTGCTCAAGACCGTCAAGCAGCTGCTGAAGCGGATCGAGGAGCTCGAGAACCAGCTCGCCGAAGCACAGGACCCTCCACCGCCTAAGCAGATCAACCCGCAGGCGGCATGACACTCGATCCCCCTCGTACCGATTTCGCGGTCACACCGCCTCCGGAAGCGGGCTGGGTCGGGCTGGTGGCCGGAGCAGGCCGGTTTCCGATCGCCTTCGCCCGAGCCGCCCGCAAGCAGGGGCTGAAGGTCTACGGGCTGGGGGTCCACGGCATGGTCTCCGACGACCTCGCCGATTCCTGCGACCGCTTCGCCACCGCCGGTCTCGGTCGGATGGGCAAGGCCATCAGGCTGTTCAATCGTGCCGGAATCCGCGACGTGGTCATGGCCGGCAAGATCGAAAAGCTCGAGCTGTTCAAGCCGGCCCGGTTGCTCAGGCTGCTGCCCGACTGGCGGACCCTGCACATGTGGTTCCGCTATGCCACGGCCAACAAGTCCGACGACACGATTCTGCTGGCGATCATCAAAGAATTCGGCCGCGATGGCATCCGTTTCCATTCCGCACTCGACTTCTGCCCGGAGCTTCTCGTGAATCACGGTTTCCTCACCCGCCGCAAACCCTCCACCGCACAGTGGCGAGACATCAAGTTTGGCTGGGACATCGCCAAGGACATCGGACGACTCGACATCGGCCAGACCGTCGTCGTCAACGACATGGCGGTGATCGCGGTCGAAGCGATCGAGGGGACTGATCAGGCGATCCGACGCGCGGGCAGCCTCTGCCGACGAGGCGGCTTCACCGTGGTCAAGGTGGCCAAGCCCCAGCAGGACCGCCGCTTCGATGTCCCCACCGTCGGGCTCGACACCGTGCAGACGATGTACGAGGCCGGAGCACGAGTGCTGGCGATCGAGAGCCAGCGGACGATCCTGCTCGATGGAAACGACTCGATCGCACTGGCCGATCGGCTCGGCATCGCCATCGTCGCTCTCAACGCCGATGAACTGCAGCTGCGCGTCGCCTCCTGAATCAGGCGGCCTGCCGAGACCCCGCTACAACTCGTTGAGCGGAAAGTCGTCGAGATGGTCCGAGGCTGATGACGCGTCCTCGGGCAGAGACTCGATCACGCCCCCGTCAACACCCGGATCGGGCACCACCGGCATCACCTCGGTCCGCTCGCCCCGAGTCGCCTCCATCGAACCACCGGAATCGGCGCCGAACTGGACCTGGAAGTTCAGGCTGGCAAAAGACAACTCGTCGCCGGGCAACAACGCACCCCGGCTGACTCGCTGCCCGTTGACCAGCGTGCCGTTGGTGCTGCCCAGGTCGCGGACCAGCAACAGCCCGTCGGTCTTGATGATCAGGCAGTGCAGCTTGGACACGTTGCCCCGATCCAGGAACACATCGCAAACACCCCGCTTGCGGCCCACGACGGTGATGTCGTTCTTGAGCGGAATGCTGGTCTGGCCGTCGAGTGAGACGAGACGTGCTTGCATGGTGGCCGATGGCTCCTCACCTCCAATTCTCAACCCCGCGCGACGCAAGTCAAGTTCCCGTCGACGGATCGGGGCACCCAGACCCCCTCGCGACCGGTTTTCTTGACGGTCTTCTGGACGGCTGCTAGCGTTGACGACTTGTCTTTGTGCACTCGGAAACCCGTTAGCAGGCTCCCAACTCATGGCGGATCCGACCCAGTTCGTCTACTTCTTCGGTGGTGGCCAGGCCGACGGTTCGACCGAGATGAAGAACTCGCTCGGCGGCAAAGGAGCCAACCTCGCCGAGATGACCCGGATCGGAGTCCAGGTGCCGGCCGGCTTCACGATCCCCACGGAGGTCTGCAACTACTTCAGCGACAACGACGGGGCCTTCCCCGAGGGTCTGAAGGAACAGGTGGTCGCGGCGCTGGAGCGGGTCGAGGAAGTCATGGGGGCTCGGCTGGGATCCGACACCAATCCCCTGCTGGTCTCCTGCCGCTCCGGAGCACGAGAGTCGATGCCGGGCATGATGGACACCGTGCTCAATATCGGACTCAATGACCACTCCGTGCAGGCCCTCGCCGAGCACTCCGGAAACGCACAATTCGCCTGGGACAGCTACCGCCGCTTCATCCAGATGTTCGGCGACGTGGTGCTCGGAGTCCGGGCCGACGACGACGAACACGAGGACCCGTTCGAGAGACTGCTCGAGGCGAAGAAAGCGTCCGCCGGCGTCAAGTACGACTCGGAACTCTCTGCCGAAGACCTGCAGGAACTCGTCTCGGAGTTCAAGGCCCTGGTTAAGCAGAGGACCGGGCAGGACTTTCCCGAAGAGCCGATCGACCAGATCTGGGCCGCGATCGGAGCCGTTTTCGGGAGCTGGAACAACGACCGTGCCTTCGTCTACCGGCGGGACTACGGGATCCCACACAGCTGGGGCACCGCCTGCAACGTCCAGGCGATGGTCTATGGAAACCTCGGCGACGACTGCGCCACCGGAGTCGGACTCACTCGAGACTGCTCGATGGGGGCACCCGGCTTCAACGGCGACTACCTGATCAACGCCCAGGGCGAAGACGTGGTGGCCGGCATCCGCACGCCCAAGCGGATCGAGACCTCCTTGAAGGACGAAATGCCCGAGGTCTACGAACAGCTCGAGACGATCGGCAAGACGCTGGAGAACCACTACCAGGAAGTGCAGGACATCGAGTTCACCGTGCAGAAGGGCCGCGTCTGGCTGCTGCAGACCCGCAACGCCAAGCGGACCGGATTCGCCGCCGTGCGAATCGCCGTCGACCTGGTCAACGAGGGGCTGATCACACCCGAACAGGCCCTCGAGAAACGACGCATCCCCGCCGATGATCTCAACCAGCTGCTGCAACCGGTTTTCGACCCGCAGAAAAAGGCCCTGGCAGAGACCGAAGGGCGGCTGCTGACCAAGGGCATCAACGCCGGTCCCGGTGCCGCCTCGGGACACATCTGCCTGACCGCCGCCGAGGCCGAACGACTCCACAACATCGACCCCGAGAAACCCCTGATCCTGGTCCGTCGCGAGACGAGCCCCGAGGACCTGCGTGGCATGCGAGCCGCCGAGGGCATACTCACGGCCTTCGGTGGAGCCAGCTCGCACGCCGCCCTGGTCAGCCGGCAGATGGGCAAGACCTGCATCGTCGGCGCCAATGAACTCAACGTCGACTACATCGCCGGGACCGTCTCCGTCGGTGACATCGTGCTCAAGACCGGTGACCCGATCAGCATCGATGGGTTCACCGGTGAAGTGTTCACCGGGATGGTCGACACGACCCCGAGTGAAATCGTCAACGTGCTGATCAAGAAGACCGTGGCTCCGGAGGATTCCGAGGCCTACCAGAGATACGCTCAGTTGATGGAATGGGTCGATCAGTTCCGAACACTCGGAGTGCGCACCAACGCCGACCTGCCCGATCAGGCGGTCGACGCGCTGGCGTTTGGAGCCGAGGGCATCGGGCTGTGCCGCACAGAACACATGTTCGTCGAGCACCTCGAGGAAATCCGGGAGATGATCCTGGCCCGTGATCCCGACACGCGGCTGGCGGCCATCAACCGGCTGTTGCCGTTCCAGCAGGATGAGTTCACGGGGCTCTTCCGAGTGATGCAGGGCCGACCGGTCACCATCCGACTGCTCGACCCTCCACTCCACGAGTTCCTCTCCGAACGACACCTCCAGGAACAACCCGACCTCGCCGAAGAACTCGCGGCTCAACTCGGGATTTCCGTCGAGGCGGTCCGGGCCCGGACCGCCGAACTGCACGAAGAAAACCCGATGCTCGGGCATCGAGGTTGCCGACTGGGCATCGTCTACCCCGAAATCACCGCGATGCAGGCTCGGGCCATCATGCAGGCTGCCGTCGCCGTGCAGGCCGAGGGCATCGAGGTGCATCCGGAAGTGATGGTGCCGCTGGTCGGATTCCAGACCGAAATCGACAACCAGGCAGCCATCGTCCGTGAGACCGCCGACGCGGTGTTCGCCGAGACCGGGACCACGATCGAATACCAGATCGGCACCATGATCGAAGTGCCTCGAGCCGCACTGCGGAGCGACGAGATTGCCGAGACGGCCGAGTTCTTCAGCTTCGGCACCAATGACCTGACGCAGACCTGCCTGGGGATGAGCCGCGACGACTACGGCGGGTTCATCGGCTACTACCGCGAAAACGATATCGTCCCATTTGACCCCTTCCAGTCGATCGACCTGGGAGGCGTCGGTCGGCTGATAGAACTGGGAGTCGCCGGGGGACGATCGACTCGCAGCGATCTGAAGATCGGCATTTGTGGCGAACACGGAGGCGATCCGGCCAGCGTGATGTTCTGCCACCACGCCGGGCTGAACTACGTCAGCTGCTCACCCTACCGAGTGCCCATCGCCCGGCTGGCCGCCGCCCAGGAAGCACTCGCGTCCGAGTGATCACGAGACGGTCAAGCCCACGCTGACCAGCTCGGATCTCATGCTGCTCTCGACCTCCAGGATCGGCCCCAGCATCGCATCGATCTCGGAACGCTCGGCGTCGTTGAGCTGACGTTGAGGGGCTCGCGGCGGCCCGAAGTCGGCTCCGACCAGCGACATCGCGTACTTGAGCATCGACACGTTGTAGCTGTCACCGGCCCGCGCACGGTAGTCCTCGATCGGCAACAACACCTCCTGCAGCCTCAACCCCTCGGCGTACTCGCCGGCCGAGAGCGCCGCGTGCATCGCGAGGGTGACATGAGGAGCCAGGTTGCCGGCTCCGGTCGTGTAGCCTCCCGATCCGGCGAGCATGTAATACGGAGCAAACCGCTCGGCCGATCCGCACAACCATTCGATCCGACCCCCGTCGGCCAGGACCGTGGTGCGGAACTCATGCATCTCGTTGACCGCGTACTTGACCCCGACCACCCGCGGATCGTCGGCCAACTCGAGCAGCAACTCATCGGTCGGGATCGGACCCTTGCGGTAAATCAGAGTCGGGGCCTCGACCGCATCGATCACCTCGAGGTAGTAGTCCCGCGCTCCCGCGTCGCTCATGTACGGATGCACAAACGGCATGAACATGATCCCGTCGGCACCCGCCTCGATCGAACGACGAGCGACCTCGGTGGCATGTCCCACCTGCAGGCCGACCGGGGCGAAGATCTGGGCGTCGGGGCCGGATGCCTCGCGGGTGATCCGCACCAGTTCGACCACCTCGTCGGCCGTCAGACTCTGGAATTCACTCGTGCCGGCCGCCGGCAGGTAGACCCGCATCCCGGCTCCGTACATCGACGAGATGTGGTTCGCCTGGACCTCGGTGTTGATCCGGCCCTGGGAATCCAACGCGGTCAAGGGCACCAGGTGGACGGTTCTCAACAGGCTGCTGTCGTATTCGGCGGTCATCGCGTTTTCCTCCGCAGTCGAACTCACTCGGCCATGCGCCAACACCGGCCCCGCAGGGCACTCCCCAGCGATTTACGCAACAGTGACACGACCGGTCAAGCCAGCGGCTGACCGAGGTACGCTTCTCGCGATACAATTCCACCAGATGTCCGCACTCGCCGACCAGATCCACACCGCCTGCCTGCTCGAGGCCGCCGCCGCCAAGCCGGGCAACGTGCATCCGCGGCAGTCCTTTGACGACATGGACTACTCGGACCTCGTCCGCTCGGCGGATGCCGTCTCCGAGATTCTCGCCAGGGCGCCCGACCAGGGCGTCGGTCCCACGATTCTCGAGGCGACCCGGGCCACCGCCGAAGTGGTCTCCTGCAACACCAACCTGGGCATCATCCTGCTGTTGGCTCCGCTGGCCGCTGTGCCCGAAGATGAGACCCTCGACGAAGGGATCGGCGGGGTGCTCGATCGGCTTGATCGGCTTGATCGGCCCGATCACCGCGACACCGAGTGTGTCTACCAGGCCATCCGGCTCGCCGCTCCGGGGGGACTGGGACACTCCGACCAACACGACGTCGCAGAGACCCCCAGCGTGCCGCTGATGGAGGCCATGCGGGTGGCCGCCGATCGAGACGGTGTCGCCGCCGCCTACCACGATCGCTTCCAAAAGGTGCTCGACTGGAGCCGAAGGGGGCTGACTGGTGGCGAGTCGTTTGCCGGGGATTGGGAAGCTCAGGTGATCGGGCTGGCTCTGAGCATCCAGGCCGAGCAACCCGACACCCTGATTGCCCGCAAGTGTGGCCAGGCGATCGCGCGAGAAGCCTCGCAACGCGCCCAGGCAGTGCTCGAGGCTGGCTGGCCCTCGCACCCCGATGCCGCGGCGGCATTGAGCCGTTTTGACGGCTGGCTCCGCGAAGACGGGCATCGACGCAATCCCGGCACGACCGCCGATTTGGTCACCGCCGCACTGTTTGCAGCACTCCGCGAGAACCGGATCGTCCCCCCAAACCTCGACTCGCTGGGCAGCCCCTGATCACAACTCCGCCATGCCCTCGGCGACCTCGCGGTGATATGATGAACTGACCATGGAGTCGCACTGCGGGCCTCGAAATCCTCCCATGCAACCCACACGCCTTCCTCGCATCTGCCTCGTGGCCACCGCACTCCTGGTGGCCCTCACGTGGGCCCCCTGCCAGGCACAATTCGGATTCGGTGGCGGCGGAATGGGAGGCGGTGGCGGCGGGTTCGGCGGAGGTGGCGGTCAAGGAGGGGGTCAAGGTGGGGGAGGCCGCGGCTTTGCCGGGGGTGTCAAGATCGACGCCGCCGGTGTCGTCTCAACCCGATTCGCCACCAGCCGGGCTCAGCTGCTGGCCCGCAAGAAGGGCCAGGCGCTGGCCAGGAAGTACCTCGCGGGTGATATCAACCGCAAGAGCCCGCTGCGGAAGATCTCGCTGGTGCGGCTCGAACAGGCCTGTGCCCGGTACGAAGGCAAGAAGACGGCGGCACCGCTGGACATCCAGTTCCTGGCCGGGCTGCAGCGGATCGACTACATCTTCGTCGACCCCGAGGGCCAGGACCTGGTGATCGCCGGACCGGCCGAGGGTTTTGCACCCGACGCCGAGGGCCGCGTGGTGGGAGTCAGCACCGGTCGTCCGCCCCTGAGAATCGATGACCTGATCGTCGCGCTGCGAACCGTCGACTCGCCCGAAGGCCTCGGGGTCTCGATCGACCCCGTCCCCGATCGACTCGAACAGGCCAAACGCTTCCTGCAACGAAACAGCTCGGCCACGTCGGTCGCTGCCATCCGCCGCCGGTTCGCGCAATTGGCCAAGATCCTGGGACCTCAGACCATCCGAGTCTGGGGCGTGCCCCCGGATTCGCACTTCGCCCAGGCCATGGTCGAAGCGGACATCCAGATGAAGTACATCGCCCTGGGCAGGCAGGCCACCAGCGTGCCGGGACTCCGCAGCCACCTCTCGCTGCTCAAACCCCAGGGCAACTCGATGCAACGCTGGTGGGCCACGCCGCTTTATGAGGCGATCTACACCACCGAAGACCGGCTCGCGTTTCAACTGGCCGGACAACGCGTCCAGATCCTCGCCCAGGAAGAACTTCACGGCCCCGGGGGCCAACGAATCGATGCGGCCGTGACTCGTGTCACCACCAAGCAGTTTGCCAAGATCTTCACCGCGAAGTTCTCGCAGCTGGCCGACCGGTCACCGATCTTCGCCGAACTGCAGAACCTGATCGACCTCAGCATCCTCGCCGCCTTGTTCCGCAAGGAGGATCTGCCCCGGCGGGTCGGCTGGGACATGAAGTTCTTCCTGTCCCCGGAACGTGCCAAGCTGGCCAGGGGACCCGTCCCCAAGCAGATCCGCTCGATCTACAACACCCGCAACGTCCGCGGACGGCTGATCCTGGGCCTGGTCTCTGGAGGCGTGGTGCTGAGCCCGAAACAGGCCGTCAGACGGATCCCGACCAGGATCGCCGAAGACAGCAAGTTTGGAGAACGACGGCTCAAAGCCCTGCGGATGACTCCTCCCGAGAAATGGTGGTGGGATTGATCCTCCCCCCCCTCCCCCTCCTCCTCCGCCAAAACAAAACGCTCTCTCCTGCGGACCGACTCCGATGACCGATTCTCCCCTGCTGGATTCTTCCGACAGCACCTCGCCCTTCATCCAGGAAACGACGGCCGAGAAATTCGAGCAGGACGTGGTGGTCCGCTCGCAGGATCTCCCGATCGTGATCGACTTCTGGGCCCCCTGGTGCGATCCCTGCCGCCAGTTGACGCCGCTGCTCGAGAAGCTGGTGATCGAGGACGGCGGGCGGTGGCTGCTGGTCAAGGTCAACATCGACGACTGCCAGGAACTGGCCCAGGGCTTCGGGGTCGAGTCGATTCCTCTGCTGATCGCCTTCCTCGACGGCCAACCCGTCGACAGCGCTCCGGGTGTCTTGACCGAGGAGCAGCTGCGCGAGTGGCTGGCCCGCTTTGTGCCCTCGGCAGCTTCGGTCCTGGTCTCCGACGGCGAAGCCCTCGAAGCCGACGAGCCCGCCAAAGCTGCGGCGAAGTACCGCGAGGCGCTGGTGTTGGAACCGGACAATGCCGAGTTGAAGATCCGTTTGGCCCGGGTGGCAATGACGCTCGACGACACCGCCGGCGCCGCGGCCCTGGTCGGAGAACTCGAGCAACGAGGCTTTCTCGAGCCCGAGGCCCAAGCCCTCAAGGACCAGCTCGACATTACCAGCTCGGCCAGCCTCTCCGGCGGCGTCACCGAGGCCAGGAAGGCCGCCGAGGAGTCGCCCGGGGAGGAGGACCTGCAGTTGAAACTCGCCGAGGCGTTGGCGGCCGAGCGGCAGTTTGAGGAGGCCTTCGAGGTCTGCCTGGGAATCGTCCAGCGCGATCGCGACGGGCTGGGACAAGATGCCCGCGACGCGCTGGTCACCTTCTTCGGCATGCCGACGGCCAACCCCGAACTGGTCAGCACCGCCCGTCGACGATTGGCCACGCTGCTGTACTGATCCCCCTGGGCCGGGGCGTGCGAACCACCGGGACCAGTGACTAAGATGGTCGCAGACGACATGACACTCACCAGAGGTCCCTCGATGCTTCGTCCCTGCCTCATCACCCTGATCACCCTGATCACCCTGATCACCGGGCTGCTGTTGGTCCCGGCCCAGGCCCAGGCCGGCTCGATTCGCAGCACCGCCGTCGTCGACCTCGATTTCAACGAAAAGGCAGGCCCCGCCGTCGACACCGCTTCGGCGGGCCAGGCCAACAACTCCGGCCGGCTGCTCGCCGGAGCCCGCCGCGTGCCGAGCCCGTTCGCGACCCCCCGCGGCGGCCGTGCCGTGCTGCTCGAGGCCGCTCGCAAACAGTTCATCCAGATCCCCAGCACCCCCGACACCTCTCGACCCAACGCCGTCTCGATCGCCATGCTACTGGTCAACTTCCATGGACCCGCTGACGCCGGCCTCCACGGACTCTTCGCCAAACGGTCCTCCGACAAGACCGCTCGCTCCAACTACGGGCTCAACTTCCAGCCCAAGGGCAACCTGCTGCAACTCTACGTCAACGACGGCAGCGGATTCCGAGTGGTCCGCTACAGCGTCAGTGGAGTGCTCGGGTCGCGTCAACGAGTCCACCTGGTCGCTGCCCTGGCCATCGGTGATGCACCCGGAGCCGACTCCGACACCGACGCCGACGACCTGCGTGTGCGACTGTTCGTCAACGGCAAGCCCGCCACTCGAATCGGCAAGCCCGATCGGGATCTGGCCGTTGGAACCGATGTCTGGCTGCTGGACGTCAAGACCGACATGCTCCAGAATTCGGCGCCGCTGACACTGGGAGCCAGCACGCCCTCCGCCGAACACTTCAGCGGAGTCATCGACGAGTTTCAGTTGTTCGACCGCGAGTTGACCGCTGCCGAGGCGGCCGGGCTGTTTGCCGAGGTCGCCGGAGCGGATGCGGACAAGCGGTTTGCCAGGGACCGGCAGCCGGTCGCCGGGCTGCCCGCCGTCCCGCAGCTCACCGGCGTCTCACTCAGAGGACTCCAGATCGGGCAGACCACCCGCCTGGTACTCACCGGCAAGAACCTCGCACCCAACCCCCTGCTGCTGGCTCCACTGAGTGGCATCGAGACCAAGGTGGTCGAGGGGTCCAACGGCCAAACACTGACGCTCGACATCACGCTCGCCGACACGGCTCCGGCCGGGCTGTTTCCCGTCCGCGTTGCCACCGCAGGCGGTCTCAGCAATCCCCTGACCCTCGCCGTCGACCGCCTGCCTCAACGACCCGTCACCGCCGTGACCCAGAAGACCCCCGCCCAACTGCCGGTGGCCGTCTCGGGCCTGATCACCGGGCCGGACATTTCACGCAGCTTCGTGACGGCGAAAAAGGGACAGCGGCTGGTGGCCGACGTCGAGGCACGTCGGCTGGGAGCACAATGCGAACCGGTGGTCGAGATCAAGAACGATCAGGGCACACCGCTGGCGATCGAGTGGTCAATGGTTCCTCTGCGGGGGGACACCCGGGCCGAGATCACGGTGCCCGAGGACGGGGTCTACACCATCGAAGTCCACGACCTCAGCTACAAGGCACCCGCCAACAGCCACTTCAGGGTCAAGATCGGTGACCTGGTGCTGATCGACGCGCTGTTCCCACCCGCCGCGGCCGCCGGAACAGAAGTCCGAGTGACCCCCGTCGGGACCGGGCTGCCCGAAGGCACAACCCTGGCCGTCGACCTCAGGAAAACACTCCTGCGGACCGGCACACTGGTCACCACGCCCAGGGACGCCGGACTGCTCGGACCCGCACCGGTGCTGCGAGTCACCCGCGGAACCGAAGTCGTCGAAAGCAACAAGCCGGGAACCGTGATCGATATCAGGTTCTCAGACACGCTCAAGGCCCCGCTGACGATCAGCGGCAGAATCTCGAAGCCCGGTGAGGTCGATCGATACGCACTGGATGTCAGCCCCGGACAGAAACTCCGACTCAGCCTCGCCGGTCGGGCCATCGATTCGCCGATCGACGGGGAATTGACCGTCCTGGTCGACGCAAAGGCCGTGGCCACGAGCCAGGATCGGGTCGGTTCGCGAGACCCTCAGCTGGACTTCACAGTCCCCGACAAGGTGACTCGCATCGAGGTCACCGTCGGTGATCTCTACGGTCGAGGAGGCTCGCACTTCCTGTATCGGCTCGAATCCAGCCCGATCGGTCGCCCCGACTTTTCGCTGGCACTGCAGACGCCGCAGCTCAACCTGCCTCGAGTCGGCTCGGGACTGCTCAAGCTGCAGATCACCCGAGCCGGTTACGACGGCCCGATTGCCCTGGCGGCCATCGGCGACGACCAGGTCACTCTGCAGCCGAAGCTGATCCCCGCCGGAATCACCGGAGTGGTCTCGATCACAGTCACCCGCTCCGCCGGCGGAGACGCCGGTGCCTTGCGGTCATTGAGCCTGGTCGGCGAATCGGTCGGCACCAAGCCCCTCCTGCGTCGCAATGCTCGAGTCGCCAATCAGTCGGTTCCCGGTCACGAGGACCTGCTGCCGGTGGGGCTGACCCGCCCCAGCGGCGCCGCGATCGAGATCGTCTCGGCTCCCCTGGCGATCTACCGTGGCCTGCCCGCACGAGTGACCGTCGCGGCCCGCGGCCTGGCACCGGACAACCGCGACGGACAGGCCGTCCGCATCGCATCGCTCTCCAACGAACCCCGACGCCCGATCGATCCCAAGAAACCCGGCAAGGGCAACAAGCCGATCGTCAGGGCCCTGACCAACCAGGCGGCGACCATCGGCGGTGCACCCGCGTCGATCACGCTGACCGTCCCGGTCGATGTCCCCGCCGCCGCGATCGAATTCGTGCTGCAGGGTGACCTGCTCGCTCACGGCTACGCCACCGCAGTCCAGGGACGGATCTACTCAACACCCTTCCGGGTCCCGGTCCGAAACGCCGTGGCCGTCGCCTTCGATCCCAAGACCACAACCCTCGCCAGCAATACCGTCAACCAGGTCAAGGGCACCCTGACTCGTGACCCAGGCTTCAGTGGAGCGGTGGAACTGGAAATCGTGATCGACAAGAGACTTCCCGGGTTCCAGGGAGGCAAGACCGTCGTCCCCGCCGGAGTCACCTCCTTCACGATCGCGATCACCAGCGGACAGGAAAACGAGGCCCGCGTGCTGCCCGGGATCCAACTGCTCGTGAAGGCCGCTCGAGGCGGACCGCTGCTGCCCACTCGAATCATTCAGCTCCGTAGCCTGCCGCCCAAACCCGCTGCCAAGGCCAAGAAGGCGGCCAAGTAGACGGCCCACTCGAACCGCTACTGGGCCTGCGAGCGACTCCCATCGGGTGAACCCGAGATCGTGACGCCGACGGGCAACGGCCTTGCAGCAACACGGAAACCGGCCCGGTGGGCCGCCGCCTGCAGGCGACGCAGGCCCGAAAAACTGTCGGGATAGACCCAGAAGGTCAACGGCGTGCCCGGATCGCTCGCCCGCAAGACCGTCTGGTATCGCGAACCACTCGAAAGAGCCCTCCCGATCGACTCCGACTCGAGCTCGGGCTCGGGGCGGATCGTCCAATGCGTCACCGCAATCCGGACCATCCCCCGACCGTGCCGCAACCCGTCAACCAGCCGCAACGGCTGCCGCTCGACGGTGTATTCCATCACGAAACCACCGACCGGCCCGACGACACCCTCGTGCCGGGAATACCGTGACATCACGCGCCCGTAGCGGGCCAACTGGTCGCGAACCCGCCGCTTGAGACTCTCGAGTGGGATCCGGGCCACGCGACCGTCACGGACATGAAAGTGCTGCTCGTTGCCACGGACGGCACGGCCCACGGGAGTCAACCGGTGTCGTACCTCGACCACCGAACTCGTTGGAGTCGTAAGCAGTGTTTCCAGTTTCCGGCGTGCCGCCTGGTCACTCGCTTCAAGTGCCACAACACCCACGCGAGACCGGTCGACCTCTGCACCAAGACGCTCGACCTCAGAATCCCGCACGGCACCACGCCCCCGCAACCGCTGGAGATCCGCTTGCCGAACTGACAGGTCGCTGCGAACCGCTCTCAGCCTCTCGACGGTGTCACCGAGTTGCTCACCAAGCACCGCAACCTGATCGACCAGATCGGTCACCTCGTCGGTCCGATCGACAACCGCCGGGGCAGTCGCTCGAGGCCGATGGTCGAACTCGGGTTCGACCACCCCGATCGGCGGCGGTTCGAGTGCATCGGCCTCCGCAATCAACTCGACAGCAGGCTCAACAACCCTCTGCGGCAGATCGACCGGTGCCCGGCTGGCCCGCACGCCGGCCACGACAATCAGGATGATCAGGATCCCGACAATGTTGGCGACGATGTCGAGGAACGAATCGTCTCCGCCCGCCTGCTGGTCTGTTCGCTGTCGTCGGGTCACGGCAGCGGCTCCTGGAACAGGCCCTGCATCAGCCGAATCGGAGGCAGCGAGGGGGGCGGCAGGACGAACTCGACCGATGTCGAGATCCGCCAACTGCGGAACAGGCCGTTGAGCCGTTCGTAGAACAGGAATCCGCCCGGGGTGACCTCAAATTGAATCGCCGGCACCCAGTAGAACCTCTCGGGCGGAGACCCCCAGCTGCGAGCGGTCAGTTGGACGGCACGGATCACCTTCTGACGAATCTCCGCAGTCGAGAGCTCACCACCTCCGTCGGTGGTGATGTCAATCCGAGGCTGCTCGGCAACCGTGATCCGGGTGGGGTCGATCCGGACACGAACCCGGCGTTCGTAGCCGATCGTCGCACCCAGCGACGCGACACCCCAGCGGCGAGGCGGCCCACCGCTGGACTGCCCCGAACTCCCCGCCGATGACCCGCCTGGCGACGGCGATCCCACCGTCAGCGATTCGAAGGTCGGAGCCTCGCCGGGGCGACCCGTCGTGCCGCTCCCGGCCGACTTGCGTGTCTCTCCCGCAGCCGGCTGACCCGAGCCTCCCCCGTCCTTCACCCCGTCCTTCACACCATCCTTCGCCCCGTCCTTCGCCCCGTCCTTCGCCCCGTCCTTCGCCCCGTCCTTCACCCCATCCTTCACCCCGTCCTCAGTCG
>Ga0066376_10001186_pt1 | contig 25303 bp, 23 predicted proteins | sample Knorr_S15_td_Bot_FD_77009 | JGI IMG/M metagenome (GOLD analysis project Ga0066376, IMG submission 77009) | Marine microbial communities from Southern Atlantic Ocean transect - Knorr_S15_td_Bottom_ad_5009_LV_A | ecosystem: Environmental > Aquatic > Marine > Oceanic | place: Southern Atlantic... | reverse complement strand
GAGGCGTCTCTTCGGCGAACTGCTCTACGGTGACGACGCCTGGTTCGGCCGCCTCGGGCCGACGCTGGGTGGCTACCTCGAGGCGTTGGTGGCGCCGGCACTGGTCGCGCCGGATGAGCTCATCCGGAGCCACTTCGACTCGGTGTCGTTCGGCGTCACAGAGGGCTTCGGCACGCCGCTCGGCGGGAGCATCAGGTACGGCTATCCGGCAGCCGGGGGCCGTTCTGTGGGCGAGATGATGTTCGCGACCTCTCCACTGGGTTCGTTGACCTGCGGGGACGGCGAGGCGACCGAGGTCCGCGGCCTGCCGGGGTGTGTTCGAAACGGACTGGCCGAGCACCGGTACTGGACGCTGCGGTGGGAGGAGGCCGGCGTTCTGTTCTCGGTGGCGGTCAACGACCGGGTGGCCGAGGACCTCGGGTTCGAGTCGGTCCGTGAGATCGTCGAGGCGTCCATCGTCATCGACCACCGACCGGTTTCGTTTCCGCTCCTGCCGTTCGACCCGGATGGGACGATGACCCTCGCTCTCCAGGGGGGAGTGCTGCGGATCGAGGGCGCGTGCGTGTACGTCCATCCGACTCCACGGCCTCCGATTCTGGTCCTCCTCCCTGCGGGATACACATACCTGAGCGCCGACGGCTCATCGCTGTGGGTGCTCGGCCACGTCGTGTCGGACGGCGAGCACGTTGCCATCGGTGGGCACGGCAAGGAGCCGGTGTTCGACGACCCTGAGTGGGAGTGGAGCCTGAGCACCTTCGACCTCGTGCAGCCTTGGGCCGACGAGTGCGTGGCCCGCGACCTCTGGCTGGTGAACTCGATGTCCTCGACCGAGGTGCGTTGATCGGGAACCCGCTGCTGGCCCGGCCCTGTCAGGTTTCGGTCAGGAAGCCGACTACAACGCGTCACGCTGACCGAACCGTGGTGTAACCGGGCCCGCGTACGTTCGCCGGTGGAGATCCACCAGCGAACCGAAGGGGGTCATCGTGACCTGTACCCGTACCGAAGCCCGTTCCCCGTCGAGGGGCCAGTCCAGGGGCCTGTCCCGAAGTTGGGAGGAGCGCCGGACGCGGAGCCGCGGCCGCAAGCTTGCCTTCGGCCTCTTCGGCATCCTCGGCGCCGTCCTGATCATGGCCGGACCGGCCACTGCTCAGGAGATCACCCCGGACGCCCTCATGGCCATGGTGGAGGACAACACGGCCCTGTTGGCCAGCCTCTGGCTGATCGTGGCGGGCTGCCTCGTGTTCCTGATGCAGGCCGGGTTCGCCCTCGTCGAGGCCGGCCTCACCCGGGGCAAGAACATCGGCAACATCATGGCCAAGAACCTGGCCGACATGGCGATCGGTGCGCTGGCCTTCTGGGCCGTCGGCTTCGGCTTCGCCTTCGGGTCCGACGGCGGCAGCCTCATCGGCACCGACAACTTCTTCCTCAGTGGAATGTCCGAGTCGTTCCTCGGTGGCGGCGACGTGCTGGCCACGCCGTCGTTCTTCTTCTTCCAGGTTGTGTTCGCCGCAACTGCGGTCACCATCGCCTCGGGCGCCATGGCCGAGCGCACGAGGTTCCCCGCCTACCTGGCGTTCAGCGCCGTGATGACCGGCTTCATCTACCCGGTGGTCGTGCACTCGTTCTGGCACGGCGACGGCCTCCTCTCGGACCTCGCCATCGGCGACGCCCGGTTCAGCGACTTCGCCGGCTCGAGCATCGTGCACAGTGCCGGCGGTTGGGCGGCCCTGATGGGTGCGATCTTCCTCGGCCCCCGTATCGGCAAGTACGGCCCCGACGGCGCTCCCCGGGCCATCCCGGGCCACAACGTCGGCTTCGTCGTCGTGGGCGTGTTCATCCTGTGGTTCGGCTGGTTCGGCTTCAACGCCGGTTCCGAGTTGGCCATGGACGAGGCGGTCGCCCACCTGATCGTGACGACCCTGCTGGCCGCCTCGGCCGGCGTGTTCGGTGCCGCTGTGGTGATCTGGCGCAAGACCGGTGCCATGGGGGTCAGCATGGCCGGCAACGGTGCCCTGGCCGGCCTCGTCTCGATCACCGCCGGCACCGGTGCGCTGAGCTTCACGGGCTCGGTCATCGTCGGCTTCATCGGTGGCGTGATCGTGGTCTACTCGGTGCTGTTCATCGAGAAGAGGGGTGTCGACGACCCGGTCGGCGCCGTCTCGGTCCACGGCGTGTGCGGCGTGTGGGGCACGCTGGCCGTTGGCCTGTTCGCCACCGTCGACGACGCCTTCCTCGGCCGCGCCGACGCCGGCCTGTTCTACGGCGGCGGCTTCGAGCAGCTGGCCGTCCAGGCCATCGGCGTGACCCTGATCGCTGCCTGGGTGCTCGGCACCTCGGCGATCCTGTTCGCCGTCATCAAGCGCACCATCGGCCTGCGGGTCTCGCCCGAGGAGGAGTTCGACGGACTCGACCTGGCCGAGCACGGCTCGCCCGGCTACGGCTTCGAGTCGCTGTCGATGGGCTAGGCCGCCCCTGCCTGGCCTTCTGCCGCTGGGAATCCCTGCCCCCGTCGGGGTGGGTCAGCCTGCCTGTCGGGCGACCGCCTCGGCGGCGGCGCGTGCGGCCACGGGGTCGAGTGAGCGCTCGAGGACCGGCTTCTGGTCGACCGGGCGCAGGTCGTCGTCGAGTTCGTAGACGAGCGGCGTGCCGGTCGGCAGGTTGAGGTCGGCGATGTCGTCGTCGCTGATGTCGTCCAGCTGCTTGCAGAGCGCCCGCAGGCTGTTGCCGTGGGCGACGACCAGCACGGTGCGGCCGGCGGTGAGGTCGGGAACCGCCGACTCCTCCCACCACGGTCCAAGGCGCTCGACCACGTCGGCGAGGCATTCGGTGCGGGGCACCTCGTCGAGGCCGGCATAGCGGGGGTCGTCGTTGGGGTTGTGCGGGTTGTCGTCGGCGATGGGCGGGGGAGGGGTGTCGTAGCCGCGGCGCCAGGCGTGGAGCTGTTCGTCGCCGAACCGCTCGCGGGTGGCGGCCTTGTCGAGGCCCGTGAGGTCGCCGTAGTGCCGCTCGTTGAGCCGCCAGGTCCGGTGCACCGGGATCCACGACCGGTCCATCTGGCGCAGCGCCAGCTCGGCGGTGTGGATGGCCCGGGTCTGGAGCGAGGTGTGGAGCACGTCGGGGAGGAGTCCGGCGTCGGCCAGCAGGACCCCTCCGGCCACCGCCTCGTCGATGCCCTGTGCGGTCAGGGCGCAGTCGACCCAGCCCGTGAACTGGTTGCTGGCGTTCCACTCGGACTGACCGTGGCGGAGAAGGATGAGCGTGCGCACCCGTGCAGTCCACCACGATTCCCGAAGAAAAGCACCTTGCAAAAGTTGACAAAGACTCACTCAAGATAGTAGAGTGGACTCAACCCACAACTGGTGGGAACACGGGGTTCACCCCCTAGGGTGCCCGCCGGTCCGCAGCCGCCCCCCTGCTGCGGGACCGGGCGGGCGCCTGAACCCCGCAGGTACGCACAGGCAACACGCACAAGAAGCTCTCTCCAACAACAATCTCTCAACGAAAAGGAGCACATCCATGGGCAAGGCCGTGGGAATCGACCTGGGAACCACCAACTCGGTGGTCGCCGTCCTCGAGGGAGGCGACCCCGTCGTGATCGCCAACGCCGAGGGCTCGCGCACCACCCCCTCGGTGGTCGCATTCGGCAAGGACGGCGAGGTCATGGTCGGCGAGGTCGCCAAGCGCCAGGCCATCACCAACCCCGGCCGCACGATCCGCTCCGTCAAGCGCCACATGGGCAGCGGCTGGAAGCAGGAGATCGACGGCAAGGACTACACGGCGCAGGAGATCTCAGCTCGAACGCTCCAGAAGCTCAAGCGCGACGCCGAGGCCTACCTGGGCACCAGCGTCGACCAGGCCGTCATCACCGTCCCCGCCTACTTCGACGACGCCCAGCGCACCGCCACCAAGGAAGCCGGGCAGATCGCCGGCCTCGAGGTGCTCCGCATCATCAACGAGCCCACCGCCGCAGCACTCGCCTACGGCCTCGACAAGGAAGGCGCCGATCAGACGATCCTGGTGTTCGACCTCGGTGGTGGCACCTTCGACGTGTCCGTCCTCGAGATCGGCGACGGCGTCTTCGAGGTCAAGGCCACCCACGGCGACACCAAGCTGGGGGGCGACGACTGGGACGATGCGGTGATCGAGTGGCTGGCCACCTCGTTCAAGAACGACCACGGAGTCGACCTGACCGCCGATCCCATGGCCGTCCAGCGGCTCAAGGAGGCCGCCGAGAAGGCCAAGATCGAGCTCTCCCAGGTCCAGCAGACCCAGATCAACCTGCCGTTCGTCACGGCTACCGACGCCGGCCCGCTGCACCTCGACTACACGCTCTCCCGGGCGAAGTTCCAGGAACTCACCGCAGACCTGCTGGCCCGCTGCCGCTCCCCGTTCGAGCAGGCCATCAAGGACGCCGGCCTCGCCAAGGGCGACCTCGACAACATCATCCTCGTCGGTGGTTCGACCCGGATGCCGGCAGTCACCGACCTGGTCACCGAACTGACCGGCCGTGAGCCCTCCAAGGCCGTCAACCCGGACGAGGTCGTCGCTGTCGGCGCCGCCGTCCAGGCCGGCGTGCTCGTGGGCGAGGTCAAGGACATCCTGCTCCTCGACGTCACGCCGCTGTCGCTCGGCATCGAGACCAAGGGTGGCGTGATGACCAGGCTCATCGAGCGCAACACCACGATCCCGACCCAGCGCTCCGAGGTGTTCACCACGGCCGAGGACAGCCAGCCGTCGGTCGAGATCCACGTCCTGCAGGGCGAGCGCGAGATGTCGCAGTTCAACAAGACCCTCGGCAAGTTCGAGCTGGTCAACCTGCCGCCGGCGCCGCGGGGCGTCCCACAGATCGAGGTCACCTTCGACATCGACGCCAACGGCATCGTCCACGTGGCCGCCAAGGACCGGGCCACCGACAACAAGCAGTCGATGACCATCACCGGACAGTCGTCGCTCGACTCGGACGTCATCGACCAGATGGTGCGTGACGCCGAGGCCCATGCCGACGAGGACCGGATCCGCAAGGCAGAGGCCGAGACCCGCAACAACGGCGACAACCTCGTGTACCAGACCGAGAAGCTGCTCGTCGACCAGGGCGACAAGCTCACCGACGACGAGACCTCCGACGTCACCGAGAAGCTCGAGGCCCTCAAGAAGGCGCTCGGCGGCGAGGACACCGATGCGATCCACAGCGCCACCGAGGCGCTGCTGACCGCCAGCCAGGAGTTCGGCCAGCGCCTCTACGACGCCGCCGCCCAGCAGGCAGGCGACGCCGGCTCGGGCGATCCCGGCATGGGTGGTCAGGACTTCGGCGGGGACGACGACGTCGTCGATGCCGAGATCGTCGACGAACAGTGAGCGACGCCGCTGCCAACGAGGCCAACGAGGCCGAGGGAGTCGTCGAGCCGGCGGAGGTGCCGACCGACGAGATTCCCGACGGGATTCCCGACGGGATTCCCGACGAACAGCTCCCCGAGCCGACCCCGCTCGAGATCGCCGAGGCCGCACGCCAGATGTACCTCGCCGACCTGCAACGGGTGAGTGCCGAGTTCGCCAACTTCCGCAAGCAGACCGACAAGCGCAACGCAGAGGTCGCCGGGCGCGCCCGCAGTGACGTGGTCGAGCGGCTGCTCCCGGTGCTCGACGCCTGCGACCTGGCCATCGGCCATGGTGCCGACGGTGCCGAGGCGATCCGGTCAGCGCTGGTCGCCGCCCTCGAGCCGGTCGGCCTCGAGGTCATCGACCCCCTCGATGCCCCCTTCGACCCGAATCGCCACGAGGCCGTCCTGCACGAGCCGACCGACGACGAGACCACCACCCAGGTCGTGACCGAGGTGCTGCGCCGCGGCTACGGCTGGCAGGGGCGCGTCCTGCGTCCGGCGATGGTCAAGGTCCGGGGCTGACCGGGCACCGGAGCCGACAGGGAACAGGCACGCCATGGCACCACAACGCGAGTGGTTCGAGAAGGACTACTACGCCACGCTCGGCGTCTCCAGGGAGGCCTCCGCCAAGGAGGTCACCAAGGCCTACCGGAAGCTGGCCCGCCGGCTGCATCCCGACGCCAACCCGGGCGATGCCGCTGCCGAGGCCCGCTTCAAGGAGGTCTCCGCCGCCTACGGCGTGATCGGCGATGACGACAAGCGCAGTGAGTACGACGAGGTCCGTGCCATGGGCCCGATGGGCGGCTTCGGCGGGCCCGGCGGGCAGGGCGGCATGGGCGGACCCGGCGGCATGGGCGGCGGCTTCGACCTGGGCGACCTGTTCGGCGGGCTCTTCGGCCAGGGAGGAGGCATGGGCGGACGCGGCGGCCAGGCTGCGCGCCGTGGCACCGACCTCGAGACCCGGCTGACGCTGTCGTTCGAGGAGGCCGTACAGGGGATCACCACCACGATCAACCTCGTCAGCGACGCCCCCTGTTCGACCTGTTCCGGGAGCGGCGCCCGTCCCGGCACCAGCCCGCGCACCTGCGATGCCTGCGGCGGGCAGGGCGTCCAGGCCGAGAACCAGGGGCCGTTCTCCTTCAGCCGGCCCTGCGGACAGTGTGGCGGACGCGGCCGAATGGTCGACGACCCGTGTGGCTCCTGCCGGGGAGCGGGCATCGAACGGCGGCCCCGAGGCATCAAGGTCCGCATCCCTGCCGGCGTCGAAGACGACCAGCGCATCCGGCTCAAGGGCCGCGGCGAGCCCGGCCGTGGTGGACCAGCCGGCGACCTCTATGTCGTCGTGGCCGTGGCGCCCCATGAGCTCTTCGAGCGGCGGGGTGCCGACCTCACCCTGACGGTCCCGATCACGTACCCGGAGGCGGTGCTCGGCGCCGAGGTGTCGGTCCCGACGCTCGACGACGGACCCGTGACCCTCAAGGTCCCAGCCGGCACGCGCAGCGGCCGGACCTTCCGGGTGAAGGGTCGGGGCGTGCGGACCCGACGCCGGAACGGCGACCTGCTCGTGACCGTCGAGGTGCATGTTCCCGAGGCGACCACGGACGGTGAGCGGTCGGCGGTCGAGGCGCTCGCCGAGGCGATGGGCGCTGCTGGTGGCGAGCTCCGCAACGGGCTGACAGGATGGCTGACAGGATGAGGCCGATGCGCAACCACCCCCGACCCGACCAGGCCGTCTACGTGATCTCGGTGGCAGCCGAGCTGGCCGGGATGCACCCCCAGACCCTGCGCATCTACGAACGCCGCGGACTCGTCGATCCGGCCCGCACCACCGGCGGCAACCGTCGGTACAGCGACGCTGACATCGCAATGCTCCAGCGCATCGCCGACCTCACGGCTGTGGGCCTCAACCTCGAAGGGGTCAAGCGGGTGCTCGCCCTCGAGTCCGAGGTGGCGCGGCTCGAGGCCGAGATCGAGGCGGCCCGCAGCGAGGGCACGCAGGCCGTGGCCGAGGTGCACAAGCAGTACCGGCGTGACCTGGTCCCGATCCGGCAGAGCGTCACGCTCTATCGCCGCGAGCGACGCACCTGAGGCGCACCGGGGCCGAGGAACCGGCCCCGATCCCGGGTTTGGCGACCCTGTGGAAAACCGGCGTGACCTGCGGTTTCGCGCCTCGCCCCAGGTCGGCCGGCGTGTTACAGGCGTGTTGCAATCCCCAGTGCCCCCCCGGTCGCTGTAGGGGTTTCCGGGGTTTTCCACAAGGGGTGTGGAAACTCCAGATGCTGAGCGTGAGCCGCGCAGCATCTGGTGACCGAGCGTGGTCGCCCGGCGACCGATCGACGGATTGTCGGCGGGTGCCCGACGAATGGCCGACAGGCAGGCGCATCCTGAATCACCCGCCATCGGGGCGACGGGTACCGATAGGCTCGGTCCGTAAGCGCCGGCAATCACGAGGAGAGGTGCCGTGCCCGCGACTGTCGTGGTCGGGACACAGTGGGGCGACGAGGGCAAGGGCAAGTTCACCGACCTCGTTGCCGGGGAGACCTCCATGGTCGTCCGCTACCAGGGAGGCCACAACGCCGGCCACACCCTCGTCGTCGACGGTGAGTCCTTCGCCCTGCAACTCGTCCCCAGTGGCGTCCTCTACGAGCACGTCACGCCGGTCATCGGCAACGGCGTCGTCGTCGACCCCCGGGTCCTCCTCGCCGAGATGGACATGCTCGAGTCGCGTGGAGTCTCCACCGGTCGCCTGCGGGTCAGCGGCAACGCCCACCTGATCCTCCCGTACCACCAGGAACTCGACGCCCTCCACGAACGACACCTGGGCAAGAACAAGATCGGCACCACGAAGCGTGGCATCGGCCCGGCCTACGCCGACCGCTCCATGCGGGTCGGACTGCGGGTCCAGGACCTCCTCGACGAGAAGATCTTCCGCACCAAGCTCACCGCCGCCCTCGCGCACCACAACCGGGTGCTCACGAGGGTGTTCAACCGGCTGCCGATCGACGGCGACGCCATCGCCGACGAGTACCTCGGCACCTGCGCCCCCCGCATGGCACCGCTCATCGCCGACACCGTGTCGCTCATCCACGAGCAGCTCGAGGCCGGCAACCATGTGCTGCTCGAAGGAGCCCAGGCCACGTTCCTGGACCTCGACCACGGCACGTACCCGTTCGTCACCTCGTCCAACCCGGTGGCCGGCGGCGCCTGCACCGGTGCCGGCGTCGGCCCCCTCCACATCGACCGGGTCATCGGGATCGCCAAGGCCTACGTCACGCGCGTCGGCGCCGGTCCCTTCCCGACCGAGCTGTTCGACGAGGTCGGCGACTACCTGGTCGAGGTCGGCCACGAGTACGGCACCAACACCGGCCGTCGCCGTCGTCCCGGCTGGTTCGACGCCGTCATGCTCCGCTACGCCGCACGCGTCAACTCGCTGTCCGAACTGGCCATCACCAAACTCGACATTCTCGACGGGCTCGACACCATCAAGGTGTGCGTCGCCTACGAGGCCGACGGCGTCCGCTACGAGCAACTGCCCTATCACCAGACGGTGCTCCACCACGCCGAACCCGTCTACATCGAGATGCCCGGCTGGAAGCAGGACCTCTCCGAAGTCCGGTCGAGGTCGGATCTGCCCGCAGAGGCCGAGGCCTACCTTGCCTTCATCGAAGAGCAGGTCGGGGTGCACATCGGCCTGGTCGGCGTCGGACCTGGTCGCGACCAGGTCATCCGGTTCGGCGATCAGGGCTGACCGGGCCGGGTCGTGCGGGTCTGCGTCGTTGGTTCGGGCGGACGCGAGCATGCCCTCGCCCATGTCCTCGGCCGTGACGCCGAGGTCGTCGTCACTCCGGGGAACCCCGGCATCCCCGGCTCGGTCGCCACACCTCCCGAGCAGCTCGACGCCGACCTGTTCGTGGTCGGCCCCGAGGCGCCCCTGGTCGACGGGCTCGCCGACCGCCTGCGGGCTGCGGGCAGGCTCGTCTTCGGGCCTGGTGCGGACGGTGCCCGCCTCGAAGGCTCCAAGGCCTGGATGAAAGACGTGCTCGTCGAGGCCGGTGTCGCCACGGCACAGCACGGTGCCTTCACCGACGAGGCCGCCGCCCTCGCCTTCCTCGACACGATGTCCGACCTCTTCGTCGTCAAGACCGACGGCCTGGCCGCCGGCAAGGGCGTGCTCGTCACCGGGGACCGGGCAGAGGCGGCCGATGCCGTGCGCTCCTACCTCTCGGGCGACGCATTCGGCGATGCCGGACGGACGGTGGTGATCGAAGAGGGCCTCAGCGGCTCCGAACTCTCGCTGCTGGCGATCTGCGACGGCAGCGGCGCCGTGCCCCTCGCCCCCGCCCAGGACTTCAAGCGGATCGGCGACGGCGACGCGGGCCCCAACACCGGTGGCATGGGCGCCTATTCGCCGGTGCCCGTGGCCACGGACGCGATCATCGACTCGCTCATGGACGCTGCCGTCGGACCCACGCTCGCAGCACTGCGCCGCCATGGCATCGACTACCGGGGCGTCCTCTACTGCGGGCTCATGTTCACGCCGACCGGTCCGAAGGTGCTCGAGTACAACGTTCGCTTCGGGGACCCCGAGGCCCAGGTCGTGCTGCCCCGGATGACGAGCAGCCTCACCGATCTGCTGGCCGCCGCCGCCGGTGGTTCGCTCGGTGCTGCTCCGGCCTTCGACGAGGGCGCCGCCGTCACGGTCGTCTGCGCCACCGACGGCTATCCGGCGTCGCCACGGACGGGCGATCCGATCCACGGGCTCGAGGAGGCCGACTCCCTCGACGACGTCACCGTGTTCTGTGCCGGAGTCGGTGGATCCGACGGTCGGCTCACGACCGCAGGAGGCCGCGTGCTGGCCATCACCGGCCGGGGCCCCACCATCGCCGCTGCCCGCGACCGGGCCTACGCCGGAGCCGACGCGATCTCCTGGCCCGGCATCCAGCGTCGAACCGACATCGCCGCCGCCCCCACGCCCGCCCCCAAACCCGATCACTCCACTGCCGCAGCGTCCGCCGCGGCAGACTGACCGAACCACCCACCGGAGGAGAAGCAAGATGACCGAGTCCCCGAACAGGCGGGTCGCGATCCTCATGGGCTCGCCCAACGACGCCGACAAGATGGCGCCGGCGGCGGCCACCCTCGAGCGCTACGGCATCGAGGCCGACGTGCGGGTGATGTCGGCGCACCGCAGCCCCGCCGAGGTGGCCGAGTTCACCAGCTCGGCCCGAGACAACGGCTACACCGCCATCATCTGCGGCGCCGGCATGGCCGCCCACCTGGCTGGCGCAGTCGCCGCCCACACCACGCTGCCGGTTATCGGCGTGCCCCTCTCGGGCGGCGCCATCAACGGCTGGGACGCACTCCTCGCCACCGTGCAGATGCCCAGGGGTATCCCCGTCGCCACCGTCGCCGTCGACGGTGCCATGAACGCCGCCCTGCTGGCCGTCCAGATGCTGGCCGTCGACGACCCGTCGCTGGCCGCCGAGCTCGAGGTCCACCGCGAGGAGATGCGCCCCCGCTAGTCGGGGAGCCCGCCGACCCGTGGAGAACGTCCTCGCCTCCCGCTACGCCAGCCGGCCCATGGTCGACCTCTGGTCGGCCGAGGGCAAGGTCGTGCTCGAACGCGAGCTCTGGGTGGCGGTCCTCGAAGCCCAGCAGGACCTCGGCATCGACGTCCCCGACGGCGTCGTCGCCGACCATCGGGCCGTGATCGACCAGGTCGACCTCGAGTCGATCCGGCGGCGGGAGGAGGTCACCCGTCACGACGTGAAGGCCCGCATCGAGGAGTTCTGCGCCCTCGCCGGCCATGAGCACATCCACAAGGGCATGACGTCGCGCGACCTCACCGAGAACGTCGAGCAGCTGCAGGTCCGGCGCGGCCTCGAGCTGGTCCTCGACCGGGTCGTCGCCACCCTCGCCCGACTGGGGCGCCTCGCTGCCGAGCACACCGACCTGGTGATGGCGGGACGCAGCCACAACGTCGCCGCCCAGGCCACGACGCTCGGCAAGCGCTTCGCCACCGCCGCCGAGGAACTCCTCGTGGCCCACCGTCGCCTGAGCGACCTGCTCGACGCCTATCCGTTGCGCGGCCTCAAGGGACCGGTGGGCACGCAGCAGGACCTGCTCGACCTGTTCGACGGCGACGCCGGGCTGGTCGCCGAGCTCGAGCACCGGGTCGCCGCGCACCTCGGTTTTGCCAACGTCATGGATTCGGTCGGGCAGGTCTACCCGCGGTCGCTCGACTTCGACGTGGTGTCGGCGCTCGTCCAGGCCACCGGAGGCCCGGCAAACCTGGCTCGCACGATCCGCCTCATGGCCGGCCACGAGCTCGCCACCGAGGGCTTCAGGCCCGGCCAGGTCGGTTCGTCGGCCATGCCCCACAAGATGAACGCACGATCCTGCGAACGGGTCAACGGACTCGCCGTCGTCCTGCGTGGCCACCTCGCCATGGTCGGCGGCCTCGTCGGCGACCAGTGGAACGAGGGCGATGTGAGCTGTTCGGTGGTGCGCCGGGTTGCGCTTCCCGACGCCTTCCTCGCCGCCGACGGCCTCTTCCAGACCTTCCTCACGGTGCTCGACGACTTCGGCGCCTACCCGGCCGTAGTCGAGCGCGAGCTCCGGCAGTACCTGCCGTTCCTTGCCACCACCCGGGTCCTCGTGGCGTCGGTGCGCGCCGGCATGGGCCGTGAGGCCGCCCACGAGGTGATCCTCGAGCATGCCGTCGCCGCCGCCCTCGCCCGCCGCGAGGAGGGCGTCGTCGAGACCGACCTGTTCGACCGCCTCGCCGCCGACGACCGGCTGCCCCTCGACCGGGCCGCCCTCGACGAGCTTCTGGCCGACCCGGGCGTCTTCGTCGGAACGGCCGGCAGCCAGGTCCAGGCCGTCATCGAGCGCATCGGCGTGGTGGTGGCCGCCCGCTCCGCCGCAGCGGCCTACGATCCCGAACCCATCCTCTGACCCACCCGCTGGAGCTCGTGTTGCCCTCCGCCATCGACCTGCCGTACGTCCACTCGGGCAAGGTCCGCGACATCTACGACGCCGGCGAAGACCGGCTCCTCATGGTCACCTCCGACCGCATCTCCGCCTTCGACGTGGTGATGGACGAGCCCATCCCGCACAAGGGGCGGGTCCTCACCGCCATGTCGGCGTTCTGGTTCGAACTGTTGGCTGATGTGGTCCCGGGGCACCTTCTCTCCACCGATCCGGCCGACGCACCGGGCACGACCGGGGTCGCCGACCTTGCCGGTCGCACGATGCTGTGCCGTCGGGCCGAGATGCTGCCGATCGAGTGCATCGTGCGCGGCTACATCACCGGCTCGGCCTGGAAGGAGTACCGGACTCACGGCACCATGCACGGCTCGGTGCTCCCCGAGGGGCTCCTCGAGGCCGACCGCCTGCCCGAGCCCGTGTTCACCCCGTCGACGAAGGCCGACGAGGGGCACGACATCAACATCTCGTTCGAGGAGGCCGTAGAACTGATCGGCGCCGACCTCGCCGAGCAGGCACGTGCCGTGTCGCTCGAGTGCTACCGGCGAGGCGCCGACTGGGCGGCCGAGCGGGGGATCATCATCGCCGACACGAAGTTCGAGCTGGGGCTCGTCGATGGCCGACTGGTCCTGGCCGACGAGGTGCTCACCCCCGACTCGTCGCGATTCTGGCCGGCCGATCGGTGGTCGCCGGGCGCCACGCCGCCGTCGTTCGACAAACAACCCGTGCGCGACTTCCTCGACGGCCTCGACTGGGACAAGCAGCCACCGCCCCCGGCGCTGCCCGACGACGTCGTCGCCGCCACCTCACAGCGCTACATCGAGGCGTACGAACGCATCACCGGCCGGTCCTTCTCGGACTGGCCCGGCACACAAGGAGCCTGACCCATGCAGTTCTCGGTACTCGTCGACATCCGCCTGCGCGGCGGGATCTCCGACCCGGCCGGTGCCACCATCGAGCGTGTGTTGCCGGTGCTCGGCTACGAGGGGATCGCCGATGTCACCGTCGGCAAGACCATCCGGTTCACGATCGACGCCGTCGATGCCGAGGCTGCGCAGGCTGCGGCAGCCGAACTGACCGAGTCGTTCCTCACCAACCCGGTCATCGAGGACGCCGATCTGACCATCGAGACGGTGTCTCCCGGGGCCGGCACGTGAGCGTCGTCGTCGGGGTGGTCGTCTTCCCGGGGACCAACTGCGAGATGGATGCGGTCGAGGCCGTCGATGGCCTGGGCGGCACCGGTCGCCTCCTCTGGCACGGCGACGACGACCTGTCGGGCGTCGATGCGGTCATCGTGCCTGGCGGGTTCGCCCACGGCGACTACCTGCGGCCGGGCGCCATCGCCCGCTTCTCGCCGGCCATGGAGGCGGTCACCCGCTTCGCTGCCGACGGCGGACCGGTGGTCGGGATCTGCAACGGCTTCCAGGTCCTCACCGAGGCAGGCCTGCTTCCGGGGGCACTGCAGAAAAACAGTGGCCTCAAGTTCCTGTGTCGACCGACGACGGTGCGGGTGGAATCATCCAATTCGGCGCTCACGGTCTCGGCCATGGTCGGTGCAGAACTGTCGATTCCGATCAACCATTTCGAAGGCAACTACACGTGCGATGCACGCACCTTGCAGCAACTTCGTGATGAGGACCGCATTGTTCTGCGCTATGTCGGGAACCCGAACGGTTCGATCGACGACATCGCCGGGGTCTGCAATGAGGCCCGCAACGTGGTCGGCCTCATGCCACACCCCGAGCGGGCGTGCAACGAACTGCTGGGCAGCACCGATGGGGCGGTGCTGATCCGTTCCCTTCTGGCGGCGGCAGCCTGAGGGCGGCCGTCGATTGTGTCAGGCCGAGCGGCGGATGCCTGCGGCCCTGAGCACGGGGGAGGGCACGCCCACCTCACGCCAGGCGCCGTAGGAGATCCCGCGCTTGCCACCGTATGAGGCAGCATGTTCGGCGAAGTTGGCCTCGAGGTCTCCCATGTCGACGGAGTCGGCGTTTTCGAGGCGGTCCAGTTCGGTCTCGAGGTCGATGCGCTGCTGGACGAGGGCCAGGCGCTTCGTGGCCGAAGCCCCGTCCATCGCAGCCGCCACGGCGTCGATCTGATTGCGGACGCTGGCCGGGGTGCGCTTGCGACCGCGCTTGGGCCGGTTGGTCTCGAGTGCTTTGAGGTAGTCGCGTACAGCCCCGGACTCGGACTTCTCCGCATCGGACATCTTTTGGCGTGACATGGATGGGCACTCTCCTGAATCAGTGGGATGCTTCCGAAGTCTTTCGGAATTCCGGCACAGGTTAGTACGTGGATTGGGGAATTCAAAGTGGGCGTACAGGGCTCCGCATACCTACCCCACATGTTTGAATGAATGGACATCGATGTCCGGGAGTCTGGCCTCGATTTCTTCGACGTCCACGACCGTGTGGCGGGTCGCACCGGCCGGCGGTTCCCGACCGCTACCGTGCGCACCCGTGAGCGAAATCCTCCATCGGGCACTCGGCCTGACCGACGACGAGGCGGCCAGGATCGACGAGATCCTCGGCCGGGCCGCCAATCCGCTGGAGCTCGCCATGTACTCGGTGATGTGGTCGGAGCACTGCTCGTACAAGAGCAGCCGCATCCATCTCAGGCGGCTTCCCACCGAGGCGCCCTGGGTGCTCGTGGGTCCGGGCGAGAACGCCGGCGTGGTCGATGTCGGTGACGGCATCGCCGCGGCAATCCGAATCGAATCCCACAACCACCCGTCGGCGATCGAGCCCTACCAGGGTGCGGCCACCGGGGTCGGCGGCATCCTCCGCGACATCTTCACCATGGGCGCCCGCCCCATCGCCCTGATGGATGCCCTGCGATTCGGCCCCATCGATGACCCCCACAGTCGCTGGATCGCCGAGGGCGTGATCTCGGGCGTCTCCGGCTACGGCAACGCGGTCGGCGTGCCCACCGTCGGTGGCGAGACCGTCTTCGATGCCACCTACCGGGGCAATCCGCTCGTCAACGTGCTGTGCCTCGGCCTGCTCCCCACCGAGCGACTGGTGCTCGGACAGGCGTCGGGCATCGGGAACCTGGCCGTACTCCTCGGTTCCTCGACGGGCCGCGACGGCATCGGCGGTGTCAGCGTCCTCGCCTCGGCGGGCTTCTCCGAGGAAACCGACAGCGACAAGCGGCCCAGCGTCCAGGTCGGCGACCCCTTCGAGGAGAAGCGCCTCATCGAGGCGTGCCTCGCCCTGCTCGACGAGGGACTCGTGGTCGGCATCCAGGACCTCGGGGGTGCGGGCCTGACCTGTGCCACCAGCGAGACCGCCTCCCGTGGCGGTGTCGGCATGGACGTCGATGTGTCGGCCGTGCCGCGGCGCGAGCCCGGCATGGAGCCCCACGAGGTCATGACCAGCGAGTCGCAGGAGCGCATGCTCGCCATCGTCGAGCCCGATGGCCTCGACCGGGTCCTCGAGATCTGCGAACGCTGGGAGGTGCGTGCCGCCGTCATCGGCCGGGTCACCGACGGGGGCGCCCTGCGCATCCTCGACGGCTTCGACGGCGAGGTGCTGGCCGAGGTGCCGGCCGCCTCCCTCCACGAGGACGCCCCCCTCTACGACCGCCCCCGCCAGGCGCCCGACGTCCCGCTCGGGCCATCCGCCGACGACCTCGACGCACCGGTCGATCCGGCGGCCGACCTGCTCGACCTGCTGCTCGACCCGGCCTGGGTGTACCGGCAGTACGACCACCAGCTGTTTCTCAACACCGTCGTCGGCCCCGGCGACGATGCTGCGCTCCTGCGGCTCAAGCACCCGACCACGGGCGTCGACACCGGCCGTGGCCTGGCCCTGACCACCGATGGCAACCACCGCTGGTGCGCCGTCGACCCCCGCCAGGGCACGGCGATGCTGGTCGCCGAGTCGCTCCTCAACCTGGCCTGCGTGGGCGCCCGCCCGTTGGCGGTCGTCAACTGCCTCAACTTCGGCAATCCTGAGCACCCCGAGGTGATGTGGCAGCTCTCAGAGGCCATCGACGGCATGTCCGAGGCCTGCCTGGCGTTGGACGTTCCCGTCGTCGGCGGCAACGTCAGCCTCTACAACGAGTCGGCCGGGACCGACATCGACCCCACGCCGGTCATCGGCCTCCTCGGCATCGTCGATCGGCTCGATCGTCGTCCCCCCGGTGCGACGCTCGCCGACGGGGATCGGCTGCTGCTGTTCGGCCCCGAGGCCGACGGACTCGGCGGCTCCCGATGGGGCGCTGCGCACGGTGCGCCGGGCGGTCGGCTGCCCGACCTCGACCTGGCGATGGTGGCCGCTGTCGCCGACCTGGTCCGGGGGCTTGTCGTCGATGGGATCGTCGACGGCGTCCACGACGTCTCGTCGGGTGGCCTCGGCGTGGCATTGGCCGAGATGGCGGCCCGTTCGGGTGTCGGCGTCCATGTCGCCCGGGTGGCCGACCATCGGGCTCTGTTCGGCGAGGCGCCCGGCCGGGTGGTGGCCGCGGTTCACCCGGACTGGCTCGTCGAGGTGTTCGAGCGGGCCGAGGCGGCCGGCGTGCCGACCGCACGCATCGGCCTCGCGACCGGCGACCGGTTCGTCGTCAAGGGCCTGTTCGACCTCGGCATCGACGAGGTCACGGCGGCGTTCACCGACCGGTTGCCCGAGGCACTCGGTGGCGGCACCTCCAGCCGCTGATCATCCGGGTCGCGCCGGCCTCCACCGGTAGGCTGGCCCCCGTGTTGCCTCCGCACCTCGTCTCCTCCGAACACGGTGGACACGACGAGTACGACGACGACACCCCCAAGGAGGCCTGCGGCGTCTTCGGGGTGTTCGCTCCCGGCCAGCCGGTTGCCCACCTCACCTACCTCGGCCTCTACGCACTCCAGCACCGCGGCCAGGAGTCGGCGGGCATGGCGGTCAGCGACGGCGAGGGACTCACCATCGTCAAGGAGATGGGCCTGGTCTCCAATGTCTTCAACGACCGGACGCTTTCGACCCTCACCGGCGACCTCGCCATCGGCCACACCCGCTACTCGACGACCGGTTCGAGCACCTGGCGCAACGCACAACCCGTCTACCGCGGCATCGACCATGTCGAGTTCGCCCTCGGCCACAACGGCAACCTGGTCAACACCGAGGCGCTGGCGGCCGAGGCCGGGATGCTGCCGGGCACCGTCACCTCCGATACCGACCTCATGGCCGAACTGCTGGCCACGGCGCTGCTCGACCGGCCCGACGTCGAGGCCGGCGAGGCATTCGAGGAGGCACTCGCCGAGGTGCTGCCCCGACTCCGCGGGGCCTTCTCCCTGGTGCTCGCCGACCGGGAGCGCATCATCGGCGTGCGCGACCCCAACGGGTTCCGGCCGCTGTGCCTGGGTCGTCTCGACGGCGGCTGGGTGCTCGCCTCCGAGTCACCTGCGCTCGACGTGATCGGCGCACACTTCGTGCGCGAGCTCGAGCCCGGTGAGGTCGTCATCATCGACCGAACCGGGTGGCGATCGCTGCGCCCGTTCGACGCCAAGAAGGTCGACCCCCGACTCTGCCTGTTCGAGTTCATCTACTTCGCCCGTCCCGACAGCGTCCTCTACGGGCAGAGCGTCCATCACGCCCGTGTCCGGATGGGCGAGGCGCTCGCCGAGCAGGCGCCCGTCGAGGCGGACCTGGTGATGGGCGTGCCCGAATCGGGCATCCCGGCGGCCGAGGGCTACGCCCGTGCGTCGGGCATCGACTTCGGCCACGGTCTCGTCAAGAACCGCTACATCGGTCGTACGTTCATCGCCCCAACGCAGGCCATGCGGTCGGCGGCTGTGCGCATGAAGCTCAACCCGCTGCGGGACAACATCGCGGGACAGCGCCTCGTCGTCGTGGACGACTCGATCGTGCGGGGCACCACGACCCGTTCGATGGTGCGCATGCTGCGGGATGCCGGGGCGAAGGAGGTGCACATGCGGGTGTCATCGCCGCCGTATCGCTGGCCGTGCTTCTACGGGATGGACACGGGGACCAAGGGCGAGTTGTTGGCGGCCAACCTCACGGTCGACGAGATCCGCGAGTACCTCGACGTCGACTCGCTCAGCTACCTCGCGCTCGACCGCCTGCTCGAATCCACCGGTGCCGTCGGCGCCGGATTCTGTTCCGCCTGCCTGACCGGCGAGTATCCGATCGAGATCCCGGTCAACCTGACGAAGCAGGTGCTCGAGCGTCCCGGCGATTCACCGGCGCCCGAGCGGGCCATGCCCGTGATCGCCGGCGATCCCGAGGGTGGGTTGCCCGTCGAGGATGCTGCCCGGCTCTTCGATCGCACCTGAGGCGACTATGGCCGAGGACTACCGGTCGGCGGGTGTCGACATCGTTGCCGGCGAGGATGCCGTGCGACGCATCGTCCCCCACGTGCGCTCCACCTACCGACCGGAGGTGATCGGGGACATCGGCGGGTTCGGTGGCCTCTTCGACATCGGCAGGTCGGGCTACTGCGATCCGCTTCTCGTGTCGACGACCGACGGGGTCGGCACCAAGGCGGAGATCGCCCGGCAGACGGGTCGTTTCGACACGATCGGCCGTGACCTCGTCGCCATGTGCGTCGACGACCTGGTGTGCGTGGGGGCAGCACCGCTGTTCTTCCTCGACTACGTGGCGGTCGGTCGGCTCGACCCCGTGGCCATGGAGCAACTGGTGGCCGGCATCGCCGCCGGTTGCCGGGAGGCCGGTTGTGCGCTGATCGGCGGCGAGATGGCCGAACACCCCGGCGTGATGGAGGCCGACCAGTTCGACCTGGTGGGCTTTGCCGTGGGCGCCGTCGAACGCGACGCCGTGCTCGACGGGAGCCGGGTGGTCGCCGGCGACGTCCTCGTCGGCATCGAGTCGCCGAACCTGCGTTCCAACGGCTTCTCGCTGGCCCGTCGTCTCGTGTTCGAGGTGGCAGGCAGGTCGCTCGACGATCCCGCCTGGGAGGGTGCCGAGGCATCGCTGGCCGACGAGCTGCTGGCGCCGAGCGTGATCTATGCCCCGGCGGTGGTGGCTGCGCTGGCTGCCCATGAGGTGCACGCCGTCGCCCACGTCACCGGCGGCGGCCTTCCCGGCAACCTGTCCCGCGTGCTCGGCGAGGCCGTCGATGCCGTCGTCGATACCGCCTCCTGGGAGGTGCCACGGATCTTCCGGGAGTTGCAGGCGATGGGGGGCGTCGGCGACGACGAGATGGCGCAGGTGTTCAACCTCGGGATCGGCATGGTGCTGGCCGTCCCGGCCGACGAGGCCGAAGATGTCGTCGCCACGCTTGCTGCGTACGACCGTCCGGCCAGGGTCATCGGCGAGCTGGTCGAGGGCTCCGGCCACGTCGACCTGCGCCGCTAGGTTCGCAGCCATGGCAGCGGCTTCCTCCGGTCCGGATCAGGCACTGATCGACCACCTGCTGGCACACGCCGTCCGGACGGGTGACTTCACGCTCAAGAGTGGCCGCAAGAGCACCTGGTTCTGTGATGGCAAGCAGACCGTCTGCCGGCCAGAGGGCCTGCTCCTCGTCGCCGATGCGGCGCTCGAGGTCATCCCCGACGACGTGACCGCCATCGGAGGACTCACTGCCGGTGCCGACCCGGTGGCGTTCGGCATCGCCGCGGTCGCCGCCACCCGTGGTCGCTCGCTGCGGTCGTTCAGCATCCGCAAGGAGTCGAAGGGCCACGGCGTCGAGGGCCGCCTGGCTGGCGCACTCGAGCCCGGCGACCGGGTCGTGATCTGCGAGGACGTGGTCACCAGGGGTGCTTCTCCGCTCGAGGCCGCCGAGGTGGTCCGGGCCCTGGGTGCCGAACCGGTGATGATCCTGCCCATCGTCGACCGGGGCGGAACCTGTGGTGCGCTGGCCGAGGCGGCTGGCATCGCCTTCTGCCCACTGGTCACCGCCCTCGATCTGGGCTTCCCGTACGAGGGACCCTGACCCGGGTAGAGCCGTCGGCCGCCCCGTAGGCTCTCGGCCCATGCCCTACCTGCCGACTGCCGCTTTTTCGATCGAACTCCACGTCGAGTTGGCCAACGTGCCCAACACGCTGGGTCGTCTTGCCACGTCCATCGGCGAGGCAGGAGCCAACATCGTGTCGATGGGCGGCTTCGACGTCCGTGGCGACATCCTCGTCAACGACGTCGTCGTCAACTGCAGCGACGAGGACCACGCCGGCCGGGTGGTGGCCGCCGTCGAGGCGCTCGACGGCGTCGACCTCGTGTCCTGGTTCGACCGGACGTTCCACATGCACGAGGGCGGCAAGATCGAGGTGCTGCCCCTCGCACCGGTCAGCGACATGCACGACCTGTCGATGGCGTATACGCCGGGCGTCGCCCGGATCTGCATGGCCATTCACGCGGATCCCAGCCGGGCCCACGACCTCACCATCAAGAAGAACACCGTCGCCATCGTGTCCGACGGTTCGGCGGTGCTGGGTCTCGGCGACATCGGCCCGGAGGCGGCCATGCCGGTGATGGAGGGCAAGGCGCTGCTGTTCAAGGAGTTCGCCGGGGTCGATGCGTTCCCCGTGTGCCTCAGGACCGAGTCGCCCGAGGAGATCATCGAGACGGTGATCCGCCTGGCGCCCACGTTCGGGGGCATCAACCTCGAGGACATCAAGGCACCGGGTGCATTCCAGGTCGAGCAGGCGCTCAAGGAGGCACTCGACATTCCGGTGTTCCACGACGACCAGCACGGCACAGCCGTTGTCACCCTGGCGGCACTGTGGAACTCGCTCAGGTTGACCGGTCGCAGGATCGGGGACCTGTCGGTCGTGATCTCGGGGGTGGGCGCCGCCGGCATGGCGGTCGGCAGGATCCTGATCGACGCCGGGGTCGGCGAGATCGTCGGTATCGACAGGCAGGGCGCCGTCTACTCGGGACGTGACGACCTGAACTTCGCCAAGGAGTGGTTCGCCGACAACACCAACCCCGACCGCAAGATGGGCACCGTCCACGACGTGCTCCACGGCGCCGACGTCTTCATCGGCCTCAGCGCACCAGGGTTGCTCACTGCAGCCGACCTGCGGAACATGGCTCCGGAGCCCCTGGTGTTCGCCATGGCCAACCCGGATCCGGAGATCCGACCCGAGGAGGCTGACGGCCTCGCCGCTGTCATGGCGACCGGCCGCAGCGACTATCCGAACCAGATCAACAACGTGCTGGCATTTCCGGGCATCTTCCGGGGCGCCCTCGACGTGGGGGCCATGGACATCACCGAGAACATGAAGTTGGCGGCAGCCCGGGCGATCGCCGCCGCGGTGTCCGACGAGGAACTGTCGCCCAAGTTCGTGGTGCCGTCGGTGTTCGACAAGTCGGTGCCGATGGCCGTCGCCGCAGCCGTCGCCGCAGCGGCTGTTGCAGACGGCGTGTGTCGCTCCTGAACTCCCCGGGTGGTTCGACCCCTCCCGCTGGGGGGTGGCGTGCGGTCACCTTCGATCTCTGGAACACGTTGCTCGTCAGCGTGCCGGGCGCCGTCGAGATCCGACTCGCCGCCTGGCGGCGGGTGGTCGACGAGCGGGGTCTCGACCTCTCCGCCGACCTGCTGCGGTCCGTCGTCGAGCTGTTCCCGGCCCGCTTCGAGGACGAGTGGCGGGCGGGCCGCCAGTACGGGACGCCGCAGGCACTCGACGATGCCTTCCGGGCATTCGCGGGGCGCATCGGATCGGACGACGAGGCGGCACTCGCCGAGGCGTTCGAGGCTGCCTCGTACCGGCTCGAGGTGGACGCCGTCGAGGGTGGGGCAGGTGCGATGTCGGCGCTGGCCGGCGCTGGACTCCGGATCGGCCTGGTCAGCGACACCTCGTTGGCCGGTGGCCGCCACCTGCGCGGCTACCTCGAGGCCCACGGCATGCTCGGCCACATCGGCCACTGCTCGTTCTCCGACGAGGTGGGCGTCTACAAGCCGGATGCGGCGATCTTCCGGGACTGCCTCGCGGGTCTGGGTATCGACGATCCGGCAGGGGTCGTGCACGTCGGCGACCTGCGCCGCACCGACGTGGCCGGAGCGAGGGCATTCGGCATGACCACGGTTCGCTTCCGCGGCGTGGTCGAGGACGATGCTCCCGATGAAGGGGACGAAGACGGCCCCGAGGCCGACCACGTCGTCGACCGACTGGCCGACCTCCCGGCACTGCTGGGGCTCTCGGTGCGGCAGTAGCCGATCTGCACCTGCGCCACAGAACGTGGTGAGGACAGGTGCATTGCGCTCTTCTGTGTGCGGCGCATCCTGCAAATTGGTGTTGCTGTCGCGGGGTTGATGCTGTGCGTTTCCGCCTGTTCGGAGGTCGATGACTCAGGGAGCGTTTCGTCCACTCAGGTTCGTCATGACGCAGAGAAGCCAAATGGCGATGCGAGCTTCGGCGCTGGGATGGCGCCGGATGTCGCGTCGAGTCCGACGGCCAGCCTGCCGTCCACCCGGGTGTTCTTCTTCGAGGACCCCCTGCACTGGTTGGTCCCAGCCGAGACACCACACGAACTCCTGAGCCGAGCGAAACTCGCCGCGGGTTCGGCGATTCATGTCCCGGTTCAGGCTCTACCCGGCGAGACGTCGAGTGTCGTGGAACTGAGTGTGATGAGAGCCGTCGGTCACGGATTCACGACGTACGAGGTGCTCGTCAAGGTATATCGGGAGTCGCAGCCCTCGAAGACCATCTCGGTCAAGCCACTTTGGGAGTCCTAGTCAGGATTCCCTCGTGCTTCGGAAGCCGAAGGGTTCCCGTTCGTCTGGGAACAAGACGGTGTGGTGAGCAAGGTGATGTCTAGAGACACGGACTTCGAGGAGGTCGTGGCATGGTTGGAAGGGGGTGCACTCGTCACCTGGCAGGTCCCCGACGACTGATCGCCAGGACGGATCAGAGATCTCCGGTGATCTGACCCGGGTCAGGCCAGGTCGGCGGCCGTCACCTCGACGCCGGTCAGGGTGCTGACGTCGGCGGCGATCTCCGCGAAGTCGGGGTCGGTCGCACGTATGCGGAAGTTGAGTCCGAGCAGGTAGTTGTGCAGGGCACGACTGCTGTCGCCGACTGACGATTCGAACACGTCGGAGACGAGGGCGAACGTCTGCACCAGGCCCTCGTGGCGGTCGCGTTGCAGCGAGTGGACGGCGAACTCGTGCCAGAGCAGGGAGGCGTTGGAGTACATGCCCCATTCCCGGCCGATGAAGATCCGGGTGAGGATCACGATCGACTTTTTGCGGTCGGCTTCCGCGAGGATCGTGGTGCAGAGGTCGGCGAAGAGCCGGATGACCTCGATGACGACGAGGTCGATGAGCTCGTCGGCGTCGTCGAAGTAGTAGTGGATGGTGCTCTTGGTGAGCGGGGTGACCTCGGCGATTCGCCGCACCGTGCACGCCGCCAGCCCCTCTGCAGCGACCACGGAGGCGGCGGCGGCGATGATCTCCTGTCGGCGACTCTCCTGATTGGGAGTTCGCCGGCCAGTTGTGGTGGATCGTTCCATTGTGCCGACGCCGCCTCGGGTCGTCTTCGGGTTCCTACCAGACCGTCAGCATGTCACGTCCAGGGGAATTGGGACAAGTGTCCCGTGCATTCGGACGCATGTCCGAATGCGTGATATGCGTTTTCGGTGAAGCGTCGTCACGAGGGACGACTTCGGGGTGGCTGGAGGTCGTGTCGTGGCTGGAGGCGGGTGGGCTGATCGTCTGGCCGGACGAGTCCGGCTGAGGCAGGGCAGGGCGCGAATCCGTCGTGCCCTCAGCCGAAGAGGATCGGCAGGATCCTGGGGCCGCGGACCTGGCCGCCGGCCCAGGTGACGGCGTTGGGGTCGCCGAGCGTGAACTCGGGGATTCTCGCGAACCAGGTCTTGAGTGAGACCTCCATCTCCATGCGGGCCAGGTTCGACCCGGCACAGCGGTGGATGCCGGACCCGAAGGCGATGTGCCGGTTGCGCTGGCGGTCGAGGATCACGGTGCCTGCGTCCTCGAACACCTCGGGGTCGTGGTTGGCCCCGGGGAAGTTCATGTGGATCTTGTCGCCCGGTTGGAACGTGACGCCGCCGTATTCGACGGTCTCGATGGCGTTGCGGGCCATGGTGACCGGGGAGTAGAAGCGCAGCAGTTCCTCGATGGCCGTGTCCCAGAGGGCATCGTCGGCGGCGGCCATGCGGCGGCGGTCTTCTTCGTGGGTGGCGAAGTGCCACAGTGCCGAGCCGATCGACGACCAGGTGGTGTCGATGCCGGCCACGAGCTGCAGGTTGCACATGCCGATCACGACCTCGTCGGGCAGCTCCTCACCGTCGACCTCGGTCTGGCAGAGGGCGGTGATGAGGTCGTCTCTGGGGTTGGATCGGCGGTCGGTGACCTCTTCGGCGAAGAAGTCGCGGATGAGGTTCGAGTTCTCGAGGCGCAGTTCGGGGTCGGTGAGGCCGAACTCGAGGACGCCGCGGACCCAGCCGATGAAGTCGTCGACCCGGGACTCGTCGACGCCGAGCTTGCTGGCGATGACCCGAGGAGGGATCTGCTGGGCGTAGTCGACCGCTCCGTCACAGCCGTCGGCGTCGATGAAGCCGTCGATCAGGTCGTTGCAGAGGCGCTCGGAGTACTCGCGCTCGGGGGCGATGGCCTTCGGGGTGAAGTGCGGGAGGAGGGCCCTGCGGGTCCAGGTCTGCTCAGGCGGGTCGGCAGTGATGGGCGCAGCGGCGTTGTAGCCCTCCCGGCTCGCGTCGCGCATCTCGAGGGGGATGTCGATGACGATCGGCCCCGGGCTGGCGCTCGACAACTCGGGCACCATCTTGGCCATGGCCTGGACGTCTTCGTAGCGGGTGGGCAGCCACGAGCCGCCGTAGCGCTCGGTGTGGGCGATCGGGCAGGTCTCGCGCAGTTCGGTCCATGCCGGGACGGGGTCGCGTACGTAGTCGGGGTCGAAGATGTCGTAGTCGGTGGCCAGGTCGTCGACCGGGCAGCGTTCGGTATCGGTCATGGCGTCAGCCCTCCACGATTTCGATGGCGTACTCGGGGCAGTTGTCGATGAT
>Ga0066376_10001184_pt1 | contig 25310 bp, 18 predicted proteins | sample Knorr_S15_td_Bot_FD_77009 | JGI IMG/M metagenome (GOLD analysis project Ga0066376, IMG submission 77009) | Marine microbial communities from Southern Atlantic Ocean transect - Knorr_S15_td_Bottom_ad_5009_LV_A | ecosystem: Environmental > Aquatic > Marine > Oceanic | place: Southern Atlantic... | reverse complement strand
TTTATACCAGACATTTTATCAGGAGATAGACGATGCCTTCCGATTTATGCGTGGTGCATTGAAAGGTTTTTTCCGAAGTATGCCGGACTTTCTGATGTTATATCTGGTTTTCGGCCTGTTCACAGGGCTGACGCTAAAATACCACCTTCAGGAAGCGTCCTTTAATATAAAATCTTTTTTTACCGCCCTCTTTAAAGATCGCCTTAATATGTTGATGATTTTATTCTTGAGCTGGTTCACGCTGTTCTATATGAACATTATTATCATCCTGCCGCGGTATTTTCTATTCTGCCTGCCTGTTCTTCTATTTGGTTTAATCAGTTTAACGGTCCGATATTTGAAACGGACCTGGATTATCCGAAGTGGGATATTGATTTTGACAGGTCTCTTTTTGTATAATCTATCCGGACGACTTTATTCGGCTTATCCGAAAAATGATGGGTTCATTCTGGAACGCAGTCTCGAATATATGGACGACATGCGACTGAATATACAATTGGCCAAACACCTCGAGGAGAAGTATACCGACACCACGATCATTACAAGCTGGCCGTACATACAAATGCTGGTTTTACCGCAACTCGGCTACGTCACCAAACCCCTTAATGCAGTGACCATAAACGGTCCCCTTTCATACGGTCCTTTCACAAAGGCCGCAGCCACCAAGGATACGGTCTGGGTATATGGCCCCAATTGTTTCAGCGGGATGTACGGGTACTATCCGCATGAAGATGAGCTGATTGAAACCATCACTAAAGGAGAACGGCAGGTTGTAATCTTCCGGAATATTGAATGATGTCTTCATATTTCGACATCAGAACCATAAACGCTTTGTACTTGAAAATCACAGACATATATTGTTGCATAGTATGTAAACCATTCCAAGGAGGTATGATGAAAAGCGCACTGGAAATTGCTATGGAGAAAACCGCCGGAGGGCAAGAGGGCGGGGCGTTGACAGACGAACAAAAATCAGCGATCGGTGAACTGGAAAAAGAATACCAGGCCAAGATCGCCGAACAGGAGATTATGGTCGAGTCAAAGATTAAAGCGTTGGCAGCACAGGCCGCCGGTCCGGAATTCAACGAAGCGGTTCAGGTTATGCGACAACAGCTTGTTGAAGAACGAAACCGGTTGGAATCGAAGAAGGCGAAAAACATTCAGGCAATCCGGGATGGAAAGTAAACATTGACTGATTTGTTGATTGTCTGATTGAAAATAACTTAATGACGGGATACAGGAGCTCTACAAACAGCCAATAAGACCATCCCCTGATTTCGATTTTTTTAAATTAATCAACCAATCAGCCAATCAACACAAAGCAAAGCGAGCGAAGTGTGTTCTATTAATGCTTCGAAGCGGCGTTCCTTACTTTCGATTGAGCGAAGCGAAATCCATCAATAATACCGCGGAGTGCTCGCAACGTGTCTGCAAGACACGTGCCATCAGACAATTATCTTGATCAGCATAGACTACCTCGTATTCGGTTTTATACTTTTCACCGGCAGTGCCATCGGCAGCTTTCTCAATGTCTGCATCCACCGCATGCCGCTGGAACAGTCTATTATTCACCCGCCCTCCTATTGTCCCTCCTGCCAGACATCCATACGACCGGCCGATAATCTTCCGGTGATCGGTTGGCTGCTCTTAGCAGGCAAATGCAGGGCGTGTAAGGCCAACATATCGATCAGGTATCCTCTCGTAGAACTGATTACCGGCCTGGCGGCGCTGGGCAGCGTATCGTGGCTGGGGTATACGGTAGAGGCGTTGGCTTTATTCATTCTGTTCGCCCTGCTGCTACCGGCGACTTTGATCGACTTCGATCTTCAGATCATACCCAATACCATCTCGTATCCCGGGATCATCATAGGTCTTGCGCTCAGTTTTGTTCGTGAGGATTTCGGATGGCAGGCCGGTCTGCCGGGCGCCGGTATCAGTGCTGTGGCGCTCCTGGTCATACGCCAGTTGGGGACGTGGGCGTTCGGCAAAGAAGCCATGGGACTCGGTGATATCAAGCTTATCGCCCTCATAGGCGCGTTTGTCGGGTGGCAGGCAGCGCTCATCTCTATTTTTCTCGGATCTATTCTCGGGACGCTGTATAATATCCCGGCTATGATTCATAACGCATTCAGTGGTAAGTCCATAAGCGAAATGAAACCCATTCCATTCGGACCGTTTCTTGCCGGCGGCGGACTGCTTGCGGCCATTTTGAAAAAGACGGGCGGTGTTTTAGATTTGTTGATTTATTGATTGTCCGATTGTCTGATTGAAAAAACGGTTATCCACAATCACCAAAAAGCACAGCGAGCGAAGCGGAACGCGTTTTAATAATGCCTCGCAGAGGCGCTCCTTACTTTCGATGAGGCGCAGCGGCATCAATCACCAAATCACCAAATCACCAAATTCTCTGGAGGGAACATGGCAAAGAAGCAGTTGCGTATTGCATTAATCGGTTGTGGTGGCAACATGAGGGGGGCTCATATACCGCGTATTCAGAAGGACGGTTCGGTAGATCTGACTGCGGTAGTGGATACGTCGGAGGAACAGGCCAAAGCGTTGATGGGACGTTGGGGTAAGGAAGTACCGTTTTATACGGATTATCGTAAAATGATTCGAGCGCATGACCTAGATGCGATTATGATCAGTTCGCCCCATTCCATGCACTATGAACAGGCCAAATACGCGCTTGGTCAGGGTTTACATGTGTTGGTCGAAAAGCCGTTGACGATCTCCTCAAAGCATACCCGATCTCTGATACGTCAGGCGGATAAAAAAGGCAAAATTCTCCTGGTGAGCTATCAGCGAAATTTTATGGCGCCGCACCTGTATGCACGAGAATTGATACAACAAGGGGTCATCGGGGAAATACGCGGGGTCGTCTCGTATGTCACTCAGAACTGGGGTGGCGTCAAAGGTTGGCGTCTGGTTCCGGAATTATCCGGCGGAGGGATGTTCCTCGATACGGGCAGCCATCTTGTAGCGTCTACACTTTGGATTACCGGTCTGGAACCGCTTGAGGTGTCGGCCTTTCTGGATAATGTCGATAAGGATGTAGATATCAACATGGTCGTCAACGTCCGGTTCAAGGGCGGTGCCTACGGCACGCTGAATACCTTCGGCAACGCCAAAGTACACGACGAACGTATTGCCATTCATGGCAGCGAAGGATGTATCGTCTTCCATCTTCATCAATGGGCGGTCAAGTCGGTTCTGGTTAATGATGAGCCTATGCAGATTCCAAAACGCATTCAGGAGAATACACCTGATGCAGCCTTCTTCCGTATGATCCGTAACGGCGGCAAAGGTTATGAGCTGCCGCATTTTGCGCTGGCAGTAGCCCAGGTGTCGGAGGCCGCGTACAAATCCGTAGAACAGGGCAAACCGGTGAAAGTCGCAAGGATATAACCCATGTCAATACCAACACGTTTAATCGGCAAGGCGGCTATTGTCACGGGGGCGGGTCGCGGGATCGGGCACGCCATGGCCCTGCGGCTGGCGCAGGAAGGTGCCGATGTGGCTATTGTCGATATCAATCAGGAAAGTGCGGAAGAGGCAGCGAATGAAATCCGTGCCCTGAATCGCCGGTCGCTGGCTCTGTCGGTCGACCTGTCCCGAATTGACCTTATTGCAGCTATGATAGATGAGGTCGTTGCGGGCTTCGGCCGGCTGGATATTATCATCAACAATGCGGGGCGTGTCGAGATCAAGCCGTTTCTCGATGTGACCGAAAAAGAATGGGACCAGACGATCGATCTGAACCTGAAAGGCACTTATTTCTGCATCCAGGCGGCAGCACGGCAGATGGTCAAACAAGGTGCGGGGGGACGAATTATCAACATGTCTTCCGTCGCCGGGCGTCATGGTCGAGCCGATTCCAGTGCCTACGCGGCGAGCAAAATGGGTATCATCAGCGTCACCCAATCCGCAGCGCTGGCGCTCGCCAAATATAATATCCTCGTCAATGCCATCTGTCCGGGCATCGTTCCCACGCCCATGTGGGATCAGATCGACGATGACCGTGCCCGGCTGTTCGGTTATGAAAAGGGCACCGCACGGGCGGCGCTGGTTGAGACCGTACCGCTCAAACGCGCCGCTGAGGCCGAAGAAATTGCCGCCACCGCCGCTTTCCTTGCCTCAGACGACAGTTCGTTCATCACCGGCCAGGCCATTAATGTGGATGGTGGCATGGAGATGAACTAAGGGCCCGCTGCGGAGACACGCGTCAGCGCTGTATTCAGACGTTTTACTTCACGATGGCGATTCAGAAAAGGAAGGCGCATCATCGGCTCGATTTATTATGTTGAACAAACATTATGTTTCTAACACATAATTATTTCTGGGCTAATAGTCCAAGGGATATTTGATGATTTGGCAAAAAAACGACCACAGCGTTTTAAACAGAACAAATTGAAAAACTATTGAAAAACCGCGTGTCTTACCGGCGGCTAAAACGTATAGGCACCACCAGTCCGCCGATCGAAACTATGGATAACAGCGCCACCAGGACGAATGTGCCCCTATATTGGAGGTTGCGATCACATGCTGACGCAGGCGTTTGTCATCCAGAGAGACGCAATATATTGCGTCTTAAAAGGTTAGCCACGGGTCAAGGTGATGACCGTGATTTCGGGCTTACAATTGATCCGGACAGGCGGCCCCGTCGTGCCACATCCCCGATTGACATAAAGCGCGACACCCTCATTCCAGTATAATCCTTCGATATAGGGGTACAGAAACATAGCCGGACTGAGCGAAAAACCCGGCAGTCTGAGGACGACCTGGCCGCCGTGGGTATGACCGGAGAGCGTGAGCGGTATGCTGCGTGCGATGGCCTGATGATAGCCCCAGGGACTATGAGAGAGGAGGATGTTGAAGCCGCCGGGACGAGTGGTCTCTATCGCTTTATCGAGCAACCCGCCAATGGCCGGCCAGGAGACCGTGCGCCCCCGCCTTACCCTGGTTCCCTTTTTTAAGCCGCCGTAGTCGATCCCGATCAGATTAAGATGGGTATTTTCGATGGGGAGGACGGCTGTACGATTGCGTAACACACGGAACCGGATATCGGTCAACGCCCCGGTAATTTCATCCTCATTGGTCCAGTGATCATGGTTACCAAGGACGGCATAGACGCCGAGCGCTGGCCGATGCATCTTTTGAAACGCCTCACAGAAAGGATGAATAAAAGCGGCCGTTCCAGAAACATAGTCTCCCGTCAGCACAATCAGGTCCGACGACAGGCTATTGACCAGGGTGACGATGTCCTGCATATCGTCCAGAGTCATATACATATTGGAGTGCACATCACTGATCTGAAGAATACGCAGGCCATTTAGCGGCTCTGGTAGGTCAGGAAAGGGAATATCCTGATGATGGATATCATACCGCCGCGTCCCCATCACCGTGCCGTACACCGTCAGGGCTACAGGCGCGGTGATGACTCCGGCGGTAGCATACCGTAGGAATGCTCTGCGGGATAGGACCGGTGAGCCGGCTACAGGGGCCTGCGCTTCCGATACGGTCGTCCGGTGATGAAAAAACCGCGACCGAGCCCATACGAAAACGACAATCAGGTCTCTAAGGAAAAAAAAAGGAAATACAATCAGCGTCGTCGGGAATACCCAGATCCAGAACGGATAGGCCAGGCTGTACAACGCCACAACGGAAATCGGCTCTTCGGGGAGGCGATTTCCGATCATAAAGAAAATGGTTATTCCACTATATAGAAGCGCACCGATTAGACCGGCAAGGATCCATCGCGTACGATTCGGCAGATACTCCACACGCTGCAACCATCGCCACATCCGGTGAAATACGTAGCCCTGGATAGCCAGGAGGATAAGAATGGGGATCAGGCGTTGTATCACGGCATACGTTCACCACGCAATAAGGCCCGCTGTTCGGTCATAAGATATTGCATAATGGCATCTCGCGTTTTCTCTGGGACCTTGGAATAGAAAGTGACAAGCTGAAGTGGATCTTCCTGATCCAGAACACGCAGGACAGCCCCTTCGACGACGATTCTGACCAGTGGACTCGGAATAACAAAAGTGAGTTGTATGGTGGTTTCCGGCGAATTTACCACCTGCAGAGGATACGTCGTCAAACTCTGTATTTTCGCTTCAAACCCCTAAAACGCATCTTCTCTTACCAGCACGATAAACACCTGTTGACCCGGTGCCAGCTCTGCTGCGGCGATACCGGCTCCAGACAAATTGAAGGAAATGCCTCGCTTTGTATTGTTGCTGACCTGCGATTCAAATCGAATCAAGTCTCCCTAAGAGGTATGAAATTCGATCTCCACATCTTCTTGAGGCTTCAGTTGAAATACAGTTGATATCGGTTCAAGGTGATCTCGATAAGGTGATAACATGGTATGCTGTTAATCCTGAAGATTGATGAATCGCAGTCGGATGATAAAAACCATCAAAGTATACTTTACAAAGAGCCGCAGGGCAATATTAATTTCCAACTTTGACCTCGCCGTTCGAAGGGACTTTCATCTTGACAACCCACCTGAAACCGGGTATAATCGGGGGTCTGGTGAAACAGCAAGTGAGATAGTGAGAAAATAAGAAGGGTGAACATACCCACACGCCCACACACAGTCTTCTGCGGGGATAAGCTAATATGGATGAGAAACGCCGAGAGCAATTGTCTAGATTACTTTCTTTGATGCTTCGTCACAAACCGGAACGATTTTATCTGGATATGGATCTCCAGGGCTATGCCTCTAAAGAGGATGTCCTCGAAGGGGTTCGCCAGAAGTTTGATGATGCGACCGAAGAAGAAATTCTGGACATCGTGGAAGGTCCTGAAAAACGACGCTTCGAATTGACGGACGGACGAATACGGGCACGATACGGTCATAGCTTTGCCATCGACCTCGGTCTGGAAACGGCAGAACCGCCTGAATTTCTCTATTACGCTACGGTCCCCGCCCAGGTTCAGGCTATTGCCACTGGCGGCATACGGCCAGGTGATCGCCAGCATGTTCATCTGTCGTTGACGAGTGAGATTGCAGCGGACGTCGCACGGAGTCGTACCGATACGCCCGTGGTCTTCTGCATAAAAGCCATAGAAGCCGCCCAGGCCGGCATCGAATTCTATGATCGGCATCCTGTGATGTTGACCAGAGGAATCCCTGCCGAATTTGTCGAACCTATGCAAGATGGTTCTTCAGGTTCGGCCTCGCTGTACGGCCGGCGAAAACGATCAACGTTCCCTCGCAAGTAAAAAATATACGCAGGTGGGCAGCGTAGGCAGATTAAAGATACATGATGGTTTTCTGCCCACCTGCCCACTTGCCCACCTGCTATGCGTCGATTCATCACCCCCATGCTCGGCCTCCTGGTCGCTCTCAGCCTGTTGTCTTTCGATCTGACCATCTTACGTTCCGGTAGAACCGCTCTTCGTCCGACGATGCAAAAAGGCGTTGCGTTGGGCATCTTTAAAGCGTCCGAGGGGATGTCTTACTATCAATCGTCCATCGACGAAATCTATGCGCTGGGCGCCACGCATATTTCCATTCCGGTCTATTATCTGCAGGAATCCGCACATGCCGTTACCTTGTATTGCCGACCGACTGACGGCGCCACGCCGGAACAGTACGATCAGGTCATCCGCGAAGTCATTGAATACAGCCATCGGCTTGGCATGAAAGTCCTCCTGACCCCGATCATCGACATCGACCATCCGAAGGATAAGGAATGGCGAGGCGTCATTTCACCTGGAAATTGGGACGCGTGGTTTGAAAGTTATACAGTTTTTGTCATGCATTATGCCCGGCTGGCCGAAGACCTTGACGTCGAGTTTATGAGTGTAGGAACGGAATTGGTATCATCTGAGGGATTTACGGATCAATGGCGGGGAGTGATTCGTGAGGTGCGCGGTATCTATGATGGCCAATTGACCTACTCTGCGAACTGGGATCATTATGAAGACGTCGCGTTCTGGGACGACCTGGATTTCCTGGGGTTATCGGGCTACTACGAACTGGTCTCGTTTGAAAATCCGACGGTTGAAGATATCGTCGATGGATGGATATCGGTTAAAGAGAACTTACATCGCTGGCAGGCCAGATGGCAAAAACCATTTTTATTTATTGAGATAGGGTATATGAGTCAGGAAGGGGTCGCCAGCCAACCCTGGAATTATGTTTCAAAAGCGCCGCTGAACCTGGAAGAGCAGAAACGATGTTATGAGGCGTTACGACGGTCATGGGAGAATGAAAACAACTTTGCGGGATTGTATTTGTGGATCTGGGAACCGAACAAACAGGGCCTGAACGATAAGAGTTACAATTTTGATGGAAAACCGGCGGAAGATATTGTCCGGGATTGGTACCAGAGCATCCCCCCGAATGCGACGATACTCGATGTGACGGTCAACACGGTGGAGCGTTTTTTTCGATCGTTGCGACAGGGGCTTTAAAATGGTGATTGACTGATTGACTGATTGACCGATTGGTTTTCTGGTTGTGCTTTTCAATCACCAAAAAGCACAGCGAGCGAAGCGGAGCGCGTTCTAATAATGCCTCGAAGAGGCGTTCCTTACTTTCGATGACGCGTAGCGGCATCTATCACCAAATCACCATTTCTTTCTAACCTGCCATTACAATAATACACGGCGGCCAGCGCATACACCTTGGCGACGCGTACTAATTCATTGATCAAAACGCGTTCGTTGGTAGTGTGGGCCCCTTCAGCGGCGGGACCGTGAGCCAGGGCGGAGACCTTGCCCTGCGCGGCAAAGGCGTTTCCGTCGTCTACAAACGGTTTGCCGCCTAAGGGCAGTGAACGTCCGGTTACCGTTTCGTGGGCGGATTGCAGGGCGATGACCAGTGGATCTCCTTCATCTATCTGGAATCCATCTCTAACCATGGTAAATGTTCTATCGATGGTGGTTCGGGTCTCTTGTGCCACGGTATCCAACAATTCATGGAAATCTCCTTCCACATCCTTAATATCGTGTCCGGCTACCCACCGGCGTGTCCCTTCTATCCTGCATTCTACAGGGGATTGATTGAAGATCTCACCGCTATGCATCTGACCGATAAAAACCGTTTCAGGCCCGGCATACGGGTAGATGGTTTTTGCCAGTTCGTCATTCATGGCCTTTAACCGGCGGACCACCTCGGCGCCGGCGCCAATCACATCCGGCTGATCCGAAGGACGTAGCACCTCATGCACGCGTTCTCCTTCACGACGGATCTTAATGTCCAGTACAGCCTGACCGCGGCCTACAATGGGAATCCGGTCGGCCAGATATTCCGGGATTAATACGGCATCACCGACATAGCCGGCGTTTATCAGACCATAGACCTGTCTGCTATCACCCCACGGTGCCTCGTGGTGGTCATGGGCTGTCAACAGGATACCGCCCGTCTCCAGAACCTCGGTATCCCGTAAGATACGAAGGGCTTCAATTGCAGCAGCCAACCCGGCTTTCATATCTGCTGCCCCTTGTCCGGAAAGCACGCCCTGTTCTATGCGTGGCGGCGTGTACGGAAGATGAACTGTATCCAGATGACCGTCGAACTGCAGGGTCGGACCATCATCACGCGCATGCCAGCGTGTGACGACCGCCGGTGCTTTCGGCCAATCGGCAATAGGGCGTTCTACTTCGAATCCTTCCTCTGTCAGCAGGTCGGATAATCGGTTTGCTACACCTGCGGCGTCGCAGGTCGGACTTGGTACCTCCATCAATGCCACGGCCGTTTCCAGCAGTCGGTCCTGATCAACCGCGTGATCTATGCGTTGGATGATATCAGATGAAATAGGCATGGGGTTATTGCCGATTGCTATGATAAGGCCGCGAAGTTCCTGATGGATTGGCTTCTTTCTCCAGACGTTCCAGATTGGCATGACTACCCAAAGCCATCAATGCATCGTCCACTTGTAGGGAAGTATCGGCGGAAGGGTTAAAAATCATCTGTTCATCCGCCCGTCTAATGGCGATGACATCATAATCCGCATGAATATGCGCTTCTTTCAGGGATCTACCAATCAGTGAGGAGCCTGATGCAATCTCAATCTGCTCTATCTCAAGAGACAATTCTTCCCTTGTCCCTTCTTCCTTTCTTTTCAAGCTCCTATATATTGACCGTATCCCAACTTGCCTACATCCTCATGCAGGCGCTCGAGTACCCGTTCTCTGATTTCCTCGAACAGGTCTCTGGTCAGAAAGTGCACACCGGGCAGATCGCCTTTGGGCTGTCCGACAAAAATGTCCGCCGGCATATCGTATTCCTCGGCGGTAATACCCTGCTTCTGTTCCAGCGCAAAACCGAGAATATGCGCCCGGAAGGTGGCGTTCAGAACTTGTTCCTTGGAAAAGGGGATACCGAAAATAGATTCGATCCCTTCACTGATCTGGTCGGGTGGCGTCATGGCGAAGAGGCATCCGCCGTGCAGGTCTTTGGTGATCATTTTCCAACCTTCATTGGTAATGTTATGCACCCAGTAATCTGCCGATTCCGGCTTGCAGCCGGGGTCCATCACATACAGCAGGAAGGTGCGCATCGACATATGACCACCGGCAATGGCAAAGGGATACCCGGGATTGGTCTGACCAAGATAGGCGGAAAACTCTACGCCCTTCGAATGCATGGCAGACTCTTTACCGCCGATCTCATCGGCAATGGCCCGGACACCTTTCCCGAAGAGCGTTTCCCGACCATAGGCGATATCCTCTTTAATTTTCTTGGCTTTCTCTATATCACCAAAGGTGATGCCGTCGGCTACGCTGCCATGGCCCTTACCATTATAATCCATTAAAAAAGAAAGAACGACATTGACAGAAATGGTATCGAACCCGAGGTCATCGTCCAGGCGGGCCAGTTCCAGGTTGGCATGAGGATCGAGAATCCCCAGATTGGCACCAGACAGCTCCATCGGTTCAAATTCGTAACGTCCCAGGTAGGGGCCATGGTTTTTTCGCGCCTGACGCCAATCAGGATCTTTACCTTCAGGCGGCACATCGTAGAAATCCTGATGGCACGAAATCTGACAGCCGAAACAATTCTTGTCGAGCACGATAAACTCATCCGAATCACGCATGGTTTCCAGATGCACGGCTACGGCCACATTTTCTCCCGGCGGAGCAAAATTCTTAACCGGCAATACGCCGAAACCATCCAGAAACTGGCTGTTTTTACCCGTGCCGCCCAAGCCGTCTCGATTGTTGGGATGGCGATATCCCCGTGTTTGGTCACCGCGACCGATTTCGTTGTTGATGGCTTTCAAACGGGCATCGCCCTTGCGGTAATAATCTTTTTCTGCTACCGCTACGATGCCGACGACGTTCTTGGAACCCAGCACCGATCCCATGCCAAGCCGACCGCCGAACCGCCACTTATCTTCCCCGATCATCAACTGTTCTTGCGTTGTTCCGACGATGCAGGCATACCAGACCGTCTCCCAATGCTCACCAGCCGGACCGATGACGGCAAAATGCGCCGGATATTTTTTGTTGCCCGGATCGTTGAAATGGTTGTTCAGGTAGTCCATCCTATTTCGGACTCGAGTGCCGATCATCTCTTCAGGCGCATCCATAAGCGAAAGAGACGGTCCGGCATCGGTCTGTTTAATGACCAAAATTTGAGGCGTTGCTGCCCGCCCGGTCAGGACGAGATCACCGATACCGGTGTACGATAATTTACGACCGAAACTACCGCTCATGGCCGACCAGACCGGCATCGGGTTGCCCGAATTGGTCCGTTTGAGCGGCGAATATCCAGAAAAATAAGTCCGCAGGCCGGTCATGAACTGCGTCCCGGTAAAACAACCGGAATTAATGACCAGCGGCGCATCCGGTGCAAACGGATCCGTAATATCATAGTCCGCCAAAATTTTGAACGAACGGCCGATGCCGCCCAGAAAATCCATGTCATCCTGAACGGGTCTGTCTTCATTGGACACAGTCTGACCATTACTTACATCAAATATAATCCGGTTATATGAAAAGTCTGTTACGTCTTTGGGATTATCGACGCGGGATGTAATCATAAAAAACCTCCCTCAAAATAATGAACCGCAGATTGCAAATGGCAAATAAGCGTTTTGATTGATGACCATATGCCGTGTACTATAATTGACAACACGAACAATTTCATTTGCAATTCGGTATTATATAACGAAATATATCACACCACAAGAACCAATTGTCAGGATTTCAGAGCTGATCGTTGACAATCTATGGATGACAGCTTATCCTTACTTATGTTTTAATTCATAACTCGAATCAAGCTTTCTACTCTTGATTCGCATAATTCATGATTCAACAATGGTAACATGTGAGGTGTCGTCTTGACGGATCTGTCTCAACAAACCGGACCTGCCATCGAAGTGCCCAGGATACTGGATGCGGAGCAGGTACATTTTTTCATTGAAAACGGGTATCTCGTGGTCCCGGATTTGATAAACAGCGACGAATTAAAAGAGTTGAAAGACGACCTGATCGCCGTCGCCCGCGGCCAATATCCGTGTGAGGGCATTGATCCCGCTTCGCCGGATGATACTGATGAGGAGATTCTGCAACGTATCCTCTGTATCCATCAGCCCCATTTCATCAGCCCGGTGATCGAGAAGTACATCCGCCACCCGAAAATATGCGGTATATTGGGCCAAATTACCGCCGCACATGTGCCCTATTGGGACGGCAGTGTTAAATGCATGCAGTCCATGTTTTTCGTCAAGCCGCCTCAATTTCAAGGGCAGGCCTGGCATCAGGACGAGATCTATATCCCCACCCGTGACCGATCTCTGATCGGCGCCTGGATCGCCGTGGATGATGCCACTGTTGAAAATGGGTGCTTGTACGTCATTCCCGGCTCGCACCGCAAAGGCTATCTCTATCCTCAACACGAACATGATAATCCGGATGAATTTGATTTCGCACCGGAAAGCTACGGTTTTGATGAGGATGTCGAGGTCCCCGTTGAAGTAAAGGCGGGCACTCTGGTTTTCTTTAACGGCTACCTGCTGCATCGCTCCCGTAAAAACCAGGGCAACATCACCCGCCGTGTTCTGGTCAACCATTACTGTAACGCCTGGAGCCTCCTGCCCTGGAGTATAGAGGAAGGGGAACGCGTGGCCAATGCCGACCGACGCAACATCATTCCGGTATCCGGTGTCGACCCCTATGCCTGGAAAGGCTACGAAAAGCCGCCCCGTTCCATCCATATCCGTGACTGCAAAGCCGTCAAGGAACTGGCTGGAAATTAAGTTTAAGGGGTGTACGGGGGTGCTGCCATACGGCAGACTTGTGAGAGGTATGATGCGGGTGAGGGAAGTTACGAAATGACGAACCCCGGAGGGATCGATATATTTCCATAGGGAGTCATCCACCTACGAAACAAGAAAGCCTGACAGGACCTGATTTACAGCCTCCCGATTCGCCGATTCGTCGTTTCGCGTTTTGTATCTTGCCTACTCATACTTCAGTGTCTTCACCGGATCAATCATGGTGGTCTTTACGGCTTGAAACGAGACTGTACCCGAGGCGATCAGCTACCGCCTTCCGCTTACCGCAAACCTGGATACTCCTTTCCACAAAGTCTTCTGATACATCCTGGCATCATCCAGTTGGATTTTGAGTCCTTGACTTCTGAGCGATAATATGGATATTGTATACAACCAAAGGGGTAAAATATGAATAACAAAGAGTTTGACCAGCTGGTCAGAAATGCAGCGCCTGAAGATTTAACGGTTATAGATCTGGATTATGCGATTGAATTCTACAGATATCAGGCCAGAATGGAACGGCGGTACCTGGGAGAGTGTATGCAACTCGCGTCCAGATTCAAGGGGTGTCGTATTAAGCTGGTTAAGGAGTTCAAAGCGGCAGAAAAAGCGAGAGAAGAAGCAGCAGAAAAAGCGATGGAAGAAGAAGCAGAAAACGTGATAGAAGCAACAGCAGAAAACGTGATAGAAGCAACAGCAGAAAACGAGATAGAAGCAACAGCAGAAAACGTGATAGAAGCAACAGCAGAAAACGTGATAGAAGCAACAGAAAAATCTGAGTAAAGATGCGATGGTTCTTCAATCTCAGTTTTCCCACAAAAGGCCGGTAGAATGTACCTACCGGCCTTTTCCTTATCTCCTGTACTCACAATTGTACGCGCACGGCGCCCCGTGCGCCTCCCAACTCACCCACTGGTCTTATCCTGCAAACACCGATATATTCTTTATCGGTTGCGGAGAAGTCGCCAGCACGGCCAGCCTTTCACGAGGGTCTGATGATACCTGTTCGACCTCGCAGGAAACATACCGTTCGCCCAGTACAGGACGGAGCGCATCTGTAAACGCCAGATAGGTCTCTTTCGTATTAGGTGCGAGGAGCCGGTCATTTAAGATGAACTGAATGGATCGAAAATCAAACTTGAGCGCATCAAGCTGCGACGGATGGCTCTGCAAGCGTTCGGCGGCGTTCAGTACAGCCTGGATAGCCTGTTGAATCCGGCTTTGCACACTGCCAGCCATCGGGCTTTTTCGATTGTACAGAAGCCCGAGCCTGCCCCCTGTATGGTCCATACTGTAGCTGGCTTCGTGACCGACCAGAATCACGCCGGGACCATTCGGCACATGCCGATAGTCGGCTACATCGATCAGCAGCTCATCGAAGGGCTGTTCCTGAATCCACTCCATGAAGACGGTAAGATAACTCGACATATCGATGCGCTCGGGGCGCTCGACAAATAGTTTTACGTTTACATGCTGGATATCCATGCCTGCTTTGTTCCTTTCACTTATCCTGCGGCCGGTTGAGGCGCAGATTGTAAACGCGCATAACAACTGTAGGATGCTTCGATGAATAACTGCGCTTCTTCGATTCGGTGGTGCGCGGACTCTTCCGTATAGCTCTCTCCATCCCGGCTGTGTGCTGAAAACAGATATTGGCCGAAACGCCCACCGCCGAAAGGATCAAAAAAGGTTTCCGTATCGAATAGATGGGCGCGGAAGGCTTCGACGATGCGCTCGTTGTCGTCATCCAGCTTCGGTACCCGAATGCGTGTCAGGCCCTGCGCGGCACGGATCATCGCATGATAAGCCCGCTCACCGGCTGTCTGTACCTCGCCTTTATCGAGCAGCACCTGCGCTTCGAAGGCCTCCCGTTCGGCGGCAGCCAAGGCAAACTCAACCTGTGTAATAACCTCGCCGGCGCATTCGCCGGTACCCATGTCGCCGGTGGTGAACTCTCTGGGATCACCCCAGTCGCTGTAATATTCCGCATTCTCATGATAGGCGGGGACGTCGACCAGATCTTCGAGCATGGTCTTTATATTTATCTTACCGATGCGTTTGATAAAATCCTGAAACGACTCCCCGGTCTGACGGTCTTCCAGATAACGCCCCGTTATGCGATCAACAACTTCAGGGATGCGACGGGAAGGGATGGCGCCTACAGCCAGACCGTACGAACCGGCATTCTCCGTCCACTGCCCACCCAGGATAACCTGAAAATGGGGTACCGTATACCCGCCGATGTGACGACTGACCCCATAAAATCCCAGGTCGGCTACATGGTGCTGACCGCAGGAGTTAAAACAACCGCTGACCTTAATTCGCAGATGCTTAATAGCTTCATCCATCCGCATGCTTTTTTCAGCCAGACGGATACGCAGCTCACCGGATAGCCCACGGGATGAGGCGATGCCCAGTTTACAGGTATCGGTGCCCGGACAGGACGTGATATCGACGATGGTACCCGCGCCCGCCTCGGCCAGTTCGATATCTTTAAGCCCGTTGTAGAGGTCTATTAAATCGGCTTCACTCACCCAGCGCAGCACCATGTTCTGCTCGACGGTGGTACGAATGGTTTCGTTGACATACTTCCGGGCGAGATCGGCCAGACCACGTAGCTGGTCCGCTGTAATATCCCCGAGCGGTAGGGCGATGGTAACGGTGACATACCCCCCTTGCCTCTGATAGTAGACATTGGTTTCCTGCCATCCGTCGAAGCCTTCCGGCGTCGTGGCGCCGTTCAAAAAATGTGCAAAGCGGGACGGGGTTTCATCCGTGATATGCAGATCATCCAGATAAGCCGTCCAGGCCGGATCGGGTGTCAATCCAGCCCGTTCCTCCAGCACACGTTTACGGAGTTCGTCGATGCCGAGTTTTTTAACCAGGAACTTAATACGCGCTCGTGCCCGGTTGCGTTTCTCTCCATATTTCGCGAATACGATGGCGATGGCCTGGGAGATCGGCAGGAGTTCTTCTTCAGGTAGAAATTCGTCGAATAGCTTCGCCTGGAACGGTACGGCGCCCAGACCACCGCCGACATAGAACTCGAAGCCGCGCTTTTCCTCACCGTCGATCACCCGGGTGACGGCGATGGCCCCGATGTCATGCATATTGGTCAGGCCGCAAGCCTCCTCACGGCAACCGGAGAAAGCAATTTTCACCTTGCGGCCGAAATCCTGGGCATCCGGATGACCAAGCAGGAATTGGGATAGGGCGTGGGCATAAGGCGTCACATCAAACGCCTCCCCTTGACATACACCCGCGATCGGGCACGCCGTGACATTTCGTACCGAGTTACCACAGGCTTCACGGGTCGTGATGCCCGCAGCCCCCAGACGCCGCATAATGGTCGGTGTATCCTCAATATGGATAAAGTGGAGCTGGAAATCCTGCCGGGTGGTGACATGCGCAATACCCTCGGAATATTCCTCCGCCAGCTCGGCCAGCACTTCCAACTGCCGGGTATTCATGCCGCCGAACGGAATTTTGATCCGCAGCATGCCGGGCGCATCCCAGACCGTGCCCGGCCCCTTGACCAGATCGCCGGATGGATACGACAACGTCTGCGTTTTGACGCCGTCATGCCGCTGACCGTTGTCGTACCGCTGGCCGTATACCCCACGCCGCAGACGGGTTTCAGCAAACACCTTCTCATCGATTTTCCCCTGGCGCCTGAGTTCGATCTCCGTTTCAAACTGGTCGATCTCATCACGCAGCCCGTCTGAAATGGCGTCCACAACTTGTTCACGCCATCGCGCATTGCTCTTTTTCATATTTTACTCCTGAATAGTATCGGACAATATAAAAATTCAATCTTCAAACTATCTGCGCAGCCGCCGTCCAGGCCGGCATCATCAGTTTTTTACGAATGGATACGACGTCGCCAACAACGATGGTTGCGGGGGATTGGATATCCGCCTCATGGGCGATGTCTATAATGTTATGGAGGGCGCCTACGATCACCTGCTCTTCCTCCCACGTGCCGCATGAGATAATTGCGACGGGGGTCTCCGCCGAGCGGCCGTGTTTGATGAGTTCGGTGATTACATCCGGCAGATGGGCGACGCCCATTAAGACGACCAGCGTGTCCATCGCGGCGCATGCCTGCCAGTTAACCTTCTGCCGTTCATCCGCCCGGTGCGCCGTAATAATGGCAACGGAACCGGACAGACCCCGATGTGTCAATGGAATGCCCGCACATTCCGGTACCGCGACGGCACTCGTCACGCCGGGTACGATCTCGAATGGAATACCGTGTTGCGCACAGACCTCGGCCTCCTCACTCCCGCGGCCGAACACACAGGGGTCGCCGCCTTTCAAGCGCACCACCGTCCGCCCCGATTGACCTCCCTCGACCAGAAGATCGTTGATTTCATCTTGACTCATATAATGCTTTCCCGGCGCCTTCCCGGCATAAATCCGATCCGCCCATACAGGCGCTTCGTCCAGTATGGCTTTTGGGATAAGCCGGTCATAAATAACGACATCGGCCTGCCTCAAACACTCGAGGCTACGAACCGTCATCAACCCTGGATCACCGGGCCCGGCACCTACGATATACACCATACCTGTCTGGTTCATGCTGGAATTCCTATAGTTTGTAATTAGACGTGCGCCCCGGTTTTTAGACTAACAGGCGGGACACCCATAATGTCCTCAAGTTTCTGATAGGCCGCATCTTCATCACCGGCACGAAGCAGGTCGAGAATATCCGAATCGACCAGCCTGTACCAGAGTGTCCTGCGCGTATTGAAATCAGGATTCTTTTCTGCCAGGGATTGCCGAATAGCGCCTGCCAGTTCCAGAAAGCGGGCATATTCCGGTCCGAACTTCTCCTCAAGGCTCTCCCGAATGCGTACCGCCAGCGCCGGCGCTTTGCCGCTCGTCGAGATGGCCACGGTCAAATCACCCTGCCGAATCACAGACGGGGCGATAAAATCACACAGCGGCACGTCGTCTACAACGTTAACCAGCACTCCGCTACGCCGGCCTTCCTCCCACACCTGTCTGTTGACCGCCGAATCATCGGTGGCGCTGATCGCCAGAACCGAACCTGCCAGATCACCTGCCTGATAAAGTCTGGCTGTATGCTTGATTCGACCGACTGCCGCCAGATCAGCCAATGACCCAATCAGATCCTGAGCAATCACGGTAACACAGGCGTGTGCCTCAAGCAGCGCGTGCGTTTTGTCCGCGGCAATCCGTCCGCCGCCGATCACCACGCAAGGCCGGTCATTCAAATCCAGAAAAAGGGGATAATAGGACATCTGTTTTTTAAGAATGATTCAAAGTTTACTTTGTTGACCAATAAAGTAAACAAAATAAAAAAACAGGATTTGTCAAGATTAAATTTAAACAAGAGACAGGATTCGGCCTTGGAAGGAAAACACAGGTCACTCATCACCCTTCGACTTCACTCAGGGTAAACGTCGTCGAAGGGTGATGAGTGATAAGCGGCGCCTGTGTTCACTTACAGGTAGGCTTTGAGTTCCCGGCGGACAGAGGCGGTAGGGATATTAAGCTCAAGAGGGTATTTAGCCACAGTGCGGCGTTTAATATCGACCCCTTCATTTTGGCAGTACCGTGAGTTTTTCATCACTCAAGAGCTTATGGCTGACTTCTGCCCCGATGAGGTCCTCAAGTCGTTTTTTGACAGCGGCGGTCGATACGTCCGGACCGTTGTGCGTATCCATGGTTCTTGTAAAGAAGATTCGCATGGATATGATGCCGCCGGGCGTCTGAACATAATTGCCCTGTTGCGCCCGGCTTAGGGTTGACCCGTCTACGCCTATGGCGTTACCAACTTCTTCCATGGTCATCGGTTTCAGATACTCCACGCCTTTTTCCAGGAAGTCCTGTTGGGTTTCCACGATATACGCCATTACCTTGAGAATCGTTTGGCGCCGTTGCTCAATATTACCGACCAGCAATTGGGCATGCTTGAGTTTCTGACGTACAAAGGTCCGAACCTTCCGGCTATGCTGATTGGATTGACTAAGAATAGACCGGTACACCGGACTGATCCGGATGCAGGGTGTATAGGCATCATTAAACCGAACCACATACCGATCGTCGAGATACTCGACCGTCAGGTCCGGGTTAATCAACAGGGCTTCGCCGGAGCCTATCGAAAGACCGGGATTTGGATTCATCTTTTTAATCTACTGAACAGCATTTTGAATATCTGCTATGGGCACCTTCAAAGCCTTTGTCTGTGACCCGGACCAAAGGAGCGGGGTTTCTGAGTTAAACTAAAGAATCGTCATACTCTGTATATCGTTTTTCTACTGGCATATTCATGAAACAGGCACCTCCAACCCTGTTCCAGATCGATGCAGACGCGTATTGGCTGCGCCCTCAATGATCCATCAACGGATTTGCGGCTATTCCTCCTCACCCAAGATCCAATTCAGCAGTTCGAGCTGCCCTTTCAAGGCTAGCCGGTTGATCCTGTTAGCCCGAATCTGCTTCTGATCATTGCGTGTTTCAGCTTGTTCCAATTGCTTCGACAATTCTATTATTTGGGCTTCGACCTCAGCCCACCTCGCCCGAATTTCAACCTTGGTTTTCAACGGTTTACCCCCTTCCTATACCTATGACTGGATATCAATACGCAGTACGTGCTTCGTGCTGTACGACTTCTTGTTCGGGTGTGCCAATCGCAACTTTCGTACCAGGGAGAATCGAGTCGGTCAGCCAGACATTCACACCGATTACCGCTCCTCTTCCGATCACCGTCTTTCCTCCCAGGATCGTCGCGCCTGGCAACAAAGTTACAACGACCGAATATTGGGCCGATCCGTTAGGCCACGCCAAACAGGTGACCCCGCCGGGACACACCTGCGCCAACGCCATAGATGCTCGCTATGGGACAGCCACCGTCTATAGCGGAATCCGTCCGGTGAGGCAACCACCTACTACATTCGTGGTGCAGAAATATCCGGGACTGAGTCCGTATGCCGGCGATAATCTCATGAAATTCATTTACTTCTTTAAAAGGCATGGCCTCCAGAAAAACGCCTATAGGCTGTTTCATCCATGCTAATTCTGATCCCGCACCAGATCCCGGATTTCATTCTCTGATAGTTTCGTAGTTTCAGCGATCTCCTCGATGGTCATACCTCCGTTTACCAACGCACGGATAAGTGCCCTTTTGGGAAAAGAAAATCGCCGTAAGTTTTGTATAATGAATATAAGGGGTATTTGTGACTATGATACACGATAAACGTTTGGGGGGAAACTCCCCGGGTAGGACTCGAACCTACAACCTAGTGGCTAACAGCCACTCGCTCTGCCATTGAGCTACCAGGGATCATTGCGGGCCTTCGCAACAGGGGCCAAAGATAGAAGCCCAGTCTGATTTTGTCAAGGTGTTTATAAGGCTAAAGATTAAACAGATAGGCCAGTTTCACCACGAGGGTCCGGTCCTGCGGATCACCCAGAAAACCGGTGGCCTGGCTGTCCCGCTGTTCATTGTATACAATAAACAGATCGCTGCCGGGACGAATGATGTAATTGAACCGAAAGTTGGACGTAAAACGGTCCGCCTGACTGTCCCACTGAACCAGTGCCCGAGCCGAGACGTTGGGCGAAAAGGAGTAGGTCGTTCTGGCGCCGAGGATATGAGCGGTCACATCCTGCTTGATGCCGGTGTTGTCTGTAAGATCGACATCGTTGATTTCATATCGGGGCTCAATCGTGAAGTTGGAGCCGTATCGGAGGCCGCCCGTGAGTTGCAGGGTACGGCGATCCCCATTAAAAAATTGACCTACAACGAAGGTGAATGTACCAAAAACCGGTTTGCTCAGGTTCGTAGTAAAATGCATCCGCGAAGCAGCGGCAGTATAGCCCCCTGTGGGTAACTTGACACCCAGGATAGGGCGTGAAGAGGTACTGATCCGTTGAAAAGAACGATCCAGCGTAATACCGATGATCTCGCCGCCGGTCAGAAACATCTCATAATGATAATGCTCCTGGCGAGTCAGCTGGGTGCCGTCATCACCAAAAACGGCGGCCACGACAACATGCGGAAAAAAGCGGCGTATAAAACTGTTTTCGGGCTCAGGCGCGAAAAATATCCGACCCGATATTTCATGGAAACCACCGTAGGTCTGCGCAAGACTCTGCCGACTGAAGAACCCCATACCCGGATTGAAATTCTCCGAAACGCCCATATAAAATCCTTCAAACTGCCATAACGGCCCGTTCCATCGCGACCAGAGGCGTCCGGCTACACCGGATTTACTACTCGTGCCTGCGTTAAACCTCGTTCCGGCTAAAAACCCGCTGACCGCCAGTTTAGGCCCGACGGCTACATTGAAATCAGCGCCCCCCGCTCGATTGTAATTATTTCCCGACGTCTGGCTGTTGGTAAAGATCAAACCTACATTCGATTTTTCACCGACATCCTGACTGAGGCGCGCCACAGCATAGTTGTTATCGTCAATGACCTGACTGCCGAATTGTTTGTCGCCGGTGCGCATCAACAACAGTCCCACATTGGACCGACCGACTTTACCCGTCATACGGCCGCCGGCCAGAATCGGCACCTCCCGCAACGTGCCTGTGCTGTCGCGTGCCAGACCAATATTCCTGCTGTAGAAAAGTTCCGTATTGCGGGCTACGCCAAAACTGAATAAGCCGGAGTTTTCGAGGAAGAAACCCCGCTTCTCAGGAAAGAACAGGCTGAACTGGGTTAAGTTGACCTGCGCTTCGTCAACCTCTACCTGTGAAAAATCCGTGTTATACGTCAAGTCCGTCGACAGATTGTGGGTCACGCCGTATTTAATGTCCACACCGCCATCGAAGTCATCACTGCGATCGGTAGGTATCAAGGGATTATAGGTCCATGTAGCTCCCCCGAGCGAATACGGTTTGACCTGCAGGTTTCGTTTTACCCGTTCTACCAGATTCAATCCGGTCATGGTACCGGCGACCGAGACCTGGGTAATGGTAAACGGCTTGATGACCGGCGCCCAGAAGCTCTGCTCGTTACGACGGCGGATCTGTCGCTCGAAGTTGACCCCGAACGTCATATTTTCCCCGGCCTCAAAACGCAAGGTGCGCCACGGTATAGCGATCTCCGCAAACCAGCCCTCATCCGTCCTGGTCGTAACCACATCCCATACGCCGTCCCATTCCGTGATCATATTGGTGTTGAATCGACCCTCAGAGCGCCCCTCATTACGAACCTGGGCGTCGAAACGGGCGCCATCCGGGTTGGTGGCGAACAGCAGACCGTTCTGACGATCCAGAAACGTATCGAGGATCACCTGGAAATAATCATCATCGCTGAGATCGCCGTCTCGCCGCATCTGGGTGGCAATGATCTGAGCCGGTTTTGAATCGAATGCCCACAACCCGATGTACAGCATCTGATCATTATACACGACACGCACCTCTGTCCGTTCGGTCGCTGGCTGCCCATCATCGGGGCGCTGCTGCGTAAATCCGTTTGCCGAAGATCCATCCTGCCAGAATGATTCGTTAAGGATACCGTCAAGCTCCAGTTCTTCCGTAATACGCAAAGGTTGTATCGATCGATCCTGAGCAAACAACGACGTGGTCATCAACAGGACACTGATACAGAGTGCCGCAATGACACCACGTAGCAATTTAAAACAAAAAAGCATTAAATATCTCCTCCAAACTTTAGGTAGGCCCTTATATTGATACACAAATAACTCGATTAAATATTGAGATAAATCTATAAGTGTCAAGTGAAAAGCCCTGCGATTGAAAAGCCCTGCGAATCCAAGCCCCGCAGGTTGCTGCGAAGATCAATCGAGCGAGGTACAAATAGTCCTTATCCTGGAATATAGTATGGTACCAATTTGCCCATTTGCCCACCTGCCGCTCTCCTAATGCCCCTGTGGCCAGAGCGGTTTGGTATCGGTGAGAAATAGACGGGTAATCGTATCAATGTGATCATTTGGGGAAATGGTTGCCAGACCGTAGTTGTAGAGGTTCTTGAAAGTCACGACGCCCATAATCAGTGATGAAAAGGAGGCAATATCGAGCGAGATGGTCACATCGTAGGAGGCATTCGGTGAGAGGTGTGGTACGCCATTTTCAAAATGTACGATGGTACTTCCGTTGTTCTCAGGCAGAAAGTCATCTTCAATAGTTATATTCAGCCGACAAGTTTGATGGCCGAAATTGTGGCTTTTCAGCGCTTTGAAGATTCCCGGTGTATTGAGTACCCGGTACATGCAGCAAACGCCGGCTTCATTACTCCGGAGATACGGGCGATACGAATTCAGGTGAAAGTAACCGTCTTTCGTGAACGAATCTGAACTGCCGGGGGCGCTGAAGAGGATATGGTACAGTTGATCGTCCTGGGTGTTGAGCACGATCTCATGCACCTGATCCGAAAGGCTGTTCAGAAAAGTCAACAATTCGGAAAGCGCGTCAGGGGTGTTATAGACAAACTCTCTGACCAGGAGTTGTTCCTGGAAGTCGTCCTTTCTATTGATGTAATAGGTGACATACCCGTCAACACGTCCCTCTTTCTTATAACCAATGGTCGTGTTATACATATCCCCGCAGAGTACCGCATCCACATCGTTATCGTTCTTTTCAAACAGACCATGCGTTGTATCGAAGTAACGCTGATAACAGGCGACTAAGGCTGCCCGGTCCTTGGCGGTTAATCGGCAGATGTGCGCTTTGCTTTCACCGCGCGGCAGGCTGGACGGTTTGATCCGGTATTTTTCCAGCTTCGCACCGAATCCGTATCCCATCTTTCTGTAAAAATCCGGGCGAAATGCGTATAAAGTAGACAGATGAATACCACGATCCCGGATGTGTCTCAGACCCGCTGCCATCGTTTCCTTTGCGACATGCTCTTTGCGGTGCAGCATATCTACGCTGATTCCTCCAATGCCGACGACCGGTAGTTTCACAGACAGAACCCTCATCGTAAAATCAATCAACCTGACGCTACCGACCAGTTTCTCGTCAAGATAACAACCGAGATATTCTCGCTGTGGATTGTCAATTTGCTCCTGTTTGTAGGTCTTCAGATGGGCGGCCTTTTCTTCCGGGTTCGGATACCATGCGGGAAACGCCTCCACATCAATATCCAGCCAGTCCGCCCAATCCTCATCAGCTAAAGGTTTTATCGTATACATTTATAGAGGTCCTTCCCGAAGGGCTCGATGAGTTCCCAAAGGGAATCATCAATTACTCAATCGCTCAATCGCCATCCACCTTGCTCTGCCTGTACCGGTCCAGCGCAATGGCCAGGATAAGAAACGCTCCGATGATCATCTTCTGAAAATGGTCATCGACGCGCGTGTGGATAAGCCCCTGTTCCAGAAACTGGATAAACAGGGCGCCGACGAATGATCCAAGGACCGTACCTCGTCCGCCGGATAAGGAGGCCCCGCCGATGACGACTGCGGCGATGACATACAGTTCCTTGCCGAAGGCGGCCGTGGGATCGCCCTGGTTCTGGTAGCTGAACAGCATGACGCCGGCAATACCCGCCATCATCCCTGCCAGGGTATAAATCAGAATTTTATGACGTTCGACCCGGATGCCGGAGAGCCGGGCCGTCGCCTCATTGGATCCGATCGCGTATACATACCGGCCAAACGCCGTCCAGGTCAGCAGAATAAACGTCATGCCGATGACCAGCACGCCGAACCAGACGCCGGGCGAGACGATAAGCCAGTCGTATACCGGCGTGATTTCCATCAGCCAGGCCATATCCCGACTGCCGGTTTCCACCGTCACATTGCCGGAGAGCCAGAGGGCGATACCCCGGAAAATCCACAGGGTACCCAGCGTGGTGATGAAGGGACTAACGCGTAATAGAGCAATGGACAACCCGTTGAACAGTCCGCAAAGCATGCTGACCAGGATGCCGGTTATCACGGCAAGGCCACCGGCAGGAAAGGCAGACCATCCAGCAGCCAGCAACTCCCGGTCTACCAGGGCCACAACCACAGTCGTCAGCGCCAGAAGCGATCCGACGCTGAGGTCGATCCCGCCGTTGATGATCACCATCGTCGCCCCCGTCGCCGCAATCATCACCACCACACTCTGGACCAGCACCATTCGCAG
>Ga0066376_10001183_pt1 | contig 25311 bp, 25 predicted proteins | sample Knorr_S15_td_Bot_FD_77009 | JGI IMG/M metagenome (GOLD analysis project Ga0066376, IMG submission 77009) | Marine microbial communities from Southern Atlantic Ocean transect - Knorr_S15_td_Bottom_ad_5009_LV_A | ecosystem: Environmental > Aquatic > Marine > Oceanic | place: Southern Atlantic... | reverse complement strand
GTAAAAGTGATTTAAAAAACTTCCATTGGTGGTAGTGTTTGGTTACGGTTGATGTTGTTCCTGGGTATATCACTGCCCTACAGCTTCAACCGCAGCTTCGACAGCGCCAGCGGCTACCGCAGCTGCTCGATGATGTGCTTCCCGCTTAAAAACTTCGACGGCGCTGTCATCGGCGTGGTCCAGCTCATCAACCGGCGCGGCACCGCCTGTATCGAGGCACTGCCGTTCACCGCCGAGGAGAAGGCGCTGATCCTGCCGGTCAAGCAGGTTCTCGGTGCCCCCCGCATCAGGAAGCAAAAAACCGAACGCATGGTCGCCGCCAACGCCCAGCTGCGCCAGCGCAACAGCGAGCTTAAGATCCAGCGCGAGCGCATCGCCATGCTCCAGGGCGACACCGAGGAGGCCTTCCGGCAAACCATTCACATGCTCGCCGTGGCCGCCGAGATCCACGACCGTGACACCGCCCGGCACATCGCCCGCACCAACGACTACAGCTACTTCCTGGCCGGCAAGCTCGGCCAGCCCGAGGCGTTCTGCAACGAAATTCGCTACAGCGCCCAGCTTCACGACGTCGGCAAGATGAGCATCGATTCAGGGGTGCTCAAGAAGAACGGCCCCCTGGGACCCGACGAGCGCGACGAGATGAACCTCCATCAGGGGTACGGCTTCCAGATTCTCAAGCACTCGGATCGGCTCCAGATGGCCGCCGAGATCGCCCATTGCCACCACGAAAAATGGGACGGCACCGGCTACCCCATCGGCTTGGCGGGCGAGGAAATCCCCCTGGCGGCGCGTATCGTCGCCATGGCCGACATCTACGACGCGCTTCGGGCCGAGCGCTGCTACAAGCCGGCCTTCGATCACGAGAAGGCTTGCGGCATCATCCTCGACGGCGACGAACGTCTCGACCCGGTGGGGCATTTCGACCCCAAACTGCTGGCCATCTTCGCCGAACACCACGGCGAATTGGAGGCGATCTGGGACTGTTCGACGACCTAAGCGTCGGCTCCGGTCTTGGCGAAGCGGGGCAGGTCGTCGGCGATGTGCAGCCAGGAGATTTGTTCCTCGGTGAAGACATAGCCGCGGGGCGGGCAGTCCTCGGGGTGATCCAGGCTGCCGACGGTGATATGGACCTCGCCGGGGCAGCGCTCGCTCTGGTAACTCAGGGGCGTGCCGCAATCGCCGCAGAACCGCCGCGTGACGCCCTTTGAGGACTCGTGGCCGAGCGGCGCCCCCCGGATGATCCGGTAATTCTCGCCACTGTATCCCGCCCAGGTCATGACTACTGATCCCGAGGCCCGGCGGCAGCTTCGGCAGTGGCAATGGGCGACCCAGAGGGGCTCGCCGACGCAGCGGTAGCGCACCGCGCCGCACAGGCAGCCGCCCTCGCGGGATCGATCCTGCCCGCTCATGTGGCGTCCTTGAGTTCACACCACACGGGGGTGTGGTCCGAGGGCTTTTCGCCATGGCCTCTGGGCGTCTTGTCGATGTCGCAGGCGGTGAGCCGGTCGGCGGCCTGGGGCGACAGCAGAAGATGGTCGATGCGCAATCCCTCGTCGCGCGGCCAGCGGCCCTTCTGATAATCCCAGAAGCTATAGGCGCCGGGCGCGGCATGGAGCGCCCGGTAGGCTTCCGTAAACCCGAGATGGAGAATCGCGCGGAAACGGGCGCGGCTCTCCGGCCGGCACAGGGCGTCATCGGCCCAGGCGGGCGGGTCGTAGACGTCGGCGTCGGCCGGCGCGATGTTGTAATCGCCGCCCAGCACCAGGCATTCTTCATGGGCGAGAAGGTTCTTTGCGTGATCGTAAAGGCGCTCCATCCAGGCCAGCTTGTAGGGGTATTTGGGGCCGTCCACCGGGTTGCCGTTGGGCAGATAGATCGAGGCGACGCGCAGGTCGCCGATCACCGCTTCGATATAGCGCGCCTGCTCGTCGTCCTCGTCGCCGGGCAGGCGGGTGACGATATCCTCGATCGGGCGCTTCGACAGGATGGCGACGCCGTTGTAGCTCTTCTGGCCGGCGATCGCGATGTTATAGCCGAGCTCCTCGATCTCCAGGGCGGGAAAGCCCTCGTCGACGGTCTTGGTTTCCTGCAGCAGCGCCACATCGGGGCCCGCCTCGGCGAGCCATTCGAGGACACGGGGTAGGCGGGCCTTGATCGAGTTCACATTCCAGGTGGCGATTTTCATGGCGCTATTCTATAGGCTCAAAAAAGCCCGCTCAATGGCGGGCTTTAGGGTCGTCCTGTGAGCGGCGGCTCAAATGGCGATGCCGAAGGAGCTTCCGCAGCCGCAGCTCGACGTGGCGTTGGGGTTGTTGATGACGAAGTAGGAGCCGCCGACGTTCTCGATGAAATCGACCTCGGAACCGGCGAGATACATCAGGGACATACTGTCGACCACCATTTTGGCGCCGTCGCGCTCGATCACCAATTCGTCGGCCTCGGTCTTGTCATCGAAGCCGAATCCGTATTGAAAACCGGAGCAGCCGCCGCCGGACACGGATACCCGGAACTTCATGCCGGAATATTCATCCATGGCGACCAGCTCGGCAATACGCCGCGCGGCGCTGGCGCTGAGGGAGATCGGGGTCGCGGCTTCGGTCATCGCTGGCTCATCGGTTAATGTCACAACAGAATTCGCACAACAGAAGAATTCGCACAACAAATATGTAGGCCATAAGCGCTTAATGTCAATTGCTCCTTGGGTTGAGGTGTTATAAGTCGCGCCATGCGACGCGCCGCCTATGCCAGCATGCCGGACCACAGCCGTGGCCGCCTCTACCCCGAGCCCGTCAGTGCGACGCGCACGGTGTTCCAGCGCGACCGCGACCGCATCATCCATTGCACCGCCTTCCGCAGGCTGATGCACAAGACCCAGGTGTTCGTCCATCATGAGGGCGATCATTACCGCACGCGGCTGACCCACAGTATCGAGGTCGCCCAGATCGCCCGCTCCATCAGCCGGGTGCTGGGCATCGACGAGGATCTCACGGAAGCCCTGGCCCTGGCCCATGATCTCGGCCATCCGCCGTTCGGCCATGCCGGCGAGACGGCCCTCAACCAGGTGATGTCCGATTACGGCGGTTTCGACCACAACGCCCAGACCCTGCGGATCTTAACCCGGCTCGAGGCCCGCTATCCGGACTTCGACGGGCTCAACCTGACCTGGGAGACCCTGGAAGGGGTGGTCAAGCATAACGGGCCGTTTGCTCAGGATGACACGCCGCCGGCGATCGCCGCCTATGTGGCCGGCCATGATCTGGAAATCACCACCCATGCGGGTCTCGAGGCTCAAATCGCCGCCCTCGCCGACGACATCGCCTACGACAATCACGACATGGACGACGGCCTCAGGGCGAGGCTGTTCACGGTCGCCGATATATCGGAGGTGGCCATCGCCAAGGATGCTTTTGACCATGCCGAGCAGGCGGCTTCCGGGGCGCACCCATCGCGGCTTGTCCACGGCGCGGTGCGCCACATGATCGGCGCCATGGTGGTTGACGTGATCGCCGAGACGGAGCAGCGACTGGAGTCCGCGCGGCCGGTCGACGCGGCGGCCCTGCGCGCCCTGGACCGGCCCATGGCGGCGTTCTCCGAAGCCATGGCGGCGCATCAGAGCGAGCTCAAGGCATTCCTCTCCGAGCATATGTATCGCCACCCCCGGGTGACCGCCAAGCGCGATGTGGCGCGGCGCGTATTGCAGGAACTGTTCGGGTATTATAGGGACCAGTTGAAGCGCTTGCCCGAGGGTTGGCGGCAGGCCGCGAGGGAGGCCGACGATTCGCGCAGGGCGCGTATCGTCGCCGATTACATCGCCGGCATGACCGATCGCTACGCGGTCGTCGAATACAATCGTGCGTTTGATAGTTCGTTGGAAATTTAATGAATATATTCAGTGAGTTTAAGAATCATATTGATGTTATTGTTGACGAATTGTCGAAGGCTGGCGAGCTGCCCGGGGGGCTCGACACGGCGGCCGTCACGGTCGAGCCGCCGCGCGATGCGAGCCATGGCGATCTGGCCTCGAACGTCGCTCTGGTGCTCTCAGGACAGGCCGGCGCCAAGCCCCGTGACATCGCCGGGCTGATCGCTCGCCGGCTGGCCGATCGTGACGCGGTCGAGAGCGTCGAGGTCGCCGGGCCGGGCTTCATCAATCTCCGCCTCGCCGACGACTTCTGGCGGGACCGGCTGGAGGAAATTCTCGCCGCCGGCAAGGATTACGGCGCGTCCACCATGGGGGCGGGCGCTGCGGTCAATGTGGAATATGTTTCGGTCAACCCGACCGGGCCGCTCCATGTGGGCCATGCCAGGGGCGCGGTGTTCGGCGACGTGCTGTCCTCCCTGCTCGAGAAGGCGGGCTATGCGGTGACCCGCGAATATTATTACAACGACGCCGGCGCGCAGATCGACAGCCTCGCCCGCTCGACCCATCTGCGATACCGCGAGGCCCTCGGCGAGACCATCGAAGAGGCGGCCTTCGAGGGCCTCTACCCCGGCGACTATCTCAAGCGAACGGGGGCCGAACTGGCAGCGCGCGACGGCGATAAATGGCTCGGCGGCGACGAGGCCGACTGGCTCGCGGCGGTTCGCGAATTCGCCGTCGAATCGATGATGGGTCTGATCCGCGAGGACCTGGCCGGGCTTGGCGTCAATCAGGATGTCTTCACCTCCGAAAATGATCTGGTCGAGAACGGGCGGGTCGAGCAGGCGCTCGCGGTGCTCGACGGCAAGGGGCTGATCTACACCGGTGTGCTCGAGCCGCCCAAGGGCCGGAAGCCGGAAGACTGGCGGCCCCGGTCCCAGACCCTGTTCCGCTCGAGTGATTTCGGCGACGACGCCGACCGGCCGCTCAAGAAGGCCGACGGAAGCTGGACCTATTTCGCGCCCGACATCGCCAATCACCACGACAAGATCAAGCGCGGCTTCACCACGCTGATCAACGTCTGGGGCGCCGATCACGGCGGCTATGTGAAACGCATGAAGGCGGTCGTGGCGGCGCTCACCGACGGCGCGGTGGAACTCGACATCAAGATCTGCCAGATGGTCACCCTGCTGCGCCAGGGCGAACCGGTCAAGATGTCGAAGCGCGCCGGCGACTTCATCACGCTGGGCGATCTGGTCGGCGAGGTCGGGCGCGACGTGGTGCGGTTCATCATGTTGATGCGCAAGAACGATTCGCCCCTGGAGTTCGATCTGGCGCGGGTCACCGAGCAATCCAAGGACAACCCGGTATTCTACGTGCAATACGCCCATGCGCGGGTGCGTTCTCTGATGCGCGGCGCCGCGCAACAATTTCCCGGCCTGGCGGGCGCGGGCGCCGATCTTGCGCGGCTGAACGACCCCGGTGAACTTGCTCTGATCAAACTTCTCGCCGCCTGGCCGCGCCACATCAAGGCCGCCGCCGATGCCCATGAACCCCATCGCCTGGCGTTCTATCTGTACGATCTCGCGGCGGCCTTCCACGGCCAGTGGAACCGGGGCAACGACGATCCGGGCCTGCGCTTCATCGTCGCCGGCGATGAGGGCCTGACGGCGGCGCGGCTAGCCCTGGCCCAGGCGGTGAGTTTGACGATCGCCTCGGGTCTCGATATTCTCGGTGTCGAGGCCCCCGAGGAAATGCGTTAATGGCCGCAGCCACGAAGCTCCTTGCCCTGGTCACGGTGTCGGCGCTCGGCGGCCTCGGCTGGCTGGCCTATGAGCGGATCACGGCGGTCGATCCCTCGGCGCCGCCGTTGATCCGGGCCGATGACGGGCCCATCAAGATTCGCCCCGAGGACCCCGGCGGCATGGCGGTGCCCGATCAGGACAAGCTGATCTATCAGACCCTCAACGGCGGTCTCGTCGAAGAGACCGTCGAGCGTTTGTTGCCGCCGCCGGAAGAGCCCCTGCCGCCGCCCGAACCACCCGAGCCGGAAATCGTCGAGCAGGCGCCCGCCGCCGATCCCGCCGCCCGGGCCTCCGCCATGCCGTCGCTGCCGCCGGCGGAAATCGATGCCCAGGCCGAGGTCGCAGCAACCGCCGCGCCGGCGCAGCCCGAAGCCAAGCACCCGCCGGCCCCGCCGGAGCCCGCCGAGGTGACGGCCACGGCCACGGCCACGCCCGCGCCGCCGCCCGCCGATTCGGGCCCCTATCCGGGTCCCTATATGGTGCAGCTCGCCTCGTTCCGTTCGATCGACGACGCCGACAAGGCCTGGCGCCGGGCGGTCAAGAAAAACGGCGACCTCCTCAGCCCCCATTCCGCCCGGGTGGTGCGCGCCGACCTCGGCGCCGGCAAGGGGATTTACTTCCGGCTTCGCGTCGGCTCCTTCGCAAAGGGCGAACAGGCCAAATCTCTGTGCGCCAAGCTCAAGGCGCGCAGCGTCGATTGCATCGTGGTAAGACCATGACCAGAAAGTTCTTCTCTGTTGCCATAAGCACATTATAAATTGATGATAAGCTATAATAATTTGCTGAAATGGCTGGAGAGTCTGGGCGTGGTGGATTTCCGTTGGCATGTTGTAACCGCCGTCGTGGCAATGGCGTTTCTCTCCACGGTGGGGCTGTCTCCGCCGGCCGGGCGCAGACCACGGATACGGACGTGCTGGAGACCGAGTCCCGCGCCGCCGAGCAATCGCGCAGGGCGTCGGGCCAGGCGCTCGATTTCGAAACCCTCGATTCGGCGCCGGTCACCTATCAGGAAGTGCTGCGCGACCCCGACAACGTGGCGCTCAATTTCCGTTTTGCCCGCACTCAGGTCTCCCAGGGCCGCTTCCGTGGGGCGTCGGCCACGCTTGAGCGCATACTCCGCCTCAACCAGAAATTGGCGGCGGTGCGCCTGCTATACGCTATTGTGCTGTTCCGGCTTGATAATCTCGGCGAGGCCGAGCTGGAGTTCAGGGCTGTCGCCGCGCTGGATATATCCCCGGGGACGGCCGCCGAAATCGATAAGTTTCTCGACCGCATCCAGACGGCCCGGCAAACAACGAACTATAGCGTTTCGCTTAGCCTCGGCGTTCATCTCGACACCAACAAGACATCCTCGCCACGCAGCAACCAACTTCTGGTCTCCGACGCCCTGACGACGGTCGGCCGCGCCGAGGCCGCCCTGGAGACCCTGCGTGTGGTGCAGGGCGGCAGGCGTAGCTTCCAGATCAAGACCGCCGGCGCCAGTGGCGAATACGCCATGGGCGCGAGCACCGGCATAACCAAAGTCAAGATCGGCAGTTTCGTCATTCCCACCGACTCGCGCGGCCGTATGTGGATTCACTTCACCGATGCGGTTCCCGAGCGCTTCATCCTGGCCTGGAAGGTCTTCGAGGCGGATTTCCCGCGCCAGGCGGTCGAGGGTATGATTCTCCTGATCGGGACCAGCGCCGCGGGTCTCAAGGATCAGCGGCCGACGCCGCTCAACCCGGCCGCTGCCGGCGTCGAAGTCCACGCCCAGGCGCTCGAACAGATGATCCTCGGCAAGTTCCTAGAGCGGCCCGATTGGGCGGAAGGGGCCGAGATCCTGTATCTCGCCGGCCTCGGCCTATTGCTGATAACTCTGCTGCCCTGGCACGGGGCTCTGTGGTGCGCCGTTCTCGGCGGCGGGGCGACCCTCGGCGCCTTCGGGTTTTCCTGGTACGCCTACGACACATTGGGAATGCTGTTCGATCCGGTCTATCCGTCGATCTTCGCATTGATGGTCTATATCATCCTGTCTCTGGTGAATTTCCTGCGCAACGAGGCCGAGAAAAACCAGGTGCGCTGGGCCTTTAGTCGCTATATGTCGCCGGCCCTGGTCGAGAAGTTGGCGGAGAACCCCGATCAGCTACAGCTCGGCGGCGTCATGCGCGACATGACCATTTTGTTCGCCGACGTGCGTGGGTTCACGGCTATTTCCGAGATCTACAAGTCCGACCCGCAAGGCCTGACCAGCCTGATCAACCGCTTCCTGACGCCGACCACCAACGTCATCCTGGCCCGACAAGGCACCATCGACAATTACATGGGCGATTGCATCATGGCCTTCTGGAACGCACCGCTTGATGACGATGATCACGCCCGGCACGCCTGTTCTTCGGCCATGCAAATGATGATTGTGGTCGATGAGCTGAACGTCGTCCTGGAGGCCGAAGCCAAGGCCGAAGACCGCCGCTTCATACCCATCATCATCGGCATCGGCTTGAATTCGGGTGAATGCTGCGTCGGCAACATGGGCTCCGAACAGCGCTTCAACTATTCGGTGCTGGGCGACGACGTCAATCTCGCGGCGCGGCTCGAAGGTCAGTCGAAGACTCACGGGGTGGACATCGTGATCGGCGAAAACACCTACTCGCGGGCGCTCGATTTTGCCTATATCGAGCTCGACCTGATCAAGGTCAAAGGCAAGAATGAGGCGGTTCGCATCCATGCGCTCCTGGGCAAGCCGGAAATCGGCGAAACCGCCGATTTCATCGCTCTGGCCGAGCGCCACGCGGCCATGCTGACCGCCTATCGTGCGCAAAACTGGGATGAAGCGCGTTCTTTGGGTACGGAATGCCGCCCGCTCGGCGAGAAGTTCGGCGGCCTCGACAGACTTTATGACCTGTATGATGGACGGATCGATGAATTTGTCGCCGATCCGCCGGGCGCCGACTGGGACGGCGTCTTCGTCGCCACAACGAAATAGTCCTGACTTTACTTCACGTAAACGTGAGGAATTTTACCAAGGATTAAGATTTACGGCCCTATTCTGGCGGCATGGAGGAGAAGACCCTGACGCCGCTCGAAGAAAACATCGTCGTCTGCGCCCCGGCGCGGCTCGGCCTGTTGGCGTTTGGCTGGCTCAACCTCGGCCTCGCGGTTCTCGGCATGGTCCTGCCGGTGATGCCGACCACGGTTTTTCTGCTGATCGCCCTGTGGGCGTTTTCCAAGAGCTCCCTGCGGTTTCATCGCTGGCTGTTCGATCATCCCACCCTGGGCCGCACCATCCGCGAATGGCATGTCCATGGGGTCATCCCGCTACGTGCCAAGGTGACGGCGGTCGGCATGATGACCTCGAGCCTGATCTATGTGACGCTGTTCGTGGCCGATGGCTGGGGGTTGCCGCTGGCCCTCGCCATAACGCTTGGCGCCGTCTCCAGCTTCATCGTCAGCCGGCCGAGCCGGATTCCCGCGCCCAGCTAAAAATACTGGCGCGGTCGATACGCCGAGGGTAGTTTCTATCCACCAGTGAAGCCACGGGACGATCCGGTTCGTTGTCGAGTTTAGAAAACCCTTCCATCAAGGCCGTCATCTTCGGCTGCGCCGGCACGAAATTGTCGGAGGCGGAGCGCCGTTTCTTTGCCGAATCCCAGCCCCTCGGCTTCATCCTGTTCCAGCGCAACTGCCAGGACCCGGCCCTGACGCGACGGCTTATCGCCGATCTGCGCGACAGTGTCGGCCGCGCCGACGCGCCGATCCTGATCGACCAGGAAGGCGGGCGCGTCGCACGTCTGAAGCCGCCCCATTGGCGGCTGCCGCCGTCGGCGGCGCGGATCGCGGCGCTCGGCGGGGACGCGGCCCGCGACGCGGCGCGCATCAACGCCCGGCTGATCGCTTATGATCTGCACGATCTCGGGGTCACCATCAATTGCGCGCCGGTGCTCGACATTCCCATCCCCGGCGGCCATGACGTGATCGGCGACCGGGCCTTCGGCGTCGATCCTCGGACCACCGCGGATTTGGGGGCGGCGGTCTGCGACGGCTTGATGGCGGGCGGGATCCTGCCGGTCATCAAACATATGCCCGGCCATGGCCGCGCGAGCGTCGACAGCCATCATCGCCTGCCGGTGACGGACGCCTCGCTGGAGACCCTCCGGGCGACCGATTTTGCGCCCTTCGCGGCACACAGCGAGAGGCCCTGGGCGATGACCGCCCACATGGTCTTCAGCGCCGTCGATGCGGCGCCGGCGACCGTGTCCGCGCCCCTGATCGAGCGTGTCATCCGCGGCGAATTGGGCTTCGGCGGCGTGCTGTTCACGGACGATCTTTCCATGGAGGCCCTGGGCGGCGCCCTGGGCGAGCGCGCGGTGGCGGCGCTCGACGCGGGCTGCGATGTGGTCGAGCAATGCAACGGCAGGCTCGATGAGATGCGGGCGGTGGCCGCCGCGGTCGGCCCCTTGAGCGAGGCCGCGCGGGCCCGCATCGAGGCCGCCGAAGCCCGGCGCGCCGCGCCCCGGGCGATCGACCGGGCGGCGCTGGCCGCCCGCCTCGACGAGTTGCTGGGATAGCGCCGTGTCGGACATGCTCTACACCCTCTCCGTCTGGGCGATGCCGCTGATCGTCGCCATCACCTTCCACGAAGCCGCCCATGGCTGGGTCGCCGATCGTCTGGGCGATGACACGGCCCGCCGCCTGGGCCGGGTTACCCTCAATCCGATCCGCCATATCGATCGCTTCGGCACCCTCATTCTGCCGATTTTGCTGCTGTTGATACGGGCGCCCTTCATATTCGGTTACGCCAAGCCGGTGCCGGTCAATTTCGCCCGCCTGGGAAACCCCAGGCGCGACATGGTCTGGGTCGCCCTGGCCGGGCCGGCCATGAACATCGCCTTGGCGATCATCGCCGGCCTGCTGCTTCATCTGGTGACCAGCTTGCCGTCGTCCATCGCCTTATGGGTCGAGGACAATCTGGTCAATATGATGATCATCAACGTGGTGCTGGCGGTGTTCAACATGCTGCCCCTGCTGCCGCTCGATGGCGGCCGTGTGCTGACCGGGCTGCTGCCGCGCCCCCTGGCGATCCGTTTTGCCCGGCTGGAACGCTATGGCATGCTGCTGCTGGTCGGCCTGCTGTTCATTGTGCCGACGGTTGGGTCGCTTCTCGGTTTCCCCTTCAGCCCGTTGGCGTACATAATGGGCCCGCCCATCGGATTCGCATTTGATTTCATTGCGAGCGTAACCGGCCATGGCTGATTTCAAATGATCACGGACGAGACGTTTGAGAGTGACGATCGGAAGGACCCGCCCTGGGACGCTAGCGACGGGGAGGGTGGCGATGGCCGCCGCCTGGTGGTCGATCTCGACGGCTATGAAGGGCCGCTCGACATGCTCCTCGCCCTGGCCCGCCGACAGAAGGTCGATCTGGCGCGCATCTCGATTCTCCAACTGGCCGATCAATATGTCGATTATATCGAGGCTGCCCAGGATCTCGACCTGGACATTGCCGCCGATCATCTGGTGATGGCGGCCTGGCTGGCCTATCTCAAGTCGCGCCTTTTGCTGCCCGATCCGCCCGGTGACGAGGAGCCGAGCGGCGAGGAGTTCGCCGCCGCCCTGTCGTTCCAACTGCGCCGCCTGGAAGCCATGCGCGTCGCCGGGGTGAAGATCATGGCGCTGCCCTGGCTGGGGCGGGACGTGTTCGCCCGAGGCGCCCCCGAAGGCTTGACCGTGGTGCGTAGGCCGGTGTTCGAGGCGACCCTGTATGACCTCCTGCGCGGCTACGCCGGGTATAAAATCCGCACCCGCGCCGGGCGGCTGAATGTCGAGCCGTCGCGCATCGAATCGATGGATCAGGCGTTGCAGCGGTTGACCAGGATGTTGGGCAAGCCGGTCGGCTGGACGGCGCTGGCGGATTTCCTGCCGCCTGGCCTGGTCAATGATCTGGTCGGCCGGGGGAAGGTCGCCGCGACCTTCGCCGCCTGTCTCGAGTTGACCCGCCAAGGCCGCTTGCGGCTGCGTCAGTCGAAGCCCTTCGCTCCCTTGTTCCTGCGCGGCGTAGCCAAGCCGTCATGAGCCAGGACCCGCGGAGCCTGCGCATCCTCGAAGCCCTGCTGTTCGCCGCCGTGGCGCCGCTTGACGAGAGCAGCCTGGCCGAGCTTCTGCCGGAGGATGCCGACGTCGGGGCGCTGCTCGCCGAGCTCGAGGCGGCCTACGCCGGGCGCGGCGTCAATCTGGTTCGGATCGCCGACCGCTGGACCATGCGCACCGCCGGGGATCTGTCGTATTTGCTGCGGCGTGACGTGGATGCCACCCGCAAGCTGTCGCGCGCCGCCATCGAGACCCTGTCGATCATTGCCTATCATCAGCCGGTCACCCGCGCCGAAATCGAGGAAATTCGGGGCGTTGCCACCAGCCGGGGCACCCTGGACATCCTGCTCGAAGCGGGCTGGATCAAGCCGCGCGGACGGCGCCGGACGCCGGGGCGGCCCGCCACCTGGGTCACCACCATGGATTTTCTCGAACATTTCGGCCTCGAATCCCTGGACGATCTGCCCGGCGTGGCGGACCTGCGCGCCGCCGGCCTGCTGGACAGCACGCCGCTATCCGTCGGGTTGGGCCTCGAGTTGCCGCTCGGGGACGATCCCGGAGATGGCGATGAGCCGGAAGCCTGCGAAGACGTGGATGACGTGAGTGAGGCGGACGCAGCATCCTGAACCCGTTCGGGAAGCGGGTCTATTTGCGAATCATTTGCAATTGTCTCAATTTTTTGTCATAAATCCGGGTTCGCCGCCGATGGAAAACGAGGCTACAGCAAAGGGTTAATTACCATTGTCACTCTCCGCGCCACAAGAGAAGCCGAGCGGCTTCCTCTCCAGCCTGCCGTTTCGGCGGCCCGACGGTTGGACCATCGCGGCGCTCATCGTGGCCGGGCTGGTCGCCACGCCGGTTGCCGTGGTCATGGCCAGCCTGTTGATTCCGGCGGGCGATGTCTGGCGCCATCTCGCCTCCACGGTACTCACCGGCTATGTCGCCAATACCCTGATTCTGATGATCGGAGTGGGGGCGGGGACGCTGCTGATCGGCGTCGCCACCGCCTGGCTGGTGACCATGTGCCGGTTCCCCGGGCGTGGGATTTTCGAATGGGCGCTGCTGCTGCCGCTCGCGGTTCCGACCTACGCTATCGCCTTCACCTATGGCGGGTTGTTCGAATTCGCCGGGCCGGTGCAGTCGGCGCTGCGCGAGACGTTCGCTCTTGGCCGCGGCGACTACTGGTTCCCCGATATCCGTTCGTTGGGGGGCGCCGTGCTGGTGATGACCGTGGTGCTCTACCCCTACGTCTATCTGCTGGCCCGCGCCGCCTTCCTCGAGCAGTCGGTCTGTGTCATCGAGGTCAGCCGCACCCTGGGGCGCGGGCCCTGGCGGAGCTTTGTCGAGGTCGCCCTGCCGCTCGCCCGCCCGGCCATCGCCGGCGGCCTGGCCCTGGCCCTGATGGAGACCCTCGGCGATTTCGGCGCGGTGCAGTATCTCGCCGTATCGACCTTCACCACCGGCATCTTCCGCACCTGGTTCGGGCTCGGCGAGCCGATTGCCGCGGCCCAGTTATCGGCGGCGCTGATGCTGTTCGTGCTGGCGCTGATCCTGTTGGAGCGATCCTCCCGGGGCGGCCGCAAGTTCCATCACACCTCGCGCCGCTATCGCGCACTGCCGCGCTACCGGCTCGGCCATGGGGCCGCGGCCGGGGCGTTTCTCGCCTGTTTCTCGCCGATCTTCCTGGGCTTTCTGCTGCCCGGCGGCCAGCTCGTCGCCTGGACCGTGGAGACCGCGCCAATGGTGGTCGACGCCGGCTTCCTGGGGCTGGCGGCAAACAGCGTCATGCTGGCCACGGTAACCGCGCTGATCGCCGTGGCGGTCGCCCTGTTGCTGGCCTATGGCCGCCGGCTGCGGCCCGGTCCACTGCTGGCCGGCGCCACGCGGATCGCCAGCATGGGCTACGCCATACCCGGCGCGGTCATCGCGGTGGGCGTTCTGGTGCCCTTTGCCTGGCTCGACAATCGCCTCGATGCGGTGATGCGCGAGACCTTCGGCCTGTCGACCGGCCTGATCCTGAGCGGCACCCTGGTGGCCTTGATCTTCGGTTACCTGGTGCGCTTTCTGGCGATCTCATTCAATACGGTGGAGGCCAGCCTGGGCAAGGTGACGCCGACCATGGACGGCTCGGCCCGGACCCTCGGCCTGGGACCCGGCGCGACCCTGTTCAGGGTCCATATACCGATCATATCGGGCAGTTTGATGACCGCCGCCCTGCTGGTCTTCGTCGATGTCATGAAGGAACTGCCGGCGACCCTGATTATGCGTCCATTCAATTTCAACACCCTGGCGGTACGCGCCTTCGAGCTGGCCGAGGACGAACAGCTTGCCGAATCGGCGCCGGCGGCGCTGGCCATCGTCGGTGTCGGCATCCTGCCGGTTATTCTGCTGACCCTTGCCATCGCCCGGTCGCGGCCGGGTCACTGGTCGGATTGAGGCCATGGACGCACTGACACTCCAAGGCGTATGCCACGCCTATGACGGCGTCCCCGCCATCGAAGCGATCGATCTCACCGTCGGCGAAGGCAAGCTGGTCTGCCTGCTGGGCCCTTCGGGCTGTGGCAAGACGACGGTGCTGCGGGTCGCGGCGGGCCTCGAGCCCCTGCAACAGGGCCGTGTGTTCATCGGCGAGTCCGAGGTCGCCCGGCCCGGCGCCTCGACGCCCCCCGAGGAGCGCGGCGTCGGCCTGGTGTTCCAGGACTACGCCCTGTTTCCCCATCTCACCGTGGCCGAGAACGTGGCCTTCGGACTCAAGGGCCGGCCGGCGGTCGAGCGCCTGGGGACGCCCCGGCAGATGCTGGAACTGGTCGGGCTGGCGGACTTGGCGGAGCGCTATCCCCACACCCTGTCGGGCGGCGAACAACAGCGGGTCGCCCTGGCCCGCGCCCTGGCGCCGCGGCCCCGGCTGCTGTTGCTCGATGAGCCCTATTCGGGGCTCGACATTCATCTGCGAAATCAGGTGCGCGATGAGACCCTACGGGTCCTGCGCATGGCCGGCATCTCGACCATGATCGTCACCCATGATCCCGAGGAAGCCATGTACATGGCCGACCAAATCGCCGTCATGCGGGACGGACGGATTCTCCAGCAAGGCACGCCGTCCGAGCTTTACTACACGCCGCAGAACGCCTTCATCGTCAAGTTCCTGAGCGACGTGAACGCCTTGCACGGCACCGTCGAAGGCGGCGTGGTGCCGAGCTTGTTTGGCGGTCTGGACGCCGGCGGCGCCGAGGAGGGGACGCGGGTCGACGTGCTCATCAGGCCTGAGGCGCTTCGCCTCGACGGCGACGGCGGCATCCCGGCCATGGTCGCTTCCGTGCGCCCCCAGGGTCACACCTCGATCGTCACCCTGCGCATGGACATCGACGGCAGCGTATTGCGCGCCCATGTCTGGGGACTCGACGCCCCGGCGGAGGGTGAGCGCGTCTCGCTGACCCTGGAGAAACGTCAAACCTTTGTATTTCCCTGCGCCGACCCCACATCTTCTTGATACCCATACAGAGGCGGCGTTGCGATCTTCCGCGCTTTCTCATATGATGCGCCGCCTTGCCGACCGGCACGATGACAGACCCTAGGAGATAGTTGAATGGGAGCGTTTAGTATCTGGCATTGGGTGATCCTGCTCGTGATCGTCCTACTGCTTTTCGGACGCGGCAAGATCCCCATGTTGATGGCGGATGTGGCGAAGGGGATCAAAGCCTTCAAATCGGGTATGAAGGAAGACCCCGAAACCGAAGCCGCTAAGATTGATGACGGCGCCGTGGCCTCATCGACGAAGGGATCGACCGATGGGACCGTCAAGAAAGACGAGGCGGCCGAAGGCTGACGCCGGTGCGCGTCGCGGCCGGCTGTGAAGGCTCGGCCGTATGACAACAGAGAGCGACAATGTTTGATATCGGTTGGCCCGAGATGGCGGTTGTCGCCGTCATCGCCCTGATAATCATCGGCCCCAAGGACCTGCCCCGTATCCTGCGCTACGCCGGACGCTGGGCCGGCAAGGCGCGGCGCATGGCCCGCGAATTCCAACGCAATTTCGACGATATGGTGCGCGAATCCGAATTGGACGAAGTCAAGAAGAGCGTCGAGCAGGTGAGCGGCTTCAATCCGGTGAAGGATATCAAAAACACCATCGACCCGACCGGCGAGATACAAGCGGATATCGAATCCCTGACCAAGGACGAGGACGAGCCGGCGAAACTCGACGCGCCCGAGGCCGATGACGCAGCCAAACCCGATGCGTCCAGCGCCGACGATACGCCGAAATCGCAAGTCAGCGCCTAGGGACCACTAGGCGGTGACCAGCGATACCCAAATCGACGACAGCAAGGCGCCGTTGCTCGAACATCTCATCGAGCTGCGTACGCGCTTGATCCGATCCGTGGCGGCGCTGCTCGTCGTCTTCTTCATCTGTTTCTATTTCGCCGGCGATATCTTCGATTTCCTCTCCGCCCCCCTGGCCGACGCGCTTGCCGATCGGGAAGACGCGCGGATGATCTTCACGGACATGACCGAGGTGTTCTTCACCCAGGTCAAGGTGGCCTTCTTCGCGGCGCTGTTCTTCTCGTTTCCTCTGATGGCCAACGAGATGTGGAAATTCATCGCGCCGGGCCTCTATAAGAATGAAAAGAAGGCGTTCCTGCCGTTCCTGGTGCTCACGCCGGTGCTGTTTTTCCTCGGCGGGGCGCTGGTCTATTACATGCTCATGCCGGTGGCCTGGCAGTTCTTCCTGAGCTTCGAGACCATGGGCGGCGACGGCGTCCTGCCGATCCAGCTCGAGGCCAAGGTCAACGAATATCTCTCCCTGGTCATGAAGCTGATCTTCGCCTTCGGCATCAGCTTTGAATTGCCGCTGGTTCTCACACTGCTCGCCCGCGCCGGCATGGTGACGGCGGACGGGCTCGCCGACAAGCGTAAATATGCTATCGTCATGGCCTTCTTCGCGGCAGCCATCCTGACGCCGCCGGACCCGCTCAGTCAGATCAGCCTGGCGGTGCCGATTATCCTGCTCTACGAGATTTCGATCCTCGCGGTGCGCCAAATGGAGAAGAAACGCGCCAAGGCCGAGGCCGCCGCCGAGAAGGGCGACGACCCCGATGACGACGCCCCGGATGACGGCGCCGGCGACGACGATGCGGTAGAGGAGACAGATTTCAACCTGGGTCGGTGACCGCCGCAATGGACGATGCCGTGGCGGCGGCGTATATAGAGCGAGCCACAAATTGCCGCCTCCAGAGTGTTATGTTCGATTTTAAAATTATCCGCGACGATCCGCATCGCTTCGACGCGGCGCGCGCCAAGCGCGGCCTGGCGCCCCTGGCCGAGGAGGTCGTCGGCCTCGACAACCGCCGCCGCGCCGTGCAGACCCGGCTGCAGGACCTTCAGCGCCGCCGCAACGACGCCTCGCGCGCCATCGGCCAGGCCAAGGGGCGGGGCGAGGACGCCGACGGGCTGATCGCCGAGGTCGCCACCCTCAAGGATGACACCCGCGCCGCCGAGGACGACGAGCGCGGCATAGCCGAGACCCTCCACGCGCTGCTTGACGGCGAGCCCAACCTGCCCGAGGACGCGGTTCCCGCCGGCCTCGACGAGGCCGACAACCAGGAAATCAAGCGCTGGGGCAAAGCGCCGTCCTTCGATTTCGAGCCGCGCGAGCATTTCCATATCGGCGAAGACCTGGGCTTGATGGATTTCGAGACCGCGGCGCGCATGTCGGGGGCGCGCTTCGTGGTGCTCACCGGTGCGCTTGCCCGGCTCGAGCGGGCGCTCGCCCATCTCATGCTGGATATGCACACGACGGAGTTCGGCTATACCGAGGTCAGCCCGCCGCTGATGGTGCGCGAGCAGGCCGCCTACGGTTCCGGCAATCTGCCCAAGTTCGCCGATGACCTGTTTCGCACGGTTGACGATTACTGGCTGATTCCGACCTCCGAGATGGTGCTGGCCAATCTCGCCGCCGACAGAATCATGGACGAGGCCGGGCTGCCCTACCGGGTCACCGCCCATACGCCCTGCTTTCGCTCCGAGGCCGGGTCGGCGGGCAAGGACACGCGCGGCATGATCCGCCTGCATCAGTTCACCAAGGTCGAGCTGGTCAGCTTCACCCGGCCCGAGGACTCCGCTGATGAGCTCGACCGAATGCTGGGCTGCGCCGAGGCGGTGCTGCAACGCCTCGGCCTGGCCTACCGGGTGGTCCTGCTGTGCGCCGGCGACATGGGTTTCTCGGCACAGCGGACCTACGATATCGAGGTCTGGCTGCCGGGCCAGGACTGCTACCGCGAGATATCCTCCTGCTCGAACTGCGGCGATTTCCAGGCGCGCCGCATGAAGGCGCGGTTCCGCCGAGAGGGCAAAAAAGGCACGGAATTCCTCCATACCCTGAATGGCTCGGGCCTGGCGGTGGGGCGTTGCCTGGTCGCCCTGTTGGAGAACTACCAACGGGCCGACGGAGCCGTCGATATCCCGTCGGCGCTGCACTCCTATATGGGCGGGCTGGAGAGGGTCGAGGCCGGCTGATGCGGATCTTGATCAGTAATGACGACGGCATCAACGCGCCCGGCTTCGCGGTACTCGAGCGCATCGCCATGAGCCTGAGCGACGATGTCTGGATCATCGCGCCGGAGATCGAACAGAGCGGCGCCGGCCATTCCCTGACCCTGCACCGGCCGCTTCGGGTGCGCCACATTGACGAGCGGCGCATGGCGGTCGACGGCACGCCGACCGATTGCGTCATGCTGGCGCTCAACAATCTGATCCCCGGCGCGCGCCCGGAGCTGATGCTTTCCGGGGTCAACCGGGGCAGCAATATCGCCGACGACGTGACCTATTCCGGGACCATCGCGGCGGCCATGGAGGGGACCATCCTGGGAGTCCCGTCGATCTCCCTGAGCCAGCATTACGACGATGGCGACAATGTACCCTGGGGTATCGTCGAGGCCCATGCCGGCGCATTGATCCGCCGCCTGATCGACGTGGGCTGGCCGAAAAACGTGTTGATCAACCTCAATTTTCCCGATATTGAGCCCGGTCGGGAGGCGGCCGTCGAAGTCTGCCGCCAGGGCAGCTACAAGTACGGCGATGTCCTGACCGAGCGGATCGACCCGCGCGGGCGGCCCTATTACTGGATCGGCGAGATGCGCCATACCGGCCGGAAAATCCCCGGCACCGATTCCACGGCCATCGAGCGCGGCGTCATCACGGTCACACCCCTGTGCCTCGACCTCACCCATGAGCCGAGCCTGGCCAGGCTCGGCGACGCTCTGAAATGACCCTCGAGTCGAGCAAGATTCGCCTGATCATGACGCTTCGCCGGGAAGGCATCACCGACACCCGCGTGCTCGGGGCCATGGAGCGGGCGCCGCGCGAGATGTTCGTGCCGCCCGACCTGGTGGATCAGGCCTACGACAACATCGCCCTGCCCATCGGCTATGAACAGACCATCAGCCAGCCCCTGGTGGTCGCCGCCATGACCGCCAAGCTCGATGTCGGGGCGCGCATGAAGCTGCTCGAAATCGGCACCGGCTCGGGCTATCAGACGGCGGTGCTGGCGCGCCTGTGCCGCCGGATTTACACCATCGAGAGGGAGCGCCGCCTGCTGCGCGAGGCCGAGCAGCGGTTCAAGGCCCTGCGCCTGTCCAACGTGGTGACCTGGCTTGGCGACGGCAATCGGGGATGGCCCGAACAGGCGCCGTTCGACCGTATCATGGTCACCGCCGCTGCGCCTGAATTGCCCCTGAACCTGGTCGAGCAGCTCGCCGTCGGCGGCCTGATGGTGATTCCCATCGGCGCAGGCCCCGACGATCAGGAACTGGTCTGCATCAAGCGGACCGGCGACGGCTTCGAGCGCGAACGCATGTTCGCCGTGCGCTTCGTACCCCTGGTCGCCGAGCAACGGATCGACGGGCTGGCGGGGTAATACCAAGGATCAATGATGGGTCATTGGAAAACACTGGCGATCACCGGCCTGGCCCTGTTCGCCGCCGGTTGCGCCCAACAGCCGCCGGCCGAGGTGGTGTTCGGATTGCCCACGCTGATCATCCCGAACATCGCGCCGCCGGCGCCCGACGAGGCAGCCGACGAGGCGCCTCTCGCCATTCCAGCCGACAGGCTGGTGACCGTGGCGACGGGCGATTCCCTCTACGCCATCGCCCAGCGTTTCGGGCTTCCCATATCGGCGCTGATCGAGGCCAACGATCTGACCCCGCCCTATACCCTGCGCATCGGCCAGCGCCTGCGACTGCAGACCGCCTCGCTGTTCGAGCGACCAACACTGGATCAATCGGCGAGCCTGGCGGCGCCCGGCGCCTTGCCTCTGCCGCCGCCGCCGAAACCGGCGATCCTGACCCCGTCGGCCCTGTTGCCGGCGTCGGCCGGTAAGCCCGTTGCGCCGCCGCCGCCGCGCTCGAAGAAAACCTTCCTGTGGCCGGTCACCGGGAAAATCGTCACCGGCTTCGGCCCCTTGAGCGGCGGCCGGCGCAATGACGGCATCAACATAGCCGCACCCCGCGGCGCCGGGGTCAGGGCGGCCGAGAACGGCGTCGTCGCCTATATCGGCAATGAGCTTCGCGGCTACGGCAACCTAATCCTGATTCGCCACGCCGACGGCTGGGTCACCGCCTATGCCCATAACGAGGTGGTGCTGGTTGCGCGCGGCGATATGGTCAAGCGCGGCGATATCATCGGCCGGGTCGGCTCCACCGGCAACGTGGCCACCCCGCAGGTCCACTTCGAGCTGCGCCGCGGCGTCGGCTCGGTCGATCCGGTGAAATACCTGGCGAAGAACTAGCGGACGGCTATCCGCTGACCGCTGACCGCTCCCTATCCCTTCCTGGCGGCCAGCAGGCTCATGTAGAAGGCCGCCATGGAGGCGCCGTTCAGCGCCGTGATCTCGCCCACATCGTAGGCCGGCGCGACCTCGACCACATCCATGCCGATGAAATCGACGCCGTGCAGGCGGTTGATGATGGCCCGCGCCTGCCAGGCGAACAGCCCGCCGGTCTCCGGCGTGCCGGTGCCCGGCGCGCAGGACGGGTCGAGGCCGTCGATATCGAAGGTCATATAGGTCTTGCCGTCGCCGACCACGCGCCTGATGGTTTGCGATAACGCCTCGGGGGTGGACATATGAACATCCTCGGCGGTGATGATGGTGACCCCCTGGTCCACGGTCCAGTCCCAGACCTCGCGCTCCACCCGGCAGCGGATACCGATCTGCACCATGCGTTTTGGGTCGATCAGCCCCTCGTTGATGGCGATGTAGAAATTGGTGCCGTGAGTCACCGGTGCCAGGTAATTCTCTTTCCAGGTGTCCACATGGGCGTCGAAATGGACCAGGCCCAGGGGGCCGTGTTTCTTGGCCGCCGCCCGCAGCAGGGGCAGGGTGATCAGGTGATCGCCGCCGAAGGCGATGAGATGCTCGTGTTCGGCGGCCTGTTCCTCGATCATCTTGAGGGAGTCGTCCAGGCTGCCCATGAGAAGACCGAAATTACCCACATCGGCGAAATCCAGATCATACATATCGGCCCAATTGTCCGGATAGGTGCCGCCGCACATGCGGCTCGCCCGGCGGATGGCGGCGGGTCCGTCGCGGGCCCCGGCGCGGTTGGTGGTGGCGATGTCGAAGGGAACCCCGGCCAGGGAGATGGCGGCGCCCGGGGTTGTATTGCTCGTGCCGAAGAAGGTCTCGCGCGCCGCGAAGGTCGGCAAGGGCCTGCTCAGGCGGTGATCGCTCACAGCGTCACCCCCAACCGGCCGGCCAGATCCTGAATGAACTGCCAGGCGACCCGGCCCGAGCGGGCGCCGCGGGTCATCGACCATTCGATGGCCTGGGCGCGCATCTCCGCGGGCTCGCATTGCAGTGCGTAATGCTCGGCATAGCCCGCGACCATGTCGAGATAAATTTCCTGGCTGCAGCCGTGGAAACCGAGCCACAGCCCGAAGCGATCCGACAGGGAGACTTTTTCTTCGACCGCCTCGGCGGGATGGATTGCACTCGAGCGTTCGTTTTCGATCATCTCGCGGGGCATCAGGTGGCGGCGGTTCGAGGTGGCGTAGAACAGCACATTGTCCGGGCGGCCCTCGATTCCGCCTTCGAGCACCGCCTTGAGGGATTTGTAGCTGGTGTCGTGGTCATCGAAGGACAGATCGTCGCAAAAGATGATGAAGCGCCGGGGCAGGGCGGCCAGCCGCGCCAGCAGGGGCTGCAGGGTCGGCGTGTCCTCGCGGTGAATCTCGACCAGGGTGAGCGCCGCATAATCCGGGCTCAGCGTGGCGTGGACCGCCTTGACAAGGGAACTCTTTCCCATGCCGCGCGCCCCCCACAGCAGCGCGTTGTTGGCCGGCAGGCCGTCGGCGAAGCGCCGGGAATTGTCGAGCAGAATATCGCGCACCCGATCGATCCCCTTGAGCAGGCCGAGATCGACGGCGTTGACCTCCGGCACCGGCTCCAGCAGGCGGCTCTCGGCGCGCCACACGAAGGCGCATGCCCGGCCGAGGTCGTCGGATGCGGGCGGCGGCGGCGTCAACCGCTCGATGGCCTCGGCGAGACGCCGCAGCAGGGACTCGATGGTGGTGTCGGTCATGAAGTCTTTCATGGTGGCGGGTTTATGCTTGCTCTCGGGTTCTTGAAGGCGCGACAATTCGCACAGTATCCAAATATCGCAGGTTCGACCATGGCTGAAAATGAGACGCCGCGCGAGGTTATCCCGATCCTTGAGACGCCGTTCCGCCCGTATGATATGGAAGGCCCGGTTCAAGCCGGAATCACCTGGTTGCCGTTGCGCTTCGGGCGGGCAGGCGCCGGCAGCTATATGATGCGCATGGCGCCGGGGGCGGTGACGATCCCCCATACCCACCTCGGCTACGAGGATTTCCTGATCCTCGAAGGCAGCCTCACCGACAGCGACGGAACGGTCTTTGAGACCATGGATTTTGTCAGTTTTACGCCCGGGACGAAGCATAATTCCTGGACCGATACGGGCTGCCTGATCATCGTCTTCGAGCGCCCCGCCGGATGATCTTCGAGGGCTCCTCGCCGCCACCGGATGCCTTGCGCCGCGCCATTGCCGCAGCCTATCGCGCCGACGAGGGCGATTGCGTCTCGGTCTTGCTCGCCGCCGCCGATCTCGGCCCTCTGGCGGACCGGCGTATCGCCGCCCGCGCGCAAAGCCTGGTGGCCGCGGTGCGCGCCGGCCGCCAGGGGGCCGGCGGAATCGACGCCTTCCTCCAGGAATACGAACTCTCCAGCCAGGAAGGCGTGGTCCTGATGTGCCTCGCCGAGGCGCTGCTCAGGATACCCGACGACGAGACCGCCGACCGGCTGATCCGCGACAAACTGGGCGACGCCGATTGGGAGAAGCACCTGGGCCGCAGCGACTCCCTGTTCGTCAACGCCTCGACATGGGGCCTGATGCTGACTGGGCGGGTGGTGCGTCTCGATCCCGGGCTCAAGGGCGGCGCCGGAACCATCGTCGGCAAACTGTTCGCCCGAAGCGGTGAGCCGGTGATCCGCCGCGCCATGATCCAGGCCATGCGTATCCTGGGGCGTCAGTTCGTCATGGGCCGCACCATCGAAGAGGCCCTGGCGCGCGCCCGCCCCGCCGAGGCAAAGGGCTATCGTCATTCCTTCGACATGCTCGGCGAGGCGGCGCTGTGTAAGGCCGACGCCGATCGCTATTTCGAGGCCTATCGCGCGGCCATCGACGCCATCGGCGCGGCAGCCGGGAACGGCGATTGGACCGCCAAGCCGAGCATATCGGTCAAGCTTTCGGCCCTACATCCGCGCTACGAATATGCCCAAGCCCGGCCGATGATCGACCGGCTCGCTGGCCGCCTGCTCGATCTCGCGCGGCGCGCCCGCGGTCACGGCATCGGCCTCACCGTCGACGCCGAGGAGGCCGACCGGCTGGAACCGTCGCTCGACATATTCGAGGCGGTCTATAACGACCCCGCCCTCGATGGCTGGCAAGGCTTCGGCTTCGCGGTCCAGGCCTACCTCAAGCGCGCGCCCATGGTCATCGACTGGCTTTGCGCCCTGGCGCGGAGCGGCGGGAAGGCCATCCCCGTGCGCCTGGTCAAGGGCGCCTATTGGGACAGCGAGATCAAACGCGCCCAGGAACAGGGGCTCGATGGCTATCCGCTGTTCACCCGCAAGCCGGCGACCGATGTTTCCTACATCGCCTGCGCGCGCCGCCTGTTCGACGGCGCGGACGCCTTCTATCCGCAGTTCGCCACCCATAATGCCCAGACCCTGGCGGTGGTGCTCGAACTCGCCGGCGGGCGGCGGGATTTCGAGTTTCAACGCCTGCACGGCATGGGCGAAGCGCTCTACGGCGAGGTCGTCGGTCCGGACAGGCTCGGCCTTGCGTGTCGGGTCTACGCGCCGGTCGGCAGTCACGAATCCCTGCTGCCCTATCTGGTGCGCCGGCTGCTCGAGAACGGCGCCAACACCTCCTTCGTCAACCGCATCACCGACGAGGCCCTGCCGGTCGAGGAGATCGCCGCCGATCCAGTGGCCCGCCTGGGGGCCATGGCGGACAAGCCCCATCCACGCATTGCCCTGCCGCGTTCCCTCTATGGCATGGAGCGGGTCAATTCACGGGGCATCGACCTCTCCGATCGGGCCAGCCTCGAGCCGCTCGCCCGGGCCATGACCGAGGCGCTGGATGGATCCCTGTCGGCCGGCGACGCGGCGGCCGGCGAGGCGCGTACCATCCGTGATCCCGCCGACCGCCGCCGCCTGGTCGGCCATGTCCATGAGGCCAATGACCGGGCCGCCGATGCGGCGCTTGATCTGGCTTGCGCCGCCGCGCCCTCCTGGGCGGCGACCCCGGCGGAGCGCCGCGCCGACTGCCTGGAACGGGCGGCCGATCTGATCGAGGAGACCACCGCCGAGGCCATGGCGATTGCCGTACGGGAAGCCGGCAAGACGATTCCCGACGCCCTCGCCGAGGTCCGCGAGGCGGTTGATTTCTGCCGCTATTACGCCCATCGGGGGCGCGCCGACTTCGCCGGGGCGCAGACCCTCGCCGGACCGACCGGGGAGAGCAACCGCCTGTCGCTGCACGGGCGCGGCGTATTCATCTGCATAAGCCCGTGGAACTTCCCCCTGGCGATCTTCACCGGCCAGGTCACGGCGGCCCTGGTGTCGGGCAATGCGGTGATCGCCAAGCCCGCCGAGCAGACCCCCCTGATGGCCGCCTATGCGACGCGGCTGCTGCATCGCGCGGGCGTGCCCGAGGAGGTCCTGCAGCTGCTGCCCGGCGACGGCGGCCGCATCGGCGCGCGGCTGGTCGATGATCCGCGAATCTCCGGTGTCGCCTTCACCGGCTCGACGGAGACCGCCCGGACGATCAACCGCGGCCTCGCGGCGCGCCCCGGGCCGATCGTCCCGCTGATCGCCGAAACCGGCGGCCAGAACGCCATGATCGTCGATTCGAGCGCCCTTCCCGAGCAGGTCGTGGGCGATGTGCTGGCCTCGGCCTTCGGCTCCGCCGGCCAGCGCTGCTCGGCCTTGCGGGTGCTTTTCCTGCAAGCCGATATGGCGCCGCGCACCATCGCCATAATCGCCGGCGCGATGGATGAATT
>Ga0066376_10001180_pt1 | contig 25351 bp, 23 predicted proteins | sample Knorr_S15_td_Bot_FD_77009 | JGI IMG/M metagenome (GOLD analysis project Ga0066376, IMG submission 77009) | Marine microbial communities from Southern Atlantic Ocean transect - Knorr_S15_td_Bottom_ad_5009_LV_A | ecosystem: Environmental > Aquatic > Marine > Oceanic | place: Southern Atlantic... | reverse complement strand
TTACGGATGATTTCAGATCGGAGCCTTACTGGTGGACTGGAACGCCACGTTCGTACGCTGATGACACAGTGTTGCCCCGCCGAGTGGATGTGTTGGTCATCGGGTCGGGCTATACGGGGTTATGCGCCGCTCTCCAGACAATGCGCGGTGGGCGTTCCACGCTAGTCATTGATGCACAGGACATTGGTTGGGGTTGCAGTTCCCGTAACGGGGGGCAGGTCAGTACCGGGATAAAGCCGGATTTCGTCGCTTTGTCAAAACGCCATGGAGAAACCAAAGCGCGGGCGGTGCTGGAAGAGGGTACACGGGCACTCCGTTGGATTGGACAGTTTGTAAGAGAAGAACATCTGAATTGTGACTTTGTTGAGTGTGGTCGATTCCACGGTGCGCACAGCACTCGGCAGTTTGACCAGATTTCCCGTCGGCTGAACCGGCAGCCTGCTGATGTTCGGCCCGAGGCTTATCTGGTTTCGCGTGCGGAACAATCAAGTGAGATCAATACCGATTACTACCATGGTGGTGTTGTCTTTGAGCGCCATGGTTCGTTGGATCCGGGCGCTTACCACCAGGGACTGCTGAAACGGGTAAAGGCCAGCGGTGCCCAAGTGATCGGATGCTGCGCTGCGCTCTCGATCGAGAAACACAGGGGATCATCAGGGTCTATCGTGCTAACGGCCCGTGGCGCGATCGAGGCTGATGACGTGATCATCGCGACTGGCGGCTACACGAGTGCTTTAACACCGTGGCAACAACGGCGGGTGATACCCATTGGCAGTTATATCATCGCAACTGAAGACCTAGGCACTTATGCGAGTGAACTCATTCCGAAAGGTCGAGTGGTTAGCGACACCCGTCGGGTGGTGGTTTATTACCGTTTGTCGCCGGATGGTCGGCGCTTACTATTTGGTGGGCGTGTTTCATTAACGGAGCAAAATCCACGTCGCTGCGCACCACGGCTTTATCGACAGATGTTAACGATCTTTCCACAATTGCGTTCCGTGAAGATCAGCCATGCCTGGATGGGATTTGTTGGCTGGACCTTTGAGCATTTGCCGCACCTGGGGCGGCATGAAGGTCTATGGTATTCACTGGGCTATTGTGGCTCGGGTGTTGCCAGTGCGAGTTATTTTGGTACTCGTCTGGGTCAGCAGGTACTTGGATCGGATGAAGGAAGAACGGCACTTGATGATCTGCCCTTTAACACGCGGCCTTTTTATTACGGCGTACCCTGGTTTTTGAGTGCGTCCGTATGGTGGTATCGCCAACTGGATCGAACAGGCATATGACAGTACAAAGAATTGCGATTTGTGGATTTAACCTGGAGTCCAATCGGTTCGCACCGACGTGCACTCGTCGCGACTTTGAGGAGAGCATGTATCTGCGCGGTGACGAGATCAGTGCAGAAGCTCGGGCCGAGTATCCACGCTTGCATCTCGGCGTTAGTGGGTTTTACCAGGTTATGGATGATCGTTTTGGCGGGGCGAAGGGCTGGTGTCCTGTGCCGACGGTGTTGGTGGGTTCAACTCCTGCGGGAGCAGTTGAAGAGTCATTTTTCCTGGAATTTCTTGAGGAATTACGCGATGGACTCGCGGCAGCTGGCTCGCTTGATGGTGTCTATGTGTGTCAGCATGGTGCGGCGATTGCGACCCATACGCATGATCCAGACGGTGATATGTTCCGTTTGATTCGAGAAATGGTTGGGTCTGACGTGCCGGTGGTCGCTACGCTCGACTTACACGCGAATGTGTCGGAGGAGATGGTGGCGGCAACCGATTTGCTGGTGGCTTATCGCACGAATCCTCACGTTGATGTTTATGAGCGCGGCCAGGAGGCGGCCGCCGGTCTGCTAGAGATGTTTGAGGGCATGCGGCCACGAAGTTTCCGAGTGCGTCTGCCACTGGTGGCGCCATCGGTAACGCAATTAACTGCCGACGGATATCCTTATGGTGATTTGATTCGTCTGGGTCAGTCAAGCATCGATGATGTCGTTATGAATGTGAGTATCTTGGGGGGATTCGCATTTGGCGATACACCGAAAAATGGCATGACCATTGTGGTGACCACTCGAGACGATTCGAATCGTGCGCGACAACTTGCCTTGGAGTTGGCCTCAGCTGCTTGGAATGATCGGCATCGTTATCGGCCCAAGATGATTTCCTTGGATGCAGCCGTTGCACGGGCTCGGGAAGTCGGTGCTGATGATAGCCTACCGGCCGTACTGTTCGCCGACCCTGCGGACAACCCGGGTGGAGGCGGGCGCGGTAATACCACCCATATTCTTCGCGCCTTTTTGGCGGCCGACATCAGTGGCTGCGCTCTTGCCGTGTTCTATGATCGGGCGGCCGTGGGGGCGGCATTTGCGGTAGGAGTGGGAGCGAAAGTGTCGATCACATTGAATAGCGAGGAAGACAGTTCATTTTCTGATCGCCTTGATGTGGAGGCCACTGTTGAACGATTGTCAGATGGTGTTTTTGTCGGTGAGTACGGAATGGTCGCGGGAAAGACGGTTACCACAGGCCCCACAGCGGTTCTTGTTGTCGGTAGCATTCGTGTGGTGGTGATCTCCAATCGACAGCAGTGCCTTTCCACCGATTACCTGCAGGCGTTTGGTATCGAGGCGGCGGAATGTCGCTCAATTGTAGTCAAAAGTCGCGGTCATTTTCGTGCCGGATTCCTGCATCTTTTCGAGCCAAGGGAAATTTTCGAGATTGATGTTCCAGGGCTCACCTCACCAAACTTGGCCAGTTTCGATTGGTCCTACTTGCCGCGGCCCGTCTTTCCCTTGGATGAGGATGCACAATGGTCGCCAGATTGGGTTTAGTCTTTACTCGAGGCCCCATAATTCCACAGAATTCGTGCTACATTGGCTGAGTCAAATAACTCGTTATCTGGACGGAGGAGGAAACAACAATGAACAAACTTAGCCATATTTGTTTTGCTGCGCTCACGGCGGCGCTGGTATCGACCACTGTGTCTGCGGAGACTGTGACGATTGGGATTCGATCCGAGCCTTCGTCGATTGATCCGTACTTTCACAACCTGGGTCCCAATAATGCGATGCTGGGCCAAATCTTTGGTCGTTTGGTTGATTGGACTCCCGGGATGGATCAGATGATCCCGAGGCTTGCCCGTTCGTGGCGGGCATTAGATGACACCACCTGGGAATTTAAATTGCGTAAGGGGATCAAATTCCACGACGGGTCTGATTTCACCGCTGACGATGTCATTTTTTCCGTTAAGCGAGCCGATGGTTATACCGGGGGTAATTCCTCCTTCCGCACTTACACCAAAGGGAAGTCGTTCAAGAAAATTGACGACCATACGGTTCACATTAGCACCAAAGCACCCTATCCCCTGATGCCCAATGACATGACGACGATTATGATCATGTCGAGTGATGCAAAAGGTTCAGGTGGCAGTGAGAATTTCGGCATCAAGGCGAAGGACTTCAACAAGGGGCTAGCCGCTATTGGGACAGGTCCCTACAAGTTTGTTGAGTGGAAAAAGGGTGATCGGTTAGTGCTGGAGAAGTACGATGGTTACAAGGGGCCGTTGGCTCAGCCCTGGAGTAAGATGGTTTTTAGGTTCATCAAGTCAGAGCCTGCACGGACGGCTGCGTTACTAGCGGGCGATGTCGACATGATCGATAACGTGCCCACCACCGACATTGCAAGACTTAAATCCCGTGCGGATTTGTCGCTCAGTCAGGGCATATCAAATCGGGTTATTTATTTGCACATGGATCAACAGCGCGATAAGTCTCCTTTTGTCACTGATAAGAATGGTAACCCTCTGTCGACAAATCCACTTAAGGATGCGCGGGTTCGTATCGCGATTTCTAAGATGATTGACCGCGATGAGATCGTTGACAAGGTGATGGAAGGTGTGGCGGTAAAGGCAGGGCAGTTGCTGCCTGAGGGATTTTTTGGGCGTTCATCGAAACTCAAACCAGAGGCCTATGATCCTGTTGGCGCCAAGAAGTTACTGGCAGAAGCGGGGTGGGGAGATGGTTTTGGGCTGACGATCCACGGTCCAAACGATCGCTACATTAATGATGCGAAAATCTGTGAGGCGATAGCTCAGATGTTGACCCGCAACGGCATCCCCACCAAGGTGTCAACCATGCCGAAGAATGTTTATTTCAAACGGGCTTCAAAAGGCGGCCCGGATAAGACGCCGGAGTTTAGTTTTATCCTGGTGGGTTGGGGCGCAGGAACGGGCGAACCATCGTCACCGTTGAAATCACTGCTCATGACGTATGACAAGTCGAAAGGGCATGGAGCCTCAAATCGTGGCCGACATTCAAACGCTCAAGTCGATGCATTAGTGATTAAAGCGTTGGCGACGGTAGACGATGCTGCTCGGGCCAAAATACTGGCGCAGGCGACAGAGGTTGCCATCGGTGTAAGCCAGGGAATTATTCCATTGCACTACCAGGTGAACACCTGGGCGACCCGTAAAGGCCTTAAGTACAACGCGCGTGCGGATGAGCGCACTGTCGGACTTGATCTAATTAAGGTGCAATAAGTCGAGTTAAAAAAAGGGGCCCGTGTTAGCGGGCCCCTTTCTTTTATAAACGACGGTCAGTTTAGCGGCGGCGGATGACGGTTTTTATTATTCGGCGGCTAATGCAGGCAGGGGTCGTCGTGCTTCTGATGTCCTTCCTTGTTTTTTCGGGTGTGTTTCTGGTCGGTGATCCTGTAGATATTCTGATCAGTGATGAGGCAGACGAGGAAGACCGTGAACGGGCGATAGCCGGCCTTGGGTTGGATAAGCCGTTCCATATGCAATATCTGCTTTTTCTTCGGAGCGCCTTAAGGGGCAATCTCGGGGAGTCTTTTATCTTCGAAGAGCCGGCGTTGCTGTTAATAGTGGAGCGCATGCCCGCGACGATGGAGCTAGCGCTATTTGCTCTATTAATCGCGGTGGTGATCGGGATTCCCCTTGGGATGTTTGCAGGTTTTCGTCCTGAATCGATTACCGCAAAGACCATCATGAGTGGATCTATCCTGGGATTCAGTCTGCCGTCATTCTGGGTGGGCATCATGATGATGGTTCTCTTTGCTGTGCATCTTGGATGGTTGCCCTCTACGGGTCGTGGGCCCACCAGCGAATGGTTCGGTATAGAGGTCAGTTTCACATCATGGGAGGGTATTAGTTATCTGTTGATGCCAGCAATTAATTTGTCATTGTTTAAGTTGGCGCTGGTCATACGACTTGCTCGCGCTGGAACGCGGGAGGTCGTCCATCAGGATTACATCAAGTTCGCCCGGGCTAAAGGCCTCAGTGGTAGGCGCATTGTTCTGGTGCATGTCCTCAAAAACATCCTGATTCCAGTAGTCACTGTGCTGGGTCTTGAATTTGGGGGGCTGGTTGCCTTTTCCATTGTGACCGAGACGGTATTTGCTTGGCCGGGGATGGGCAAGTTATTGATCGATTCTATCGGCATGCTTGACCGCCCCGTCATTGTTGCGTATCTAATGATGATCGTCTTTTTGTTTGTGATTATCAATCTTGTTGTCGATATCCTTTATTCGATCCTCGACCCCCGGGTTCGTCTCGGTGAGATCAGATCGTGAGTTCCAGTAACGAATCCATCGGTGCGGTGCCGAATCTTACGGATCTTGGCGCAAATGTGCAGATGCCGTTGCAGCGGTTCTTGTCGGATTACCGTGAAAGTTCAGTGGCTGTAGTGAGTGTGTTTGTCGTGGTAAGCATCGCCATCATTGCGGTATTTGCACCGTGGTTGGCGCCAACTGATCCTTACGATCTTGCGGTCGTGACGGTGGCCGACAAGACCCTGGCGCCGGGCGTCGTCATGAGCTCAGGACAGACGGCTTATCTCGGTACCGACGGATCTGGCCGAGATTTATTGAGCGGGATTTTTTATGGTCTCAGGATTAGCCTCGGGGTCGGCATCGGTAGTGGAGTGATCGCGCTGACGATTGGAGTGGTCGTGGGTTTGATCGCTGCTTATTTCGGCGGTCGAATCGATTCGTTGATCATGCGGTTGGTCGACATTCAGTTAAGTTTTCCAGCAATTCTGATTGCGTTGGTACTGTTAGTGACAATGGGAAAGGGGGTAGACAAGACACTGATTGCGCTGATCGTTGTGCAGTGGGCTTATTACGCTCGTACGGTGCGTGGTTCGGCGCTAGTGGAGCGAGGCAGAGAATACATAGAAGCGGCTCACTGTCTGGCGCTGTCAAAGCGGCGCATTCTGATGAATCATCTGTTCCCAAACGTTGTTGCACCGATCATTGTGGTTGGCACAATGCAAACCGCGCACGCCATCGCGTTGGAAGCGACCTTGTCCTTTCTGGGGCTGGGTATGGAACAGACCGAGCCGTCGCTTGGGAGTCTCATTGCGAATGGTTTCGACTATATCCACTCGGGTCATTATTGGATCACCATTTTCCCGGGTGTAGCGCTTCTGGTGACGATCGTTTCGATTAATCTGGTGGGTGACCGGCTTCGAGATGTGTTGAATCCCAGGTTGCAGCGTTAGTGTTGCGCGCATGAGTACGGAGTAATTGATGGCAACGCTTGAGGTGCGAAACTTACAGACGTCTTTTTTTACTAAGGCGGGTGAAGTGAAAGCGGTAGATGATGTCAGTTTTACCGTGGACCGAGGACAAGTGTTGGGTTTGGTCGGTGAGTCAGGTTCCGGTAAAACGGTGACGGGCTTTTCCATTATGGGATTGGTTGATGCGCCCGGTCGTGTAGTGGGGGGCCAGATCCGGTTTCAGGGTGAGGATCTGGTGGGCGTTTCCCCCAAGCGTTGGCAAGCACTGCGGGGAAATCAGATCGCCATGGTTTTTCAAGATCCGATGATGACCCTGAATCCAGTGCTTCGTATTGATACGCAGATGATCGAGGCAATACGGGCGCACCAGCGCGTCAGCCGGGACCAAGCTCGAGTGATGGCGCGAGACGCCCTGGGGCAAGTAGGTATCCCATCAGCCGACGAGCGCCTCAAGGCTTATCCCCACCAGTTTTCCGGCGGTATGCGTCAGAGGGTCTCGATTGCTATCGCATTGCTTAATCGACCTGACTTGATTGTCGCGGATGAGCCTACGACAGCGCTTGATGTCACGATCCAAGGACAGATTCTTTACGAGGTGCAAAAACTCTGCCGCGACACCGGTACCGCGCTGATTTGGATTACCCACGACCTGTCAGTGATTGCGGGTCTTGCGGATGTTGTTGCTGTGATGTACGCAGGTCGTATTGTCGAATTTGGTGAGGTTGATGATGTGCTGGATCGGCCGTCTCACCCGTATACCAGCGGTTTGATTGGATCGATTCCCTCACGAAATCAGCGGGGTCAGCGTTTACAACAGATCTCCGGCATGACGCCGTCTCTTCTCAATCTCCCGGTAGGCTGTGCTTTTCGAAGTCGATGCGCGTATGCACAAGAGGTATGCGCTGTCGCGCCGGAGGTTAGTGGTGGAGATGATGGGCGTCGCAGGCTTCGGTGTCATCGGCCGTTACTGGGCGGTGGATTGTTGCAGGAATCGGTATGACAAAGGCGTTCGTCAACGAAGATCATGCGCCAATATTGGAGCTGCGTGACGTTTCAAAACGTTTTGTTAAGAGGCTGGATCTCGCAGCGAAGCTAGCGAATTATCTTGGTGCGAATGTCAAAGAGGAAGTGGTTCACGCTGTGGATCAGGTGTCGTTGTCAATAGGTCATGGTGAGGTCGTGGGTTTGGTCGGTGAATCAGGTTGTGGAAAGTCGACGTTAGGCCGCATTGTTGCCGGGGTGCACCAGCCGTCAGATGGTGAGGTTTGTTACCAGAGCGAGCCGATGGCTGGCATGACAGGCCAGAGGGCGAGAGAGGTAGCGCTGTCCGTCCAGATGATTTTTCAAGATCCCATGAGTTCGCTTAATCCTCGCCTGCGCGTTTTTGACATCGTTGGCGAAGCGCCGTTATTTCACCGCGTTGTCGATCGTAATGGTCTCGAGGATTATGTCAGGGAGGTCATGTTGCGGGTCGGTTTGGATCCGGAATTCATGCGCCGTTATCCCCACCAGTTTTCAGGCGGTCAACGTCAGCGTATCGGTATAGCGCGGGCCTTGGCGGTGAATCCCCAATTCCTGGTGTGTGATGAACCGGTGGCCGCACTGGATGTATCGATTCAGGCACAGGTGCTAAATCTGTTTATGGATCTGCGCGCAGAGTTAAGTCTGACCTATCTTTTTATCAGTCATGATCTGGGTGTTGTGGAACATCTGAGTGATCGGGTTGTCATCATGTATCTGGGACGTGTGGTGGAGATTGCAACCACTGATGAATTGTTTCAAGAGCCGGCGCATCCGTATACGCAGGCGTTGTTGGCAGAAGTGCCAAGGATTGAAACGCGCCGTCGTCGTTTTGAGCCGGTGCGGGGCGAGATTCCCTCCCCCCTGGAACCCCCGAGCGGTTGCCATTTTCACCCGCGGTGTCCGCACGCCATGAAACGTTGTGTGGAAGAGATACCGGTGTTAAAAATGACGAACAGCGGCCGTCACGTTGCCTGCCACCTGAGTGAGGACTGATATCACTTTGTGCGTTGGTGTTGCGGTGCTATCTTGACGCTGGGGCATTATTGGGCAATAGGATGCGCTAGGCGAACCGCGGTTTTGCCCGGGTGGAGTCGTTTTGAGGGCATGATCAGGACAGTGGTGTCAAACGGAGCGGTGATCAAGCGGGATCCGTCACGCCCAATCAGCGTATCTTTGGCGAGATGTTCGAAACCTTCCCAGGGCTGATTCGAAGATGAACGCATCGGATGCGACCGTCACAATCTCACCGACCTCGTAGAACGCTTGTGCCGGTGCTGCGGGCATCTTCTTCAGCCAGTCGTGACCGAAATCATTCTCGACGACCTTGCTGGCGCGCAGAAACCGCACCATTGTGGCTTTGGCCACGTCTGTTGCGGCACGCTCCCAATGTTGCCCGCACTCGATCAGGAGGGCGTTACGAGCGCTGTCGCGGGGTCCCGAAAAGCTGCGTAGTCCCGCATGCGCATGCCTTCTGTGTGACCCGAATCGGTAATCACGGCACTCGGGATGCCGACTTGGGCGGCGAGGTCGCGACCTTTGGCTACCATGCCGGCCATCATTAAGGGTACACAGGGTTGTTGCATCGAATGAATGTCGAGCAACAGGTCCACTGTCGCAAGAAATGGCTGAATGGCGCGCGCTCGCCGGAGCTCGCTGATGATTCTGCGTTTGGGGTCAGCGAGAACGCCGGGCCCCCATAAGCGATTGAAGTCTTCGTCCACCCAGCGCGAGCGATGGGGATGATTCGAGTCATAACTCAAATAGGCCTAGACGTTCATGAAGCCGACGATCAAACGGCCTGCCACGGGTTTGACGGCTTGTTGCAGTAACCAGTCTGCCGCGATGGCCCCACACAATTCGTTGCCATGGACCACCGCAGAAATCAGGACATGGGGTCCCGGTTTGCCCTAGTCCATGGTCTGGACGTATTCCACTCCGCTGTTGCCCTCACGGTATTCCGTGATGTCTGGTGGTGAGAGCTCGACCGGCAGGTCGTTGTGGTAATCAAGCAGGGGATCGGTCACGGTTTGGCTCGATTATGGATTAGCCGTTGATCGACGGTAGAGACGATATGGTCGATGGCAGGGTGGTGGAGTTGTTGTTGAGCGGCGACGGTCTGGACCAGTTGATCGACGCGTTCGATATAAGGGACGCCGGCATCAATCGCACGGGCCGCAGAGGAAGGGCTTGGCAGTGATAAGGCGGCATTGGCATATTTCTCAAAGGGTACCAGGTCATCACGCTTAGCTCCAAGCGACAGACAAAGGCTCACTACCCACTCGTAGATGGCTTGGCTGGCACCCAGGTCACCGTGCACCGCTTCTTTAATCGAGCGAATGGATTGGGGTTCAATACAACGGTAATTGCCCGCCAGCAGCATACTCCACTTCGCCAGCGGCACAAATACTGAATTGTGCACCTTGAGCTTGACCGGTAACTCGAGCTCACCGTCTGAAGTCGCAAAGCGTGCCGCCTCAATGTCAGCCGCTAACTCCCGCAGCATCGCGGTGTGGGCATCATCGGCAAAGGCTGCCGCCTTGAAGTTGGTTGGTAATCGGACCTGCAGCACATTAAGGGCTTCCTCTGGCGGGCGGAACGCCTGCGGATCGGGACTGCATAACGTCACCAGGTCCGAATCAAACGCATCCCATACACTGGCGTCGGTATAACAGTCACGGCAACCCTTAGCATCGAGTCCGGGAATTCTTGCCAGGTACGGTAACGGAGGCATGTTCATGATCGACAGACACGGCACTCGGGCCTTGGCAACCGCTGCTAGCAATTGACGCACTTCTGGCACTCGGTACTGTGGCTCCTGCATGGCCAGTGCCACCAGGTCGTACTCTGAGGGATCCACCTCGCCCGGTGCCCCTGCCGATAACTGCCCGGGTAAGTCGTGCGATCGAATCTCTACCAGACCCTCTCGTCCCTTCACCGGTATGCGTAACACCGTCCCTTCTCGATTGATTAATTGGGCTTCTGGCGGTAGGCACACCAGATGGAGACGATGGCCTGTAAACAGCAGTTTGGTGGCCAGCAAAGAGCCGTACGATGCGCCAAGGATAAGAATGTGTCGAGTGCTCATTGGGGTAGGTTGCCTGGTTGGTCGTTAGGGATAAGAGTTATAAACAAAAATGACTATACCCATTAATGATTCATATGACAGTATTAACGGAAAGAACACAGAGCTCAACTCGTTGTTTCGTGACCGTAATGCGGGGCGACCGATTCGAAACAAGAACGATGGGAGGTACTCGCGCATCGGTATCATTCGGGTTCTAAGTTACTCGGTTGAACAGTAGTGGAACCAACGCGTGGACCCTAAGAAATTCGATTTTAATCTCCCGCCCGATCGGATAGCGCAGTGCCCCGTATCGAAACGCACCGCCTGCCGGCTCCTTCAGATGCCACGTGTTGGCGGGCTGATCGATGGACAGTTCGCTGACATCAAGTATCTGTTGCGCTCAGGCGATGTTCTGGTGTTTAACAACACACAAGTTCTCCGAGCGAGGCTCTATGGTCACAAAGCTATAACAGGGGGACGTATCCAAATTCTTTTTGAACGAAACATTGAAGTGGATACGTTTGTTGGGCAGATCAAGGCCAGCAAAGCACCCACTGTGGGAACGAGTATTATTACCGACGGTGGTGTTGTCATTGCCGTCGAAGGAAAAGAAGGGACTTTTTATAAACTACGTGTGAGTGGCGGTCAGCCAGTACGTGCTGTGTTACAGGCTGAAGGCCACCTCCCGTTACCCCCTTACATAAATCGTCGGGCATCCCGCTTAGATGACGTGCATTATCAGACAGTGTTTGCGACTTCCCCCGGGGCAGTTGCTGCGCCAACCGCCGGACTGCACTTCGACCAATCGATGATGAGCGAATTGAAAGGTGCGGGTATAAGCATTGCCATGATTACGTTGCACGTAGGTGCGGGGACGTTTCAGCCAGTTCGGGATGCCGACCCGACGGCGCATCGTATGCACTCCGAGTGGTATTCGGTGCCAGAGTCGGTCACTGAATCGATCGAGAAGGCGCGACGCTGCGGCGGGCGCGTCATTGCGGTCGGTACCACCGTGGTACGGGCGTTAGAGAGTGCTGTTTCCGGAGGGCAACTGATCCCGTTTGAAGGTTATACAGATCTGTTTATTTACCCAGGTTATGCATTTCGAATAGTCGACTGCCTGATAACGAATTTCCATCTGCCCCGGTCCACTTTGTTAATGATGGTCAGTGCTTTTGCGGGAAGTGAGCGAGTAATGGCGGCGTACCGTCATGCGATTGATGCTGATTATCGGTTTTTTAGTTACGGTGATGCGATGTGGCTTGATAAGGTCACCGAATGAGCCTGCAATTCCACATCGAAGCCCGAGACAATGCGGCGCGGTGCGGCGCGGTGAAGCTGGTCCGTGGAGAGATTCAGACACCCGCGTTCATGCCCGTCGGTACGTCAGCCGCGGTGAAGACGGTGACTGTAGAGGAAGTGCGGTCCAGTGGTAGCCAAATCATTCTGGGCAATACATTTCATCTAAGCCTACGTCCGGGCATCGACATCATTGGTCGACATGGGGGCTTGCATGAGTTTATGCGTTGGTCAGGGCCGATCCTGACGGACTCTGGTGGGTTCCAGGTGTGGAGTCTTGCCAAGCCGCGTGATATTACCGAGCACGGAGTGACGTTTCGGTCGCCGTTTAATGGTGCGGCAGTTTTTATCGGTCCAGAAGAGTCGATGGCCATTCAGAATGCACTGGGTTCTGACATCGCGATGGTGTTCGATGAGTGCACTGGTTACCCCGCGGCGCGAGAGGAGGCGCGAGCTTCCATGTTGCGGTCACTTCGCTGGGCGAAGCGCTGCCGTGACGTCCATGCCAATGAAGTCCAGGCATTGTTCGGCATTGCGCAAGGAGGGTTTTACGAGGATCTTCGACGAGAGTCACTCGATGCATTGGTAGAAATGGAATTTGATGGCTATGCATTGGGTGGACTGTCGGTGGGCGAGCCGACTGCGGACATGTATCAGATACTCACGGAGATCGTGCCCTACATGCCCGCAGAAAAGCCGCGTTATCTGATGGGGGTTGGTAAACCCGAGGACTTGCTGGCGGGTGTGGCGGCAGGCATCGATTTATTTGACTGTGTGTTGCCGACCCGCAATGCGCGCAATGGCTGGTTATATACCGACCAAGGCATTGTTAAATTGAAGAACGCAGTTCATCGTTCGGACACCAATCCGGTAGAGGCACAGTGTCCCTGTCCGACCTGCCGTCAATACAGTCGAAGTTATCTGCGCCACCTTTACACCACGGGTGAAATGTTAGGCCCGCGTCTGGGCACCATTCACAATCTCCATTTTTTCCAACGGCTGATGGCTTCTGTCCGAAAAGAAATAAAAAGTAAGGGATTTACGGCATTTCGCCTCGATTTTCTTGCACAATTCCAGTCCGCTAACCCGCCTGTGGCATAATCACGCGCCTTTGCGCACACTGATAGACGATAAACGAGCTATGAATTTCTTTATTTCCGATGCTTGGGCTCAGACAGGGGGCGGTGGCGGATTACTCAGTATGGCGCCACTGGTCATTATCTTTGTTTTGTTTTATTTCCTGCTCATTCGACCACAACAGAAGAAAGCCAAGCAGCACAAGGAAATGATTGCTGCGATGAAAAAGGGCGATGATGTGGTAACCAATGGCGGGCTTCTCGGCACGATCATCGATCTTGATGAAAACTTCGCATCGCTTGAAGTGGCCCGTGACATGATCGTTCGAGTCCAGCGTCATGCGGTGGCACAGATGATGCCCAAAGGGACAGCCGCCGACAGCAGCGCCGGCACCAAGAAGTTGAAGGAATAGGCGCGGCTCGCCTGGCGAAAGTTGACAACGTTAGCGTCTGATGAAGGGCTCCAGATAATCCTATGTTGAATCGGTACGGGTGGTGGCAGTGGCTGATCATCGTAGGGGTGATCGTGCCAGGTATCTTCTTTGCTTTGCCTAATCTATTTGGAGACGACCCGGGCATACAGGTGCGCGGTTCGCGCGGTACGGCCTTGAGTAGCGTCGATTTTGATCGATTAAAAGCCCTGGTGGCAGAACCGGAATCAGGACTGATTCGCGCATCACTCGATGAGAAAGGCGCCAGTTTTCGATTTTCCACTCCAGGGGCGCAGTTAAAAGCCCGTGATCGATTTGAAAGTGAACTTAAAGATCGCTATACGATTGCTTTGACACTACTCCCTGCTGCGCCAGCATGGTTTGAGTCGATGTCAGCGCGACCGATGTATCTTGGGCTTGATCTTCGTGGCGGCGTACATTTTCTAATGGAAGTGGATATGGACGGCGCGATTCGGCGCATGGAGGAGCGTTACGTTGCCGATCTTAGGAGTACCCTACGCACGGCGAATGTGCGTCATCGAGGTGTCCGACGGAAAAGCGAAGGGGGGATCGTCATCACTCTTCGAACGGTCAGCGATCAGGATAAGGCGCGTGAGACCATTTTACGGGAGTTACCGGACCTTGAGCTAACTGGGGTTCAAGAAGGTGCACCGGATAGAGTGCTTGCGCATTTGAGTCAACGCGCGAAAGACGAATTGTCAGAGTTTGCGCTGGAGCAAAACATCACTGCGCTTCGAAATCGAATCGATGAATTGGGGGTTGCCGAGCCAGTGGTCCAACGGCAGGGAGACCGACGCATCGTGGTCCAGTTGCCGGGTGTTCAAGACACCGCTCGAGCCAAAAGAATTCTGGGGCGAACGGCAACGCTTGAAATGATGCTCGTTGATGAAGAACACAACCTTGATTCAGCGGTCACGGGGTCGCCCCCACCAGGCTCAAGAATATTTTATATGCGAGATGGGCGACCGATCTTGCTGAAGAATCGTGTGATGTATTCCGGTGACAATATCGTTGATGCGGCGGCCAGTATCGATACCCAGACTGGTGGGCCTATTGTGAGTATTACGTTGGACGCTGCGGGCGCTCGTATCAACCAGCGCGTCACGGGTAAGAATATTGGCAAACGGATGGCTGTGCTTTATATCGAGACGCGCTCGAAGATCAAGACCGACGCGCAAGGTCGGCCGCAGAAGGGGCCTCAGGGAAGGACATTGCGTACCAGTCAGCGCATTGAAGAGGTGATCACGGCGCCGGTTATTCGAGATCAACTGGGAAAGCGATTCCAGATCGAAGGACTTGATAGCGTGACCGAAGGCCAGGATCTCGCGTTGATGCTCCGTGCCGGTTCATTGGCTGCGCCTGTTGAAATTATCGAAGAGCGCACCGTGGGTCCGAGTCTTGGTCAGGCCAATATCAGCCAGGGCTTTCGATCGGTGGTGATTGGTTTCGGCCTGGTTCTGATTTTCATGTTCATCTACTACCGGACATTTGGTCTCTTCGCTAACGTCGCGCTGGCGCTTAATCTGGTGCTGATGGTCGCCGTTTTGTCTGTGTTTCAGGCGACGCTGACGCTACCGGGTGTGGCTGGCATCGTACTGACTGTGGGTATGGCGGTGGATGCCAACGTGCTTATCTTTGAGCGCATCCGTGAAGAGCTTGGCAATGGTAATTCTCCCCAGGCCAGTATTCACATGGGTTACAACCGGGCCATGTCGACCATTGTGGATGCCAACATTACGACCCTAATTGCGGCACTGGTACTGTTTAACTTTGGTACAGGGCCAATCAAAGGTTTCGCGATAACGCTCAGCATCGGCATCGTGACGTCTATGTTCACAGCGATCGTGTTGACGCGCGGGCTGGTTAATCTTTTCTATGGTGGAAGGCGAGTCGACAAACTTGCTATCTAACTTGACCCATGTATTTTCTTAAACGCGAACCACGCATCGATTTTCTAGGCCGTCGGGGTTTGGCTGGTATTGTGTCGGCTGTGCTGATTGTTATCGGGATAGTATCTCTTGGTGTGCGTGGTCTTGCTTTCGGCATCGATTTTACGGGGGGCACTTTGGTCGAGGTGTCTTATGAAGAGACTGTGGAGGCGAGTTCGGTTCGAGACTTAATCGCGAAGGCGGGGTTTGAGTCCGCATTGGTTCAGTATTTTGGAACGTCGAAGGATATTCTGGTGCGGCTTCCGGCGAGTGCCGTTGAAGACGCGGCGCAGGTCAGCAGTCGGATCATGGTGGCGTTGCGCTCGCCCTATAAAGAAACGCTGGTGACCAGCGCCAGCGGTGATCTGCAGCAGTGTCTCTCCTATGGTGGCGCCAGCGGTCGGTGTGCTGTGCAGATGCGACGAGTAGAGTTCGTGGGCCCACAGGTTGGAGAAGAGTTGACCCAGAAGGGCGGGCTTGCAATGCTTTATGCGTTGTTAGGTATTCTGATTTATGTATCTTGGCGGTTTGAATGGCGTTTTGCTATCGGTGCGGTCGCGGCGCTGGTTCACGATGTGTTAATTACCGTTGGCGTATTTTCTGTTCTTGGCCTTGAATTTTCCCTCCCGGTGCTTGCTGCGATTCTTGCGGTAATCGGATATTCCTTGAATGACACGATCGTTGTTTTCGATCGGGTGAGGGAAAATTTTCGAAAAATGCGACGCGGCACACCGATTGAAATCATGAACGTCTCGGTAAACCAGACCCTGTCGAGGACGTTATTAACCTCGCTAACCACATTACTCGTGGTCTTGACTTTGCTGACCATCGGTGGGGAAGTCATTAACGGATTTGCTACAGCGCTTCTGGTCGGCGTGTTAGTCGGGACCTATTCCTCCATCTTCATTGCCAATCCCGCGGTGCTTGTTCTCGGTATTTCTCGCGAGGCCATGTTGCCGGTTAAAAAGGAAGGGGCTGAAGCGGACGCTTTGCCGTAAGGCAAAGGCCGTCCCACCCTAACTGGGGCTATGCAGTGTCCAGTTTGCGCCAATGATGACACGCGAGTCATCGACTCGCGTCTTGCAAATAGTGGTGACACCGTGCGCCGTCGTCGTGAGTGCCAGTCCTGTCAAGCCCGATTTAATACGTTGGAACGTTTGGCGCTTGAACCGCCGAGGGTGGTGAAACGCGACGGCAGTCACGAAGCATTCAATGAAGATAAACTTCGACATGGTCTCGAGCGGGCGCTGGAGAAACGGCCTGTGGATGCGGAAATGTTAGAGAGCATGGTGGTGGATCTGTGCCGGAGATTGAGTGTCATGGGAGTACGCGAAATTGAATCAAGGCAGATTGGGGAAGCAGTGATGGACACCCTTATGCACGTCGACGAAGTAGCGTATGTTCGCTATGCCTCGGTTTATCGTCAGTTTCAGGATGCCGCGGCGTTTACAGAGGAGATTCGTCAACTCGGGTCCTCCGGTGGTGAAACAACACAAGTTGGGCAACTCTCTCTGCTTCCAACAGCGTCCGATGGCAATGACGAATAATGCTTTAATGGATAGCGCGCATATGGCGCGTGCATTGGAGATAGCAGAGCGGGGGCGTTTTACAGCCAAACCTAACCCAGTAGTGGGTTGTTTGATTGTGAAGGGATCGACGGTTATCGCAGAAGGCTGGCATGAACGGGCGGGATGTGCACACGCGGAGGTCAATGCGTTACAGGCCGCGGGTGAGGCCGCCCACGATGCGCAGGCGGTCGTCACGCTTGAGCCGTGTAGTCACACGGGGCGAACGGGGCCTTGTGTGGAGGCATTGATCAGTGCCGGGATCGTACGGGTCGCGGCCGCTATGCAAGATCCAAACCCGGCGGTGGCTGGCAAGGGTTTTCAGCGTTTGCGCGAAGCGGGCATGGAAGTGATTGTTGGTGTGGAGGGCAAGCGAGCGGCAGCATTGAATCCAGGATTCATTCAGCGAATGCAGACGGGTCGACCGCGAGTTCGAGTGAAACTGGCCGCATCGATGGATGGTCGAACGGCTGCCAGTGATGGGAGCAGTCAGTGGATCAGCTGTGAGGCTTCAAGGGAAGATGTTCACCGCCTGCGTGCCGGCAGTTGCGCCGTGGTGACCGGAATGGGTACGGTGAACGCTGATAATCCACGACTTAACGCGAGACTGACAGAGCCCATTGTTCAGCCGCTGCGGGTCATCATCGATAGCAAAGGACAGCTCAGCTCGAAAGCGGCGCTTTTTGATGTCGACGGTTCCGTGCTCGTGGCAAGCGCTGGTCCGAGACGTGACAAGAGCGACGCCTTTGATTCGCGCACCGAATCCATCACTTTGCCCGATGGATCGGGTCGGGTTGACCTCGCGGCGTTGATCGATGAATTGGGTCGTCGTCGATGTAACGAGGTTTTGATTGAAGCGGGGGCAGGTCTTGCTGGTGCATTTGCCGCGGCCGGATTAATCGACGAATTGTTAATTTATCTGGCGCCTGATCTGTTGGGCTCAGGGGGTCGAGGCATGTTTGCTCTGCCGGAAGTGGTCAGTCTGGAACATCGACTCAGATTTGAGGTCAACCAAGTTAAACAGTTGGGGCGCGATCTTCGAGTCAGCCTGCGCGCAGAGCGTTGGAAAGCCTAATGTTTACCGGTATTGTCCAGAGGAAAGGCACAGTGGTCGGACTGACTGGGACCCGCCAGGAACGCGCGCTGGCGCTTAGGCCGCAGGGAGAATGGTCGCTACCTGTCAGGCTCGGTGACAGCATTGCAGTTAACGGGGTGTGTTTGACCGTTAGTCGACTGGACTCGGGAGTACTACTTGAATTTGATGTGTCCAATGAGACTCTAGATCGCACGAACCTTGGACAACTCAAAACGGGAAATCGGCTCAACCTTGAGGCCTCCATGTCAGCCGAGTCGCTGTTCGGCGGACACTTGGTGGTGGGTCACGTTGATGGTCTTGCCACCCTAATGAACGTGAAGGAAGTGATGCGCTCGCGATGGATGGAATTTAAGGTCGCGTCTTCGTTGGCGCCGTTTCTGGCAGAAAAGGGGTCGCTCGCACTGGATGGTGTTAGCTTGACAATCAATCAGGTTCGCGATGAGGAGGATGGCGTTTGGGTGAGTGTTAACGTTATTCCCCATACGCTCGAGATGACAACGCTTGGGCAGCTGGTATGCGGCGATGGTGTCAATGTGGAAGTCGACTTGGTGGCACGTTACCTTGAGCGAGCACGGCAGGTCGAGCAGACTTACGCGTCAACAAATAACCACCACTCACTGACAGGTAACGATACGCTGTGACAGGCTCCCAAGATTCCACGCCGTCCTCGAGTGAGGTCAGCTCGATTGAGGAGGTTCTCGAGGACTATAGGCGAGGCAAGATGGTGATTTTGGTCGATGACGAAGATCGTGAGAACGAAGGTGATCTTGTTATCGCGGCTGAATCCGTGAGTGCCGATGACATTAATTTCATGGCTGCGCATGGACGGGGACTGATTTGCCTTGCGCTCACAGAAGATCGCTGTAGGCAATTGAACCTGTCTTTGATGGTGAACCAGAACAACTCGCGATATGGCACTAATTTTACCGTTTCAATAGAAGCCGCGGATGGCGTGACCACGGGGATTTCGGCTGCCGATCGGGCGCGAACCATACAGACGGCAGTGCGGGAGAATGCGGGCGCGAAAGATATTGTGACACCAGGTCATGTTTTTCCAATCATGGCGCAGCCTGGTGGCGTCCTGACTCGGGCGGGACATACCGAGGCGGGGATAGATCTTGCACGGCTCAGTGGGCTCGTGCCGGCCAGCGTTATCTGTGAAATTCTCAACCCCGATGGCACGATGGCCCGCCTGCCTGATCTAGTAACGTTCGCGAGCACTCACGACCTGCGAATCGGAACCATTGCCGATTTGATTCGTTACCGGTTGGAGTCAGAGCCGACCGTATGGCGAGTCTCAGAACATTCGATCTCGACGCGGCATGGTGATTTTAGAGGGATTATTTATGAAGACAGCGAACTTCGCTCGACACACCTCGCGATTGTCCGGGGAGTGATTGATGAGACCGTTGAAGTCATGGTTCGAGTGCAAAGTCATCGAGGGGTGTTTGATCTTCTCGGCGAGGCGCGTGGTGTAGTGCGTTGGACCGTCGATCAGGCGTTGCGGCGGTTGTCCGAAGAAAAGCAAGGTGTCCTCATTCTTCTCGAATACAGGGAAGATGCAGCTGGTTTGGAACGGCGTTTGCGCGGTGAGACCACCTTGGGCACGGTACAAGAAGAGGACGGGCATGACCTTCGCATGCTCGGGGCAGGTAGCCAGATTCTGGCGAATCTCGGAGTGCGCCAGGTACGGGTATTGGGCACGCCTAGACGAACGCATGCCTTGTCAGGGTATGGTCTAGAGGTCACCGGGTATGTTAACGAGCCGGGGGCGGGTTAGCATGAGCGGAGGACGACGCCATATGGCGCGACGCCGCGCGGTCCAGGCGCTTTATCAAGGAGAAATAATGGACCAGAGTGTCAATGAGATCAAACTCAATTTTCTCGAAGATTCCAAACAAGCGGAAGTGGATTATGCTTATTTCTATCACTTGTTGGAGGAAGTCTCCAATCATCGCGATTCGATAGATGCGCGACTGGCCGGCTGCCTCGATCGTGATCTGGCGATGGTGGATCCTGTCGAACGGGCGGTTCTGCGTTTAGGTGCGTATGAGTTGGAGTATCAGACCGATACGCCGATGCGTGTGATCCTGGATGAGTCGATTGAGATGAGTCGAATCTTTGGCGCGGAGGAGGCGTATCGATTTGTGAATGGTGTACTGGATCGACTGGCTACGGTACTGGGGCGGAAAACAGGTTCTGACGTCTAGCATTGCTTCGAATGTCAGGGAGAGCAGTGAGGGAATTCGATCTGATTCAGCGGTTTTTCGATAGACCGACAAGGCAGCGGCAGGTCTGTTTGGGTATCGGTGATGACGGCGCGATTCTGCAGGTGCCGGAGGCGCATGAGTTGGTGGTGGTGACCGATACCTTAGTTGAAGGTGTCCATTTCCGTGCGACTGATGCGGCAGATGATCTGGGTTACAAAGCCCTCGCCGTTAATCTCAGCGATCTAGCGGCGATGGGGGCGGTTCCTGTCTGGGCATTATTGAATTTGACTTTGCCTGAAGCCGATGAGAGTTGGCTTGGTAAGTTCAGTGATGGTTTCTTCAGCCTAGCCTCCCAACACGATGTGGCTTTGGTCGGCGGCGACACGACTCGTGGACCCCTGTGTGTTAGCGTAACCGCGGGTGGCTGGGTTTCTGCCGGCCAGGCTTTAACTCGATCAGGGGCTGCAGTGAGTGACCGGGTCTGGATAACCGGCACCATCGGTGATGCCGCCCTGGCGCTCGCCTTGGCGGAACAGTCACTCGCCAATGTCGGTAGCGAAACTCGATGGCTACTCGATCGATTGCATCGTCCCACGCCCCGAATCGGCATTGGCCAGGCACTGTATGGCCTTGCTTCGGCAGTGATTGATATTTCCGATGGTTTGCTGGCAGATCTTGGACAGATTGTCGGTGCGAGTGGCCAGGCTGGGGCGATGATCGAAACGACATCGTTGCCACTGTCGCCTGCGGGTGAATCCTATCCCCTGGAGGATCGAATGACTGCGGCTTTAACGGGCGGAGATGACTACGAGCTTTGTATGACCGTTCCGCAAGCGGAGAGTGACCGAGTGCGTAGGCTGAGCGAAGAAGCAGGAGTACCCCTAACCGATATCGGTTGCATCACCGCTGGCGCTGGCATCACGTTGACCCGTGCGGGCGTACCCATTGCGGTGCCGAGCCGGTCTGGCTATGAGCACCTTTGGCCGGTTGTCAGGGAAAGAGGTTCTTGAACCAGCCCGTGCGCATGGGTCGCAGCCCGGTCCGTTGGGTCGCGTTTGGATTTGGCGTGGGTTTGGTGCCCGTGGCCCCTGGCACCTTTGGCACGCTGATAGCGATACCGCTGGTGGTGTTATTGGCTTTCTTGGGTTCTTGGCTTTATGCGATCGTATGCGTGGCGTTGGTGGGGATGGCAATAATGGTTGCCGATCGTGTCGAGCATCAACTTGGCCAAGAGGATTCGGGAGTTATTGTCATCGATGAGGTGGCCGGTTTTGTGGTGGCCATGGCATTTCTACCGGTCAAGTTATGGGTGGTCGTGATTGCTTTTGCCATTTTTCGTCTTCTTGATATTTTGAAACCGCCACCCATCGATTGGATTGAACGGCGGTTCAAGGGGGGGATTGCCATTGTGGCGGACGATGTCGTGGCCGGGTTACTGACCAACGCGGTGGTGCACTTATTGCTGCTGTTGGTAGGCTCGCCGTAATCTCTGTACTCGACGCACGTAGGCGCGGGTCTCTGCGTAAGGTGGCATACCGCCGTGGCGTTTGACTGCGGTTTCACCGGCGTTATAGGCCGCTAACGCCAGTGTTTCGTTTCCATTGAAACGCTTCAGAAGATTCCGAAGATGACGGGCACCCCCAGTCAGATTTTGTTTAGGATCAAAAGCGTTGCGCACGCCGTAGTGCTTCGCTGTTCTCGGCATCAACTGCATGAGTCCTAGGGCTCCGCGCCTGGATTGTGCGCGCGGGTTAAAACTTGATTCCGCATGAACGACGGCTTTGAGCAGGGCGCTATCCAACTCATTCCTGGTGGCGGTTACAGCTATTAATTGATCAATGTCGGTTCGGCCGCGACTTTTTGTGCTTGGCCGTCGCGAAGAACGCTTGAGTGTTGCACGTGCGGATTGCCCGGTCAGCCGAGTGTAGTCGGGATAACGGTCGGGTCGATCTGTGTACAAGGTGCGACCGAGGTGATCAACGAGCACATAGATGGCGCCGGATTGACAGGCAAAGGGTGCACTCGCCAAGGAAAATCCGACCAGGGCCGCAACGAAGGAGCGTACATAACTCCGGTGTGATGTGCCTGTGAACACTCCGGTGATGTCTCGATCTAAAGTGACCGGGGTAAGGGGATGATCGGGGTGGCTACCGACAACGAATGTCAGGTTAGTGCGCGATCCAGGTGCTGAAGTTTATCTTTGACCTCGAGCCAGTCGTCCGCGTCATCAGGCGGGGATTTCATTTCGGTGATGACCGGCCAGTGTAGCGACAGTTCAGTATTGAGTTCGAGAAAGTTTTCCTGGTCTTTGGGGAGGTCATCTTCTGCATAGATAGCGTTAACCGGACATTCAGGTTCACACAGACTGCAGTCAATACATTCTTCCGGGTCGATGACGAGAAAGTTAGGTCCCTCATGAAAACAGTCGACGGGACACACTTCGACACAATCGGTAAGTTTGCATTTAATACACGATTCGGTAACGACGTAAGTCAACGTGATTTCTCCCGGATGGATGCAGGCACTGGGTAATAATGGCGGTGGTACACGATCGCGACGACCAGATTCTAATCAATTCGCTCGGTGAGTGTCAGTAGTGCTGGTAAGCACGGGTGCGTCCTTGGGACCATCGATTAATGCTCTGAGCTCATACAACAATGCCAATGCGTCGCGTGGGCTGGTGGCATCTGGCTCAAGTTGTCGGATTTTGTCCAGAAATTGTGCCGGTAAATTGGTTGCCATTTGCTCAAACAGGTGAACTTGTTTGTTCGGCTCATCGGAGCGGAATAGCGGACGTACGCTGTCCTGTTCAAGCTGGGCAAGGCGTGTCCGCGCGTCGTGGAGCACCGGTTCTGGCATCCCCGCCAGGCGGGCAACCTGGAGCCCATAACTCCGATCGGCCGGTCCGGGCTGCACCTGATAAAGGAAAGCCACCTCACCGGCATGCTCAACCGCCTCTAGGTGAACGTTAGTGGCTGACGGAGTCAACTCGGGTAACTGGGTTAGTTCAAAGTAGTGAGTGGAAAACAAAGTGTAGGCCCGCACGCGGGTCGCAAGATCCAGTGCACAAGCGTAAGCCAGCGCGAGGCCGTCATAGGTGCTGGTGCCACGACCGATTTCGTCGACCAGCACCAGGCTGGATGGTCCGGCGTGCCGCAGGATATAGGCCATTTCTGTCATCTCAACCATAAAGGTTGAACGACCGCTGGCGAGATCGTCTGAGGCGCCGATGCGTGTGAATATACGATCAATGGGTCCGATCCGTGCCTGCTCGGCCGGGACAAATGCACCCGTATGGGCCAGCCAGGTGATTAACGCGCACTGGCGAAGATAGGTGCTTTTGCCGCCCATGTTGGGGCCGGTGATCATCAGCATTCGACGATCCTGATCAAGATCAAGGTCATTGGGAACGAACGCCATGGCAAGCGAGTCTTCGACCACGGGGTGGCGCCCAGCCTTGATTTCAAGAACGGCTTCGTCAGTGAACCGGGGTCGGGTGAGGCGCAAACGTTGTGCGCTGATTGATAGATTCACCAACGTGTCCAGTTGGGCCAGAGCTTGAGCCAAGCGCTGAAGGGGTGTGACATGGTCTGTAAGCATCGTCAGAAGCGCGTCGTAAAGACTCCGTTCAAGCGCTAAAGATCGTTCCCGTGCACTGAGGGTTCGTTCTTCGAAACGTTTTAGTTCATCGGTGATGAATCGTTCAGAGTGCTTCAGGGTCTGACGGCGTTGGTAATTATTCGGTGCTTCATCGGATCTTGAGCGTGGCAGTTCAATGAAATAACCATGGACTCGATTGAAACTGACCCGCAAATTACGGATCCCGGTGCGTTCCTGTTCGTCGGATTCCAGCTGCAGGAGAAATGCACCGCTGTCCTCGTTCAGATGGCGTAATTCATCCAGTTCGAGACTGTATCCATCCCGAATCACGTTGCCTTCGCGCAATTGGGTTGAAGGTTCATCTTGAATGGCTCGTTCCAGGAGTTGTTGCAGATCGGGTTGCTGTTGGCAATCGGCAGCCAACTCACTCAATCGTTTCGAGATTCGGTCCTGCAAGGCGTGTTCGATGCCGGGCAGTAGAGTCAGGCCCTGACGGAGTCGAAGCAAGTCACGTGGTCGAGCACTGCGAAGGGCTACCCGCGCAATAATTCGCTCGATATCGCCAATTTGCCGTAAGTCAGCGCGTAAGGTTTCGCCTATCGTGTCGTGGCTAAGATCGTCGATGGCATCATGTCGTTGTTTCAGTTCGTTTTGGTTGCGCACTGGATCGCGTAACCATCGCCCCAACTGCCGGCTGCCCATGGCAGTGGCGCAATGGTCGAAAAGATGGACAAGGCTTACTCCACCGGATCCCTCGATGACCTGTTCAATCTCCAGATGCCGGCGTGTGGCCGAGTCAACCAGCAGGTAATCGCTAGGTTGGCGGATAACGAGGTCTCTTACGTGCGGCATGGCCCCGTTATTGAGGTTCTGTACGTAGCCAATCAGTGCGCCAGCTGTGGCGGTTGCCAGAGGAAACCCCTCACAACCAAATGCAGCCAGGTCTCGAGTTCCAAACAAGGTGCAAAGACGGGTCACTGCTTGTTCATGATCAAAATGCCAGTCTGGGATCGAGCGATGCGCCGTGGTGTCGGACCGACAAAGTGCTGGCGCAGCTACGCCATCTCCAATAATTAATTCGGCTGGCTGCAGGCGAGCCAAATCATCAAAAGCCGCAGTGGCATGGTCGAATTCTTGTGCGCAAAAGCGGCCACTGGATAGTTCGAGCGTGGCCATCGCCCAGCGCGGTGAATCGCACCATAAGGCCGCAAGAACATTTTCACTTTTGGAGTAAAGCAACCCTTCGTCTGTCAGCGTTCCGGGCGTGATGACTCGGACAACTTTGCGCTGGACTAAGCCTTTGTTTCCGGTCGCAGGCCCAAGTTGTTCACAGATGGCGACGGTTTGTTGGGCTTTTACTAACCGAGCGAGGTATTCGGTAGCGCTGTGCGCCGGTACACCGGCCATGGGTACCGGCGCACCCGCCGATTGGCCACGGCTAGTGAGCGTGATGTCCAGTAATGCCGCGGCTTTCTCCGCGTCATCATAGAAAAGTTCGTAGAAATCACCCAT
>Ga0066376_10001179_pt1 | contig 25352 bp, 25 predicted proteins | sample Knorr_S15_td_Bot_FD_77009 | JGI IMG/M metagenome (GOLD analysis project Ga0066376, IMG submission 77009) | Marine microbial communities from Southern Atlantic Ocean transect - Knorr_S15_td_Bottom_ad_5009_LV_A | ecosystem: Environmental > Aquatic > Marine > Oceanic | place: Southern Atlantic... | reverse complement strand
TTTGGGTGATGAGGGAGGCCTAGCTGCGGCTCTGGAGGTGGCCATGTGAGGGCTCCTCGGCTTGGAGATCCGTCTGGGTGTCGAGGCCAGTCCGCTCGGATCGCTCGAGGTCCGCGCCCGCTGATCTCCAATGCATGGGCGGATCGCCCGGTTTGAGAGCCGGATGAATGACCCAGGACGTGCTGGTGGGTATTTCATCACCGAGCAAGAGATCGACGGTCGCATGATGTCGACCCCGTCCCGCCTCGTGTTGACTGAGCCCAGCACGGGTGTTTCACCCGTCGGCGGCGCGTTCGGTCGGAGCGTGATCACCCTCCGGCGGGGGTGCCTGGCTCAGGTGTACGTCGACGGCGTGCGGATGCGGCAGACCGAACAGCACACCGTCGACGACATCCTGGACACCGAATTGGTCGGCGGGGTCGGGGTCTACCCCAGCCCCTACACGGCCCCCATCGAGTACTAGGATCCAGCGAATGGGGATTGCGGCGTGGTCCTCTTTTGGACGCATGAGGGCGGGCTGACGGACGGGGACTGGGGCTTCACCAGAATCGCGATCGGCGGCGGGTTGATCGCCGCTCTCATCGCGATCGGCCTGTCTCTTCAGGGTGGTTGAGGAGAGCAGACCGGAACGAGCGCGGCCCCTGCCACTCCGATCCAGGCGGGGAACTCGATGAGCGTGCGCCCCTCGTCGTTCTTGATGACGGCTTCATCCGTCGTTCCCGTCCCCTGCGCTTGATTCGTGTTCGATCGGGCGTACGATGTTCGAGGTTACCAGATGGGTGAGGGACCCATCTTGGTCACGCCTTGCCGCAGGATCCCGTGCTGCTTCGTCGAGGTGAATGCCCATGCCAGCTCGATCTACGGTCGCCTCAGGGCTGATCCTGTCCTTCGTGGGATCTGCCGCCGGCCAAAGCCCCCGAGGTGGCCGCGTGTTCGAATTGCCAGACCCGGCGCGTTCTGTGTCGGTGTTGTACTCGACCACAGGGTGGCCCTGGCCTGCCTCTGTCGGGCGCCCCGACGGCGAGGCAGGCGCGCACAGAGGCTCCGATCGTCAAGGGTTCGCGCAGGGATACTCGAACCGACTGAAGAGCCGCCGGGGTGGCGCGGCGTTGAAGGGCGGAGCCGTGGGTATCGGGGCGGGGCTCGTAGGGTTGTATCTGCTGGTCAGCGCCGTGTGTGTGGGTCGAGACTGCTGAACGGCTCCCTCGAGATCGGAGCGGTCCCGGTTCTGAGGGAGCGCACTCAGCCCCTACTGCGCGTCATCCTCCTCTTCCGGATCGCGCTCGACTTCGATCGTACATTTGGTCACCATCGCGGCGATGGCGCCGACCGCAGCCCATACGGGGAGGAGCAGGGCTCCCGCTAGGCCGATCGAGACGGGGAACTCGATGAGGGTGCGTCCCTCGTCGTTCTTGATGACGATATGGCGAACGTTCCCTTCATGGATCAGGTCCTTGATCTTCTCGATCACCCGGTCGCCGCGTACTCTGTGCTTCTCCCGGCCGTCCGCCGGCTCCTCGATTCGCCGATCGTCCTGTGCGCCTTCATCGGTCATCGTCGCTCCCCCCCCCGCTTGATTCGTGGTCGATCCGTCGTACGATGGTCGTGGTCACAAGATGCGTGAGGAGCCCGTCTTGGTCACGCCTTGCCGCAGGATTCCGTGCTGCTTCGTCGAGGTGAATTCCCATGCCAGCTCGATTTGCTCTCTCTCTGTTCCTCTTGGTCGCCGGCATCGGCTCTGCGGCCGGACAGGGTCCGCCCGCGACCGCAGGCGTCGATTTCCCCCTCCAGGTACCCACACAGGGTCCGTCCTGCGTGCTGCCGCCGGATGGCCGTGGCCAGCGTCTGGCGAAGGTCCCATCGGAGCGTCCCGCTCGGCAGACCGGCTCGACCGTTGGCAGGTTGCTCCCGGATTGCTCGAGGGACGAGCTGCGGCCAACGGGCACAGCGTCCGCCGACGCCGCGTCTTGGGAAGCGTGGGTGGTGCGGCCATAGCGATTCTCGGGATTGAGGCGATGGTGTGGGACGACGGATTCTTTGAGGCTGGCGCGGCAGCCGGCCTGGGTCTTGTCGTGCTGGCAGCGGTGCCGATCGGCAACGCGGACCCAGACGCCACCACCATGCAGGAGATTGAGGGCCGCGGGCCAGCGTACGCACGGGCGTTCGCTGAGGCATACTCGGGTCGTCTCAGGACCCGCCGCACTTGGGCCGCGATCGGCGGAGGAGGGATGGGGATCGGTGCCGGCGTGCTCGCGTCGTTCGGTTTTTGGGGCATTGTATGTACCCGAGGTGAGTGCTGAACCACGGCGCAACGCAGCAACCCAAGTGCACAAATCCGTGATCTCGGGTATTGTCCGTCCGTCCCACACCCCCCTCTGGTGCCGATCCTTGAACGAAGCCCGTTTTCTCCTCCTCCAAGTCCGAAATCCCGACGACCCGATCCGCGAACACGAGGTCTCGTGCTTTTCCAGGGCCCTCGGGACTGGAAACGGCCAACTCCAGATTTTCGATCTACTCGCTGGTGCTCCGTCCCCGGCGCAACTGGACGCTGTCGACGTCGTGCTGATCGGAGGGAGCGGGGACTACTCCGTGGTGCGCGGGGGCGCATGGCTTCCCGCGGCGCTCGAGGCGATGGTCGGACTCTATGAGTCGGGAAAGCCCACCTTCGCCTCCTGCTGGGGTTTCAGGCGCTCGCCCGGGCCCTGGGCGGTGAAGTGGTCACCGACCGTGACCGAGCCGAGGTGGGGACGGTCTGGTTGGAACTCACGCCGGAGGGCGCGCGTGATCCCGTGTTGGGACCGGTCGGGCCAAGGTTCGCGGTCCAGATCGGTCACGAGGACATCGTGACGGCTTTGCCTGAGGGGGCCGTCCTACTCGCGTCGAGCGAGACAATCGAGAACGAGGCGTTCTGTTTCCCGGGCAAGCCGATCTACGCAACGCAGTGCCACCCGGAGCTCGATCGCGCCGACTTGATCGCACGAATCGCACGCTACCCCGCGTACCTCCCATTGACCGGCGCCTCCTCCCTCGAGGAGTTTCGGAAGATGACACCGGAGACCCCGGAGGCCGAGTCGATCATGCCGCGCTTCCTGCGGCACGTGCTAGACGAGTGATGGCTCGGTGGAGGCGCCTGGATCTGCGGCGCGCGCGCTACTTGGTGCCGCTCGCGACCGTACTCCTGCTCTCCGCCTTTCAATACCGCCAACGTTGGGGCACCGGGTGGATCCCGCGCCCCTACCGGGAAGGACTCCCGACGGCGTCGAACGGGGTCCCCAATCGTGGCTTCACGTTCTGCCGGCTCCTCTATGACCACGTCCGTTACGAGCCGATGGGCCACGGGTGGAATACCGACTATCCAGGGTCGGACTACAACTTCATCGACCGGCTAGAGGAGCTCACGGCCACGCGGCCCGCTCAGTGGGGCGACGGACAGCCTGGCAACGCGGTCGTGCGCGCGACGCAGAAGGAACTCTTCGAATGCCCCTTCCTGTTCATGTCCGACGTGGGCACGGTGGGCTTCAGTGAGGGTGAGGTCCTAGCGCTGCGTGAGTATCTGCTGAAGGGCGGCTTCATCTGGGTCGATGACTTTTGGGGTGGGCTGGCCTGGCGGCAGTGGGAGAACCAGATCACCGCCGTGCTTCCCGAATACGCCATCGTGGACATCACGCCAGACCACATGATTATGCATGCGCTCTACGTGGTCGAGAAGATCCCGCAAATACCGTCCATCCAATGGTGGCGAGGCAACGGTCGGCGCGGCACGTCGGAGCGCGGGCGTGAGAGCGCCACGCCCCACTTGCGGGCGATCTTCGACGAGCAGGGTCGCGCGCTCGTCGTGATGACGCACAACACCGACATCGCCGATGGCTGGGAGAGGGAAGGGGAGGATGACGAATTCTTCTACTCGTTCTCACCCGATGCCTACGCGCTCGGCATCAACGTCGCGTTGTACTCGATGAGTCACTGAGGGTAGCGACCCCCCTGCTCGGCGGCGGTAGCTTCCGCGGAAACCACGGTCGGTGTCGACCGTCCTCCCTTCAGTTTCCGCGGAAACTGCGTTCGCTCATCCGCCGCTCGTAGACACGGTGCGGATCGCGAGCCCCTTCCCCCGGCGGTCCGCGATCTCGACGTCGGCAAGGTGCTCAATCGCGTGCTCCCATCCGCTCGGCTCGTCGATCCACTCGATGATGATCCCGTGTGCACCGAGCTCGGCCGCCTCCTCCCGCATCGCCTCGATCATGTCGGACTCATCGGTCCAGTCGTCGTCCCCGCGAGCGTGCACGAGCGCGATCGGCTCGAACTCGTACGGCACGTCGGTCTCCTGCACATAAACGATCACATCGTACGGATCGACCGGTGCGTACCGCGCGCTGGGATCCAAACGGACATAGCTGGTATGCATGCACGCCGAGAGGGTCAGAATCGCCACGCCCATCATCACCTTCCTCATCTCAACGTCTCCTCTCCGGAGGGCCCGGGCTCGATCGCCCGGTGTCAGACAGAGGAGAGGCACGACCTGTGCCGCGCGGGAATCCGCCTAAACGCTAGGGAGTCGCTGGTGCGGTGTCCTTCCTAGGTGACACACGGCGGCGTTTCCGGATGCTGAAGACTACACGCCAACCGAGCAGAAGCGCGAGGCAGGTGCCTAGGAAGAGCGGTAGCCGCACATCGGCCTTCACCAGCCAGTAGAAGTGGATCACCCCGAGGGTCGCCGTCAGGTAGACGCCGTGGTGCAAGACCGCCCACCGCGTGCCGAGCCGGCGGATCCACCCCGTCGTCGAGGTGATCGCGAGCGGGATCAGGATGATGAAGCCGGCGAAGCCCACAGTGATGTACGGGCGCTCGATCACGTCCTCGATCATCCAGGCCCAAACGAACGTCTGGTCGAGCCCCGACCAGATGCTGAAGTGCAGGAACGCGTAGAAGAATGCGAAGAGGCCGAGCGGCCGACGCAGCTTGATGACCCGATTCCAGCCCGTGAGTCTTCGAACGGGTGTCACCGACAGCGTGATCAGGAGCAGCACCAGCGTCGTCATCCCTGTGACGTGGGTCAGCTTCTCGATCGGGTTGGCGCCGAGTGACACCTTCGCGACCGGGTTGGCGGCATACGCGTCGAAAAAGAAGGCGGCGCCGAGCCACGCGGCCGGGGTCAATGCACAGATCCAGAGCACGACCTTCAGGCCGAGAATCGCCCTCTTCTCATTCATGATGGGGTGCCTAGGTACAGGCTAAGTGTGCAGCCCTAGATCCAACGTGTGAGATCCATGCCTTCGTACATCGACTGCACTTCGTCCGTGTACCCGTTGAACATCAACGTCTCGCGTCGACGGAGCTCGCCCAGGCGGCGCTCGCGCTTCTGGGTCCAGCGCGGGTGATCGACCTGAGGGTTCACGTTGGCGAAGAAGCCGTATTCACGGCGGTTCTGGACCCACCACGTATTGCGAGGCATCTCCTCGACGAAGTTCATGCTCACGATCGACTTGATGCCTTTGAAGCCGTACTTCCAAGGCATGATGAGCCGAAGCGGCGCGCCATTCTGGTTCGGCAGATCCATGCCGTACACGCCGGTCGTCATCAGCGTCAGCGGGTTCATCGCCTCATCCAGGCGCAGGCCTTCGACGTAGGGCCAGTCGAGGACGCGGGTACGCTGCCCCGGCATCTCCGACGGCCGGACGACCGTCTTGAACTCGACGTACTTCGCGTCGCCCATCGGGTCCGCCCGCTTCACCACGTCCGCCAGGGGGAAGCCGCGCCACGGAACCACGACCGACCACGCCTCCACGCAGCGCATGCGATAGACCCGGTCCTCCACGTTACTCGGCCCGATGAAGTCCTCGAGATTGTAATCGCCCGGGTTGTTCACCAGCCCTTCGACCCGGATCGACCACGGAGCCGGCTGGAAGTCACCCGCGTTCCTGCTCGGATCCTCTTTCTGGGTCCCGAACTCGTAGAAGTTGTTGTACGTCGTGATGTCCCTGTACGGGTTCAACTCCTCGCCGAGCTCCGACTTCATGTTCGCGAAGCGCGCCGGGACCTGCTGGGCCGGGCCGTCGTTGATACCGCGCAGGGCCCTGGGCGCGATGGCCAAAGCCGCCGCACCGACCGCTGCGTTCCGAATGAAGCGACGACGGTTCACATACACGTCTTCGGGCGTGATTTCCGAAGAGGGGACGTCACTGGGCTTACGAGTCCGGATCATCATGGAGGCTCTCCTGCCGGGTTCCAGGCAACGCATAAGTATGGGGCCGGATTCGAAGCTCGAACACCCAGGAGGAGGGGAGAGTTCCTTGGGGGGGCACCTCTGGCGAGAGCGTAGGTGATAAAACCCGCCCCCCGCTAATCCACCACCGCCCCCGGCTCCACCGCCCGCGCCTCCCGCACCGCCGCGGTCGACGAAGCCACCGCCAGGACCACCAGCCAGCCCCCGATCACCACGTACGGCAACGGGCCCAACGCGTCCATCCCCGCCGCCGTACGAAGGAACGCCACAACCATCGTCCCCCAGAACACCATGCCCGCCACGCCCCAGAGTCCAACCCGCACACGCTCTCCTACTACATGCGCGATTACGCGACCCCTCCCAGCACCGACGGCCCTCCGAATCGCGAGCTCTCGCCATCGGCGCCGCGTCACCTGCAGCGCGGTGACATGCACACCGTGCATCGCCAACAGCAACACGACACCCGAGAGGATCACCGCCACCATGCGGATCCAGGGCAACACGACCGTCTCACCGGCTCAGAACTGAGTCAGCGTGCGCGGCTCTCCGGGTGAAAACCCGCCAAGCGCCATTTGGCCATACACCGCGTCGACCGCCGACTGCTCACCGCGCAGCAGTAGCTGACCGCTGTGCATCGGCTTCTGGAGCGCACTCAAGTAGAGCTCTTCCCGGGGCAGATCGTCGGCGCCGAGCACCAGAACCTGGACGAACCGCTCGAGACCGACGGCCTGAAACTCGGCGGGCCAGGCCGCTTGGCCGGACCAGAGCACGCCCAGCCCCTCGCGCGCCATCGGCTCGATGCCGAGCAGGGTCGCAGGGCGTGGCAGCTCGAAAGACGCGATGGATCGAAGGCCCAGCAACAGCCCCGCGGCGGCAGCCAGCGAAGCCAACGCGCCACCCGTGGGATTCCGACGATTGTTCGTCATGGTGCCGTTCTCCTTGAACTCGCTCGCAGCTGGGTGATCTTCGCCTCTCTATATGGTATTGGCGCCCTCGACCCACGCGGGGAATATCTGGCCCAAGCCGGACGTGATGAATTCGACCGCCATCGCAGCGAGCACCAATCCCATGAAGCGTGTCGCGACGTTCATTCCGGTTCTGCCCAGCGCCTTGCTGATCGGGCTCGCAGCCTGGAGGACGATCCACGCAGACATCGCCACCAGGAATACCGCCAGCACGACCAACACATGATTCCAGAGTCCTGAGGTCTCCCCGGCAACGATGATCATCAGGCTGATCGAGCCGGGGCCTGCCAGCAAGGGCATCGCCATGGGCACCACGCCCAGGCTCTGACGCTCCTCGGCCTCCGCCGCCTCTTACGGGATGTCCGTCGTGAGGCCGACGAACGGGGGGATCGCCGAGAAGGGATTCACGACCGAGAAAAGCGATATGAAGAAAAGCGCGAATTCCGCCCATAAATTCGTCATGGGAGAGCGCTCCGTGACCGGGTGATCTAGGTGACGAAGCACGGAACTCTATCAACAAGGGCCGGACGGATCAATCCAGCGCCATCCCGCTTTCTCGCACCTCTTCTTACGTCTACCTTGCCTCCCTCCCGGCGCCGCTGGCGCCACGCCCCCGAAACACCCTCGGAGCCCCCAATGTGGTCGTTAGTCAGACGCCGCCGCAGCCTCTCACCGTTGTCCGCCGCCGTGGTTTCATTGGCCGTTTTGGCACCCAACTCGGTCCCCGCGCAGACCCTAGCCGACCTCCCTGAGGACTTCTTTTCCGGCTCGGACTTCCGCTACGTGGGCCCGGTCGGTAACCGCGTGAGCGCCGTGGTCGGCGAGCCCGGAAACGCCAACGTCTACTACTTCGGCGCGGCGTCCGGGGGCGTCTTCAAGAGCGAGGACGCGGGCCACACATGGCGGCCTATCTTCGACGACCAGGAGGCCCAGTCGATCGGGGCGCTGGCGGTGGCCCCGTCGGACCCGAACGTCGTCTGGGCTGGCACAGGCGAAGCCTTCATCCGCAGCAATGTGTCGATCGGCAATGGAGTGTATCGCTCGACCGATGGCGGCGAGAGCTGGAGCCACATGGGTCTGGAGGCGAGCGGCCGCGTGGGCAGGATCGCGATCCATCCCGGTGACCCCGACATCGTATTCGTGGCCGCCGCCGGACACCTCTACGGAACGCTCGACCAATTCGCGGACAGCCCCGCGCAGCAACGTGGCCTCTACCGCACCACCGACGGGGGGGAGACCTGGACTCAGGTGCTGAGCGGCGGCCCGAACTCGGGCGCGATCGACATCGTGATGAACCCGGTCAATCCGCGTATCCTATTCGCAGCCACGTGGCAAATGCGGATGTGGACCTGGGGTCGGGAGAGCGGCGGCCCGGAGAGCGGCCTCTGGATGAGCCGGGATGGCGGAGACAGCTGGACCCGCCTCGAGGGCAACGGGCTACCGCGCGGGGTTATGGGCAAGATCGGCCTCGGCGTTTCGCCGGACGATCCAGATCGCGTGTACGCGCTCATCGAGACGAGCTCGAACGCGGCCTTCGCGGCGTTCGACGACCACGAGGGCACACTCTGGCGATCCGACGATGGCGGCCGTTCCTGGCGAATGGTGAACGCAGATCACGCGCTCGCCCAGCGGCCGCTCTACTACACGCGCATGGCCGTCGCGCCCGACGACGTGGACGAGGTCCACTTCATGTCCACGGCGCACAACAAATCGCTCGACGGGGGACTCACGTTCTCGTCGATCGGTGGTGGCGACAACCACGACATGTGGATCGATCCGCTGCTGCCGGACCGAATGATCGTCGGCAACGATCAGGGCGTGAAAATCTCGACGAATCGGGGTCGCAACTGGTACCGCCCGCTGCTGCCTATTGCGCAGATGTATCACGTCTTCACCGATACCAAAGTGCCCTATAACCTCTATGGGAATCGGCAAGACGGCGCGTCCAGCGGGGGGCCTTCGAACACCCTGAGCGGAGGTACGATCCCGATCGGGGCCTTCCGCTCCGTGGGCGGCTGCGAGTCCGGCTTCGCGGTCCCCGACACGGTAACAAACGACATCGTGTGGTCGGGCTGCTACGAGGGCATCCTCGACCGGCACCAGATCTCGACCGGAATCTCCCGCACCGTGAGCGTTTGGCCGGACAACCCGGAAGGGTGGGCTGCGAGCGACGTGCGCTACCGCTTCCAGTGGACCTTCCCGGTGCACATATCCCCCCACGACAACGAAACGGTCTACGCGGGCAGCCAGCACGTGCATCGCACGACCGACGGAGGCCAATCCTGGCAGCTCATCAGCCCGGATCTGACGCGCAACGACACGACCCGGCAGCAGAAGTCGGGTGGCCTCACCACCGAGGACGTGAGCCCGACGTATGCTTCCGTCCTGTTCGCGATCACCGAATCGCCCATCGTGCCCGGCCTCATCTGGACGGGCTCCAACGACGGGCTCGTACAAGTCACGCGAGACAACGGAGCGAGCTGGACCGACGTGACCGGAAACATCCCGGATCTGCCGGAGTGGGGCACGGTGAGCAACGTCGAGCCGTCGCGCTTCAACCCAGCGGTCGCGTACATCACCGTGGACTTTCATCAGCTCGGGCATAACGACCCTTACGTCTATCGCACGGACGACTACGGCGCATCGTGGCACTCCATCGCGGACGACGTCCCCCGCAGCGTCTTCAGCTACGCACACGTGATCCGAGAAGACCCGACCCGCGCCGGGATGCTCTACCTCGGCACGGAGAACTCCGTGTACGTCTCCTTCGACGACGGCGAACGTTGGCTGCCGCTGCAGGGCGACCTACCGCATGCACCGGCTTATTGGCTGACGGTGCAGAGCCACTTCAACGACCTCGTCATCGGCACCTACGGACGAGGCTTCTGGATCCTCGACGACATCACCGCGATCCAGCAGATGACGGACGAGGTCATGGCCAGTGCCGTGCATCTCTTCGAGCCGCGACCGGCTTATCGATTCATGCCTCGGGAGGGGGCCAACAGTCAGCCGGGCGATCCGGCCGCGGGTCAGAACCCAGCGAGCGGCGCCTCGATCAACTTCTACGTATCGAGCCCGCCCGAGGGTCGCGTGAGCGTCGAGATCCTCACCGAAGACGGAGACCTCGTTCAGCAGCTACCCCTGCGAGGCGTGCGCGCAGGACTCAACCGGGTCATGTGGAACTTGCGGTATCCACCCTCCTCGACGCCGCGGCTGCGCACCCCCGCGCTGGGCCATAGTCACCGCGACGTGGGGCAGTCGGGCTGGCGTCCGCCACCCGACGGGGGCTCGGTCCGTCCGCTCGCGGTCCCTGGCCGATACCAGGTACGCCTCACCGCGGGGGGCACGGCGAGTACCGTCTGGCTGCAGGTACTGCCGGACCCGGAGTCCAATGCCACGCCGGAGGACATGCAGGCTCAGCTAGACCTGCAACTCGAGCTCCGGGAGATGAGCGACTCGACCGCGGAGCTGATCAATCGCATCGAGTGGGCCCGCAAGGGTCTCATGGACCTCGAAGAGCGCGTCAGGAGCGAGTCCCGCTACCGGGATGTCATCGAGGCCGGTGAGGAGCTGGGTGACGCCCTCATCGACCTGGAGATGAGCCTCTTCGATCTGCGACTCACGGGGGGAAGCGCGCGTCAGGATACGATCCGGTGGCCGCGGCAGCTCTGGGCGAAGATCGCGAGTCTGGCGGGATACTCGAGTGGATCGGACGATCGGCCCACCGACCAGATGATCGAGGTTCGGGACATCTATCGCCAATGGCTCAGGGAGGCGCTACAGCAGTGGGCGCAGCTGGCCGCGACCGACCTGACTCAGTTCAACCGCATGCTAGTGGAGAGGGGCCTGCCACCGATCGTTTCTCAGCCGTGACGTCCCGCGCGGACCTGATTGTCGACGGGGAGTCGTCTCCGCGTCCGCCAAGGACCGCCCGGCTGTTGATGTCCTGGCTGGTGCCAGGAGCCCCGGTACTACTTCCTGGCCGCGCTTGTGCTCGCGATCATGAGCGAGCAGCTGATCCTGGACCTCACCGGGCAGTACCGCTGGGTTGTGTACGCGCTCGGGATCGCGCTCGCCGGAGGCTTTCACCGCAGTCGGCTCTTCGTCGTCCTGATCAGTCTGGGTGCGATCGACATCGCCACGCTGGGTGTACCGGAGACCGATATCCTGAGCGTCCTCGGCACCGTATTGCTCTTCCTCATCGGCGTGCTCGCTCTGATGAGAGATCGCGGTGTGGCGTCCAGCGCGGGACTCGGTCAAATCGTGATCAGCACCGTCTTGGCCGCGGTTCCCGCGCTCATCTTCTACGACTTGGTGAACGTCGAGGCCTTCTTGAACATGGAGCTGCTGCCAGGGTGGATGACCGGCTGGACGGGCCTTCCGCAATCCGTGGCGCTTTTCGCTCTGGTGTCGGTCGGCGGAACCGCATACGGCGTATATCGGTGGAGAGGTGCGGTGGAACGCTCGCTGCTCTGGTGCCAGTTGGGGATTCTGCTGGCGGTACACCCCACGACCGGGTGGGCAGCGGACGAGCTCTTTCTCATGTCGACCGGCCTCATCATCGTGCTCACCGTACTGCAAACGTCCTACGCGATGGCGTATCGAGATGACCTGACAGGACTTCCGGCTCGACGCGCGCTGGGGCGAGAGCTCGAGTCACTCGGCGGTACGTACACGGTAGCGATGGTGGATGTGGACCGCTTCAAGCGATTCAATGACAGCCACGGTCACGATGTGGGGGACCAGGTCCTCAAGCTCGTGTCGGCCCACCTTGCCGGCGTGGGCGGAGGCGGTAAGCCATACCGATACGGGGGAGAGGAGTTCACGCTTCTCTTCCCGGGCGAAGTCCGCGACGAGACGCTCGTTCACCTCAACTCGGTTCGAGTCGCCGTCGAGGGCGCCACGTTCTCCCTGCGACGCTGGCATCGCCCGAAGAAAAAGCCGTCGATGGGGCGGAAAGCCACGTCGGTGACGTCGTCCAAGAAGCTCTCGGTCACCGTGAGCATCGGCGTCTCGGACTCGACCGATGCGGACCTCAGCGCCGAGCAGGTCATCAAGAAGTCGGACCGGGCCCTCTATCGAGCCAAGAACAAGGGCCGCAACCAGGTCTCCACGTAAGGGACCCCTCGCGAGAATACCCTGGTGAGCAGTGCGCTCACCGTCGTATACCACACGTTGTCCGTGACGACTTGGTCCTCGTGCATGCCCCCGACCAGAAAGACCGAGCCTCCGGCCACACCCAAGTTGCGGTGGTCCATGCTGGCGATGGGCGGCGCCGCCAACTGCCTCCACTCGCCGGTGAGCGGCCCATAGGACAGCACCTGGCGGATCGGTTGCGACGGCACTCCGTCATAGCCGACGCCGTCATAGTTGTACGGGTTTTCCGAGCCTCCAATGAAGGCGACCGAGCTTGCCACCGTCCCGCCGGCAGCTCGGTAGAAGGCTGCCCCGGGATGTGCTACGACCTCGCCCCAATCGACCTGGGCGCCCAGCGACCGACCGGCCCAGGAGTGCCGATCGAGCGCGAAGCGGGGCTCTGCGTCGACGACCGCGGTACCATCCACGTTAGACGACCACGTCACCGGCGACGCCGCCTGTGTGGCCGAATACCGGAACGCCCGGGATCGGCGTGGACGCCGCCCAACGATTCGCGGCCGGATCGAAGATGTGTACGTCGGCGACGTTGTCGGTGTCGTGCCATCCAGAGACGAGCACGATCAAGGAATCCGCCCACACGCCCGCGACCGCGCCGTCGGTGGGGATGGGTATGTCGGCGGCGCGACTCCAGCGCCCACTCATCGGATCGTACACATCGACGTTCGGGAGCGAGCGTTCCGCCCCATCGGCCGCCACGGTATAGCCACCGATGACGTAGATGAGGCCGGCGACGACCTGCGCTGTAGACGCGAGTCGGCTGGGCCCCGGGACCGGGTCGATGGGCGTCCAAGAATCGGTACCCACATCCCAGCGATGGGCGGCGTTGGTGACACCGCTCCATGTCTTGCTCGCGTCCAGCCCTAGGAAGGAGAACACGACGATCGATCCGTCGAGCTCGACCGCGGCCACCGCGTTGTTCGTGACCGGGGCCGGGAGCGGGGGGCCAGCGTGCCAGATCACTGCGCGTGCATCCTCGCGAGCGACCTCTGTGCCGCACGAAGCGAGGAGCAACGCGGCTGCCAGGAGGGTACGCCGGGGCCGATCTCACCGGTACGGGTCAGCATAATCGCCAGTCGTTAGGAGATGGGCGCCTTGAGCTTGCGATCGAGGAAGTCGAGGGCGGCCTCGTACGCGGCCACCCAATTTCTGTGAAGAAGGAAGCCGTGGACTTCATCGGGAAAGATGAGCTGTTCGAACTCGACACCCCGTCGGGCGAGCGCTTCTGCGACGTCCACGGTCTCGCTGAAGGGCACGTTGCGGTCGTCGTCGCCGTGGATGAGCAATACCGGCGACCGCCATCCGTCCATGAATGCCATGGGCGAGGACTCGTATGCGACACGGCTGAACTCGGGGTAGTCCTCAGGCTCGTACGACGGACGGAAGCCGGTCATGACCACGTTCCAGTCGTGCACGCCGTGCAAATCGACCCCGGCGCGAAACAGGTCCGAGGCGCGCGCTAAGCCGAGCGCGGTGAGATATCCGCCATACGATCCTCCCCAGAGGCCGATGCGGTCGCCTTGCACATCGTCACGACCCTGCAGGTAGAGCCCCGCCCCCAACACGTCGGCGAATTCGCTGGCGCCAGTCGCGCCATAGTTTTCCGCCTCTCGAAACTCCATCCCGTAACCGACGCCGCTCCGGTAGTTCACCGCCAGCACGACGTACCCAGAGGCCGCGAGCAGCTGGTTGAACGCGTAGGCATTGTGGTAGTAGCCGCGATGGTGGAAGCCGAGCAGCATCTGTCGCCGCGAGCCGCCGTGCAAGAAGAGCGCCGCAGGGTGTCGCTGACCCGGCTCGTGGTCGGGCGGCAGAAAGAGCTGCCCGTGGATCTGCATGCCGTCCGAAGCGGTGAAGATCACTTGTTGCGGCACGACGAGCTGGTCTTTGGGGAAACGGTCCATCACTTCTGGGCTCACCCGAGTGCGGCTGCCGCCCACGATCACCTCGGTATGAGAGGGCTCGTTGGTGCTGGACGCATGGAAGGCGACGGTGCCGCCCGCCGTAACCGCCGCGCCCCATTCCAGCCCGACCCCCGGCGTCAGCAGTTGTGGTGAACCTCCCTGGACGCTCACGCGCCAAACGTGTTTGCGGTCGATGTCGTCCTGCCCCGAGTCGTACACGACGGTCTCGCCATCGGGCGATATGGCGACGAACTGGACTTCGAAGTCGCCCGGGGTGAGCAGGCTCGCGTTGCCGCCCGCCGCCGGCACGCTGTAGAGGTGCTTCCAGCCGTCTCCTTCCCACGGGAAGACCAGATGATCGCCTGCGTCCCACATGAGTTGGCTCGCGGCGTTCACCCCACTGAATACGCTGCCGACACCCTCGCGCGCACGCCAGACCTGGCGGGCCACACCCGTCGTCGCGTCGGCCACGTGAAGGGAGAAGGGAAGGGCCTCACGGCGAGGCGCGAACATGTGTACCACCCGCTCGTTCGGCACGCGGAGAAAAGCGAGCCTGCGGCCGTCGGGACTCCACGCAGGACTGCTGTCGAGTCCCACACTGGGATCCATATACGTGATCGCGTCCGCATCGGGATCCGCGACGCCTATGAAGGCGTGGTCCCCGCGGTTGCTGACGAAAGCGAGGCGAGTCCCGTCCGGCGACCATGTCAGAGAGCCCACGCCACCACGCACCCGAGCCAGTCGCTCCGGCTCGGCGTCGCCGGACAGCTCGAGCGTCATGATGTCCCGCCCCTGCGAGAACGCGATGCGCGCGCCCACGGGTGCGATCGCGAAACCACCGCGCTCGACTACGTGAACGGGCTCGCCGCCGGCGACCGCGATCCTCCACACGGCCCGGCCCTCTTCATCCGGCGTGTACAGCGGGTCGGGGACCTCCCCCTGCCGGTTGGGAGCCCCACCGCGCACGAAGAGCAGTTGCTCGCCGTCCGGCGTAAACGCCAACGAGGCGAGCTCCTGGCCGTCGTCTCCCGTGTACCGGGTCAGTTGCCGCCCCTTCCACTCCGGGCCCTCGGCGACCCAGATGTTACGCTCACCTTCCCGATTCTCGATCCACGCGATCCGGTCCTCGACCGGGGACGCCACGAGGCCCGAGGCGAACGAATACGCCAGCGCGTCCCGCACCGAATAGGGGGCCCCGAGCGATTGCTGGGCGGAAACCGCCGACGCAACGCCTATGGCCGCGATCACCAGCGCGGCCGCCACGAGCCTCAAGGCGCGAGGGAAGGCGAGAAGCGGAAGCCGCGCCTTCAGGCCGGAAGCCCGTGCTTGGCCACGCGATTCATGACGTCGCCGAACCTGTCGAGCTCGGGAAGCGTGGTATAGACGCTGGGGCTCACACGAATCCCCTGGAACTCAGCGTGGTTGATGGAGACCACGATGATGCGGTGCGCGTCCCACAGGTAGTCACGGAGGTCGTTGGGTGCGACGCCCGCGATCTCGACGGTGGCGATGCCACACGCCTGACCCGGCTTCAAGCTGGTGTGCAACCCAACGTTGTCGTTCTCAAGCAGTCTCTCCGCCCAATAGTTCCTGAGATACACGAGGCGCGCGTCCTTGCGGGCCGCTCCTATGCCCTGGTGGAACGTCAGGGCCTCCCCGATCGCCAGGTAGTTGGCGGCCGGGTGCGTGCCGATCTCTTCGAACTTCCGGATGTCGGAGTCCATGCGCTCCGGCGCGGCCATGAGCGGCCACACCTCGGGGATCTTCTCCCTGCGCACATAGAGCAGCCCCGTTCCGTGCGGGGCGAAGAGCCATTTGTGGAGGCTGGTGGAGTAGTTGTCCACGTCGAGCTCGCCCAAAGAGAAGTCGAAGTGCGCCAAGGCGTGGGCGCCGTCGATGATGAGCGGAATGCCATGGGACCTGGCGAGCGCGGTCAACTCCGTGACGGGAAGAATCTGCCCCGTGAGGTTGATCATGTGGCACGCGAGCATCGCCTTGGTCTTCGGCGTGATCGCGTCCGCGAACAAGCGCACCACCTCAGCGGGATCCTCCGCGGGCACCGGGATCTGAATCTGCTTCAATACGATCCCCTCGCGACGCTCGCGTTGCTTGAACGTATTGATCATGCGCCCGTAGTCCTGCGTGGTCGTCAGGACCTCGTCGCCGCGCTGGAGGTCGATGCCGAGCTGCATGATCTGCAGGCTCTCCGAGGCGTTTCGCGTGAAGGCGATCTCCTCGGGATCTACGCCCCACTGCCGCGCCATGCGCTCGCGCACGCCTTCGCGCTGAGGCTCCAGGATCTGCCACATCGTGTACGACGGGGCCAGGTTGGAGAAGTCCAGGTGGCGCTTCATCGCGTCCTGTACCCAACCCGGCGACGGGCTTACGCCGCCGTTGTTCAGATTCACCAGCGTGCGATCGACGGTAAACGCGCGGGCGACTTCGAACCAAAAATCCTCGTCGGCCGCGACTTCGAGCGGAGAACCAGCATGACGGCCGAGGTCCGCGGCGACTTCCAGCGCGCTGGCCCGGAGTTCCACGGGACGGATGGGCAGTCCCATCGCGGCGGCGGCGGCGGGCAGCGACAGGGTACCCAGGAATCGGCGGCGACTCTGCATCGAATTCTCCTCTCAGGTGGATCAAGCAGAATACGAGCCCGCCGTGATACTGTCCATCGTCCGGTCACCCGAATCCTCAACGAAGACATTATTTTCCGTGTCCCGGCTGGGAGTCCCTGAGAACGTGGGCTGACCGGAACAATCCGGGGTTTGCGTCCTAGAGAGGGCGACCCACCCATACAACCAACAACTACGGGACCTTCATGCGGCGACTCGCTCGTCCGATTCTCCCTCTTCTCTGTTTGGCCGCCCCGGCAGCGCTGTCGGCTCAAGCTCGGGACACGCTGCGCGTCGACTCCACTCGGGTCGCTCGGCAGTACGAGCTCATTGGCATCCGTGTCACCGTGCCGCGACCCGCTCTGACGACCGGCGGTTCCAGCGCGGTCATCGTGCGGCTCGATTCGGTCGGCTCGATCCCGGCTCCGTCGATGGAAGAGGTGATCCGATCGATGCCACTGGTCGTCGTGCGGCGGAACAGCCGTGGCGAGGCGCAACCGTCCATCCGAGGGTCCGACGAGCGGCAGATCGGGGTCTTCATGGACGGCGTACCGCTCACCGTCGGGTGGGATCATCGCACGGACATGTCGATCATTCCGCTCACTGCCGCGCAGGGCGTGCGCCTCGTGCGCGGCCTGTCTTCGGTGCTCTACGGACCCAATACGCTCGGAGGTGTCATCGAGGTCGACGTAGCGCGCGTACCGGAGCGGATACAGAGCGTGAATCCGTTCGCGCTGGGCATGGCAATGGACGAGACCGGTGGTAGCAATGTGTCCGTGAACGCGGCTCACCTGCTGGAAGGAGACGAGAGCCAGTGGCTGTTCCGAGCCGGAGCGGGCTTCGAGGACCGCCCTGGCATCACCGTCCCGGGCGGAGCCCGGAAAGATCCGGACATCAGACAGCGGTATCTGTTGGGCGCCGATGATCTGCGCCTCAACAGCGACTCGCGCCGCGTCGACGGATTCTTCGCGGCTCGTTATCGTGCGGACGCAGGAGCCTGGGCGTCCCTCGTCACCTCGGCCTTCGACGTTGAGCGCGGGGTACAACCAGAGACGCATCAGGACGATCCGAGGCTCTGGCGCTACCCCGACCAGCGCCGACTGTTGACCGCTTTCTCGATCGGAACCGGCATGCGCGAGACGGGGGGAGGGGGCCGGGGCGACCTCGAAGCGAGCTTCGGAATCGACCTCGGGTCCACCCGGATCGACCAGTACGACGCGGAGGCGTTCTCCCAAGTAGTGGCTCGAGAAGAGGGGGATGACCGCACGCTCACGGTACGCCTCGAAGGCGATCACACCGCCGGAGCGCACGGAGACATACGCGCCGCGGTTACCTACGCGGACGTGTCTCACGATGAGGTCCTGACTCCCGGTGGGACGAACGCGTTCCGGCAACGCTTGTGGTCTTTCGCGGTGGAGTCCGAGTGGAAGCTCGGTGCGTCGGGCGGGACACGCCTTTCGCTGGGGACCGTCGTGGACGGGAGTGACACGCCGTTGAGCGGAGACAAGCCACCCTTGGGCCGGCTGAGCGACTATGGTGTGCGCCTCGGTATGAGCTCGCTGGCTTCCGAGGGCCTTCTGCTGCACGGGGCGATCAGCCGACGGTCACGCTTTCCGTCGCTGCGCGAGCTGTACTCCGGCGCCCTCGGCCGCTTCGAACCGAATCCGAACCTCGGGCCGGAAACGCTCTTCGGGGCGGAGGGTGGATTTACGATCCTCACCGGTGAGATCGAATTCCAGGTCGTGGGTTTCCACCAACTGCTTCGGGACGGCATCGTTCGCACTTCCGTGACCGGCGACGACGGCATGCGCCGATTCCGACGCGTGAACCAGGACGAGCTGCGTAGCACCGGTGTCGAGCTGCTCGCAATCGGAACGCTCGGTGTGGCGACGATCTCGAGCGACCTCACGCTCCAGGCCGTAAAGGGCATGGACGGCGCCGGGAACGAAGTCGAACTCGAGTACGAGCCTGCGATCACCGGCAAGCTCGGGGTGGAGACTCCGCTCGGCGGCGGGTTTCGTGCCTCCAGCAACTTCCGTTTCGTGGGCAAGCAGAGCTGCGAGAATCCCGAGGTCGAGGTCCTGCAAACGTTGGGGTCGAGCGGTTCGGTGGACGTTGCCCTGCGCAAGATCTTCCAGCTCCGAGGCGCGGGGCGACTCTCCAGAATCGACGCATCGGTCTCCCTGAGGAACGCCACCGGCGCTACTGTCTACGACCAGTGCGGGCTACCCCAACCGGGGCGCACGCTTCAGTTCCAGTTTCGGCTCTGGTAGCCATCGCAGGCCATGATCCGCATCATCTTTCTGGGCACTGCCGCGGCTCGACCCACCGTGGGTCGCAACGTGAGCTCCATCGCGATTCAACGGGAAGGGGACCAGTTTCTGTTCGATTGCGGCGAGGGTACGCAGCGGCAGATGATGCGGTATGGAACCGGCTTCGCGGTGAAGGCGATCTTCATTTCGCACGTGCACGCGGACCACTTCCTCGGTGTCACCGGACTGCTGCGCACGATGGGCCTGCAGGGACGCACGGACGGGATCGTCGTGTATGGACCGAGAGGGTCGAGCACTGTCCTGCGTAGCACCGTCCACCTCGGCATCGACAGAATCAACTTCCCGGTAGAGGTCATCGAAGCGGAGCCCGGCGAAGGCTTCGAGGGTGATGAATACCGGATCGAGGCTTTTCCCGTTTCGCACGGAACGTCGGCTGTGGGTTGGGCGCTGGTGGAGGAGGACCGCCTCGGCCGTTTCGACGTGGATCGCGCGCGGGCGCTGGGCGTCCCGGACGGGCCGCTCTTCGGCCGCCTCCACCGAGGGGAGGACATAGAAGTCGACGGACGCCTGATACGCGCCGCAGAGCTCGTAGGCGAGCAGCGCCCAGGGAGGACCGTCGTCTATACCGGCGACACCCGGCCTGAACGCACCACTGTCCAGCGTGCGCACGGGGCCGACGTGTTGATCCATGAAGCGACGTTCAGCGAAGAGGACAGTCAGCGGGCCCGCGAGACATTCCACAGCACGGCCGCGGGCGCAGCGGGGGTAGCCAAGGACGCGGGTGTTCACCGGCTCTTCCTCACGCATGTCTCGGCCCGGTACTCGGAGGATGCGCGACCGCTGCGCGACGAGGCGCGCGAGGTCTTCCCAGGCACGAAGGTGGCGCGCGACGGGCTCTCGTACGAGGTGCCGTTTCGCGGCGATCAGGCGGACGCGGCAACGACGGAGTCGGGGCAGCGTACCGAATGAGCGGATATCGCAGGGTCGCCGTGATCGGCCTCGGGGTCATGGGCGGCTCGTTCGCCCGCGCCCTGACTGCGAGTGAGGCCGGCCCAGAGGTTCGAGGGTGGTCCCCCGACGCGGAGGAGCGGCACGCCGCCCTCTTCTCCGGTGCTGTGGTCTCGGCACCGAAGGATTGGCGCGAAGCCGTGCGCGACGCAGACCTGGTCGTGCTCGCGACCCCATTACGATCTGCGTGCCGATTGATCTCCGACCTCGCCGACGACCCGGCGCCGCAGGACGCGACCATTATGGACGTCTCGAGCCTCAAGGCGCCCATCGTGCGCGCGGCGGAGGCGGCGGGAGTGAGCCATCGTTTCGTGGGAGCGCACCCCATGGCGGGGAGCGAAGCCTCGGGGTTCTTCGCGTCGCGGCCGGACCTCTTCAGCGGCTCACTCGTGTGGATCGTCGCCGACTCCGAGGCCCAGGCGCACACGGACAGGGTGGAAGCACTGTGGTCCGCGTTGGGCGCCGAGCCGGAGCGGACGACGACGGCCTCGCACGACCGGTTGATGTCGCTGGTGAGCCATCTCCCGCAGCTGACGGCGAACGGGCTCGCGGCGGTCCTCAATGGATCGGGGATCACCCCGCGGGACCTAGGTCCCGGTGGTAAGGACATGACACGGCTCGCGGCCAGCAATCCAGTAATGTGGGAGGGGCTGCTCGATGAAGCACACCCGGATCTCGTGCACGGCCTTCGCGCCTTGGCCGAACACCTGGCCGACATCGCGGACCGCCTCGAGGGCGGTGACGTGGCTTCGGTCGTTTCAAAGATGAAGACGACGCGAAACTGGACGAGCGAGTGAGCACGAGCGCTCCAGAGGGTCCGATCGTCACCCTCGACGGTCCCGCGGGCTCCGGGAAGTCGAGTACCGCGAAGGAAGTCGCACGGGTCCTCGGGTACCGGCACCTGGACTCGGGTGCGCTCTACCGAGCCCTCACCCACGCGCTCCTGCGGGGCGACATCGACGTGGCGGAGTGGCCCCGACTCTCCGACGACTTTCTGCTCGCGCTGGACGTGGATATCCGTCCGTCGGACGAGGGTTTCGAGGTCCGGGTCGGCGGAGCCCGAGTCGACACGGAGTTGCGGACGGCGCGTGTCACGGACCACGTGTCGCACTTGGCGGCGCTGCCCGCCGTGCGTAGTAGTCTGCTCGACCTTCAGAGGCGGGCCGGCTCGAAGGGAAAGCTGGTGGCCGACGGCCGAGACATGGGCACGGTGGTTTTCCCCTCCGCCGACGTGAAGGTGTTCCTCGTCGCCGACGTCGAGGAGCGCGCGCGCCGGCGGCTGAGAGAGCAGGAGGGCGCTGCCTACGACGACGCGGCGCTCGCCCGCCAGGTCGAAGCGATCACGGATCGGGACCGACGGGACTCGGAGCGAGAGACGTCGCCGCTGAAGAAGGCTTCAGACGCGCACGAGATCGATACCACCGGGCTCCGGTTTCAGGAGCAGGTCGCTGAGGTCGTCGCCTTGATTCGTCGGTTGACGCTCGGCTGAGCGCCTTCTAGCTTTTCAGGCTGTTTCGACTCCCTGTTCACCTAAATCCGGCCTCGTCCCCCGAGGATCGGCAGTGCGGCTCCGCAACCTCCGTGCGGGACCGCCAGTAGGGTACTTATGACTGATTCTGTGACTGATTCCGAAAACCCCACTCCCGAAGAAGCCGATCCCGCTGAAGGCGAGGAAGTCATCGTCGACGCGCTCACCGGAGAGGTAAGGACCCTCACCGCTGCTGAGGCCGCTGCCGATGAGGCCGCCGAAGCCGCGACTGTAGCCGTGGCCGACCCGCCTGGAGGCATCTCCCCCGAGTTGATTTACGATGCGTGGGGCGAAGAACCGCTCTCGACCTCGAAGGAGGAGTTCGAGGCGATGCTTTCGCAGTTCAGCTCCGACTTCCAGGAGTTCCGGGAAGGCGAGATCGTCAAAGCCAAGGTCCTCAGCGTGACCGACGCCTCGGTCATCCTGGAGTTCGGCTTCAAGAGTGAGGGCTCGGTCGCACTGGACGAGTTCAAGGAGACGCCCGAGGTCGGTTCCGAGGTCGACGTGCTGCTCGAGAGCCTCGAAGACGACGACGGTGTCGTCGTCCTCTCCAAGAAGAAGGCCGACTTCCTGCGGGTGTGGGAGAAGATCCGCGAAGCGCACGATGCGGATCGACCCGTCAAGGGAACCCTGGTTCGCAAGATCAAGGGTGGAGTCACTGTCGACCTCATAGGCGTCGATGCCTTCCTGCCGGGTTCACAGATCGCGCTGCGGCGCGTCCCGAACATCGAGGACCTCATTGGCGAGGTCTACAAGTTCAAGATCATCAAGCTCAACAAGCGCCGGCGTAACATCGTCGTCTCGCGCCGCGTGATTCTCGAGGCCGAGCGCCAGACCAAGCGCGACACCCTCGTGAAGGAGCTGCTCGTCGGGCAGGTGCGCGAAGGTCAGGTCAAGAACATCACCGACTTCGGCGCCTTCATCGACCTTGGCGGGCTGGACGGCCTGCTCCACATCACCGACATGTCATGGGGTCGCGTAGGGCACCCGTCTGAGATGGTCGATATCGGTGCCGCCATCGACGTCAAGGTTCTCGACATCGATTGGAACCGCGAGCGCATCTCGCTCGGGCTCAAGCAGCTGCTGCCGTATCCTTGGACCGACATCGACAAGAAGTACCCGGTCGGGTCACGCGTCCGTGGGAAAGTCGTCTCGATCACGAATTACGGCGCGTTCATCGAACTGGAGAAGGGCGTCGAAGGGCTCGTACACATCTCGGAGATGTCCTGGACCCGTAACGTCCGCCACCCCTCCAAGGTCGTGTCCATCGCCGAGGAGATCGAAGTGGTGGTGCTCAAGGTCGACCCGAACGACGAGAAGATCTCGCTGGGCATGAAGCAGATCGAAGAAGATCCGTGGCTGGCGTTGCCGGTGAAGTACCCGACGGGCACCAAGCTCACTGGGACGGTGCGCAACCTCACTTCGTTCGGTGCTTTCGTAGAGATCGAGCCGGGTATCGACGGTCTCGTCCACGTGTCCGACATGAGTTGGACCCGGCGCATCGAGCACCCGTCGGAGGTGGTCCAGAAAGGACAGGACGTCGAGGTCCTGGTGCTCGACGTCGACGGGGAGAACAAGCGCATCTCGTTGGGCATGAAGCAGCTCACCGATGATCCTTGGCCGACGATCTCGGACCGACTCGCCCCGGGGGTGAAACTCGAGGGCCACGTCGTGCGCGTTCAAGAGAAGAGCGTCGTCGTAAGCCTCGGGGACGACATCGAAGGCTTCGTTCCGGTGTCCAACTCCGGTGTCGAAGACGCCGAGAAGCTCGAGGAGTACTACGGTCCGGGTGACGCGGTCCAGTTGCGTGTGATGGAATCCGACGCCGCGAACCGGCGCATTGTGCTCGAGGTCACGGACACGCCGGACCGCAAGCCTCAAGAGGAGATCGAAGTTGCCCGCGCGGCTGCTGCGGCCGAGGTGGCCGCGAAGGCAGAGGCGGAAAGTGGGCCAGACGACGAGGACGGTCGCGAAGTGCGCCGGAAGGCCCCGGCCGCTACGTCCGATTCAGCCGACTCCATCGAGCCGGTTCCGGCGGCAGAGGCCGCGGTCGCCGATCCGCGGCCAGGAACGTCCGCGGACGCCGAAAGCGCCGATGCGGAAGCCGAGGACGCGCCGGAGGCCGAATCGACAGATACGCCCGAGCCTGAAATAGAAGCCGAGCCTGAGGCAGAAGCCGAGTCCGAAGCCGAACCCGAGGCGGCCGCCGAGGCCGAGGGTGACGATGCGGACGCGGAGGCCGAGAAGGACGAGGAGGCATAGGCGTGGTTCCTGAGGGGCTTCACCGCCCGATCAGGCGATGCTGAACTTCCACAGGCGCGCCCGGACGCATCTCGCGTTCGGGCGCTTGCTCGCTTCGGTAGTGTTTCTCGGCTCATGTCAGCTGGCTGGGCCGCCGCCGAGCCCTCCGGCTCCGAACCCGGGACCCTCGGACCCGGTCATCGAGGCTGGACCGATCTCTCCCGGGGGCGAAGCGCGGTCGGCCGACCTGTTCGCCCGGGCGGATGAAGCATTCCGAGCAGGCCGTCTGGCGGAAGCCCGTGAGCTGACGGGAGAGATCATCGAAGACTACCCGACCTCTCCCGTGTCGGGCCGAGCGCTGCTTCTGAACGCCCGATCCGCGCTCGATGCGGGGGACGCGGCCGCGGCGGACGGCGCCGCGGAACGCTATCTGGGCCTGCTGGCGCCCGACGACCCCCGGGTCGCGTCTCTGCGACTGTTGCAGGCGGACGGCTTCGCGGACGACCCTTCGGCACGGTTGGACCGACTGATGCGCATCCCACCAGGGGCGCCCGCCCGCGATCTCACCCGAGCCCTTCGGCTGGCACGTGCCGCGGCGGACCTGCTCGATGCGGACGAACTCACCACCGCACGCTCGAATGCGTTCTCCGATGCCGCGCTGCTCTGGGTCATCGACGTGCGGGCCGGGACCGCGGCACTCGAGGCCGGAGATGAGGGCTTGGCGAGCGAACTGGCGCAACGGGCGCTCGACGGCGGGGCGAGCGGCCCCGACGCGGTCGTGGCCCGCGGTCTCCTGCGCGCCGAACTGCCCGGAGGTCGGGCACGGGTGACCACTCTGACGATCGCGACGGTGCTGCCGATCGGCGGTCCGCCCGCGCTCGCGCATTTCGCGGCTCTCATCGCGGAAGGCATCGAAGTGGCCGCAGCCGAGGTACTCGGCGACCGCTTCGAGGTGACGATTACGGCGCGCGACGATGAAGCGGATCCCGCACTGGCTGCGACGCTCGTGCGAGATCTCGAGAGGGAGCGCGTATCCGGCGTAATCGGGTTTCTGGAAGACGCTGCACTGGAAGCAGCCGGTCAGGCGCGCAACGGCGGACTCCCTTTGCTGTCACCGACCGCGCGAAGCGCTGCCCGCAGCGGGGACGCAGTCTATTCACTAGAAGGTCCCGATCCGGAGGCTGCCGCATCGGTCGCGCAGCATGCCGCGGATCAAGAGTACGTGCGCGTTGCCGTGGTGCACTCGACGGCACCGGAGTCGGCCGCTGAGGCCGACGCATTCGAGCGCGCGATGGCGACTCTCGGGGTCCCGGTCGTGGGCCGCTTCGCCTACGAGGCGGGGGCTACGTATTTCGAGCAACAGATCATCGGAGCTCAGAACGCCTTGAGACAGGCCGAGATCGCCGCTCTGGGGCTCGGCGCCACGCTTCACGTGGAGCTGCTG
>Ga0066376_10001178_pt1 | contig 25371 bp, 23 predicted proteins | sample Knorr_S15_td_Bot_FD_77009 | JGI IMG/M metagenome (GOLD analysis project Ga0066376, IMG submission 77009) | Marine microbial communities from Southern Atlantic Ocean transect - Knorr_S15_td_Bottom_ad_5009_LV_A | ecosystem: Environmental > Aquatic > Marine > Oceanic | place: Southern Atlantic... | reverse complement strand
CACTATGATGAAGCGCACCGGCTCAACCGCCGGGGATGACTTCGGAGACAACCGTGTTCCCGGCAAAGGACAAAACAAAAGGTTCAGGAAGAGCTTGACCACGGTACCGGAATTAGACAACCACCTTGCGATGATAGGGACTCATTTCACCGGGATTACTTTGGCGCAAGGCAAGGCGCGCTTTGCGCCGTAGTGCCCCCCACTCCAAGCGAAGCGCAACGCGGCATTCGGGCAGCAACGCGGCATTCGGGCAAAAGAATCCGGCCTCCGGTGGCATGAAACCGGCCATCGGCTGCGTTCCGCCGCTTGCCCGATGCGCTGCATCGCGCCGCGCGACGCGCCTGCCCGAACGGCCGGTTTGATGCCATGAAATGGGTTCCTATCACTGCTCGATGGTATTAGGCGCGATCCACCCGCGGCTCGCCGTCGCTCGCTTGCTTCTCTGATCGATTAAATCGATCGAGGAATGCCTGCGAGGTCGACGGCGGAAGGCTTCCCGAGCGGCGCCTGAACGCAGATACTCAAAGATTCTTCAGGCGGTAGAAGCACACCGGGTCGGGCACCCCCCGGATCAGCGCGCTCTCTTCTTGCAACATTTATCCCGGCGCCCGCCCGAATGGCGCTTGATCTTCCACAGGGCGTATCCCAGCGCCCCGTCAAAGGTGAACAGCGCCTTGATAAGCCGCGCCCCGTTGAGCAGCTTGCCGATCAGGCGCCGGACAAGCCACGGCACGGTGTTGCCGCCGCCACTCACCAGGGACGCCAGGCGATCGTAGCGCGCGGCGTCGGCCTGATAAATCCGCCGCGCCCGGTCGGCCCCCTCGGGGCGAAGCTCGCAAGCGTAGGTCGCGGTGAATCCCTCCACCCATGCGCCGCCGCAATTGCCGAGCATGGTGGTCACCGCCTGGGCGAGGCCGTCGACGACCCGGTTCCGAACCCGTTCGTCGCGGGCATGGACGATCCGCACCGGCTGGCAGAACCGTGCCCAGATCATCGGCTGGATGCAGCGCGGCGAGGCGCCATGGGCGAACTGATCGAGGCTGATGACGGCATATTTCGCGCGAACCGCGCGGCCCCGCCACGGCGTCTCGATGCGGTAGACATTGGGCGGCAGCAGGGCATTGGCGGCGGCGGCCAGCCAGCCGTCATGAATATCGCCATAGCGTTCCACCAGCACATAGAAATCGAGCAGCCCATCGGCCGCCGGGCCGTCCGGGACGTCCGCGCCGTCGCGCAGGCCGGCGCCGTAGAACAGCACGGCGCGCAGCCCGTCGCCGTGGCGCGCGACGATCGCCTCGGTCACCGCGGCGGCCGCCTCATGGACCGGCCGGGCGGTCTCCTCGGCGATCATGTCGCGCAGGCTCAGCACCGCAGGAACCTCAATGAGCGGCCGCCGCCGATGGTTACCGGAACGGCCGGGTCAGGGGTGAAGATCTGGCCGTCGAAGACGATCGGACAGGCGCTCACCAGGGTGACGCGCGCGAGACGGCGGCTGCGATAGCCGCACTCCGCCATCCACGGGCGCGGCCGGCCGCGCGCCAGGGGCAGCAGGGCGCGAGCCAGGCGGGGCGGCGGGTAGGTCACCGTGGTCAAGCGCAGGGCGCCGGTGCCGCCGCCATCGTCCCAGAACGGCGTCAGGCCCAGAATCAGATGGTCCAGGGTGGTCGCCAGGAGGAGGAAATAATCGCGGCTCCGGGCCGTTCCCCGGTCACCGTCAGGGATCAGGGTCATGGTGTCGCCTTGAAGAATGCCGCCGGGCCGGCCCAGCAGGGCGCGGGCCAACACCAGGCCGAGCGACAGGCCGACCACCGCCGGGCCCACGGCGCCCAGGGGGTGGAAGCTGGTTCGCCCGATCAAGGTGCCGCGATAGAATGCGGCGCTGCCCAGGAACATGCCGTGAATGACCGGGCCGCCGCCGCCCAGGTCGAGGCTCAGCACCGGCCGGCTGACGCCCTCGAGGGGGTCGCCGCCGCGGCGGGCGAAGAGGCGCGCCAAGCCGTCCAGGGGGCGTCCCGCGAGGCCGATGTTATGGGCGATCAGATTGGTCCGCCCCGAGGCCAGAACGGCGAGCGGCGGCGGCTCGTCCGCGCCGCCGTTGTTGAGCAGCGCGGTCATCACCGCCTGGACGGTGCCGTCGCCGCCGTTGACCACGATGCGCCCGACCTCGCGGCGGCTGAAATCGGCGAGGATTTCGGCGAGATCCGCCATGTCGTCGATCTCCACATGCAGCACCTCGGCCTGGCCGGCGATCAGCTCGCGCAGCCCTGCCATGGCGCGCCGGTTGCGGTGGCTGCGCGGGTTGCTGATGATGCCGATTTTAAGCACGGCTCAGTGGCGCTCGCCGTGAAAGCCGATGGCCGCGCCGATGCCGGCGAAGGCCAGGGTCGGCGCCCAGGCGGCGATCCACGGCGGCAGCAGACCGGCCTCGCCGACCGCCAGGGTGAATCCGTCGAACACGAAAAAGCAAAAGCCGATGGCGATGCCCAGGGCCAGGGTGGCGCCGGCCCCGCCGTGGCGTTGGAAGCGCTGGGTCAGGGGCACCGCGAGCAGGATCATCAACAGCGAGGCGAAGGGGACGGCGAGCTTGCGGTTGAGCCAGATCTCATAGACATACAGCGGCCGGCTGCCGTAGCCCGGGGTCGCCACGAAGCGCCATACGGCGCTGAAGGAAAGCATCTTGGGGTGGCTCGACAGGGTTGAAATCTGCGACGGAAGAAGGCTGCCCGCCCAGGCGATCCGCGCGGCGCTCGTGTAGCTGTTGGCGGCCACATCGAAGCGCCTCACGTCATACAGGGTCCAGACGCCGTCATCATTGGCCGCTGCCGCCGCGTCGAGGCGCTCGATCAGATTGCCTTCGCCGTCGCGGCGGAAGATCGACAGGGCGCCGAGCCGTTCGTCGCCGAGACCATCGCGGCGCAGACGGATGATGTCGTTGCCGGCGCGCACCCACATGACCTCGCCGCCGCCGGCCGCCGGGCGGGCGGATGAATAGCCGGCCGCCTCCCAGGCGTCGAGCGCCGTCATCGAGACCGGCGCGACCCGGTCGTCGATCCAGAAATGAGCCCCGGCGATGACCGCCGCCAGGGGCAGAAACGCAGCGATGAGCTTCAATTGCGAGACTCCGGCACCGGCCATCACCACCAGCTCATGGTGGCGCGACAGCGAAATCAGGGTCAGCAAGGCGGCGATCAAAACCGAGAACGGGATCAGTCGGGAGACGATCAGCGGCAGGCGCAGCCAGCCATAGTGCCACAGACCCGCCGCCCCGTCGGCGCCGGCGATGATTTCGCTGCTCTCGGCCATGACGTCGAGCAACAGGACCAGCAGGGCGAGCCCGGCGAGTATGACCGCGAAGCGGGCCGCGAACAGACGGCTCATATAGCGCATGAAAATCGGCATCAGCTATGCCGCCGCCAGCGCCGCAGATGCGCCGCGAACCGCCCGCCGGCCTCGGCCATGCGATCGAGCAACCCGTCGAACGGGCCGGCCAGGCCGCCTCGGCTGGTCAGGCGGAAAAGCGCGGCGCTGCCCGCCCCGAACAGGACCAGGGGAAGCCACAGCCCGAGCCACGGGGAAATCACCCCCAAGGCGGCATAGGCGCTGCCGAACTCGAGCAGTTTCTGATAGACCACCAGGACCACCAGCCCGACCACGATACCATAGCCGCGCCGCGCCCGGCCGCCGCCGAGGCCCAGGGGAATCGCCAGCAGAGGCAGGAAAAGCATGGTCAGGCTGCGCGTCAGGCGGCCATGGAATTCGGCCTCGACCACATCGGCGGCGAGCCCCGGCGGCGGGCCGTCGCGGGCGGCCCATAACTCATTCAGGGTGAGCTCGGCCTCGTCCTTGCCGCGCGGCCGAAAGGACACGGCGATGGACTTACCGATCGGTTGGCTGAGCTCGTCGAAGGACAGCACCCGGCTGTCCGCCGGGGAGTTCGGGTCCATGGTCACCTGGAGCCCGTCGGCGAGATAGAGCACCGAGCGCGTATCCTCGGTCGAGGGCGCCAGGGCGCCGCTCTTCGCCGTGGTGACCACCGAGCCGCCGGCGGGGGTTTCCGAATAGACGAAAATCCGCGTCAGGCGCCGCCCCCTGGCGGACACCCGCTCGGCCATGAAGATCATCCCGTCGGCCTCGATGAAGGCGCCTTCCTCGAGGGCCGAGGCGAGGGCGGCCTGGCCCAGGGTATGGGCCAGGGAGCGGTAAGCGTAGCGGCTGTAGGGCTGGAGATAGCCGAAGATCGCCACCGCGATCAGGGTGAGGATCAGGGCGAGCCCCATGATCGGCGCCAGCAGCCGGCGCAGGGGTATGCCCGATGCGGTGGCGGCGACCAGTTCGCTGTCGCTGCTCAACCGGTTGAAGGCGAGCAGGATACCGATGAAGAAGGCCGCCGGCAGGGCGATGCCGAGATAATGGGGAACCAGATTGGCCAGCATCTCGACGACGCGGAAGATCGAGGTGTCGGTATTCGCGGTCAGGTTTATCAGGCGGATCATGCGCTCGAGCAGCAGGGCGACCAGGGCGATGGCCATGGTGGCGAGCAGCGGAACGATGGTCTGGCGCAGCAAGTACAGGCCGAAAATTCTCATGGGCCGTCCGGATGAATGCCAAGCTTCATGGCGACTTATACCAAGGATGAGGCGGGAAAAATATCTTGACCGGAGGCTCCGGCTGGATGAGTTTCGGCCATGCTGTACAAGCTGGAGACTTCCCGCGCCGCCGCGCTCGCTGTTTTTCTGGTGGCGATGACCCCCGGGCTCGACGCCCTGGCGGCGCCCTGCGGCCAGTCGCCCGATGAAATCGTCGTGCGCGTCTCCAACCTGCGCAGCGACGCGGGCAATGTGGTCGCCGAGCTCTATCCCGATGATCCGGCCAATTTCCTCAAGGGCAGGGCGAGGATCGAGCGGGCCTTCCAACCGGCGGTGGCGCAAGGCACGGTCGATGTCTGCCTGACCGCGCCCGAGCCCGGAACCTACGCGGTCGCCGTCTATCACGACGAAAACGCCAATGTGAAGTTCGACAAGAACTGGATCGGCCTGCCCGTCGAGGGCTACGGCATCTCCAACAACCCGACGTTTTTCCTCGGGCCCCCGACCTTCGACGAAGCCAAGTTCGAAGCCTTGGTCGGGCCGACTATCGTTCCCGTCGAAGTGCGTTATTAAGACGGAGACAAGCGGCGGTTAGCCTTGGTGGCGCTTGGGTTTCCCTTAAGAAGTTTTCAGCCGCTGGGCCAGGACAATGCCGGCGATCACCAGGCCGAGGGCGACGCCGTGGAACAGCAGGAAGCGCTCGTCCAGCAGGACGACCGACAGCAGGGCGCCGAAGATCGGCACCAGATTGAGAAACAGGGCCGATTTATTGCCGCCGAGCAGCTCGACGCCGCGGATATAGAAGCCCTGGGCGAGGATCGACGGGAAAATCGCCGTATAGGCGACCACCGACCAGCCGGTCACCGTGGCCGGCCAGATGAAGGCGTCCGTGGTCGCTTCATACAGCGCCATGGGGACCGCCATCACGGCGGCCGCGGTCACCAGAACCGCGAGGAAGCTCAACCAGTGGATTTTCGGCTTCGCCTGGAGGGCCACCGAATAGGCGGCGTAGATCACGGCGGCGGCCAGCATGATGAGATCGCCCCGGTTGATCTGGTAGTCTCCAATCCGGCCGAATTCGCCGCGCAGGGCCGCCACGGCCACGCCGCAGAGGGTCAGGGAATAGCCTATCGCCTGGCCCAGGGAGGTGCGCGAGCGGAAGAACAAAAAGCCCAGGATGAAGATGAACATGGGCATGCCGGCCTGGATGATGGTGGCGTTGATCGCCGTGGTATACAGCAGGGCGGTGTAGAAAAATCCGTTGAAGACGGCGAAGCCGAGTGCGCCCATGGCGAAGAGATAGGGCAGTCTCGCGGCGATCACCGGCCAGTCGCTGAGCAGATGGCGATGTGCGAGTACGATCAGGATCAGCGACGCCAGCCCCCAGCGCGCCGCGGTCAGCAGCAGCGGCGAAATATGCCCGACGGCGAACTTCCCGGCCACCGCGTTGCCGCCCCAGAACAGGGTCGTCAGGGTCAGCAGCAGGGCCGCGTTGCGGCTCAGCGCGGGAAGGGCGCTCGGCATGGGCTCCTCATTGCTCTTGGAGTTGACGCAGGGGCAGAGCCTCCTACCACGAAGCCGGCGCCAGGGCTATTATGCGGCCGTAGGAAAAAGGAGCGACATCAATGCGCGAAGCCGAGGTTTCAATCCACACCGATGACGGCGACATGGACCTGTTCGTCTGCCGTCCCGAGGAAGGCGGGCCTTTTCCCGCCGTGGTCTTCTATATGGACGCCCCCGGCATCCGCGAGGAGCTGCGCGACATGGCGCGGCGGATCGCCACCGTGGGTTATTACGTCGCCCTGCCCAATCTCTATTACCGCATCGGCCGGGAAGGCGGTTACGGCTTCGATCTGTCACGCATCGGCGAGGACGACGGCGAGCGGGAAATCATGTTCGCCGCCATGAACAGCCTGTCGAACGCCGGCGTGGTCGCCGATACCCGTCCCCTCTTGGCCTTTCTCGAGGGCGAGGCCGAGGCGAAACCGGGCCCCAGGGGCTGCGTCGGCTATTGCATGAGCGGCCGGTTCGTCATGGCCGTGGCCGCCGCCTTCGCCGATGATTTCGCCGCCATCGCCGCCTATTACGGCGTCGGCATCATCACCGAGGAGCCGGATTCGCCTCATCTCGGCGTCGCCGCGATTCGCGGCGAGGTCTATCTCGCCTTCGCCGAGCAGGATGTCCATGTGCCCGAGGCGGTGTTGCGGGACCTGCCCGGCATCATGGAATCGTCGGGGGTGGCGCACCGAATCGAAATCTATCCCGGCACCACCCACGGCTTCGCCTTTCCGAGGCGCTCGGCTTACGACAAACCCGCCGCCGAACGCCATTGGGAGCGCCTTTTCGCCCTGTTCGACCGCCGGTTGCGGGCCTGATTTTCGGCGCCGGCCGCCCCCTGAACGTCCCCCCGGCTTGAGCCATATTGCTGCTTGGTATAAGACCTGCCCGTGGCGATGATCGTAGGAAATCCATGTCTGTGTTGACGCGCGAAGGCGGAATGGCGGCGGGCTCGCCCCAGAGCCGGTCGGGGCTGGCGCCCGGTGTGCGCCTGTTGCCGGTTTGCCTGGTGCTCGGCGTGCGTCATGGCGTGACGCCCGGCCCGAGGCCGACCGTGCGCATCTATCTCGGCACCGAGCCCGCCCATTACCGGGCCACGCGGATATTCGTCTACTCCATCGAGCGGGTGCGCGATCCGGCGCGGGTCTATGAGATTTATCTGATGAGCGACCTGGCCGATTTCCGGCGTCTGTTCTGGCTCACCGGCTTCACCAACTACCGCTTCGCGGTTGCCCATTTCGCCGGCGCCCAGGGCCGGGCGATCTATAACGACGTGGATCAGGTCTATCTCAACGATCCGGCGGAGTTGTTCGACCTGGAGATGGGCGGCCACGGCCTCCTGGCGATCTCGCCCGGCGGCAGGATCGACACCTCGGTGATGCTCATGGATTGCGCGCGCATGGCGGCGGTATGGCCCATCCCTGTGGCCCGGGAGGGCCGCAAGAACGGGTTGATCGAGCGCGCCCGCGCAATCCCCGGCCTGATCGGCGGGCTCGCCCCCGAGTGGAACGCCCGCGACGGGGAGTATCGCGCCGGGCGCTCGAAGCTGCTCCATTTCACCGGCCTGCATACCCAGCCCTGGCGGCCGTCGCCCGAGCGCTTCGTCTACGCCGACAACCCGGCCGGCGCGGTGTGGCACGCGCTCGAGCGCGGCGCCGACGACGCCGGCTATCAGCTTTTCGATTTCGACCGCCCCAGCGCCTGTTTCATGGATATGGCGCGGCATCCCGCCGCCGCCGGCGGCGGCGTGAAAAACAGCGATGCGCACGAGCTCATCGAGGCGACCGGGGCCGAGACCGTCCGTGAATACCGCATCGGCGACGCAGCCCCGGACGAGCCTTGCCACGGCATGATCTGCGGCGCCGGGCTCGAGAAGTTCCCCGACGGCGATGTCGCCTGGATCGTCGAGGCGCTGTTCGCCAAGGCCGAGCGCTTCATCCTCGCCCGCATCGCCGGCGACCGCCGCCGGCCGTCCTGGTGGTTCGCCCTGTTCGAGGCGATCGGCGCGCGCCATCCCGAGCTGCGCTGGCGGCTGGTCATCGAGCCCCGGCGCGGCGGCGTCTATCGCCGCGACAACCGCCCCCCCGAGACCGTCTGGGTGCTCGACGACGGCAAGCCGGGCCACACCACCCAATCGATCGGCCTCGCCGAAGCCCTGGGCTGGCCCTATGAGATCAAGAAGCTCGCCTTCACGCCGCTCGCCGGGTTCGGCACGGTGCTGAGGTCGAGCCTCGGCGCCACCCTGCTCGGCGTCGACCAGGGCCGCTCGGACGAACTCCGCGCGCCGTGGCCCGATGTCGCCATCGCCACCGGCTGGCGTTCCGCCCCGGTGACCCGCTGGATCGGCGAACAGAGCCGGGGCCATACCCGCACCATTCAGCTCGGGCGCAAGGGCGGGCGCATCGCCGAGGTCTATGACGCGGTCGTTGCGTGCAAGTATTTCCGCCTGCCGCCCCACCCGCGCCGCATCGAGACAACGGCGCCGTTGAACCGGGTCTCGGCGATCAGTCTGGCCCGCGCCCGGGAGCAATCGCCGGATTTGTTCGCGGGCGCCGCCAGGCCGCGCGTCGCCCTGTTGATGGGCGGCTCGAGCCGTCGCCATTCACTCGGCGCCGGCCTCGCCCGGCGCATCGGCGCGGCGGTCCGCGCCTTTGCCGAGGAAGCCGGGGGATCGGTGTTCGCGGTCACCTCGCGGCGCACCGGCGACGCCGCCACCGATGCCTTGAGCGAGGGCTTGGGCGCGGCCGGGCGCATCGACCGCTGGCGGGACGATCGCCGCGACAATCCCTATCTCGCGGCCCTGGCGCTGGCCGATCTCATCGTGGTTACCGGGGAGAGCGAATCGATGCTCGCCGAGGCGGTCTCCTGCGGCAAGCCGGTCTATATCTATCCGGTGCCCGAGAAGCCGCCGGGCCCCTGGGCGCGTATCGAGGAGGCGGTCGTCGGCTATGCCTACGCGGCGTTGCGCAACCGGCGCGGCACCCTGCGACCGCAACGCGGCCTGCAACGGCTGTGCGCCCGGCTGATCACCCGCGGCCTGGTCCAGCCCCGGCGCAATCTCGACTTGCTCCATGAAGACCTGATCGCCCGCGGCTTCGCCCATGCCTTCGGCGCGCCCCTGGTGACCGGCGACAGGCCGCGCCTCGACGAGGCTCGGGACGTCGCGGGCCAGATCCGCGTCCTGTGGGGCATGCCGGAGTGAATTATCTCGATTTCGACCGCCTGGACCGCTTGGATGCGGCCGCCTTTCAAGGCCGGAACCCCTATCCCTGGGTCAACCCCCAGGGGCTGCTCACCGAGGACGGCCTGGGCCGCCTGCTCGACGAGCTGCCCGATGTCGGGCGCTTCGACAGGGTCTTCGGCAAGCCCCGCGCCCACGGCCAGCGGAGTCACGACCGCTACAGTCTGGAATACCGCGCCGGCCTCGATCTGCAACCCGCCTGGCGGGATTTCATCGCCGAGATCGAGGGCCCCGCGTACACCGCCTTCATCGCCCGCATGTTCGGGCGCGGCTTCTTCCGCCTCAGGCTCCATTGGCATTACACGCCCAGCGGCTGTTCGGTGTCGCCCCATTGCGACGCCCGCGACAAGCTCGGCTCCCATATTTTTTATCTCAACCGGCCGCGGGACTGGGACGCCGCATGGGGCGGCGAGACCATGGTGCTCGACGACGGCGGGCGGTTCAAGCGCGGCTCGGCCCCGGGATTCGAGGATTTCGACGGCATGATCAGCGCCGAGGCCCTGGACAACCGCTCCTTGCTGTTCTCCCGCAAGGGCAACAGCTGGCATGGGGTGCGCGAAATCACCTGCCCCAAGGACCGCCTGCGCAAGGTGTTCGTGGTCGTCGTCGAGGATCGCATCCTCGGCCTGCGCCGCCGCTTGGCCGACGGCTTGCGCCGAAGATTCGCGGCGGCGTTTTGAGCCCGCCGCCGAGAGTCAGCGTCGTCATCCCGACCTATAACCGGGAGGCCTATATCCGCGACGCCATCGACAGTATCCTCGCCCAGAGCTTAGCCGATTTCGAACTGCTGGTCATCGACGACGGCTCGACGGACGGCAGTTGCCGGGCTGTCCGGGCCTATGACGATTCGCGTATCCGCCTGATCCGCAATGACGGCAATCTGGGTATCGCCGTCACCCGCAACGCCGGCCTGGGGTTTGCCCGCGGCGAGTATCTCGCCTTCCTCGACAGCGACGATTGGGCGCGCCCCGATCGCCTGGCCAGGCAGACCGCCTTCCTCGATAGCCATCCCGACCATGGCGCCGTGGGTTGCTGGGTCGCCTGGATGGACGGCGACGGCCGCCCTCTCGACGGGATCAAGCGCCTGGCGACCGATGCCGACACGATCGCCGCCGAGCGCCTCTTCCGGCCGGGCATCGTCAACTCGACGGCCATGGTCCGCACCGCCCTGCTGTATGATTTTCCCCATCGCGAGGACATGGTCCTGGGCGAGGATTACGAGATGTGGGCGCGCTTTGTCGTCCGCCACAAGATCGCCAACCTGCCCCTCACCCTGGTCCGCTGCCGGCGCCACGATGGGCGGATTACCGCGCTCAACGCCGATCTGGTCAAGCGGATGCGCTGCGCCATCTACCGGACCCAGCTTGCCGCCCTCGGGGTGGCGTTTTCCGATGATGATGTGGAGCGGCATTTCCTGCTGCGCCGCATGCACCGGGTTGGCTTCACCCCCGATGACGCCTATGTGAATTGGGCCGGTAACTGGCTGGAGGCCTTACGCGACGCCAACCGCCGCGCCGGCCTCTATCCCGAGCCGGCGTTTTCGCGGGTGCTCGGCGTGTTTCTGGCCAAGACCTGCCGCCGGGCCGGCTGGTGCGGGAGTTGGCGGCGTTTCCTGGCCTCGCCGCTGTGCGTCCCGGCGGCGCCGGGGCTGATTGATCTGGCCTTGCGCCATCGGCGGCCAGTCGCCGATGGGGCGACTCCCAACCCAGGCGCCGGACTGTCATGACGGATGATGCGCGGGCTTGCGTGATCGTTGTTCTCGGCGCCGGGCGTAGCGGCACCAGCGCCGCGACCCGGGGCCTGGCCGCCCTCGGCGTCGATCTCGGCGACCGCTTGCGGCGCGGCTGGGGTAAGAACCCGACCGGCTTCTTCGAGGATCGCGACATCCTGGCGCTCAACCGGCGTCTCAAACGCATTCTCGGAGTACGCGGCGACAGCGTGCGGCTGATCGACGACGAGACCTGGAACGCGCCGGCGGTCGCGGCGCATCGGGCCAAGGCCGTGGATACCCTGCGCGCACGCTTCGGGAGCTGCCCTCTGTGGGGCTATAAATACGGCCGCACCCTTCGTTTCCTGCCGTTCTGGGAGGCGGTGCACGAGGCGCTCGATCTCGACGTGCGCTACCTGGTCGCCCTGCGCAATCCGTTGAGTGTCGCCGCCTCGCGGGGCAAGCTGGATGCGCGTCGGGGGCGCCAGCAGAAGAGCGACCTCGAATGGCTGGTCAATGTGGTGCCCTATTTCCGCCGCGCGCGCTCGCGGCCCCTGGTGGTGGTCGATTACGACCTGCTGCTGGCCAACCCGGAGGCGCAGCTCGCGCGGATCACCGGGAAACTCGCCCTGCCGCCCGCCGATCCGGCCGAGATCGCCCTCTACGCCGAGGAATTCCTGCGCCCCGGCATGCGCCACAGCCGCTTTACCGTCGATGACCTGGAAGGCGCCGCCGATCCCCTGGTCCATGACGCCTATCGCTGGCTGCACGGCTTGGCGAGCGATGCGCTGGCGATCGACGATGCCGCCCTGTGGGCGGATTGGGCGCGCATCGAGGGCGCGGTGGCCGGCATGGCGTCGGCGCTCGATCAGATCGATCACGTCGAGGCCGAACGGCGCCGCGCCATGCGCCACCCCCTGGGCGCGCTTCAGGCCCTACCCCCCCTGTGGCGGCGCCTCACCCGGGGGTGAGCCAAGGCGATCTCCAGGGCTCTGTTTTCAGGGCTCCCTGGTCTTATCCAGAGCGATCATGGTCGCCAGACCGACGTAGACCACGGTGCTCGCCAGGGCCGCCACGCCGGCGCCGATGAGGCCGTATTGGGCGACCAGGAGGAAGATCAGCACGAGATTGAGGGCCGCCGTGATGACGCCGAGGCGCAGCATGATGCCGGGCCGCCCGAGGGCGAAGAACACCGGCTCGAGGGCGAAGCCGTAGAGCAGAACGGCGGAGCCCGCGGCGAGCAGAATGAGCAACTCGGCGGCGGCGGCATAGGCCTCGCCGACGATCAGGCGGATCAGCGGCTCGCCGATCGCGGCGATGACCAGCACCACGATCACCGCGACGCTGCCCGAGATCAGCCCGGCGCGCAGCATCAGTTTGCGCAAATGGCGAGGCTCGCCCTTGGCCGCCAGCTTGGCGAACTCGGGATAGATCGTGCGCCGCAGGGCCGCCGCCGGCACCACCAGTACGCTGGCGAACTGATGGGCGATCTTGAACAGGCCTGCCGCCGCCGGCCCGAGCAGCCAGCCGAGGACCAGGGTGACCAGGTGGGAGGAGGCCGCCGACAGCGAGGTAAAGATATTGGTCGCCCAGACGAAACGCCACAGCCCGGGGTGGGGATCGACCAGGCCCCGGAGAGAGAAGTTCAGGCCGCGCAGCAGGTTCTGGCGGGCGAGTTCACGCCATCCGAGGATGACCAGGGCGGCGCTCTCGACCAGGCCGGCGGCGAACCAGGCGGCGAGGTAGGCGGACAGCCCGCCGTCCCAGGCATAGGCGAGGCCGACGCCGATCAGGCCGACCGCGGGCGACAGGGGACTCTGCAGGGCGATCAGCTTGAAGCGGTCGAACAGGCGCAGCACGCCGATCGGCGTCGCCTTGATGGTGACCGCGATGAGCAGGCTGTAGAGCATCACCAGGGAGGTCGTTTCCTCGCCCCAGCCGAGCCATCCGCCGGCTAGGCCGGCCAGGCCCATGGCGATCGCCATGCCGATCAGAGCGCTCGCCAGATCGAGGGCGGTGGTGAATTTTATCAAACCCCGCAGATCCTCCACCCGCTTGGCCTCGAGGCTCGCCGCGCCGTAGTGGATGACCGCCTGCCAGGACTGGAACTTGGTCAGCCCGCCGACCAGCTTGATGTAGCTGTGGATCAGGATCAGCGTGCCGAACAGCTCCGGCCCGAGGCCCCGGGCGGTCACCGCCAGGGTGCCCAGCGAGAGCACGCCGGCCACCGCCTTGCCGCCGAGCAGGGCGCCGGCGTTGCGGAAGATACGCGCCAGAAATCCGTCGTCGAACCATTTCCTGATAGGCAACGCAGCAGGCCCCCGTGGGCTGTCTTCGATCATCGCGCGTGTCGCTGGTTGTTGATGGCCGCTCGGACCCGCCACCAGGGAGTCGCGCCCTATGTAGCGCACCCAACCCGCCCGGCACAAGCCGAGGGGTGGTCGGCTCTTGCCTTCCGGGGAGGCGAAAAGCTATTGTCGCGGCGATTTCACGACAATTGTCTGGAGGCCGAGGTGATTTTCGCCAGCCGGCTGTGGGACGGCCGCAAGCATTATCTCGACAAGATGACCCTGGGCGATCTGGTCCGGGCCTATGCCGCCTATCCGGCGATCAGGGCCTATGCTCTGCTCGCCATGATCTCGACCGCATCTGTCGCCGCACTTTGGGACGGCCGCCCCGTCGGGGTCGCGGCGGCCATGCTGAGTGCCGCCCTGGCCTATCCCCTGGTCTGGTATGTCCTGCATCGCTTCGTCCTGCACGGCCGCTATCTGTATAAGATTAGCCATACCGCGTCCCTGTGGAAGCGCGTCCATTACGACCACCACCAGGACCCCAACGACCTCGGCGTGCTGTTCGGCGCGCTCTACACCACCCTGCCGACCATCGCCGCGATCACCCTGCCGATCGGCTGGTTGATGGCCGGGCCGGCGGGCGCCGCCGCGGCCCTCGGCGCCGGCATGGTGGTGACCTTGGCCTATGAATTCTGCCACTGCATGCAGCATCTCTCCTATGCCCCGAAATCGCGATTCATCGGCCGCGTCAAGAGGCTCCACCTGCTCCATCATTTCCACAACGAGCGGGGCAATTACGGCATCACGAATTTCTTCTGGGACCGTCTGTTCGGCTCCTTCTACGGCGCCGCCCAGGCACGCCCGCGCAGCGCCACCACGTTCAACCTCGGCTATGACGAGGCCGAGGGCGAGCGCTATCCCTGGGTCAGGGAACTCACAACCGGCGACGCCCGTGGCGGAGACTGATCTCCGCATCGAGCAAGTCGGCGACGCCGCCGGTATCGAGAGTTTCATCCGCGTCCCTTTCGCGCTCTACGCCGACGACCCGCAGTGGGTCGCGCCGCTGATTGTCGAGCGCCGCGATCACCTGAACCCGCGCAAAAATCCCTATTTCGATCATGCCGAGGTCGCCTATTGGCTGGCGCTTCGCGACGGCCGGGCCGTCGGGCGCATCAGCGCCCAGGTCGATGCCGCCTATCTCGATCGCCACCATGACGCGACCGGCCATTTCGGTTTCATCGAGGGCATCGACGATGGCGCGGTGTTCAAGGGCCTGTTCGCCGCCGCCGAGGGCTGGCTCCGCGAGCGCGGCATGACGCGTGCCCGCGGGCCGTTCAGCCTGTCGATCAACGATCAAGCCGGCCTGCTGGTCGATGGCCATGACAGCCCGCCGTCGATGATGATGGGCCATGCGCCGCCCTATTACGCAGAGCGCGTCGAGGCCGAGGGCTATGCCAAGGCGAAAGATCTGTTCGCCTATCGATACACGGCGGCGCAAACTTTTCCGCCCGGCCCGGCGGCCCTGGTGAAACGGGCGCGGCGCAGCAGCCCGATTAATCTTCGCCATCTCGACACGACGCGCTACCAGGCCGACCTCGACATCATTCTCGACATCTTCAATGACGCCTGGTCCGATAATTGGGGGTTCGTTCCCTTCACCCCCGCCGAGATCAGTCACTTAGCGAAGAGCATGAAGCCGCTGATCCGCGACAAGCTGGTCGCCATCATCGAGGTCGACGGCGAGCCCGCGGCTATGGCGGTCAGCTTGCCCAACCTGAATGAGGCGATCGCCAGTCTCGACGGCCGCCTGTTGCCGTTCGGCTGGGCCAAGCTGCTGTGGCGCTTGAAGATCGGCCGCATGCGCAGCGCCCGCGTCCTGCTCATGGGGGTGCGCCGGAAATACCACAACAGCCCCCTGGGCTCGGCCCTCGCCTTCACGGCGATCGGCGCCATCTATCGCGAGCTCACCGCCGCCGGCTTCGACTATGCGGAGATGTCCTGGGTGCTCGAGAACAATCTCGTCATGCGCCGCATGATCGAAGCCTGCGGGGCGCGCCATTACAAGACCTATCGGGTCTACGAAAAGGCGCTTGTGTGACGGCGCGCTTCACCGCGGTTGTGCTGGCGGCGGGGCGCGGCGGCGTCGATCCGGTCGCCGCCGCGGCGGGCCGCAGCCACAAGTGCCTGGTCGACATCCACGGCCGGACGATGCTGGCCCGGGTGCTGGAGGCGCTCGCCGCGAGCGCCTCGGTCGGGGCCGTGGCGATCTCTATCGACAATCCCGCGGTACTGCGGGAATCCGCCGAAATCGCCGCCCTGATCGAGCGCCACGAGATCACCCTGATCGATGCCGCCGCGACGCCGAGCCGCAGCGTCGGCCAGGCCGTCGATGCCCTGGCGCGGCCCTGGCCGGTGCTGGTCGCCACCGCCGATAGTCCCCTGTTGAGCCCCGCAATGGTCGATCATTTCTGCGGCCATGCCCTGACAAGCGATGCCGATATCGCCGTCGGGCTGGCCTCCGCCACGGTGGTTCTCGAGCGCTATCCCGATGCTTCGCGCAGCTTCCTGCGGTTTCGCGACGGGCGCTATACGGGCTGCAACCTGTTCGCCCTGATGAACCCGGCGGCGCTGGACGCGGTGGCGTTCTGGGTACGCGTCGAGCGGGACCGCAAGCATCCCTGGCGGCTGTTCAAGGGCTTCGGTCCCCTGGCCATGCTGCGTTTTCTCATGGGCGGGGCGACGCTCGGCGCCGCCCTGGCCGCCGCCGGCCGGCGGCTCGGCATGACCGCCGACGCCGTCATCATGCCGTTTGCCGAGGCCGCCATCGACGTCGATTCGCCCAATCATCTGGACCTGGTGAAAAGCATTCTCCGGGCCCGGGACGAGGGTTCAAGCTTGGACTGAATCGTGAAAAAATCCGCCGCCCGGCGAAGTATCCGCATACGACGCAAAGGAATAAACGGTATTTGCGACAGTTGGTAACATATTGTGATCGGAAAGACTGCACAAAATTGTTTTAAAACTGTGGCTCTTGAGAAAAACATAGGATAATAGGACAGATTCCTGGCGTAAGGTGTGGATTTCAGTTGTGTACTGGCGTAAAGTTGATTTTAGTTGTGTAATTGACGTTCATATGCGATGCCTTTAACCAGTCATTGAGAATCGGGGAAAGGCGTCGTCGTCGTTAGTTTCGATTATTCCATGCGCGCCTCTTTCGGGCCGTAAATATGATGGGGGTCATGGGGTTCGGCAAGCGGCGAAAGATACGAAATGAATGTCGGCACGGATTATTTTTGGCGGCGCTGCGGCGTAGCGGAGGCGAGTTCGGGTATAGGTGATGTCGAGTTGTGCGTTCAGGCCGATCGCCGACGCAAACTTACGGGGGCTATCCGTCAGGGTGGGGGAGGCGTCATGGCCGGTTCATCCGTAACAATTCGAAACGCGGTGTAATGTCGGGAGTCGCAACACCGACAAGCAATCCGCGTCTGGCCTTGAAGCCCGCGACGTTCGAGACCCTGACCGAGGGGCTCGATTACGCGGCCCTGGGCCAGACCGGCGCCAACTTCTATACCCAAAGAGGCGAACTCGGCATCAGCCTGACCTATGGTGAAATCAGGGAACGCTCGGTCGCCCTGGCCCGGCGCTTCATTCGCGCCGGTCTCCCGGCCGGCGGCCGGGTCGCCATCGTCGCCGACACCAGCCCCGATTTCCTGTGCTTCTTCTACGCCTGCCAATACGCCGGGCTGGTTCCGGTGCCGCTTCCCCTGCCGATGAATCTGGGGGGGCACGGTGCGTATGTGCAGCGCATCGCGCGGATGATCGAGAACGCCGGCGCGGTGGCCGCCATCGCGCCGCTCGAATTCGCGGAATTCCTCGTCGAAGCGGTCGCCGGGTTGTCCCTGGCGATGACCGGGACGCCCGAGGATTTCCACGCCCTGCCCGAGGACGGCGTCGACCTCCGGCCATTCGGCAAGGACGACCTCTGCTATATTCAGTATTCCTCGGGCAGCACCCGCTTCCCGCGCGGCGTCACCATCTCGCAAGCCGCGGCGCTCAGCAACATGGGCAGCATCATTCGCCACGGCCTGGAGGTCCGGCCCGGCGACCGCGGGGTTTCCTGGCTGCCGCTGTATCACGATCTGGGGCTGGTCGGGTTCGCCCTGACACCCATGGTCTGCCAGATGTCCATGGACTTCATCGCGACGTCGGATTTCGTGCGCCGGCCCCTGCTGTGGCCCAAGATTTTGACCGCCAACGGCGGCACCCTGTCGTTCGGGCCGACCCTGGGTTATGACCTTTGCTCGCGCCGGGCGCTCAATGGCTCGGCGGCGGCATTCGATCTTTCCGCCTGGCGGGCGGCCGGCATCGGCGGCGACATGATCCGACCCGATATTCTCGAGCTCTTCACCGACACCTTCGCCGGCAGCGGCTTCCGCGGGTCGGCCTTCGTGGCCAGTTACGGGCTTGCCGAATCGACCCTGGCGGTCAGTTTCGCGACCCTGGAGACGGGCCTCGAGGTGGATTGCATCGACAGAACGCAATACACCCTGCACCAGCGCGCCGTACCCGCCAAGGGCAACGGCTCGGCCCTCAACGCGCGGCCCTTCGCGATCTGCGGACGGGCCTTGCCGGGTCACCGGATCGTCATTCGCGACGACCGGGGCGCGAGCCTCGCCGATCGTCAAATCGGCACCATCCATATCAAGGGGCCGAGCGTGATGACCGGCTATTTCCAGGATACGGATACCTCGTCAAAGGCGATCTCGGAGGACGGCTGGCTCGATACCGGCGACATGGGCTACATGATCGACGGCGCCCTGGTCATCACCGGACGAATCAAGGATCTGATTATCTGCCACGGGCGCAATATCTGGCCCCAGGACATCGAATGGGCGCTCGAACAATTTCCCGGCGTACGCACCGGCGATGTGGCGGCGTTCTCGGTCATCGGCTCGGACGGCGCCGAGCGCGTGGTCATTGTCCTGGCCCGCCGGTTGGTCGACGCCGAGGTTCGGCGCGAGATGGTGCGCAACGTAACCGCCGTGGTTCACGCCGCCGCCGGGGTGGCTTGCGAGGTGGTTCTGGCGCCGCCGCGCAGCCTGCCGCATACCTCGTCGGGCAAGCTCAGCCGCTCCGGCGTCAAGACGAAATATCTCGCCGGTGAATACGCCGAATCCCCTGCTCCTTGCGCGGCGGAGCGGATCGACTGGGCCGTCGACCGCTCGAGCAGTCCGCCAGGCAATCCCAGGGCGACATCGGCCCCCCTCGCCGCCGCCGACTGACCTCGGCGGCGGTTGCCGGGCCGCCGCGTCGGCCGTGACCGATCCTTCTCAATCAAAATCCGCGGGCCCCTCGCCCATCGTCGCGGTGACCGGCGCGACCGGCTTCATCGGCGGCCATGTGGCGCGGGCCCTCGACGCCGAAGGCTGGCGGGTGCGCGCCCTGGTCCGCCGCGCCGGCCGGGGGCCGGATTTCGCGACGCTCATGGTGGGGAGCCTCGAGGACCGGGACAGCCTCGAACGTCTGGTCGAGGGCGTCGATGCCGTGGTCCATTGCGCCGGGCTGGTGCGCGCCGCCTCGGCGGCCGAGTTCGATGCGGTCAATGGGGCCGGGGTCGGGTGCCTGGCCGCCGCCGCCGCCAACCGCCGGGCGCCGCCCCGGTTCATTCTGATGTCGTCGCTCGCCGCGCGCGAGCCGGGCCTGTCGTCCTATGGGTCGAGCAAGCGGCGCGGCGAACAGGCCCTCGCCCGCCACGGCGGCGGGCTTGCCTGGACCGTGCTGCGGCCGCCCGCGGTCTATGGTCCCGGCGACCGGGCAACCCTGTATTTCTTCCGCCTCTACGGCCACGGACTGGCGCTCCTGCCGGGCGGGGCGGATGGACGGCTGTCGCTGATCCACGGCGAAGACCTGGCGGCGGCGGTCGTCGCGCTGCTCGCTTCGGAGGCCGGCGCCGGCGAGATCTTCGAGATCCGCGACGGACACGCCGGGGGCTACGGCTGGGCCGATCTGGCCGCCGCCGCCGGGCGTGGTTTCGGACGGTCCCGGAACCGGCCGATGACCCGGTTGGTCCTGCCGCGGGCGTTGATGGACGGCCTCGCCGTCATCAACCAGGGGTTCTGCCGCATGGTCGGCGGCGCGTCGCGCCTGAGCCGGGACAAGGTCAGGGAGCTCTATCATCCCGATTGGGTCGTCCGGGAGAACCCCATCGCCGGGCTGACCGGCTGGCGGCCGCGGATGACCCTCGACACGGGCTTCGCCCAGACCATCGCCTGGTATCGCGCGGAAGGATGGCTGTGAGGCCCTGGGAGGGTGGCAGTGAGGCCCGGATTGTTGCAAATCGTGAGTTGATGCGGAACCGGGGAACTTGCTACAACCTCGACACCGGAGCAGGAGCGATCTTCGATCATGAAATTTTACCACTGACCACGGGTACAGAAGCGATGGCTGGCGATCCGCCGACGGTGCTGGACGGAATCCGCGAACAGCTTGCGCCGTACAACAAGAACGGCATCGAGTTGACCGAGGCGACCGATATCAACGCCGACCTCAATATTGATTCGGTGGCGATCCTCGATCTGCTCATGACCATCGAGGACGCCTATGATATTTCCATCCCGATCAACCTGCTGGCCGATGTGCGCACGGTGGGCGACCTCGCCGACACCGTCCGCAAGATGATCGCGGCGCGGGCGGAAAGCGGCTCCTGTTGAATACCGAGAATAACGCCGGCGACCTGTTCGATAAATTCGCCGCCCTCATCGAGACCCGCGATCGCCTGCTCGGCGGCGGCCTGAATCCCTTCCATATCCGCATGGACAGCGTCAAATCGGCCACCCAGGCGGTCATCGACGGGCGCGATGTGATCCTCTTCGGCACCAACAACTATCTCGGCCTGACCTTCGATCCGGCCTGCATGGCGGCGGCGCGCTCGGCGATCGACGCCGAGGGAACGGGCACCACCGGCTCGCGCATCGCCAACGGCACCTACGCCCTCCATCAGGAGCTCGAGGCGGCTATCGCCGCCTTCTACAAGCGCCGCTCGGCGATGGTGTTCAGCACCGGTTATCAGGCCAACCTCGGGGTCTTGGCGGGGCTTCTCGGTCCCGGCGATACCGTGATCATCGACGCCGGCAACCACGCCAGCATCTATGACGGATGCCGGCTCAGCGGCGCCGACATCGTCCGTTTCCGGCATAACGACGCGGCCGATCTCGACCGCCGACTCGGCCGCCTCGAGACCGGCGGGGCCCGGGCCATGATCGTCGTCGAGGGCATCTACAGCATGATGGGCGATTGCGCGCCGCTCGCCGAATTCGCCGAGGTCAAGGCCCGCCACGGCGCCTATATGATGGTCGACGAGGCCCATTCGCTGGGTGTCTACGGCGCCCATGGCCGCGGCAACGCCGAGGCCTGCGCGGTCGAGGAAGCGGTCGATTTCGTGGTCGGAACCTTCAGCAAGAGCCTCGGCGCGATCGGCGGTTTTGCCGTCTCCAACCACCCCAAGTTCGAGCTTTTGCGCCTCGCCAGCCGGCCCTACATGTTCACCGCGTCGCCGTCGCCGTCGAACGTCGCCTCGGTGCTGGAGGCGTTGCGCCTGATTGCATCGACCGACCGGCACCGGGTCAGGCTATGGCAAAACGCCCGCGTCCTGCACCGCGGGATCGCCGCCCTGGGCCTCGATATCTGCGCCGCCCCGGGGCCGATCATCGCCGTCAGGATGGCCGGCCCGGCCCAGGCTTTCGATTTCTGGAAGCGGCTTCTGGATCACCGGATCTATACCAACCTGGCGATCCCGCCGGGAACCCCCAACGGCATTTCCATGCTGCGCTGCAGTGTGTCGGCGGCCCATGACGACGCCCAGATCGAGAAGATCATCGCCGGTTTCGCAAGCGTCGCGAAGGCTCTCTAACGGTCGCCCAAGGGCTCCCGAGGCCGCCGTTTACCAGCCGCGCTGCGCGAGCCATTCGAGCACTTGGTTCTCGGCGTCGGCGATTTGATCGGCGCTCAATTGTTCCGCCACGGTATCGAGATTTTCCTGGGCCTCTTCCCGGCCCATGGCGAGGGAGATGTTGGACCACATGTAGGACAGCAGGAGGTCCTGATCCACGCCGTCCCCGGCGAGATACTTCAGGGCCAGATTGTTCTGCGCGCCGGCGTGATCCTGCTCGGCGGCGAGGCGATACCAGCGTACCGCCTCGGCGGCGTTTTGCTCGACCCCTTCGCCATAGTCATACATCAGGCCGAGATTGTTCTGGCCGCCGGAATGGTCTTGCTCGGCGGCGGCGCGGTACCAGCGCGCCGCCTCCACATCGTCGATGGCGATACCTTCACCGTAGTCGTACATCAGGCCGAGATTGTTCTGGGCGCCGGCGTGACCCTGCTCGGCGGCGCGGCGATACCAGCGTACCGCCTCGGCATCGTCCAAGGCGACGCCCTCGCAGGAATCATACATCAGGGCCAGACTGTTCTGGGCGCCGGCGTGGTCCTGATCGGCGGCGAGGCGGTAGAATCGCCGCCTCGGCGATATCCTGGGTGACGCCTTCGCCGAGGTCGTACATGAGCGCGAGATTGTACTGGGCGTCGATATGCCCCTGATCGGCGGCGCGGCGATACCATTCCACCGCTTGCCCGTCGTCCTCGGTGACGCCATCGCCATAGTCATACATCAGGGCGAGGTTGTATTGGGCAGCGGTATGGTCTTGTTCGGCGGCGCGGCGATACCATTTTATCGCCTCGGCGTCGTCCTCGGCGACGCCCTCGCCATAGTCATACATCAGGGCAAGGTTGTATTGGGCGGCGGCGTAATCTTGTTCGGCGGCGCGGCGATACCATTTTACCGCCTCGGCGTCATCCAACGCGACACCCTCGCCGTAATCATACATCAGGGCGAGACTATACTGGGCGCCGACGTAATTCTGCTCGGCGGACAGGCGGTACCAACGCACCGCTTCGACATCGTCCACGGGGACGCCCTCGCCGAAGTCGTACATGGTGCCCAGGCTGTCCCGGGCGTAGGGGTCGCCCTGTTCGGAGGGAAGGCGATACCAGCGCACCGCCTCGGCGTTGTCCGCCGCGACGCCTTCGCCGACGTTATACATCAGGCCGAGATAATATTGCGCATCGACGTCGCCCTGCTCGGCAAGTGGCAGCCATATGTTCAAGGCGGCTTCGTACTCGCCGCGCGTATAGACGACCCAGCCGTCATCGAAGGAGGCCGGCCCGCCGCTCACCCCGGATTCGCCGGTCGCCGGCGTGGTCAGGGCGGCCACTGCGGTCGCGGACTGGGGCGCGGTGAGCCGCTTGAGCCGCCGTCCGGCGATGCCGGCAAGCAGGCTTTCGGGAAATTTGGCGAGAAAATCCTCGAAGTCGGCGGGATCATCGCTGTCCTCGATGGTTTCCCAGAAGATTTTTTCCATTTCCTTGCTGTTCGATGTGGCGGGCGTGAGTTTACGGTTGTCGCCGCCCGACCGCAGGGCGGTCGCGGTCGTCAGGTTGTCGACGCGGGCCCGCGCGAGGGAGGCATAGACGCCGTTGGGGTAATCGGTGAGATACGCCTGATAGTCGGCGGCGATCGCGCTGTCCTTGATCGCCTCCCAGACCAGCGCTTCGGCGGATACGGCGGGCGTCAGGGCGGTGAGCGCGGCGCGCGGCGGGGTGAAGTAGAATTCCCCGCCCATCAGGGACGATTCCTCCCAGGGTGTCTGCTTCTTGTTGGTGGCCTCCAGCACCGACTCGCGAACACGCTTGAACATCAGCTCCGCCGGCACGCCGGGCGTCTGCATGGCCTGCGACAGAGCCAGCACATAGGGGCTGTTGTCTCCCAGACCATCGACCGCGACTTCCCCCGGTCCGGTGGAATAGGCGACCAGGCTGCCCGTCGGCGCGTTCATCCGCGCCAGGCCCCGCGTCGTCGCGCGGGTGCTCGCCGGGAACGGATTGTTGCGGCAGGCGTCGAGGATCACGAAGTTCATAGCGTTTTCGGCGAACTCCATCTGTTTGAGAATGAAGCTCGCGCTGACCGAGTTGATGGCGACTTCCCGCTCCTTTTTGATGTCCGCCCCGAGCGGAATGAGGTAGTTCTCGCCGCCGACCTGAACGCCGTTACCGGCGTAGAAAACCAGACCCACCGAGTCCTCGCTGGCGGCGATCAGCCGGTCCTGCAACTCGAAGGTGGCGAGTTGGATGGTCTCGCGGTCGGCGTCGATGCGCTCGATGACGTCGAAACCGAGGCCGCGCAGGGTCTCCGCTATGAGCTTGGCGTCGTTGGCGGGATTGGGCAGTGGCGGCGCGAATTTATAGGCGCTGTTGCCGATCACCAGGGCGATGCGGGCGCTCTCCTGGGCGTCGACGCGCCCGGCGCCCGCCGCCAGGAACACGCCGATCAGGAACACGCTGGTTGTAAACCACGTCAGACGCCCGAGGTATCGCATCGCCGCACCCCGCCTGCCATCAATGACGTAAAGACTATCGCAGAGCATGGCTCAGGACAACAACCCGCCGATCTCCCTTACGGCCTGGGCGGCCTTGGCAGCGTTTCGGGCGATCCCGCTTTCGCCGGCGCAGGCGAAACCAAACATGATGCCGGGTCGCAGGACCTGCTTGTCGCAGTAGATCGACACCGGCAGGCATTCGACGCCGCTCGCCCAGATGGCCCGCGCCGCCGCCGCGGCGGCCGAGAGGAGCCCGCAAGAGGAACTGCTCGATCGGATATTCGATGCGGTGCTGGATAATGAAGACGCCGAGACCGTCGCCCTGGTGGAGCAGGCGCTTGCCGATAAGATCGACGTCCATGAGATTCTCAACGAGGCGCTGATCGCCGCCATGGACGAAGTCGGCGACGAGTTCGCCGAGGGCCGGATCTTCGTGCCGGAAATACTCATGGCGGCGCGCGCCATGAAGGCGGGCCTCAACGTGGTGCTCCCGATCCTCACCCAGTCCGGAGTGCCGTCGTGGGGCAAGGTAATGCTGGCGACGGTGCAGGGCGATGTCTACGACATCGGCAAGAACCTGGTCGGCATGATGCTGGAAGGCGCCGGCTACGAAGTGATCGACCTCGGGGTCAACAAGACGCCGGATGAAATCCTCGAGCGCGCCAATGAGCTTGATCCCAACGTGGTCGGGCTGTCGGCCCTGTTGACCACCTCCATGCCGTTCATGCAGAAGACCGTCGAATTGTTCAAGCGGGTCGGCTCCAAATATCCGGTGATCATCGGCGGCGCGCCGGTGACCCGGGAATTCGCCGATGTGATCAAGGCGGACGGCTGTGGCGAGAACGCGCCCCACGCAGTGGAAACCGTGCATGCGCTGGTCGCCGCCCAGACCGCCGCGGTGGCCTGACCGTGACCGATACGGTCTTGTCCTCGGCCACGCGGGACGTGGTCATCGGCTTCGACGAGCCCTTCGTCATCATCAGCGAGCGGATCAATCCGACGGGCCGCAAGAGGCTCGCCGAGGAGATGAAGGGCGGCGATCATTCCGGGGTCGAGCGCGACGCTCTCGCCCAGGTCGCGGCGGGGGCCCAGGTTCTCGATGTCAATGCGGGTATTCCCCTGGCCGACGAGGCGAAGATTCTCGCCGACTGCATCACCCTGGTGCAGGGGCTGGTCGATGTCCCCCTGAGCATCGATTCCTCCATCGTCGGGGCCCTCGAGGCGGGGCTCGCGGTCTACCGGGGCAAGGCGCTGGTCAATTCGGTGACCGGCGAGGAAGAACGCCTCTAAGCCGTCCTCCCCCTGGTCAAGAAATACGGCGCCGCCGTGGTCGCCATCTCCAATGACGAGACCGGCATCTCCCAGGACCCGGATGTGCGCTTCGAGATCGCCAGGAAGATCGTCGAGCGGGCGGCGGATCACGGCATTCCGCGCGAGGATATCCTGGTCGATCCCCTGGTCATGCCGGTCGGCGCCGTCGATGTCGCCGGGGCCAGCGTGCTCCACCTGATCCGCCGCCTGCGCGGCGAGCTCAAGGTCAATACCACCTGCGGCGCCT
>Ga0066376_10001177_pt1 | contig 25382 bp, 25 predicted proteins | sample Knorr_S15_td_Bot_FD_77009 | JGI IMG/M metagenome (GOLD analysis project Ga0066376, IMG submission 77009) | Marine microbial communities from Southern Atlantic Ocean transect - Knorr_S15_td_Bottom_ad_5009_LV_A | ecosystem: Environmental > Aquatic > Marine > Oceanic | place: Southern Atlantic... | reverse complement strand
GAGGCCATGTGGGAACACTGAATCATGTTTACATGGTGTGCTTTGGCAGCATCAAGGGTTTTTTCGGTAACGTGCATAGAGAGGATGGTGCCCACACCTGCTTTACTCTGCGCAATAAGCTGTTCTTCGGGGCCGTTTGTGCCGCCAGTAAATTCCGTAGCAACGATCTTTCCAGGTCGGTTTGAAGGGCTTCCGTGAGCAATAATTGGAGGATTCCCCTTTTTGGCATAGTATTTGTACTCTGGTATCTTCATGAGTGCGTCGAGGATTTCACTCAGATCTTCGAACTTCTTAGAGCAAATATTTTTTTCCATAAATGCCCATACGAGGTTGTCGGTGATGGTGTGACAACAAAAAGCCGGAATACCAATGAGTTCCGCTGCGCGTTCTGTGCGGAACAAGTTATCTGCATGTATCGATCTCCAGACTTTATCCATGCGAGGTTTTAGGTGTGCTTCACCGTGATTTACTGGTACACCTGCTTTTACGAGAATATCCACTTGGAGAGGCATCACTTTCTCGAGGTCGGCGAGTGCTCTACCTTCTGGATGGTGAATAAGGAGGCAGTCGATCTTTTGCCCCTTCTCTCGCAGGCGATCTGCAAGAAGTATTTCGGGTGTTTCAATATCAATACCAACCATTAAGACTTTCACTTCTTCCTTTCCGGTTCCATTAATAATGCGACTGTCTGTGTAGGGGTTCCATGTGCGCTCTTCATCAAAAATATCTTTTTTCCAACCCTTCGCATTTTGCATAGCTTCCTTTTGTTTTTTAAAATACCGATCAAAAAATTTTTTATCGCGAACATCAGCTTGCATGCCAATTTCCACTGCGCGTTTAAACATTTTTTCTAACCTCATAACTGTGATGATACAGAGTCTTTTACCCAATCACCACCTTTGCGTCTGCAACAATTACATTATCTTCGTGGACGAAGACAGGGTTGAGATCAATATCCTTAATTTGTGGACATTCCGTGACCATCTGCGAAACGCTGACGAGCAGTTTGGCAATATCTTCTATATCAAGCTGCTTTCCTCCGCGCATACCGAGGAGTAATTCCCATGAGATCAAGTCTTGTAGCTGTCGGTAGGCTTCTTCTGTATCGATCGGTGCAATGCGAAATGCTGTGTCATTGAGGAGTTCTGTATAGATACCACCAAGCCCCGCCATTACAAGATGACCAAATGCAGGATCACTGGTAGCACCTACGATGAATTCATTTCCCGCATCGAGATATTTTTGAATTAAGATTCCGCGAATGTCTGCACTGGGATTGTGTTTTTGCACGTTTCCCATTATCTCTTTCCAGGCACTTCGCACATCATCATCGGTTTCGAGGTGTGCACGCACTGCTCCAATATCCGTTTTATGCAGAATCTGAGGTGAGGAGATTTTGGCAATGATGGGGTATCCGATCTCACCTGCATACTGCACTGCCTCATCTTCTGTGGTGGCGATCTTTTGTGCGGGAAGTGGAATGTCGTAGAGTGCGAAGAGTTTTTCTACTGCATCTTCGGGGATGAGGTCGGTATGGCTATCGAGTATTTCGTTAGCTGCTTTTTTACGTTTCTCGTCAGGTTTGTAGGGTGTGGGGAGTGGGGAGTGGGGCCTATTTTGCAGAGCACCGAGTGCGGCAACAGCTCTTTCTGGTGTTTCAAAGCAGGGGATGCCTGCTTGTTGAATAGTGAGTTTTTCTGCGTGCACATTCTCGTTACCCATAAAGCTGGTGACTACCGGCATCGTCGTGTATTTCTTTTGCCAGTCGATAATGAGCTTCGTAATATCTGCAACAGGAGTCATCACTTGCGGTGTGAGTAAGATTGCGACACCATCAATATTTGAGTCTTTTCCCACAGCCTTGAGTGCTGCTTCGTATCTGAGCAGGTCTGCATCGCCTACAACGTCGATAGGATTTTTCGTACTCGCTGCAGGAGGTAGTGCCTTTTTCAGTTCTACTTCTATCTTCTCACTGAGAGCTGGCATTTGCAGATGTGCGATTGCTGCTGCATCCGTTGCGAGAATCCCTGGACCTCCGGCATTCGTGACAATCGCAATATTTGCTGAGGGAAGCGGTGGCTGTGTACTGAGCACCTCGAGCAGATCCACAAATTCTTCCATATTGTGCGCACGCAGTGCACCGCTCTGTGCGCAGAGCGCATCGATAGAGGCATCACTCCCTGCAAGTGCTCCGGTGTGTGAGGCGGCGGCTTCGGATCCGTGTTCAGACACTCCGGATTTTAAGATCACGATTTTTTTCGTTGCACTAACTTCGGTGCACGTCTTCAGGAATCGTTGACCATCATTAATACTTTCTAAATAAAATCCAATGACTCGGGTTTTTTCATCTTCACCTGCAATCAACAAGAAATCCGATTCATCCATGACGGTTTTGTTTCCGATGCTTGCAATCAACGAATACCCAATACCGATTTCTTCGGATGCATCCATAACTGCAACAGCCATTGCACCAGACTGACTAATCAACGCGACTGAACCTTCTGGAGGAAGGTGTACGGCAAACGATGCGTTCATTTTAAAACTCGGTCGAAGTATCCCGAGACAGTTGGGTCCGACGAGGTTAGGGATAGGGGGTAGGGCGTTGGGGGTAGGGGGAGATGCGATCTGTTGTATCTTTTCCTCGAGAGCTTTTCCTTCTTCCGTTCCGACTTCTGCAAATCCTGCGCTGATGACTACGACATTCTTGATCGATTTTTCGATACACTCTTCGAGTACTGTAGGGACGACTTTTGCTGGTACGACAACGACTGCAAGTTCTATTGTTCCATCTATATCTTTAACGGACTTGTAGGATTTCTTTCCCAAGATCTCACCGTGTTTGGGATTAATAGGATAGATGTCTCCTGCGTATCCTTCTTCGATCAGATTTTTTAAAATATCGTGCCCCACCTTACCTTTTGTGGCAGAGGCACCGATGACTGCTATGGATTTTGGCTCAAAGAGGCTCATCGAAATGCAGTATACATGTACTTATTATAAACAAACGCGTCTCCAACGGAAACGCGTCTGGCTGCCTCTTCTTTCAATTGGATCGGCTAAGGTGCGATGGTGAGGGCGAGGGAATACAGTATTACCAACGCCGTAAACATATTTGCTCCTCCGTATGCAACCATTCTGATCATGATCGTAGACCATTCCGGTTCGGAATCGTCAACAAACAAAACCATCATGCCCAGTACCAGCATAATACTGTTAGCCGCTACGAGGCCAAATCCGAAGTATCGCATCGCTTCAACGTAGTGCATCTCGGATATTCCGAGGACATAATAATCTGTCGCGGCGGCAATTGCTGCAATGACAGACCCGAGTATCATCGGGAGTACAATGTTCACTAGAAGCCGCTTGCGTAACTCTGGACTCATCATCCGCATCGTTGGGGTTCCTTAGATCCGTTCCCACCAAAAGTGAAATGTGAAAAAACAACTAAAGGTACTATGAACTAATAATCAATATAAGTCAATATACCTTCATTCTTAGCTGATTTACGCTAAAATGCTGACAAATGCCTTCTCTCCACATCATCTGCGCGTCTACGAGTGGTAATACCGATTACGTTGTAGAAACCCTTAAAGAGCACCTTTCCAGTGCTCAGAAGGATCTCACAGTAACTGTGCAGCGTGCAGAGGAGGCTGAAGCTAAGGATATGGAGCGTGGGGATGTGCTCCTGCTGGCATCATCCACTTGGAACTACGATGCGGTAGAAGGATACTTAAACATGCACATGCGAGAGTTTTTAGAGAAGCGGGCCAAAGATGCAGACCTTTCGGGGAAGCCTGTTGCTCTCATTATTCTCGGGGATGATCGATACTATTACACGGGCAGAGGAACGGAGCGATTTATGCAGTATCTTATGGGGCACAATGGAAAGTCGTGCACAATGCCACTCATCATCATTAATGAACCGTATGGACAAGAGGAGAAGATTACCGAGTGGGCTGATAAGTTGATGACTTGCTTCGCACAAAAATCATGAGTCGTATTGCGTTTAAAGTCACTGGCGCACAAGGACAGGGGATCAACTCTGTAGGAGAGATGGTGGCAAAGGGGCTCAAGCGTGCCGGGCACCATGTGTTTGGGTATCGTGAATATATGTCGGTGATCAAAGGTGGTCACAGTAGTTACCAACTGGATATTTCGGATTGCCACATTGAGTCTTCGCAAACGCAGGTTGACATCCTTGTATGCTTAAACTACATCGGACTCAAGCGTGATCTTCCATCCATAAAAAAAGGGGGAGTGTTGTTGCACCTTATTCCCGATTGGAAGTTCTCTGCAGAGGATCAAAAAATACTGGATGATAATCTGATACAGGTGTTGTATCTTCCGATAGAAAAAATTCTGAAAGAACATCACAGTAGACCAATTGTCGGAAACATGTGTGTGGTTGCTGTGGTGTGGGGACTTCTGGGGAGAGATTACGATACACTGAAAGAAATGGTTACCGAGCGGTTTAGTTACAAAGGAGAGAAGGTGGTGGAGCTTAACCATATATTCATTGATGAAGGAAAGAAGTTTTTGGAGGAAGATGCGAAGGGGGTTTCGATCGAAGTTCCCAAGCCAGATCCTTCATGTAAAGATGATCTACTTCTTGTTGGAAGTGAGGCGATGGGGATGGGTATGGTGCATGCAGGATGTCGAATGTACTGCGGATATCCGATGACACCGTCGACACCACTTCTGGATTACATGGCCAGTCATCAAAATGAAACGGGAGTCATCATCAAGCAGGCGGAAGATGAGATTACTGCAATGCAAATGGTAAGTGGAGCGGCGTGGATGGGTACACGAGCGGCTACATCGACATCTGGTGGTGGATATGACTTGATGAGTGAGACGCTTTCGCTCAATGGAATCATCGAGAACCCTTCTGTCATGGTTCTTGCCATGCGACAGGGGCCTGCCACGGGGCTGCCGACCTGGAGTGGGCAGGGTGACATGCTGCTTTCGATCTTTGGGTCACACGGAGAGTATCCGCGGCTTGTGATGGCCGTCAGTGATTGCCAGGATTCATTCGACTTGATGCCAGATGCTTTTAACTACGCAGAAGAGTATCAGCTTCCTGTGACGATCCTCACGGATAAGAATATTGCTGAGGGTCTCTTTATGCAGCCGCAGTATGATCTGAAAAAAGCAAAGATCAGCCGAGGGAATCTGGTTACGGATCAAAAGAAACTTGATGCCCTCAAGAGTGCCGATCGATACGATCCGAATGCAGAAGGTGGTGTATCGCCTCGGTGGTTACCTGGAGCTAAGGCGGTGACGTATTGTGCACAAGGGGATGAACATGATGGAGAGGGCAATGTGGCAGAGGGTATCGATAATGCTATTGCGCAGATGAATAAGCGCATGAAGAAAATGGATACTATGAAAGCAGTATTACCGGAGCCGCAGCTTATCGGATCGCAAGATCCAGAAATTTTGATTGTCAGTTGGGGGAGTAATAGAGGACCGATAGTGGATGTGATTAAAGACCAATCGAATATCGGGTATCTTCACTACACCTATCTCTGGCCTTTGAAGACAGAAAAACTAGAAGCACTTGCCAAAAAAGCGAAGAAGACGATCCTCATTGAAGCAACGTATCAGGGACATCTTGGTAAACTGATTAGCATGGAGTGTGGACTCAATCTCGATGAACAGATCCTTAAGTTCGACGGTCGACCGTTTTTCTATGATGAACTTCTTTCTAAATTAAGCTGATGGCGATCTCACTCGACAGTAACGGCCCAGGTGTTCAGGATTACTATTGCGGCACGGAGTGTACGTGGTGTGACGGTTGTGGAGACTATGGGATTATGGCAGCGGTAAAGCGTGCACTTGTTGAACTCAAAATTCATCCACACGAAGTAGCACTCTGTTTTGATATCGGTTGTCACGGAAACGCCTCGGACAAAATGCTTGGGTATCGTATTCACGGTTTGCATGGCCGTATTATTCCTTTTGCTGCCGGTGCAAAACTTGCAAATCCTAATATGCCAGTGATTGCATTCGGTGGAGATGGTGCAAGTTTCTCCGAAGGGGTAAATCATTTGGTGCACGGTATTCGCAGCCACTATCCTATGACATTCGTGATGCATAACAATGCAAACTATGGTCTTACCAAAGGACAGGCGAGTAGTGTGACGTGGCAGAACCAACCGATGAACATTTCTCCAAATGGTATTCCGGAAGACACACTTCAATCCATGGAATTTATCTTTTCTCTGCAGCCAACATTTGTAGCACGTAGCTGGAGTGGAGACATTCCACAGATGACACGGGTCCTCAAGGCTGCAATCCAGCACCGTGGGTTTGCATTCGTCGATATTCTCCAAGCATGTCCCACTTATAACAAATTCACTTCTCACGAGTGGCTCCTGGAGCACTGCTTTGATGCGAATGAAAAGGGGCATGACCCATCAGATTTAGAAGCTGCCAAGAAGGTAGCGTTTGATACAACGGATAGAGTGGGTTGCGGTATTTTGTATCAGAATGAAGATCATCCAACGTTCTATGAGAGACTTAAACCACGAGAAGGAGTAAAGACCACTGCGGTTGAAGAAGTAAAGATCACCGATGTAAGTGGTTTGATGAAGGAGTTTATCTAGGCCTACGCAGCCTTCTCTAGTCTTCTTTCGTATGCTTCCCCTTCACCAAATTGATCTTCTAACAGGGCAAGATACATTGTCAGTGTTTCTCCTCTGAGCGAATCTACAGGGCTAGAAGCTCTCGCAGTTGGAGTACGTTCTTCAGCTTGTCCTTCTGGGCCTCTGTAAATACGTGGTGTAAACATAAGTAAACTGTACAACGTCCCTATTCCCCTCGCAACTTGCTTGTGAGGGCTTTTAGAAATCCTACTCCCACGATGATTGGGTGGCGGAAGACGAATTTGAAGACTTGTCCGCTCCCTTTACTACTAACCCCTTTCCCTTTTTTTGCGCGATTGAAGAACTTTTCAATCATATCTTGGACGGAGCGATTTCGCGATTTGATAGCCGCGCGCTTTAAGGGGCCGTGCAAAGATTTGATGAGTTGCTCAAATACTGTCAGTCGGTCATAGAGCCCTTCACCCGATGCATTGTTTTTTGCAGAAGCTGCTTCGCCATGTACACGGAAGGCACCATGCGAGACAGGTTCGTAGTACCAGTTGGTGTGCTGTAAACAGCGAAGCCAGTACTCGACGTCTAAAAACTGTGGCATTTTTTCGTTAAATGGCCCTACTTCTTCCATTAGTTCTTTACGCAAGACGACAAACGGTGGTTCTCCGATAATGTTTGGGTGCATGTTGCGCTTGAGCCACCATTCCAAAATCTCACTACCAGCCTGCTTGCCGGGTAGGAGTTGTTTCTGTACTTCTTTGACGAGTTCATAACCTTCTATCGTCCAGAGCTCCTCATCGTATTGATATCTGTGATGCATCGAAATAATGCCGACATCGTGATTTTTGGAAAAGATCTTTAGAGCAGTCTCTAAGTAGTCTGGTTCCCAGAGATCATCTTGGAACAGATACGCGATAATGTTTCCAGTAGCTTTGCGGTAGCATTCGTTCCAGTTTCCACCGATGCCGAGACACTTCTTATTTTTGTGGAAGCTGAACCTCTCATCAACCAAATAGTCCATGACCATTGCATGTGTATCGATTTCTGTTGGCTCGTCGCAGATAATACATTCCCAGTCGGTCTCCGATTGCGCACGTAAACTTTCTACCGTCTCAGAAAGATGCTGAGGATTTGGCTTGTAGGTGGGGACAAGGACGGATATCTTGGGCATGATCTATACTACTTTACATGAGAATCGACATTCTTACATTACACCCGGCGATGTTTACAGGACCTCTAACCGAGAGCATCCTCGGCCGTGCCCAGGAGGCAAATTTGGTAGAGATACATACCCATGATCTTCGGGATTGGGGCATCGGGAATTACCATCAGGTGGATGACGAGCCCTATGGTGGAGGAGCGGGGATGGTTATCCGTGTAGACGTTGTTGTTCCTGCGATCGAATCGATCATTTCACAAGCAAAAGAGGAAAGTGGAAAGTGGAAAGTGGATAAAGAAAAGATGCCATACAGGATCTATCTTTCTGCACGTGGAGAAACATTGAAACAGGAGAAGGTAGAATCACTTTCTGCGGAACATGACTGGTTGCTTCTTTTGTGTGGACATTATGAAGGGATCGATCAGCGTATTGTCGAAGGGGGATGGATCGATGAAGAGATCAGTATTGGGGATTATGTTCTTACCGGAGGAGAGTTGCCTGCGATGGTCCTGATTGACGCAGTAGCTCGCCATATTCCCGGTGTGCTTGGTAAAGCAGAATCAGCCCATGAAGAGAGTTTCTCATCAGCCCTTGATCGCAAAAAAGAATATCCGCACTACACACGGCCAGATGATTATCAAGGTCACAAGGTTCCTGAAGTACTGCTGAGTGGGCATCATGCAGAGATAGAGAAGTGGAGGAAGGATCAACTTTCGTAATATGTTTATCGCATTACTCAATGAGCTGGCCGAAAAGAGTACGGTGCAGTTTTACGTTCGTGCTCGTCCGGGGATGCCATCTACCAAAGCCCTCTCTCTGATGGAAGATGAAAGTATCAAAATTGATATTGCTGCAGCGCCAGAAGGTGGAAAGGCGAATGCAGAGCTTATCAAGTACCTATCCAAAGAGTTTGGTGTAACAAAAGATCAGATCAAGATAGTTTCTGGAGCAACGACTCGCCACAAATTACTGAGAATCACTAATCATTAATCGCTTTCTCAATCATTCCTCGCAAGTCTGCATACTGCGGAAGGCCCACAGATTTTTCTCCATTCAAAAAGAACGTAGGAACGAGTGTGACATCCAGAGACCGTGCGAGAGACTTTTGCTGCTCTATAATTTTGAGCGTTTCTGGACTGTCGAGACAATCGGCGAACAGATTTAGATTGAGTTCTAATGAGGCAGCTTCGTTAATGAGTGTTTCGCGGTCTTTTGCGCCTAACGTAAACAGAAGTTTATGCATGGGGATCCCTTTTCCTTGGCTAGCTGCACACAAAAGTCCGAGGGTGGCGTTTTGGCTGTGAATGTATTTACGTAGTGGAAGGATACCGATTTGCAGCTTCAGTTTTCCTTGGTTGATAAAGTCTTCGAGGAGCAATGGGAAGTGTTCGTGATAAAAGTTTTTGCAGTAACGGCAATGATGTTCGGTAAACATCAGTAGAACCACTGGTGCATCACGGTCACCAATTTCTATAAGTCCCGAAGGAAGAAGTCTCTCTACTATTTTTAGATTTTCATCTTTTGCAGATTCATTTTCTATCACTTCACCCTGCTCTTTTTGCAGAGGATCTTCTTGAGGTATTTCCACTGGGATACATGCACTGAGTAGCAGCACACCGAAGAGGATAAGAAAGCGTTTCATGCTCTAACTGTAGCGGATTTCCTTACTGACAGATAGCGCCATCACCCGTTTCTACACACGCAGAGGGGCAGAAGAGGAATCGTGCTTTTCCTGTTTCTTCGTAGCAACGCAGCACCTGTGGTTGGCTGCAATCACAGGTGGGATTTTTTAGCTTGGTACATTTGCCACTTTTACTGCAGTAACTTGTTGGTAGTGGGCAATCGCTATTTTTTTTGCAACGAGGAAAACTTTGTAGAGGGGCTGGTATCTGTTGCACATACACCTCTGGCCCGTTGATGACGACGGTTGTTGCTTGGGTATAATTGAATGATTCTCCCAGAAGCAACATGCCCACCATTACTCCAAAGAATCCGAGTGGGAGCAGTATTCTGATAGTGGATTTTTCGAACATAGCGAAAGTATATCGTATACTATTGATCTATGCAGCGAGTTCTAATTCTTGGCGTTCCGATAGACCCTGTTACCCAGGACGAAGCGGTACAGCGTTTATCGCAAATGCTTACAGATGGTAGTAAGCATCATGTCATGACACCGAATAATGAAATGTTGGTGAAAGCTTCAAAGGACCGTACCTTCAAGTCGCTACTGCAATCGTCTGAGCTCAACCTTCCAGATTCCATGGGACTGTTATGGGCGGCCAAGCGCACAGGGCAACTGTTACCCGAACGTGTAACAGGAGTGGATACCGTAGAACGCGTCCTTCTTTCTTTGAGCAGTGGCTGTCCGGTGTTTTTATTAGGAGGAAGGAAGGGCGTAGGGCGTAGGGCGTTGGAAAAAATGCAAAAAGAGAATTCGAACCTTGTCGGTGAGGCATTTGAAGGGTCGCCATCCGAAGAAGATGCTCCGAATATTATCAAAAAAATTAATGACTCCGGTGCGAGGTTATTGCTGGTCGCTTACGGTTCACCTGCGCAAGATTTTTGGATCAATCAGCATTTACTCAATCTTACATCAGTTCGCGTTGCGATGGGTATTGGTGGTACGTTTGATTTTTTATCAGGATCCATCAAGCGCGCACCAAAGTGGATGCAGAGCTCAGGCCTTGAATGGGTCTGGAGACTGCTGATGCAACCGTCACGTATAGGAAGAATCTATACAGCGGTTATTCGGTTTCCGCTTCTTGTGTTTCGGGGGTAGGTTCTGCGCGTAACTTTTCTATGTGGGATACATACCACTCCTTTTCGCCCTTTTTAAGGATAATAAACTTCGGGCCATCTTTACTCTCTGCTTGGTAGTGTCGCTCGTTTTCTTCTTCTTTAAGTACTTCAATCGATCGTAAGCCTTCATCAGGGAGCAGTACGTAGATCGCGATGTCTGGTTTGTCCGTAAGGGCTGCACCTAGGTTCATCGTTGCTCGGCCGAGCCCTGCTGCTATGCCAACGAAGAGTAGACTCGCTAAAAGGCCCCATCCAACAGTGTGGAGAAAGCGGCCTCGAGATAAGCGGTGGATTTCCATCAGGTATGAAGTTTAGCAAAGAGTTGTCGATGGTGATACTGTACGCATATGAAAAAAGTTTGCCTCATCATTATTGATGGATTTGGGATTGCAGAGCCAGGTCCTGGAAATGCACGAAGCCAGGCAAATTTACCCTTTATTGAACAAATGGAGAAAGAGGTACCCAATTGTCTTATGGATGCTGCAGGGAATGCAGTGGGGCTTCCTGAAGGACAACAGGGGGCATCTGAACCAGGGCATATGACGATGGGGTCTGGTCGTACTGTCTGGATGCCACTTGAAAAGATTAACAAGGAGATTCAATCTGGTGATTTTTATAACAATTCAGTATTAAAAGATGCTTGTGAGCGTGCAAAAGCAAACGGTACAACACTACATTTCATTGGTTTGTATTCTACAGGTGGTGTTCATAGTCATGCAGATCATTGGCATGCGATGTTGAAGCTTGCAAAGGATGTTGGTGTAGAGAAAGTTATATTACATCTTTCTGGTGATGGACGGGATATGCCAGAACAGTACTTTTGTACAGAATTTGATCTCTTACAAAAGGAGATAGACGAACAGCAGCTGGGAACGGTCGCTTCACTTATTGGACGATTCTATTCTATGGATCGAGATCGTCGATACGCGGATCGTACAAAGGTTGCCTATGACTTATACACACAAGGGACAGGAGAAGAGGTTAGTGATATTCGAGATGGGCTTAGGGCATGGTATGCCAAAAAAGAAAAAAATATCGAGACAGATCAGTATGTACCTCCGCTCAAAAACCCTGCTTTTGAAACTATAAAAGCCAATGACACTGTTGTGTGTATTAACTTTCGCATCGATCGTATGATTCAAATTGTTACGGCGCTAGAGGCAGAGGATTTTAAAGAGTTTCCTCGACCAGTTCGCATAAAAGACGTGGTATGCATGGGGCCGTATACCGATCATTTACCTGTTGCATTTCCTGCTGAGGACACGCCACATACTCTCGGGCAGATTGTATCGGATGCTGGTCTTAAGCAGATTCGTATGACAGAGACTGATAAATTTTCACATGTGACATTCTTTTTTAATGCACAGGCTATTGATCCTTTTCCAGGGGAGAGCAGAATTATGGTACAGTCCCCTGATGTGGCAAATTTTTGTGAGACTCCAGAGATGAGTTCTAAGGAGCTGACAGAAAAAGTTATTGAAGAGGCATCAAAAGATGAATACTCACTGATGGTAGTCAATTTTCCTAATCCAGATCTTTGTGGTCATGGTGGAGAGATTTCTGCAATAGTTATTGCTTGTGAGACAGTTGATGCATCATTGAGTATACTTTTGCCAAAACTTGAAGAACTGGGATACGATTGGATTGTTACTGCAGACCATGGAAATGTTGAGGAAATGTATTATCCAGGCACAGATACGCTTTGTGTAAGTCACACTACGAATCAGATACAAACCTTTGTGAAATCTGATGCGATTATGCAGGAGGATCTCGATTCCGCATCTGGACTCAAAGACATTGCACCGATGTGTTTGAAGATATTGGGGTTGGAAATTCCTCAAGAAATGCAGGAATAGGGGATATTCTTAGTAATTGCTCAAATTAAGCAATTATGGTATAATATCCATATAACGCACATGCACACTATGGATGAATTTGGAGAAAACCAGGACCGTAATGGTTTTGAGAGTCAGCGTACTGATGAAGAAGTAGGGGCTGAGCAGCAGATCGATGCTGTATTGCAGTCTACGCAACAAGATCTTCAAAACTCCTCAACATTTGCAGAGGTTTCTGATGATGAGCTCTTGGGCTTTGCTGCAAAACAACGTGAAGTACAGGAGCAATTACGTACAGGACCGGATGTCGCTTCTCAAATGACAGAGGAACCAGACGTAGCATCGCAAATGACAGAGGAACCAGACGTAGCTTCTCAAATGACGCAGGAGCCAGAGGTAGCTTTACAGTCTACAGCAGCACTTTCTGCCAATGCAGCATATACCGGTGATATTAGCCTTAATGTTCCTACAGAGGTTCGGCAGGTGACCAAAGCAGGACTTCTTGGAGCCGGTGTTGGAGCTGCTGGTTTTGGTGGATTAGCTGCTTATAGCGCAGTAAATGCCGGAGCTACAGCAGGTACAGCAGCGACTCTCGGAGGTGCGGCTGCTCTATCTGGAGCATCGACTGTGGGGCTGGGAGCTCTATGGCTCTATGGCGGTGGTATGCTGCATAATCTTGCTTGGGGAAAACCCGGTGCCAAGAAGCCTGGAGCTGTTGGAACAATGGCAAGAGGTGTTTTCTGGCCTGTTACCACTGCTGCAGGAGTTGTTTGGAGACATGTCCTTAGGAGATAACGTGTGATTTAATAGCGCAAAAGAGAGGTATTGGCTAGGCTATCTTCGCTTTGGACGAGATCACGTATAAATCTGATGGCTTTTATGACGAAGTTGCTGCAAGTGACCAATCGCATGTGCATCTTATTTTGATTGCTACGAAGCCAGATATCATTAAGCAGATCCCTCTCTATAAAGAGTTGCAACGCAGAGGACACCTCGTGATTCTCGGACACACCGGACAGCACTATGATGAGAATTTGTCTGGAGGGATGCTGAAAGAATTCGGCGTAGAACCAGACTTTAACTTGAATGTTCGAGGGGCTGCGCACGAAGTTGTCAGTCAGATCATCGGTCGACTCGGCCACGTTATCGGTGAACTCAAAGAGCGTGGCAAGATTGTCATACCCTATGTGCACGGAGACACCACTACCTGTATGGCAGCTGCCAATGCAGGATACTGTCATCGGTTTTCTTCGGTGCATGTCGAGGCTGGTATTCGAACCCTCACCCCAAAGTATGGGGAATTTGATCTAGGCGAAGATGGATTCGATTGCAGAGCATGGAGAGCGTTTCAGATGGACAGAAACAACTGGGAACGTGGGAGTCAAGAGCCATTTCCAGAGCAGTTCAATACGCGCTGTGCGGAGGCTGCTACCGGTATTCACCTTGCACCTGTAGAACTGGATCGTGAATTTATGTTGGGTGAAGGCTACTGCGATGACCGTATCTTTGTTGTCGGAAACTCTGTAGCTGATGCAACACATGAGGCGATGAGTAGAGCAGATCAATCCACAGTATTCGAACGTCATCCTGAACTTGAGGATGGAAACTTCGTGCGGTTCTGCATTCACCGTGGAGAAAACTGCAGCAATGAAAAACGGTTCCGTGCGATTTACGATGCAATGAAGATGATGATAGATGACGGTCGCAAAGTTCTTCTCATTTCACTATTCAAAACAGAATCCGCTTTGGAAAACTTTGGACTCAAGAAAGAAGTAGAACAGATGGCAAAAGATCACGACAACTTTGTGTACTCGCCTGTGTGGGCTGAGTACGCAGATGTCATGCTTGCTATGAGTAAAGCTGCTGTGTGTGCAACAGATTCGGGAAGTATGCAGGAGGAGATGAATGTCCTTGGGGTGCCATGTGTGACACTACGCTTTGGATCCGATCGGTCTGAGTCTGCGATCAATGGTGGGAATATTATTGCTCCTCCAATTGATGCTAGTCTCATCAAGAGTGTTATTGAGTATGCGTGGGATAATGAAGAGATGCGAAACGCTCCAAAGATCTACGGAGAGAATGTGAGCAGCAAATGTATCGATGCCGTTGAAGAGGTACTTAACAAAGGAGATATATTCAGAGCAGAGGAAGAGAGAATTGGTTTGTAGCTAAGCAACTGCACTTGTAGGATGTTTCTATGCAGAAGATTCGAGAATCATTAACGATCCTCTTACTAGGACTTCTTCCACTCCATGCCTTTTTGGTCACAGTGGGCACAAAGATGATTTTGGGGTCTGGAAATGCTCCATTGACGTATCTTGCCTTTTGGAAGGAGGCGGTTCTTGGAGTGATTTTATTGGTTGCTTTTTGTGAGTGGATCAAAAAGCCACGCTTCAAGTTGGATATTCTCGACTGGCTGATTGTTGGCCTGATCGCTCTCTCGATCCTCGTTACAGCAAATACGCATGGAGATTGGCGACTGTATCTTATTGGATTCAAATATGACTTTGTGCCGCTCGTTGCATTCTTCGTGCTACGTCGAGTACCGTGGTCTGATAGTTTCATGAATCGAATCTTCAAGGTGATACTCTGTGTTGCAGGAATTGTTTCTGTCTACGGCATATTAAGTATCTATCTTCCACAGCAGTTTTTCTCGTGGCTGGGGTACAGTGATCTGCATTCTCTCTACCAACCCGATGCTCCACTGGCTGCGTTCCAACAGATAGGGGGTACTGCCATCCGAAGAATTCAATCGACAATGAGTGGGCCGAATCAATTGGGGATATGGTTGCTCATACCATTCTCCGTTGCACTGACACGCGTAAAGGGCGTTGGGCGTTGGGCGTTGAGCGTTGGGGTATTTGTTTTGTTTGCCATGTTTATGACGCTGTCGAGATCAGCACTTCTTGCAGCAGGTGTCATTGTTGTGGTAATGCTCTGGAGGCAACTTCCGAAGAAAAAGTTCTTTCAGTTTGCCGGTGTGTTGCTCGGTCTTTCATTTGTTCTTTCGATCTTTGCGTACTTCTTTGCATCGGATGTCATTATTCGAAAAGCTTCTACGCGAGATCACATCAGTCGTCCGATGGAAGCGATACGTCTCATCATCCAACATCCACTTGGGATGGGGCTTGGTACTGCAGGACCTGCAAGCAACCGTGTAAGTGATACGTGTGTGCATTTAACAGAAGGGGCAGATGCTACTTGGGCGCAGGCACATCCAAACTTGTGCGTGTTCGTAGGAGGTGCGCAGGTTCAACCAGTAGATGGTGCATGTAGCTGTCCGCTTCTTCCAGAAAACTGGTATCTACAAATGGGAGTGGAGATGGGGGTACTCGGATTTATTCTTTTTGTAGCTCTGACGATCTTTATTCTAAAGAAGCTACCAAAAAATAATCCTGTATTCCTAGCGTTCCTCGGCATTGCTATTGCAGCACTATTCCTGCATGCATGGGAAGATGCGGCTGTAGCGTACTCCATTTGGATTCTGATGGCGGTAGCCTATTTGCGCAAATAGGATTATTGGTAAACTAGGTAGTTTCCCCTGATGTATCAGACTTTGCTTTCCGAAGTAATCTCGCAGCTTTCGCCCCTGTTCCCTCTGCATCCTCTCCATCTGATGTGACTTCTGCATCATCAAGTATCGTATCAGAGTCTACATTTGTAAGAACACCTGGATCATCATGAATATTGGTACTGCTAGGGGGTGATTTTCTTGCTAACATTGCTGCTATTTGATCATCAGTGAATTCTGCCGTTTTACCCTTATCTCTTTTGCGAGCATAGGGATCTTTCCTCTGTGGTGTTGCAGGTGGAGTATTGGTAATTACTGTTTCAGCTGAGTCGATACCTATTCTTCCATCTGCTTCTGTAGCAGCACCTGGAGATTCTGCAGGGGGATTGCTAGTGGGTTTTTCTGCAGCGGGTCTTGGTGTTAATTTACCTTGGAGATGCTGAGCACGAGCGAGGATACGCAAATACGTTGCTGAAATATCTTTTAGCGTTTCTATAAATATGTGATTTGGAGGCAGAGCGTCTTCTTCAATAGTCGCATGTGAAAGTTTTATTTCATTTATTTTCCCATTCATTGTTTGCTCGACTTCCTCTTTTAGATCTAAGGAAATCATAAACCTCGTCAATCGTCTCTGAATTGTATGCATACGCTCCAGGAACATCTGAAGTTCCTCTTGCTTAGTGTCATCTGTTATTCCGGATACAAATTTTAGTAAACGGGCGTAATGTCCGGTTTGCTGCTCAATAAGTTTTGTAATCCAGTTGCTAAGCCATTCTTTTGGCATGACTGTATCTTGAGCAAGGAACTCTTTGAAAAGGTTTTCTTTTGGCATAGTTCACTCTTTTACTCTATCCGAACTTCCTTTGTCAAGAATTCGCCTTCGCTAAGCCAAACCATTACACTGCATTTATGGATCATAATAAGTCCATTATCGTACTCGATTTCGGAGGACAGTATGCGCACCTTATTGCACGTAGAGTACGACAGTGTGGCGTGTACTCAGAAATTAGAGATGCGAACACCTCTGCAGAAGACTTGAAAAATGCAGCAGGAATTATTCTCTCTGGAGGGCCACAAAGTGTGTACGATAAAAGTAGTCCACAAGGGGATCCTAAGATATTCGATTTGGGTATTCCGGTGCTGGGTATTTGCTATGGGCTCCAGTGGATGGCAAAGGTGCTGGGTGGGGACGTAAAACAAGGGGAGGTGAAGGAGTTCGGTAAAGCCAAATTGAAAGTGGAAAGTGGAAAGTGGAAAGTGATCGAAGGTATTCCTGAAGAGATGACGGTGTGGATGAGTCATGGAGATGAGGTAACGGGATTACCTGAAGGGTTTGAGCAAATCGGAACATCTGATGATTGCGCAAATGCGTTTATCGCCAATACATCAAAGAATATGTATGGTGTACAGTTTCATCCTGAGGTTGTGCATACAGAGAACGGCCAGATGCTTATCGAAAACTTTGTGAAGATGTGCGCGGCAGACCCTTGGAGTATCAAAAGTTATACCGACCTCGTTTCGGAGTCTCTTAAAAAAGAGGTGGGGGATCGTAAAGTATTTATGCTTGTGTCGGGTGGAGTAGATTCCACGGTTGCATTTGTTCTTCTAAATAAAGTACTCGGTGAAGATCGTGTACAGGGTCTTTACATCGATACTGGAATGATGCGCAAGGACGAGTCGAGACAGATTGATGCGGCATTCAAAGAACTCGGTATCAAGAATCTTCGCATGGAAGATGCATCAGAATATTTTATTAAAAAGCTTAAAGAAGTGTACGAGCCAGAGCAGAAGCGTTGGATTATCGGTGATGCGTTTTTGTCTGTACAAAAAGGAGTAAGCGAAGAGATGGATTTGAAAACGGAAGATGGATGGATGCTTGGTCAAGGGACTATTTATCCTGATACGATAGAAACTGGAGAGACGAAGAACGCGGATACTATTAAAACGCATCACAACCGCGTCGAAGCCGTTCAAAAAATGATAGAGGAGGGGTTGGTGGTAGAACCACTGTGTGAACTTTATAAAGATGAAGTACGCGCACTCGGAGAAGAACTCGGACTGCCGCATGAACTTGTGTGGCGACATCCGTTCCCTGGGCCGGGGTTGGGGGTGAGAATTTTGTGCGCAAAAGAAGAATCAGTTGTCGGGGATCCGTTGTCGGTTGTCGGGGGTATTGCTTGCGCAGCGCTTCCTATTAAATCAGTTGGAGTGCAAGGGGATGGAAGAAGTTATCGTCACGCAATCTCACTCTTTAACGATCAGAAGTTTGCCGATGAAAACTGTTGGGCGTTAGCAACATCTATCCCGAATACATCAACAGAGTTTAATCGCGTACTGATCTGTACTTCTCACGACAGTGCACCAGAGTTTGTGTTTTCTCCGGGGTACGTCACAAAAAAGAGAGCGGATCTTTTACGAGAGGCAGATGCCATTGTGCATGAAGAAATGGTAAGCGCAGGTTTGTATGAATCTATCTGGCAGTTCCCTGTTGTTCTTCTTCCTTTTGGAACAACCGAAGGAGGGCAGTCGGTTGTACTAAGGCCTGTCGAAAGCCAAGAGGCGATGACGGCGAACGCAGTCGTACTTCCACAGGCAGTGGTATCGATTATGACAGAACGGCTACTAGCTCTGGGTAAGGTTGATCTTGTGTTTCAGGATTTGACTCACAAACCACCGGGGACGATTGAGTGGGAGTAGATTGATCAATCTTCTTTTCACTCTTTCACTCTTTTCTCGTTTTTGAATTCGCTTTTCTTTGTTGGATACTTCCATATGGAGATTCATCCCGATGAAATGTGCGATAGTTTCAAGTCGTTTCGTTACTCCATTGGTGCTGAGATTAGCGAGCTCTCTTGCACGTGTGCGAATACTTATCAATGTTTTGATATCATCGTTAGGCCAGTCCTCAATTCTTTGATACATATATTTATCAAGCAATAGTGATTCAATAGTTTGGCTTACAACGTCTAGTAAATTGGATGTTCCCACTGCAAGGCGGAACTGGTTTTTCCGCTCAGCAATAAAAGTTTCTTCCGGTGATCTTCTAGTGCTATCAATCATAACGGCAGCATTTTAAGGATTCTAAGGACATAGTCAATCTCGTTTTACATCGTTGAAAAAGCCTTTTCTCTCAGGTGTAGTATATTGTCTCGTTAGGGCTCTTTGGCATTTATTGAACAAATTATTTGCTCAATAACCAGTCAAGATCAAGTGTGTAACAGTAGGCCTTTGCCTTCGTTTCTATGATAGACTTAGACGTCATCTCTTCTACTTGATGGACACTCCGAATATTGATATTCAGCAAAAGGTTCTCCCAGAGTACGTACGACGTGCTCAGGAAGGCTGTACTGAATCTTTTAGTAAGATCTACGACATGTATTTCTTGCAGGTCTACCGCTATACATCGTTTAGAGTGCCGAGTGAGGTCGCTGAGGATTTGGTAGCAGATATCTTTGTAAAGGTCTGGGAAAAGCTGCATACCTACCAAGAACGTAAGAATGTGCCGTTTGCTGCGTGGCTGTTCCGTATCGCCCGTCACAAGGTTATAGACTCCTATAGAACTCACCGGGGATTTGCAGAAATGCCCGAAGAGCTTGTCGATACCGATCTCTTTAACCGAGCAGATACCAAGGTAGGACGCGACGAGATGCTGAAGCTTGTAAATACCTCTATGGATGGATTGCCTTCTCGGTACAGAGAAGTGCTGCTTCTATCGTACATGGCAGATCTGCCGCATAGTGAAATTGCTCGTGTGCTCCATATTACGGAGGGTGCTGTTCGTATTCTCAAGCACAGAGCTCTGAAAAAACTCGAAGTTCTCCTTCCAGAAAATATCAAAGAATATCGTGCTGTCTATGCTATTTAATGTGTAACAGAAGCCATTTCCTATCGTTATAACTACTACATGATTCCCGACAAGTTCCTCAGAGGCCTCCAGAAAGACATTCGCCCCAACGCGAATCTGAAAGCTAAAATTAAAAAGTCTATGCAGTCACGTATTGCGATAGACAGTCCTCTGTTTACGGAGCTAAAAACGGCAGCGAGCCCAAAGAAGTCACTGCAGAAAACAGTCTGGAGTCGCATCTCTTCACAGATTGAACTTCCACAGGCAGATACATTTACCCGTATCAAGATTGCCTTTCAGCCATCTATAGAACTCAAAGAGCAGATCAAGGCCCGTGTTCTTGCAAGCCTAGAACCAGTGCACCAGATTGCGTACTGGCCGCTGACTGCTAAGTGGACTGCGGCGTTTGCACTGTTTGGCATACTGGTACGTGTTAGTCCGATGCTCTTTATTGCATCACCAACAGTTGCGGATACAGAAGCTCTCATGCTCCCTACTCGTGGAAATGTGTACGTTTCTGTTGAGGGAATGCAGGTACAGGTCGAAAGGCAGATGACGCTTCTGCCTGGCATGATGATTCAGACTGGTGATGGTGAGGTAACGTTTATTCTCAATGACGATGGTGCAGCGCGACTTGCTCCATATACAACAGTAACGATCAATGATGTTTCTGACAGACTAGAGATCGCGTCGGAAATACTTCCAAGCATCACACTACATGATGGTAAATTGTGGATGTATGGGATTACCCCAAAGCCAACCCGTCAACTTGCGGTGAAGACGCGTAATGGTTTGATCGCCATCAACGAAGGAAGTGTGTCGATTGCTGTTGGCGATGAGGTTGAAGTGGAAGTGTTTGACCGAAGCGCCACTATTTATCGTAATGGAGAGCTAACATTTTTGACATCTGGGGAACGCATGCAACTTTCGAATGACAAAGTTCTTCTTGTAAAGAAAATTCCAGCCAAATGGTATCAGTACACTTGGGCAGACCAGAACCTCAAGCGCGATGCTGTACATCGTCACGATATTGCACAGATGCAGCACGAGCGTCGTATTGCACAGGCAGGTATTCTGCCAAACACTCCCATGTACAGAGTCAAACGTTTCGCGGAGCTGCTGGATTTATGGATGACGTTTGACCGAGAAGAGAATTTAAAAAAACAGTTGCAGGTAGCAGAGACTCGACTGAATGAAGCGGCTGCACTTATCTACAATGGAGATAAAGCAGATGTTGTCTTGGAGGAATATCGCAACACATTGCAGGCTATTGCTGGAGGTGAACACAATGGAAGTCTTGCAGAGTTCTTAGTGCAACGTGCACTTGTAGAATCTGCAGCACAGATGTCGGCAGCACTTCCGGGTGATGAGGCCTACGTGATTAAAAAGACGGTACTCGAGACGAGTGCAGAACTTGCTGAAGGACTTGCTCGCCAAGAGGATGCGCAGGGAACACTTCTTATCGATGGGCTTGCTGTGATGATGCGTTCAGCGAACGAAGGGCGTATTGATATGGTGCAATCTGTATGGGCTGACCTGCATCCATACCTGCTTACACTAGAAAACGAAGAGTTGGCGCTTGACCCTGCAATGTACAAGGAGGCAAAGATGCTGCTGACGTTCCTTGCTTCTTCTCTTCATGTTGCAAGTAACCGTGGTGCAAATGTAGATCCTGAACTTCTCGATGACATTGCTATGTATCTGCCTCCACCAAGAGATACGTCTGTAGTGGTACTTTCTGAAGAAGAAGTGATGCATATTGTTATGACTATTAAAGAAAAGATTTTCCTCTACAAAATGACACAGCCTCGCATCAATCAGTTCATCGCGGAGATCAGAGCGCTTAACGGTCATCCGGACCAAGGTCGTATCCTTCGTCGATTGGCGTTTACTTTGCCGGAAGGACCAGAGAACTTTCCAGAGAGGGTCTATAAGAAGATTGTGAAGCTTCGATGGGAATATGCAGCTGGAGAAGTCATATAAAAAAGTGGAAAGTTGAAAGTGGAAAGTGGAAAATATAGTAGACTCAATTTGTCGATTAGACGTTTTCCTCTTTCCGTTTTCCCTTTCTATGTACTCCATAGCTGAATTGAAGAAAGGCAGAGCTATCGTTGTTGATGGAGACCCGTATCTTATTACGTGGAATCAGTTTTCGAAGGCTGCACGCCAAGGTGGTGTGATGGCGACGAAGATGAAGAACCTTAAAACAGGTTCTGTAATTCAAAAGACATTCCAGGGCAACGAAAAGCTAGAGCCTGCCGATGTTGGCTATCGCAAGGTGCAGTATTTGTATGGTGATGGATCCACATTCACTTTTATGGATTTACAAAGCTACGATCAGTTTGAACTCACTGCTGATATGCTTGGTGATGCGGTGAAGTATCTTTCCGAAGGACAGGAGCTTGATGCGATGGTTTTTGCCGAGCAACCAATTGGTATCAAACTACCACCAACTATTGATGTCAAAGTAGTTGAGACTATTCCTGGAGTAAAAGGGGATACGGCAACTGGTGGAACAAAGCCTGCAACACTAGAATCAGGAATCACCGTGAATGTGCCACTCTTTGTTACTGAAGGTGACATGGTGAAAGTAAATACAGAGAGCGGAGAGTATATGAGTCGGGTTGATTAAAAAAAGCAATGTTGAAAATTTGAAATGTTGAAAGAAGCTTAGATAGTCTCAAGAAAGCCTGCTTTCATATTTTTAACTTTTCAGTTTTTCAAATTTTTTCTAAGGATCTCATTAACTTTCTTTGGATCTGCCTGTCCCTTCGATTCTTTCATCACAAAGCCAACAATCGCACCAAGGGCTGCTTCTTTTCCAGCTTTAAAGTCTTCGATTGCTTTCGGGTTCGCTTCCATCGCCTTTGTGACAAGATCTTCGATGGCGGAGTCATCAGAAATTTGCTGCATACCTTCTTCTTCAATGATGGTTGATGCATTTTTTCCTGTATTGACCATTTTTTCTAATACATCTTTCCCAGCATTACCGGAGATCGTTCCATCATCAATCTTTCCTACAAGTTCAAGCATGGCATCTGCATCAGGGCCTTCGGCTACCTCTTTATCTGCAGCATTTAAAAATCCGAGTAGCTGTGTAAGTACCAAGCTGGAGGCTCGTTTTGCGTCAGTCTTTTCTCTTAGGGCATTGAACATGGTTTGTAGTTGTGACTGATCGATAAGTTGTAATGACTGTTTTTCATCCAGTCCAAGTTTCATGTATTCCTCTTTGAGTTCTCGTGGAAGCTTTGGAAGTGTCTTGGCTATAGCATCAATGTCCTTCTGCTTAAATTCGATCGGTGGAATATCTGGCTCGGGGAAGTACCGATAATCATCTGCGGTTTCTTTGTTGCGTAGCATCTTGGTTTTACCTTCATCATCTAACCACCCAACAGTGATATCACCGGGTAGTGGACCATCAGTTTCCCATCGCTTGCGTAGTCGTTTTTCTTCGTACTGCAGTGCACGTTCTAGGGACTTAAATGAGTTCAGGTTTTTGATCTCACTGCGAGGATTGAGTTTTTCCGTTCCCTTCTCTCGTAAAGAGATCGATGCATCAAAGCGCATCATCCCCTTAAACATATCGGCTTCCGATGCATCAACAGCGATCAATATTCTGCGAAGCTCCTGCGCAAAAGACACGGCGTCTTGCGCACTCCGTAAATCCGGTTCTGTCACAATTTCCATCAGAGGAGTTCCGGCTCTGTTGTAGTCACAGAGTGTTGTGCTTCCTTTGTGCGTGAGCTTTCCGGCATCGTTTTCCATATGAAGCCTGGTGATGCCACACACTTTGCTCTCGACAACATTTCCAGAAGGATCAAAGACATCGTAGGTGACTGTCCCCTTACTACTGAGCGGGAAGTCATACTGTGAGATTTGAAATCCCATTGGGAGATCTGGATAAAAGTAATGCTTCCGGTCGAAATGATTACTCATGTTGATGCTGCACTGAATGGCGAGTGATGCTTTGATTGCCTTTTCAATAGCAGTGGCATTGGGGGTGGGGAGTGTCCCGGGGTGACCCATGCAAATAGGACAGACTGTGGTGTTCGGTTTTTTGCCAAAAGCATCATTATCACATCCACAGAACATCTTGGTTTTGGTGCTCATTTGGGCGTGGACTTCTAGGCCGATGATGACTTCGAGCTCTGGCATTACATGTAGTCTATAATTAAAATTCCATTTAAGTGATCTATTTCATGTTGTACAACCCTAGCATCGAGGTCATGGAGATGTCTTTCTTGCTCTTTCCCTTGCTCGTCGAGATATCGGATGATCACTTCGACTGCCCTTGTCACATCTACATTGATTTCGGGGAGACTGAGACACCCCTCTTCTGTCGTACTGGTTTCTTCGCTTTTCCAGGTAACCTCGGGGTTGATCATTGGTGTCATCTTTCCATTAATGTTTGCAAGGCAGAGCCGAATAGACTTTCCTACTTGTGGAGCAGCAAGACCTAAGCCTTCTGCTTTTTTCACCGCTTTTTGCATATCTTTAATAAGCTTCTTTACCTCTTTTGTGACTTTCGGAATCTGTACAGCTTTTGCTCGAAGAATTTCTTTGTCTTGGCCGGTGGCAATACGCAGTAAGCTCACGGCCCTATCCTAAACTACTTTAGGCTACCAAACTCCTTTTTCCTGCAAGTTTCCGCAGCTGCTCTATTGTGGTGATATCGGCTTCCTCTATCATTTTCAGGAGAGCTTGGGCTGTCATGAGTACATCAGGAAGTGCTCTGTGGCGGTCTGTAGGCATTTCGATGCCAAGCCTCGCAGCGAGGGAATTTAGGTTGTGGCGGAATTCACTTGGGTAGAGTGACTTGCTCAGGCGCATGGTACAGAGGCACTCTGGCATCTCGACATATCCCCAACACAGCTCCTTTTCGATCTGTAGGAAGCCCATATCAAAATCACAGTTGTGGGCGACTAAAATCGATCCCTTCGCAAAATCCAGGAATTGTGGGAGCACTTGGTCAATGGTTTGTGCTCCAGCGACATCACTGTCTTCTATGTGATTTATACGCTTGGCTTCCCATGGAATCGTTCTCTCTGGATTTATAAGTTTCACAAATGAAAGATCTTCTCGAATAATACCGTCTTCTATGCGTACTCCTGCAATCTCAATGATTCTATCCCCTTTACGTGGGTCGAGACCAGTGGTCTCAGTGTCAAAAACGGTGAACGAAGGGAGATGCGGCATCGGTAATTGACTATATCTGATTTGAGGCGGGAAGCTAGTGAGTTTCGTTGACGCTGGCTCCGGAAGAATGCATGAAAGATGAATGTACGATTTTCCTACTAACAGGCATACTCTTTTTGTGAAGATTACTGTTGATACCATTCTCAGGGAGCTAAAACTGCTGTACCCGAAGGCAGATTGCACGTTGGATTGGCGTACTCCGCTAGAGCTACTCGTTGCTACTATTCTTGCGGCACAATGTACAGATAAGCGCGTCAATCAGGTGGGTAAAACATTATTTGTAAAATACAAAACACCACAAGATTATTTGAAGGTGTCACAGGAGGAACTCGAGGTAGATGTACATACCTGCGGGTCGTTTCGTATGAAAGCTCGGGCAATACAAGAGAGCTGCCAGACGATCATCAATCGCTATGACGAAAAGGTGCCCCGTTCTATG
>Ga0066376_10001174_pt1 | contig 25418 bp, 14 predicted proteins | sample Knorr_S15_td_Bot_FD_77009 | JGI IMG/M metagenome (GOLD analysis project Ga0066376, IMG submission 77009) | Marine microbial communities from Southern Atlantic Ocean transect - Knorr_S15_td_Bottom_ad_5009_LV_A | ecosystem: Environmental > Aquatic > Marine > Oceanic | place: Southern Atlantic... | reverse complement strand
TCAATCGTCTGAGGCCCGCCGCCGCGGCGTCGTGCCTGGCCAACCCCACCGCCACTCAGCCCCGCTACCAGCTCGACGCGAAACAACGCCAGGCGATCTCAGCGGGGATCAGGTCACTCAAGACAAAGTCCACCCCCACGCCGCAACTCGTCCTGCACCGAGACCTGCTGCGGCTCAACTGCTACGCCTGTCACACTCGCGGCAAGACCGGCGGAGTCGGCCCCGGTCGGCGGGCGTACTTCGAAACGGCCACGCAGGTCGACCTGGGCGACGAAGGCCGACTGCCTCCGTCGCTCTCGGGTGTCGGAAACAAGCTGACGACCACCTGGTTGAAAAAGGTGTTCGAGGGCACCGGCGACGTACGGCCTCACCTGAGGGCCCGCATGCCGGTGTTTCCCGTCCGCGAGGTGCTGGGGATTCCGCGGCAACTGGCCGCCGTCGATCGAGGCAGCGACACGCCTGCGAAGCGGATCTTTGGCGACTTCAAGCCGCTGGCCGCCGCCGGGCGGACCCTGATCGACCGCGGCTGTGTGCAGTGCCATCCGATCCGCGGCGAGCGGCTGCCCGGGGTGATCGGCGTCGACCTGGCCGGCACCGCGCTGCGGATCCGGCCCGACTGGATGCGTCGCTTCCTGCTCGACCCCGCCTCACAGAAGCCGCGGACCCGCATGCCGACGTTTTTCCCCAAGGGCAAGACCAACAGCCCCGATATCCTCGAGGGCAACGTCGACCGGCAGCTCGCCTCGCTGTGGGCCTACATGGCCGACATACAGCGACAGCCCCTGCCCGAGAAGATCACTCGGGACAAGGTCGACGATTACGAACTGGTGCCGAAGCTGCGTCCGCTGGTCTTGCGGACGTTCATGCAGCGGGCCGGCCGGCACGCCATCGCCGTCGGGTTCCCCTCGGGCACCCACTACGCGTTTGACGCCCGAGGTGGCCGGGTCGTCGAGGCCTGGCGAGGCCGGTTCCTGGATGCTCACGCCACCTGGTTCAACCGCTTCATTCCTCCAGCGGCACCCCTGGGCACCCACCTGGTCACGCTGCCCGGTGGGCTGGTCATCAACCGCCTGGCCAACGGCGACGCGACCTGGCCATCAGCACTCGAACCGCTCACCGCCTACCGCTTCGGTGGCTACCGGCTCGACAAGTCGCGAGTCCCCACCCTGCTCTACTCGGTCGGTCCGCTGAAGGTCGAGGACCGGATCGAGCCGACACGCGGGCAGGGCCTGAAACGAACGCTGACCATCACCTCGCTGGCCACCACCAAGCCGGGCCTGCCGACCGCCTGGATCCGCGGCCTCACCGGCAAGTCACTCGTCAGTCCAGAAGCGGGTGTCTACACCAACGAGAGCGGGCTGAGCGTCGTGGTCCGGGCCAGGCGGAGTCACCCCGAGAAGCTGGTGACGATCGGCGGGCTGGCCGAGTGGAGGATTCCGATCGTGATCAGCCGCAGGGTCGTCGTGGAGATTGAGTACCGATGGTAATCCTGGCATCTGATCGCCTTAGAGGCTGGTGGCCGGGCGTCGCCTTGACCCTGCTCGCGCCGCTGCTTTGCCCCGCAGCCGCAGAGGCGGCCGACGAGTCGGACTATTACCGGCTGGTGACGATCATGTCGTCGAAGGCTCCGACGGGGTCCCGCTCGAAGTTCTGGAAGCCGCCGCCGAAGGGGCTGGTGCTGGAAGTCAGCGGCATCGCGCCCCTGGACAAGCGTCGGCTGGCGGTGACCATCCGCAAGGGTGAAGTCTGGTTCCTCGACGGCGTCTACGACCTTCCGCCCAAGAACGTCACCTACAAGCGATTCGCCGAGGCACTGCACGAGCCGCTGGGGCTATTGCGTATGGGCAAGTCGTTCCTGACCGCACAGCGAACCGAGTTGACTCGGATGACCGACACCGACGGAGACGACGTGGCCGATGAGTACATTTGCGTGAGCAACGGATGGGGCGTGACCGGCAACTACCACGAATACGCCTACGGCCCCAAGCTCGACCGCAGCGGCAACCTCTGGATGACGCTCAACATCGGCATGGGATTCCAGGGCAAGCAGCCCACACTGATGGTCCGCAACAAGACACTCGGCGTGGCCCAGGCCCGCTGGCGAGGCTGGGGAGTCAAGGTCACCCCGCAGGGCAAGCTGGTCCCGGTGTGTGCCGGAATGAGGTCTCCCAGTGGACTGGGTGCCAACCGCGCCGGCGACATGTTCTACACCGATCAGCAGGGGAACTGGGTCGGCACCAATTCGCTGCACCATATGCGCAGCGGAGCCTTCTTCCATCACCCCGAAGCACTCGCGTCGATGGACCTGCCCGGCTCACCCATCAGTGGGATCACCTCGATCCCCGGCGGCCTGCCGTTCCCCGAAGCGGCCAGGCGACTCCGGCAACTCAAGCCACCGGCCGTCTGGTTCCCGTACAAGAAGGTCGGCCAGTCGGCCACCGATATCGTGCTCGACGACAGCAAAGGATCGTTTGGTCCCTTCGACGGCCAACTGTTCGTCGGCGAGTTCACACTGGCCTCGATCAACCGCGTGTTTCTCGAAAAAGTCGGTGGCGAGTACCAGGGAGCCTGCTTCCCATTCCGCGAAGGCCTGGCTTCGGCCGTGATCCGTCTCGCCCAGGGCCACGACGGCAGCCTGTTTGCCGGGCTGAGCAACCGGGGCTGGAGCAGCCTGGGGACGGCCTCCTACGGACTGCAACGACTGGTGTGGACCGGGAAGACTCCGTTTGAAATGAAGGAGATCCGGGCCCGGCACGACGGGTTCGAACTGGTGATGACCCTCCCGGTCGACATCCCGTCCGCACGAATACTCTCGGCCTACGCCGTCAACAGCTACACCTACACCTACCACTCGACCTACGGCAGCGATGAAATCCAGAAGAAGGACCTGGCGATCCGATCGATCGAGGTCAGCGAAGACGGGCTGAGAGTCCGACTGAAGATCGACGGGCTGCGGGAGATGTTCGTCCACGAACTGCACGCGGCGGGGCTCCGCAGCCGCGACGGAGAACCGCTGTTGCACCCCACCGGCTACTACACGCTCAATCACATCCCATCGCGCGGCCCGAGCAACAACTGACCACCACCCGGCAGCAGTAGGTCAGGCTGTGCCTGACTCAACGACCAGACACCAGGACAGCACGGGAGGCGGGTGCCAGGCACAGCCTGACCTACACCTGCGTCAATGGCGGGCGTGGTTCTGTCAGGCACAGCCTGACCTACCGCTTCGCTTCTGCCGCGATGCAGTACAGCGTCTCGACCCGCTTCCCCGCGACCGTGTTCGCGACCTTCAGGAAGATCTGTCCTCCGCAAATCGTCGGCGACGCGTAGACGATCGAACCCAACTGGTTCTGAGCCAGCTGCTGGTACCCCTTGGGAGTGGCCCGGTAGACCCAGGTCGTTCCGGCCTCATTGCTCAGGAAGATCTTGTCGCCCACGAGCGTGGGCGAGGCACTGATCGGAGCCTTCAGGCGGTGCTTCCACACTTCTCGGCCGCTGCGAGTCTCCCAGCACAGCGCGATGCCGGTGTCGTTGATGGCGTAGACGTGTCCCTGGTGCACCAGCAGCGATTGCTCGTGGATGCGTTGAGTGTTCTTCCAGGCGATGCGTGCGGATCCATCGGCCACGATGCCCGCGACACTGCCACTGGGGTAGCCCCCCGCGGCGAACACCATGTTGCCCTCCCAGACCGGGGTCCCGGAGGTCTGCATCGCGATCGCCGGGGCGTCCCAGAGCGGCTTGCCGTTGGTCGGGTTGTAGCTGGCCACCATGTCCAGCCCGCCGATCAGCAGCTGGTCGCGACCGGCCACGTGCCCGACGATCGGCGAGCCGTAATTGGTCTTGCCGACCCGGCTGGTGGCCCAGACCCGCTTGCCGGTGTCACGATCCAGAGCCAGCAGTGTCCCGCCGCCCTCGCAATCCACAGCGATGATCACCGTGTTGCCGTAGAGCACCGGTGAGGCGGCGTAGCCGTTGGGGTACTTGATCTCGATGAACGGAGCCGCGGTCGTCGACCAGACCACCTTGCCTTCGAGATCCAGAGCGGTGGCCTGCACGGCCTCGTTGTTGCCAAACAGCACGAACAGACGACCTCTGTCGCAGGCGATCGTGCTGGTCGCATAGGTGTTCTTGCCGTTGATCGTCTTCTGCAGGTTGCCGCGGTTCAGTTCTTTACTCCATAACCGCTTACCCGTCCGGCGGTCATAACACAGCACCGATTGGGACTTGTCCGTTTCGTCGGCCGTCTGCAGGAACACCCGATTGCCGACCACGATCGGCGTCGAGTGGCCTCGGCCGGGCACCGCCACCTTCCACACCACGTTCTTCGTGTCCGACCACTCGATCGGCACCTCCTGCCCCGCTTCGGCCACCCCGTTGAAGTTCGGGCCACGCCACCAGGGCCAGTCGCCGCTGGCCGCCTTGGGCACCTGGGCCGAGACCGAGCCGGCACCCACCAGGCAGCCGGCGACAACGGCCAGTAGCAGATCACTCCGAATGCGTCCGATTCGCCCCATCAGCTCTGCTCCCCGGGTCTACTTCAGCCAATACGAATACAGCTCGGCAGCGGTCAATTCGAACCGCAGTTGTACCGACTTCCCCTTTTTTCGCTTGGGACTCGCTCCAGCGGCACGAGGCCACTCGATCACGACGTCGGTGTGATCACCGCTGACGACTCGAGACTGCTCGAACCCGGCCAGCGGTTGGCCATCGTCGCCGAGCACGCTCACGCGGGCGTGCCCCTTCGAGGCATCCACGTTCAGGTGCAACCGTCGCCCGGCCGGCCAGCGGATCGAGCGGGTCACCACCGTGCCGGTGTCCTTGCCGGCACGCAGCGACACGAATCCGTCACGCCGCAGCGTCGCCACCCCGATCGACGACTCGCCGTACTCGGGTCGCTCGCGGCGACTCGGCCGGGCCTGCTCGTGGTCCAGCGACAATGCCGAATAATAGATGTAGATCGTGTCATCCTTGACCTGCAGCGGCTGGGCGGCGGTGAAGATGCAGCCGCCGTCCCAGCTCCCCGGCTTGCCATTGGGAATCAGCGTCTCGCGGTTCCCGGCTCGCCGCCAGTGAATCCCGTCGCGGCTGCTGGCCAACTGCACGTCCATCCGGTTGCTGGAATTCTCCCAGAACATCCACGGCAGACCGATGTAGGCCCCCTCGTAGATCGTCGTCCCCATGCCGTAGAACTGAGGGTTCCCGCCGCGGGCCATCGTGTCGGTCGCGTCGGCGGCGAAGACCAGCTGGGACGGGCTCCAGGTGATGAAGTCGGAGCTCTCGGAACGGGCGATCCGGCGGCCGCCGGCTCCGAAGCGACCGTAGGCCACAAAGACCTTGCGAAACGGATCCCACACGGCCTGGTGGCCGGTGTCGCTGGCCTGGGGAATCACCGGGTTGCCGGGATGATCGGTCCAGCTCTTGCCGTCGGCCGAAAAACTGACCGACATCGCGCTGATCTCGACCGCGACCGGGATCTTGTGCGGGCTGCGGACCGAGTGCTCCCAGTAGAACGCCTTGTAGCGTCGCCGGGGGTCCCGGTCGTTCGGGTCATACACCACCGCCACCCCCTCGGCGTTCTCTCGCGAGAACCGGCAGAGGTTGTTGTGACGCGAGCCGTTGAAACTGACCAGGCCCAGGTCCGGCAGCGTCCAGTTCAGCCCGTCACGACTCTCGGCATAGGCCAGCATCTGGAAGTTGGGAATGCGGGGCTTGCCATCGAGCGTGATCGCCGCCTCGTCGGGGAACCTCGACCCGGCCAGGTACCACATCCTGAAGATCTTCTCCCCGGGGAAGTACAGCACCGTGCCATAGAGTTGTGCCCGGAACTTCTGCCAGGGCCGCTGGTGATGCCGGATCACCGGATTCCTCGAGTACTTCAAGGGCTGATGCAGCACCGACTCGACTTTACTGCGGGAAGCCACCATCACGTCGTCGAGAAACAACTCGCGGTAGCCCAGGGCGATTCTGCGAGCCGCCTCGCGAGCCGTCCCGCTGGCCTTCTTCCTGGCCGGGCTCGACTCCGCCGGCAGCGTGCGGCCGGACAACTCGCCCACCGATCCCGCTTCAGCGGCCCGGAGGACCTGCGACGTGCCCGCTGTCCCCAGCAACGCCAGGCTCGCACAAACGGCCAGGACCCCCGCCGCCCGGCGTGCTTGGTTTTTCCCCATCGGAGTCCTATCGTCAGGATCGTTGTCCCAGATCAGTCGTCCGGATCGGCCGACCGCTCCGCCACAGGCTACACCGACCGTGCCGGTCCGAACAGCGGACCACCCGCCTCGTCGAACTCCTCCCCACGGAGTCCTCAACATGACACGCCGTTCATTCCCCGTCGCGCTGAGGGGTCTGCTCGCCCTGTTGCTGGTCGTTCAAACGGCCTCGCCCGTTCTGGCCCAGGCCGCTGGGGCCCGGGGAGCGAAGCGGGAGTCCGCGGCGAAGCCCGGCAAGCGGCGGCCGCCTGTGGAAAGCTACCCGGTCCATGAAGACTCGAAGGTCCAGCCGGGAGTCCCTCAGGGCACCGTGCATGGCCCGATCCGCTGGACCAGCAAGATCTTCTCGGGCACCGTCCGCGACTACTGGATCTACGAGCCCCCCGGTTACGACAAGTCGAAGCCTCATTGCCAGATCGTGGTGCAGGACGGTATGGGGGTCGGCCGGAGGTGGAAGATTCCCACGGTGCTCGACAACCTGATCCACAAGAAGTCGATCCCGCCGATGATCGGGATCTTCATCTCGCCGGGAGTCGTGATGCCGGCCCGCAAGGACGCTCAACCCCGCTTCAACCGCAGCTTCGAATACGACGGGATGGGTCCGCGGTACGCTTTGTTTCTCGAAAAGGAGATCCTGCCTGAAGTCGCCCGGCGCTTCAATCTCAGCGACGACCCCAACGACCGGATGATCACCGGCAGCAGCAGCGGCGCGATCTGTGCCTTCACCGCCGCCTGGGAACGTCCCGACCTGTTCCGCCGCGTCTTCACCGCGGTGGGCACCTTCGTCTCGCTCAAGGGCGGCAACGAGTATCCCGCCCTGGTCCGCAAGTTCGAGCCGCGTCCGATCCGGGTCTTCCTGCAGGATGGTCGCAACGACCTGGACATCTACGGCGGCAGCTGGTGGGAAGCCAACCAGCAGATGCTCGCCTCGCTGAAATGGGCCGGCTACGACGTCAAGCATGCCTGGGGCCACGGCGGCCACAACAGCAAGCACGCCACCGCGATCCTGCCGGATGTGATGACGTGGCTGTGGCGAGACTACCCCCGGCCGATCACCAACGTCGCCGGCACGCCACGTCGCTCGAAGATCATCCTGCCATCGGAAGGCTGGCAGGAGGTCAGCAGCGGGCACAGGTTTACCGAGGGCCCGGCGGTCAGCGACAGCGGTGAGGTCTACTTCACCGACATCCCCAACAACAGGATTCACAAGATCGGGCTCGACGGCACCGTCAGCCTCTTTGCCAGCAACACCGGCGCCGCCAATGGACTGATGTTCGGACCCGACGGCAAGCTCTACGCCTGCCAGAACGGCAACAAGCGGATCGTCCGCTACGACGCCAGGGGCCAGGCCGAGACCGTTGTCGACGATGTCACCTGCAACGACCTGGTCATCCTGGGTGACCACGGCTACTTCACCGACCCGCCCAACAAGCAGGTCTGGCACTTCACGCTTGCGGGCAAGAAGCAGGTCGTCGCCAAGAACATCGCCTTCCCCAACGGCGTCGTCGCCACCACCGACCACGCCTTCCTGCTGGTCACCGACACCCGGGGCCGCTTCAACCTCTCGTTCGCCATACAGCCCGACGGCAGCCTGGCTCATCGACAGCAACACGGTCACCTGCACCGCGGCGATGGCGACAACGACACCGGAGCCGACGGACTGGCCGTCGATACCGCGGGCCGCAGCTACGTCACCACCCGCATGGGAGTGCAGGTGCTCGACCAGTTGGGTCGAGTCCACATCATCCTCTCGAAGCCCGGACCCGGTTGGCTCTCCAACGTCGTCTTCGGTGGCCCGAAACTCGATACGCTCTACGTCACCTGCGGCACAAGGGTCTACCGCCGCAAGGTCGCCACCCGAGGCGTTCGCCCCTGGAAGGGGCCCGCCAAGCCTCCCCGCCCGCAACTCTAGCCCGATGTCCCTGCTCAGTCTTCGCGGTCTGCAGTTCACCTATGGCGGGGAGCCGTTGATTGACGGGGTGGACCTGGAGATCGAGCGGGGTGAGCGGATTGGGTTGCTGGGCCGAAACGGGACCGGCAAGTCGACCCTGATGAGGCTGATTGCCGGCGAGCTGGATGCCGACAACGGCGAGCTGCTGCGGGACCCCAACATCACCGTCGCCCGGCTGGTCCAGGATGTGCCCGCCGACAGCGGGTTGACGGTGGGGGAGATGATCGAGGCGGCTGCGGCGGTGATCGGGGTCCACAGCGAGGATTGGCAACTCGAGCAGTCGGTCAAAGTGGTGCTGTCGCGGATGTCGCTGGACGGCTCTGCTCGCTTCGACTCGCTCTCCTCGGGCATGAAACGACGCGTGCTGCTGGCCCGGACCCTGGTCCACGAACCCGACCTGCTACTGCTCGACGAACCGACCAACCACCTCGACATCGATTCGATCACCTGGCTCGAACAGTTCCTCAGCGTCTACGGCGGCGCGCTGATGTTCGTCACCCACGACCGGGTCTTCCTGCAGTCCCTGGCGACCCGGATCATCGAGCTCGACCGAGGCCATCTCTACGACTGGCCCTGCGACTACCTGACCTTCCTCAAGCGACGCCAGGCGTTGCTCGAGGCCGAGGAGAAGCAGAACGCCGGATTCGACCGGAAGCTGGCCGAGGAGGAGGTCTGGATTCGAACGGGGATCAAGGCGCGTCGCACCCGCAACGAGGGTCGGGTGCGTGCCTTGCAGCGGATGCGCGAAGAGCACGGCAGTCGACGGCGACAGATCGGCGACATCCGCTTGCAGGCAACCGAAGCCGAACGCTCGGGCCGCCTGGTGCTCGAAGCCACCGATGTGCGGTTCAGCTACGACACCGCCGAGGGCACGCAACCGGTCATCGAAGACCTCTCGCTGTTGGTCTCGCGCGGCGACCGCATCGGCATCATCGGGCCCAACGGTTCGGGCAAGACCACCCTGCTGAAACTGCTGCTGGGTCAACTCGAACCGATCTCCGGATCGATCCGGCACGGGACGCGGCTGGAGGTGATCTACTTCGACCAGCTGCGTGAGCAGATCGATGAGGAGAAGACGGTGGTGGAGAACGTGGGCGAGGGGCAGGAGACCCTCGAGATCAACGGCAAGCCCCGCAACATCTACGGCTACCTGCAGGACTTCCTGTTCACTCCCGAACGGGCTCGCCGACCGGCACGGGATCTCTCGGGAGGCGAACGGAACCGCCTGATGCTGGCACGGATCCTCAAGCGGCCCTCCAACATCATGGTCCTCGACGAGCCCACCAACGACCTCGATGCCGAATCACTCGAACTGCTCGAAGAACTCATCTCCAACTACCCCGGCACCCTGCTGCTGGTCAGCCACGACCGAGCGTTCCTCAACAACCTGGTCACCAGCACGCTGGTCTTCGAAGCCAACGGGAAGCTGAAGGAATACGCCGGAGGGTACGACGACTACATCCGCCAGCTGAAACAGGCCGAAGAGACAAAGTCGCCATCGGAACCGGTCCCGACGCTACGGGGGGACCCTCAAGTCGCATCCGGATCGGCTCAGAAGCCCAGGAAGCTGAGTTTCCGCGAGCAGCAGAGGGCCGACGTGCTGTTCACCGAGATCGAGGCACTCGAGTCCGAGCAACAGGAGCTCAACCAGGTGATGTCCGACCCCGAGTTCTTCAAGGGGGACGGCGACGAGATTGCCCAGGCGGCCTCCCGCTTGAAGGAGATCAACGAAGAGCTGCCCGAGCGACTTGCCGAGTGGGAGGAACTCGAGACTCACCGCTAGAGCCGCGGCTCAGTCTTCGATCGGATCGGGATCCGCCGAGAGCCGGGCTATGAGTTCTTCACCGAGCCCGGCCGCCTCGGCCTCGAAGGCCTGGTCAACATGCGCGGTCGTACGGCAGCCGATCAGCACCGAGGTGACTCCGGGCTGGGCGATCACCCACGACAGCGCCAGGTCGACCAAGGATCGCCCCGTCTCCGCGGCCACCTCGTCCAACCGCCCGAGTGCCGCCCAGCCCACGTCGTGGAAGTAGATCGGCTGGTGTCCGGGGATCACGTCGAAGCGTGTTCCCGAGGGAATATCCTGGCCCAGCCGGTACTTGCCGGTCAGGAACCCGGCCCCCAATGGGCTGTAGGCCAGCACTCCGACCTGCTGATCGCGACACAACGGCAGCAGGTCTGCCTCGATCTCGCGCTGCACCAGGTTGTAGGGCGGTTGCACCGATTCCAGCCTCGGACCGCCCTCGGTGGCCGAGCGGACCAGGGCATGAGCCATCTGCCAGGCGCCCCAGTTGCTGCAGGCGATGTGCTTGACCTTGCCCTGCTCAACCAGTGTATCCAATGCCGCCAGCGTCTCGTCCAGCGGCGTCGCGTCATCGAAGACGTGCAACTGGAACAGGTCGATCACGTCGACCCCCAGCCTCTGCAGGCTCTCCTCGGCCGAGCCGATCACCCGCTCACGGGTCAGCGTGCCCGAGACCTTCGTGGCCAGTACGACCCGGTCGCGAACGCCACGTTCGGAGATCCACTCACCCACCACCCGCTCGGACTCACCGGCCGCATACGCCTCGGCCGTGTCCAGCAGGTTGATGCCTCGCTCGAATGCATGATCGAGCACCTCGAACGAGGTCGCCTTGTCGATCTCACGACCAAACGTCACGCAGCCCAGCCCGATCGAGCTGACTTCCAGCCCGGTCCGTCCCAACGATCGGTATTTCACGGTAGTCTCCTTCTCGGGGAGCCACGTTGTACCAGAACACGGCCGGAGTCTCTCGGTCGCCCACACATCGTTTCGGGCTGATCGGGCCTGCTTCAGCCGATACGATCATCATGTCGGGCTCTCTTCCGAATTCGCGCGGATTCGGCTGTAGCCCCCCTTGGTGCATGAGACGCCAGATGAGCAGATCGCTGCTGATCCTGATCGTGCTGTCGCTGCCGGCCACGGCACCGGCCGAGACGCCGCCGGAACAGACCGCGGCGATCATGGCCCTGCGGGGTCACACCTCGAATATCCAGAAGAACCGCGACGGCACGGTTCGCTTCGTCCGCTTCAGCAAGCCGCTGGTGCGAGACTTCCACCTCTCGCACATTCCCGCCTTTGTGCAGATCGACTACCTGGCCGTCGTCACGCCCCACGTCACCGACGATGGACTCTCACACATCCGCGGTCTCAAGAACCTCGACACCCTGGTGCTCTCGCATACCCAGCTCAGCGACACCGGGCTGGCGGTCCTCGAGGGGCTCGACAAGCTTGCGATTCTCTACATCGACGACACCCGCATCACCTCCGAGGGACTCCAACACGTCGCCCCGCTGCCCGTGCTCAAGACGCTCTGGCTGGCCGACACCCGGGTCACCAGCGACGGCGTGGCGACGCTGGCTCCGCTGAAGACGCTCGAGGTCCTGAACCTGGCCGGGACCGATGTCGACGATCAGGCCCTGGCCGCCATCGGCAAGCTCTCCACGCTCAAGTCGCTGTACCTCGACCGCACGTCAATCACCGGAGCGACTCTGAAGCAACTGGCGAGCCTGAAGCAGCTCGAGTTCCTGAGCCTGGCCGACACGCCGCTGACCGACGATGCCGCCGAGCACCTCGCCACGCTGTCAGCCATCAAGTCGCTGAAGCAGATCAACCTCTACCGGACCGCTGTCACCACAAAGGGGGTCAGCGCGCTGCGAGACCAGCAGAAGACGGTCTCGGTCACACTCTCGCCCAAGGGCCCTCGGAAGTTGACCGCGTTTGAACGTCTGCTGTTGGGTCAGCCGCTGCAATCGGCCCCTCGGGCCAAGTCGACGGCCAAGCCTCCCAGCCCCGACGCGGATGTCCTGGCACCGGCCCTCACGCGGTTTGCCACGGCCGACACCAAGTCACCGGTTCCCGACTTTCAGCGGCACATCGTCCCGCTGCTGGGCGTTTTGGGCTGCAATGGACGTGCCTGTCACGGGTCATTCCAGGGCCAGGGCGGCTTCACGCTCTCGATGTTCGGCTACGACTTCGCCGCCGACCACAGGGAATTGACCGAGAAGGACCAGGGGCGGATCGACACCGAGTCTCCTCTCAAGAGCCTGGTCCTCAGAAAACCCACCGGACTGGAAGACCACGGTGGTGAGACCCGGTTTGCCGTCGATGGCTGGGAATACCACCTGCTGCACAGCTGGATCAAGAACGGTGCCAAGCCCAGGCCGACACCCGAAAAGATCGTGGCTCTGAAGGTCACTCCGCCGCAGATCGTCTTCGACAAGCCGGGCGCCGTGCGGCCATTGCGGGTCGAAGTGACCTGGGAAAACGGCGAGCGGGAAGACGTGACCTGCCTGGCGCGGTTTGAAATCAAGGACGACCAGGTGGCCCGGGTGGCTCGAGGCGGACAGGTCACTTGCCGGGGGCCCGGCGACACGCACGTGCTGGTGATGTACGACAACGAGGTGATCCCGATCCCGGTGATGCTGCCGGTGAGTCCCCTGGCCGGTGATGCGTTTCCCAATGTGCCCACCCCCACGCCGATCGACGAACTGGTCGTCGGCAAGCTGCGGCAGCTGGGGATCGAACCGTCGGAGTTGTGCAGCGACGAGGATTTCCTGAGGCGGGCCTACATCGACATCGCCGGCACCCTGCCGCACCATCGTGAGATCGACTCGTTCATCAAGGACACATCGCCCGACAAACGAGAAGAACTCGTCGATCGGCTGCTTGGCTCGGAGGCCTATGCCACCTGGTGGAGCATGTTTCTGACGGACCTGACCGGCAGCAACATCCAGCAGATGGGTTCCACCGACATCAACTGGGCTGCCGCCTCGCAGTGGGAAGCGTGGCTCAAGCGGCGTGTTGTCGACAACGATGGCTGGGACAAGATCGCCGCGGGGATCCTGCTGGCTTCCAGCCGACGGCCTGACCAGTCGTATCTCGAATACACCCAGGAACAGAGCGACTACCTGCGACGGACCGACCCGGTCGACGCCGCCACGCTCGACTTTCCGATGCACTACTACTGGTTCCGCAGCGACGCCACAAAGCCACTCGAGCGGGCCCTGTCGTTCGGCTACATCTTTCTGGGCGTCAGGCTGCAGTGTGCCCAGTGCCACAAGCACCCGTTTGACCGCTGGTCGAAGCAGGATTTCGACCAGTTCACCAACATCTTCAGCCGGGTCCGCATCGGCTCGGCCCCCGACTCGCGTCGCGACGAACTCAACCTCCGCCACCGCCTCGGCGTCCCGGTCAAGCTCGATACCGCCGCGCTGCGGCGGCAGATGTACATGAGGGTCTTCGCCGAGGGTCTGCCGATTCCCTACAAGGAGGTCTACATCCAGCCGCCGGGCCCCAAGCCCTCCCCCGCCAGGCTGCTCGGCGGCGAGGAACTCGACATCAACGCTCTCGACGACCCACGGGAACCGCTGGTCGAATGGCTGCTCCGCAAGGACAACCCCTATTTCGCTCGGGCCTTTGTGAACCGGATCTGGAGCCGCTACTTCGGCCGCGGCATCGTCGATCCCCCCGATGACTTCAACGTCGGCAACCCCCCCTCCAACGCCCTGCTGCTCGACTGGCTGGCCCGGGAATTCGTCGGCCACGGCTACGACATGAAGTGGCTGCACCGCACCATCGCGCTCAGCCGCACCTACCAACTCGGCTCCGGCACCACCGCGACCAATGCCTCCGACACCAGGCACTTCAGCCACGCCGCGCTCAGGCGGTTGCCCGCGGAGGTGATCGTCGACGGCATCCTGCAGGCCACCGCCAACAACGACGGCAACCGCGACCGACTCTCCAACATGTCCCAGCGTCGCATCGGCAAGCACCCGGGCAATCTCTCCAAGACCTCCTTCGACTACGCACTGGGCGTCTTCGGCAAGCCGACCCGGTCGACCAACTGCGACTGCGAGCGGACCAACCAGCCCACACTGCTGCAGTCTCTGTACACCCGCAACGACTCGGAAATGCTCGAGCGGATCGACCGCGACGACGGCTGGGTCTGCCAGGTGGCTCACAACCTGAAGATCCCCCTGCTGTCGCGAAACGGCAGCGGCTCACCGGTCAGGGCCCGGGGGTCCGCCGTCGACAAGATCGCCGAGGAGATCACTCCCGAGTACCTCACCACCGAGGCCTATCTCCGCACGCTGGGCCGTCGGCCCTCCGTCGCGGAGACCGCCCGCTGCAAGGCTCACTTTGCCGGATCTCAGAACCTGATCGAGGGCCTGCGGGACCTGATGTGGGCCCTGCTCAACACCCAGGAATTTCTCACCAACCACTAGCCAGCCATCTCGCGGCCGACCACGGCCGCGAGTCGATTTCAGGAAACAACCCCATGTCCCAAGTCTCACTGTCGCGCCGCGGGTTGCTGCAGGCCGGAGTGTTCTCGACGGTCGGCATGACGATGCCGCTTGGTGCCGGTCGGCTGCTGGCCGAGCGAACCGAGGACCGCACGGCCGACTCGGTGCTGTTCATCAACCTCGCCGGCGGCCCCTCGCACCTGGAAACGCTCGACATGAAGCCCGAGGGCCCGGTCGAGCTCCGAGGCGAATTTCAGACGATCCAGACCAAGCTGCCGGGCCTGCAGGCGAGTGAGTACTTGCCCAAGTTCGCCGCGGCCGCCGACCAGTACGCGTTGGTGCGTGGCATCAGTCACACCACCGGAGACCATCCGCAGGGGCAGCTCTACATCGGCACCGGCAACCGCCCGACGCCGGCACTCAAGTACCCCGCCCTGGGATCGATCGTTGCCAGGGAACGCGGCACCGACCCCGCGCTGCCCCCGTTCATCTCGATCCCGCTGACCGATTGGAACGCCGGCTACATGGGCGACACCTACGCCCCCTTCAACACCAATGTCACGCCGAAAAAGGGCAAGCCGTTCATCGTGCGGGGGATCACGATCCCCGAGGGAGTTTCGGTCGACCGCATCCGCAAGCGGTCGAGCCTGCTGGCCGACCTGAACACCCGCTTCCGCGACAGCAAGAACAACCCTCAACTCACACAGGCCCTCGCGGCATTCGGCCGACAGGCCGAGGCCATGCAACTCTCGGACAAGACCCGCTCGGCGTTTGACATCAGCCGCGAGCCCAAGACCTACCAGGAACTGTTTGACGATTCGGAGCTCAGCCAGAGCCTGCTGCTGGCGACTCGGTTGCTGGGTTTCGGCGTGCCGTTTGTCACCGTCCGCCACACCGGCTGGGACACGCACCTGGACAACTTCAAGGGACATCGCCGGCTGGTGCCCCAGATCGACAACGGGCTGGCCAGTGCCGTGGCCGGGCTGAAGGCCAAGGGGCTGCTCGAGCGGACGTTGGTGGTGGCGATGGGCGAATTCGGACGGACGCCCAAGATCAACAAGAACGTCGGCCGAGATCACTACCCGCGGGTGAACTTCTGCCTGTTGACGGGCGGTGGCATCAAGCCCGGGCAGGTGCTGGGGGCGACCGATGCGGGAGGCCAGTCGCCGAGTGACGGCACCGACTTCAAACCCGACGACATCGCCGCCACGATCCTGCACACCCTCGGGATCGACCACCACAAGGAGTACTACACCTCCACGGGTCGACCCGTGCTGCTGGTGCCGCACGGCCGCGTGATCAACGACGTGCTGGGGTAGGTCGAGTCACGGCGGTGGCCAGAGCCGCGGTAATGCGGCTCGGCCTGCCTGCGTTGTACACTCGCGTCAACGTCTGTTCTCGCGAGGTCGATCATGCTCACGCTCCGCCAGTTCCTCGCCGTCCTGCTCCTGGCCGCCTCCTCGATCCACGCCGCCGACCCCGTCAGGGTCGATGTCGACGCCACCCGCCGGGTGGTGATCAACGGTGCCGATCGGGTACGCGACGGGCTGTTTGGTCTCGATGGAGCTCACGGTGGGAACTTCGACGAGCAGCGTGCGGCCAACATGCACACCACCTCGGGTTCCTCGGCGAATCTGGCCGAGGTCGTCGAGGACCCCAATCGTCCGGGCCAGATCGACCGCAAGCGGCTCGAGGCAATGCTCGCCGCGGCCCGGCCCGAACTGTGTCCCCTGCGGATCGACCATCGCCTGCACTGCCTGCAGGGTGGACCCGGCTGGCAATCAGGACCCAGGGTCCGCAACGGCTACGTGATTCCACACGACCTGGCGGTCTACGGGCAGTGGGCCGAGGCGGTCGTTCGACACCGGTTGAAAACTCAGCCCGACACCGAGCACTACTTCCAGTTCTTCGGAGAGATCAGCCTGCTGGGATACTGGAACGCGCCCGAGTCGATCCAGGACCCTCGACGCGAGAGCACCAACCGGGGCGGACGGCGGGGGGCTCAGAGACTGATCAACGTGAAGCGGGCCGCGCTGTGCGAGTTTTCGGTCCGCTTGGCCGACCTCGGCCAGGGCACCGTCACGGTCCGGTTCCTGCCTCACCATGGCGAACCCTACCACGTCGTCTGGGCCTCGCTCCTCACCAGCAACAGCGGCAGCGACGAGTCGGTCTCGCCGGTTACCATTCGGCTCGAAGCCCGGCCGGTGGCCCGCAAGGTGCCCGCCTCCGCTCGACACTCCGAACGGCATTTCGGCATCCAGGCCGGCGACCAAAGAACGCTGGTCGCTCGGGTCACCAACACCAGCAACAAGAAGCTGAAGGCCACCGCCGGATGGGTGCTGCCCAGGGGATGGCGCGCGACGCCCTCGGGAGGCACGATCGAGTTGAACCCCGGAGAGACCCAGGCCTGGCAGGTCCGCATCCAGGTCCCCAAACAGCCGTCGCGTGTCGAGTACGAACAGGTCGCCCTGGTGCTCTCACACGAGGCCGGCCAGTCGATCGGCCGCCAGGCCTTCAAGCTCAACACCCCGATCCCCTGCCGCAGCTTCCTCAAGCCGCCGACCATCGACGGCGACCTGGCCGACTGGACTCGCCAGGTCCCCGTCGAGTTGCCCTCGTCGATGGCCGCCGATGCGCCGCGGATCAAGATCTGGACCGGCTGGGACATCGACAACCTCTACTTCGCCGCCTGGCTGCCTCAACAGCTTCCTCGCGACCCCGACAATCCCCAGGCGATCCCGATGGGAAGGATCCCCGCCAACACTGCGGCGCTGCACGTGCTGCTGGACCTGGGCAACGAAAAGGGTGTCTACAACTTCGACGCCAACGACCATCACTTCCAGTTGACCACTCCCGGGCTGATGCCTGCTGCCCTGGCCACCAAGACCAGGCAACCGATCGGGCCCCTGCCCCCGGGGCTGACTCTGACCGAGGCCCAGCAGAAACAGGGCCTGGTCTGGATCAGGCCGCGGGTCGCACAGCAGTTCTGGCAGGGGCCGCTCAGCAAGATGATCGTGCCCGATTGCCCCTACACCGAGATGGCCTGCCGGGCGGCACCGGGAGGGTACTTCATCGAGGCGAAGATCGGTGGAGGCTGGAGGTGGTCGGGTCCCGATGAGGCGCTGTACGGCTTCTGGCCTCAGGCGGGCCAGACGATCGGCATCGACTTCGTCAGCGACGACGGCAGTGTCGGCCCGCTGACCTCCACGATGTACTGGGGCCACGGCAACGAGACTCTGCACCGCTACTACGTGACGCATCCGCGTGAACAGGTGCGAGGCAACCCGGCCGCCTGGGGGCAGCTGCGGTTCCTGGATTAGCTCGGAGTCGGGGGTCAGACGCCGCCCACAGAAAGTCCCGCTCCACCCAGAACGGCACGCAGGCGGGGCCTGACCCCTTTTCAACAAGCACTCGCTCCAACACGAAGAAGGGGTCAGGCCCCGCCTGCGGACCGCCGCAGGTGGAGCAGACCCACCGGTGGGCGGCGTCTGACCCCAGCACCTGGCGTTCTTCAACAGGCCGCCTGTGAGCGTCTAGCCGATGACATCGAACAGCGGCTCGCCACCCTGGGCGATCGCGATCGGCCGGCCCTGGCGGTCGTCGACGGTCATGTGCGGGTCGATACCCATCAACTGGTAGATCGTCGCCACGAAATCCCGCACCTTCACCGGGTGGCTCTCGGGATAGGCCGCCTGCTTGTCGGTGGTCCCGTGCACGTGGCCACGGCGGATGCCGCCACCGATCATCAGGCTGAATCCGCACTGAGGCCAGTGGTCGCGGCCGGCCCGGGCATTCACCGTAGGAGTCCGTCCCATCTCGCCCATCACGATGATCAGCGTCGAATCGAGCAGCCCGCGGGCCTCGAGATCTTCGAGCAAGGCCGGGATCACGCGGTCGAGGATCGGGAGGTTGAAGTCCTTGAGCATGCCGAAGTTGTTGGTGTGCATGTCGTAGGCATGGCCGTAGTGCTTGTAGATGTCCTGGTGGACACTGACAAACGGCACCCGACGCTCGAGCAGGCGGCGGGCGACGATCATCGTCGACCCCCACAGGTTCTCGCCGTAACGCCGACGCGTCGCCTGGGATTCGCCCGAGAGATCAAAGGCGTCACGGGTGCGGCTGGAGGTGAGCATCTCGAAGGCTCGACGCTGGAACCCGTCGAGTCGATCCAGCGTGCGACTGGCTCGGACCAGCTCGAACTGCTGATCGAGCTGCGAGAGAATCGAGCGGCGGCGGTCGAAGCGGTCGGCCGTCATCGCCGGCAGCGAATCCAGAGCCGGCATCTTCGGTTCGCCATGGGGCATCACCGGGTAGTAGTCTTTGGAGGTGGGTTCCTTCTTGAACGTCGGCGACGCCACGGCGAACAGTGGGTCGTACTGGCTACCGAGGAACCCGCCGTAGGGGCCACCACGCCGGTAACTCTGGCCGGCACCTGGGAAGTTCGGCAGGCAGACCGCCGCGGGGAGATCTCGCGAGCCGCGGCCCAGGTATTCGCAGATGGCGCCGATGTCGGGTGGGTCGGTGGCCTGAGCGGGCAATTGGGCGTTGCCGTCTTCCCAGCCGGTCATGATCGCCAGTGGGTCGTGCGAGTTGTACTTGTGAGTGACCGTGCGGATCAGAGTCGCCTTGTGCATCCAGCGGGCGATGTTGGGCATGTGCTCACAAATCTGCACGCCCGGCAACGACGTTGAGATCGGCTTGAACTCGCCCCGGATCTTTGCCGGAGCGTTGGGCTTCATGTCGAACATGTCCATGTGAGCCGGGCCGCCCAACAGGTTGAACAGCATCACCGACTTGGCCGGGCCTGCTCCCTGCGACGAATCCGCTGCTCGCAGCAGCCGAGGTATCGTCATGCTGCCAAACAGCGACAGCCCGCCAACCTGCATCAGGTCGCGACGAGTGATCCCGTCACAAAGCCTCTTGCGGCGTCCCAGCACATGTAACATCGAAGAACTCCTATGCGGTCCCCTGTGTACTATATCGAATTCCCGCCGGTGGGGGGATTGGTTTTTTCGGAGTCTACCCGGGGATCGGGAACTTGCGAGCTCGCCGGAGTCGGTTGCCAGGTCACATCCGAATCAAAGGGAAACATCGGCCGCGGGATGCGGGTCCAGTCGAACGCCGCCAGGTCCGACTGGGTCATCCCCGGCGTGTCACAGCGGATCAGCTCCCGACGCCAGGCTTCGAAGTACTGAAAGTTGCTCGCCGTCTTGACCACCACCGCGCGGGCGCGGTCGATCTCGAGACCCAGGTGCTCGTACAGCACCGGAAGGCAGATCGTGAACCCCGCCTGGGCCATCACGACGATGTGCACGGGACCGGCCTGCAACAGCACCACCCGGCCGATCTCCACACGGCCCCGTTCCCCCGCATCGGCCTGGTGGTTCTCTGAAATCCGGAGGACCCGTGCGGTCACCTCGACCGGCTGGCTGAAGCGGCTGTCGATCTTGCCACCCAGTGACAGCGTCACCTGCGTGCCCACGCCGGCAGCACAGGCTGCCTCGACGCCGTCGGGGTCGACGATCGGCACCAGCATCGTGCGATCCGATTCCGGCTGCCGCTCGGCACAAGCCAGCAACTCGCGCAGGATCCACGTGCTGTCGCCGGGGGCTCCGCCGTAGACCGAGTCGCCGGTGTCCGAGAGAATCACCAGGCCCTGGCCGTCGTGGGCGTAGGCCCGTTGTACCGCCTCGGACACCTCCACCCGCTCGGACCTCCAGAACTCCTCACGCAGCTCCCACGCCAATGCCCCCATCTCGGCGGCCAGCTCATCGGCCAAACTGGGGTCATCGGCGGTGTGGACCACAACCGACCAGCCCCCCTCTAAGACATCCAGCCACGGCTGCATCGGGTAAGGCGACACATCGAGCACCTCGGGCCGCTGTTCCAACTCGCGGGCCCGGTCGAACCAGGTCTTCATCGGTCCCCCCGACGTCAGGAACTGGTCCTGCGGCGTGATCATCGGGATCTTCCGCCAGCCCATCGCGGGTCGGGGTCCGCCGGAGAGCCAATCGAACAGCAACCTGGCGGTCTTGACACCGGTGCCCAGCGGGTCGTGCGGCTGAGTCTCATGGCCCACCAGCAGGTCGGCGTGCTCGACCATTCGCGAGGTGATGTTCGCGTGATGATCCAGTGGCACCGCCAGCGGCACATCCGGCCCGATCACCTCGCGAACCGCCTCCAGCACCGCCCCCTCGAGATCATCGTCCCGCTCGATGCTGGCCGCTCCGTGCAGAGACAGGAACACCGCGTCCAGCTCGCCCGCCTCACGCAACGGTACCAGCAGCATCTCCAGCAGCGTGTCGTAGGTCGCGTCCAGGATCCTTGGCCCGGCACCGGCCCAGGCACGTGCCAGCGGAATCACCTCCACCGGCTCGGCCTCTCCGGCCTTCTCGGCCCTCTCGGCAAGGACCTGCAGGAATCCGCCCGGCGGTCCGACGCCTGGTATTTGTTCGAGCAACTCGTTGCCCTGGTACAGGCCATACGACTCGAAGGCCTCGAGTCCCATCAGGGCCGGTGTGAATGTGCCGGTCTCCTGGACGATCTCACCCAGCGCAATCCGCATCGTCAGCCTCCCTACCTCGTGGTCGCATCACTGAAGTCAAATCACTCGCGACAGCACGGAACCGGCCGAGAGCGGCACGGGTCGGCCATCGGGCGAGGGGATGGTCTGCTGCGGGTTGATGCCCAGCAGGTGGTAGATCGTCGCCGAGAGATCCTCGGGAGCCACCGGGTCACGGGCCGGGTAGGCCGCCTGGCGATCGGAAGCCCCGTAGACCTGGCCGCCAGGAATCCCGGCACCGGCCAGCAGTACGGTGTTGCACGGGGCCCAGTGATCTCGGCCCGCCTTGGCGTTGATCTTGGGCGTCCGGCCGAACTCGGCCAGCCACACGATCAGCGTCTCCTCGAGCAACCCCCGCTGCTGCATGTCCTGCAGCAGGGCCGAGAAACCCCGGTCGAGGTTGGGCAACAGCGACTTCTTGTGCTTGTTGAAGTTGTCGGCGTGAGTGTCCCAGAAGGCGTCGTCGCGTTCCCAGTTGACCGTCACCAGTCGCACGCCCGATTCGACCAGCCGCCGAGCCAGCAGGCAGCCCTGGCCAAACGGGGTCGAGCCGTAGCGATCTCTCAGTGCCTGAGACTCGGAATCCAGGTCAAACGCACGCCGGGCCGCCGGCGACGTCAACAGGTTCATCGCCTGCTGGTAGTACTCGCCGAGGTCCGCCACCCGTGAGGATCGTTCGATCAGCCGCGACTGGCCGTCGAGCCGGGCGAGCAGTTGCTGGCGATCGAGCAGTCTCTGGGGACGATCGACCGGCGGGAACGGCGAGAAGGACTTGTCGTTGGGATGCTGCGAGATGAACAGCGGGTCGGAGGCCGAACCCAGGAAGCCACCGAAGAAGCCGGGGAAGATGTGATTGTTGGCCGAGACCTGGTTGGCCGGTGCGTTGAGACTGATGCCGTGCGGCAGGCCGCCTCCGGTTCCGCGAGCGGCGACGTGGTTGGCGACCGCACCGAAACAGGGGAAGTCGTCGGCGGCGTTCTGAGGATTGGTGCGAGGCCGACGGTGCCTGACACCGGTCAGCATGTAGTGCATCGCCACGGTGTGCGTGTTGTCGGGGTGCGTGACCGAGCGGAGCTGAGCCAGTTGGTCGGTATGCCGAGCCAGCAACGGCAGGTGCTCGCAGACCTGGATGCCCGGCACGCTCGAGGGAATCGGCGAGAACTCGCTGCGGACCTCAGAGGGCGCATCCGGCTTCATGTCCCAGCTGTCCTGGTGAGCCGGCGCGCCGAACATGAACAGCACGATGCACGACTTGGCACGCCCGAACGAACTGGCCGGCTCGGACACGGCCGAGACCGGTGACGCCAGCAGACCATCCAGTCCCAGACCCAGCGACGACAGTCCGCCCCAACGGATCCACTCGCGCCGCGACAAACCCTCGCACGTTCGCTGCGGTTGGCCGGGAAGGGTCAGCATGCTGAGATTCTTGTTCTTGCAAACCGAAGAAACGCATCCGCTACGCCTACCATATCCGACCACCTGCCCAACTCCAACGTCTTGCCCGCAAGACAGATAAAGACAGATAAAGACAGATCCAGACAGGACCCAGCCGATACTCGACAGCACACTCGCAGTTTGCGATATCTGCTCTACCTCAGAGACCTGTTTGCCACGTCGAAGGCCGGCGATACAATTGGGGTTACTGTCCTCCCACGAGCCGAACCCCAGCACAGCATGTTGCCTCTCGCACTTCACCGCCGCCTGTTCCTGCAGGGCACACTGGGCTCGGCGCTGACGATCGGCTCATCCCGCCTGACCTGTGCCGCGGCCCGTCACGGGCGCGAGTCTCAAAAGAGCGTGATCTTCCTGTGGATGAACGGCGGCCCCAGCCACATCGACATGTGGGACCCCAAGCCGTCAGCTCCCTCGGAAATCCGCAGCCCGTTCGCTCCGATCGCTACCGCCCAACCGGGGATCCAGGTGACCGAGCACCTGCCCGGACACGCGAAGCTGCTCGACCGACTGACCCTGCTGCGTTCGATCGACTGCTCTGACTGCGAGCACGACCCCAACACGGTGATGCAGACGGGCAACCGTGAGGCCAGGAAAGCCAATCCGCGGGCCCATCGGATCCCGGCCATCGGGTCGGTGGTCTCGCGATTCCGAGGTCCCAACCAGCCGGGCCTGCCCTCCTACGTCACATTTCATGTCACAGAGGGCTCGATCGCCCGCGGCGGAGCCCTGGGCCGCCAACACGACCCATTCCACGGCAACCTGGGAGCCGGCCCCTTCCGACGCACCGATCGGCTCACCAACGCGGTGCTGAATCGCCGGCGACGGCTCCTGGGCCAACTCGACCGCTACACCCCCGGCCCCGACCTCGACGGTTCAATCGAAAGCATCTCGCGGTTGCGTGACGAGGCGATCGAGGTGCTGCTGAGTGGTCGGGCGGGAAAGGCCTTCGACCTGGACGCCGAACCCGAATCGGTCCGGCGCCGTTACAACCGCGTGCCCTGGATCGACCAGTTTGGCCGAACCGGCAAGATGAACGACCAGGTGCTGCAGGCTCGACGACTGGTCGAACACGGCGTGCCGTTTGTGACCGTTGTCCTGAGCGGCTATGGCAATTCGGCCACGTGGGACATACACGGCAACCCGATCAAGACGGCCTACGGTGGAGTGGAGACCGGACTGAAGCCGCTGCTCGCCCCGTTTGACCACCTGTTGAGCACGCTGGTGGAGGATCTTCAGGAGCGAGGTCTGCTGGAGGACACCCTGGTGGTCGCCGTGGGCGAATTCGGTCGTAGCCCACGCATCAACAAGAACACTGGTCGAGATCACTGGCCGGCGGTTGGTGGAGGCGTTCTGGCCGGTGGCGGCCTGGCACACGGCCAGACAGTCGGAGCCACCGACCGCCAGGGCGGCAGCATCACGTCGCAGAGACTCAGCCCTGCAGACATCGCCGCAACCATCTACCGCCACCTGGACATCGCTCCAGAGACCACTTACGTCGATGCCGCCGGCCGGCCACGCTTCATCCTCGAATCGGGCAGACCCATCGATGATCTCTAGGTCGAGATCCCATCGCCGCCCACCCACCCCGTTCCGGGCAGCGGCGTGACCGCCTCCAGCCTCTCGGATCGCCGATCCTGGTTGAAAGCGCTCGCAGGCACCCTGCTGGCTCGGTCGCCCGGCCTGGCCGCCCAATCGGCCAAGTCACCGGCCAAGTCACCCGCCAAGTCACCGGCACTTGATCCGAAATCGGTGGCCCGCTGGCGAGACCACTACGCCGACGAACTCTTCGCCCACGCCCTGCCCTTCTGGGACCGCCATGGGATCGACCACCGGCGAGGCGGATTCCAGTGCAGCCTGGATTACGATGGCCGACAGGTCGACTCGAACAAGTTCCACTGGTACCAGGGCCGGGGGATCTGGGTCTACAGCTACCTGTACAACCACTTCCAGGACCGGTTGTCCGGCCGAGAACACCGCAGGGTGCTGTCGATCGCCCGGAAGGCGGCCGACTTCTGGCTCGAGCAGGGCCCCGACGCGCGAGGCAGGTGGCCCGAGCTGCTCAGCCACGACGGCCGTGTCATCCAGGCATTTCGAGGCGACGTTTACAGCGCGTTCACGACCATCGAAGGCTGCCAGGAACTGGCATTCGCCACCCACGACGACGAACTCCGCGACCGGGCCCTCAAGTGGCTGCGGCAGGCCTTTGTGCAGGTCACCCGACGTGACTACCACGACCCGTATGCCAGGAAACCGGGCTGGCGAGTCCAGGGCATCTGGATCTATGTGCTCAACTGCTGCACCCAGATGCTGTCTCGCTGGGACGACAGGGGGCTGAAGGACATGGCCGACACCTGCATCGAGGCCCTGCTCGAACGACACCACAACCCGGACATCGGACTCAACAACGAGTTCCTGGACCACGACTTCAGGCGGATTCCCGAGGAGTCGACTCGGTGCCTGGTTGGCCACTGCCTGCAGGGTCTCTGGCACGTCGTCAAGGAAGCGCAACGTCGAAAGGACCGCGGCATCGAACGGACCTGCCACGACCGCATCCGCCGACATCTCGACATCGGCTGGGATCACGTGCACGGCGGTCTGTGCGAATGGGTCAACGTCGGACAGTTCGACTACGAATGGGGTCCTCAGAAACTCGGCAGCCAGACGATCCCGCTGAAGATGAAGGGAGAATACAACTACCTGAAGTCCTTCTGGGCACTCAATGAAGTGCTGGTCGCCACGCTGATGACCTACGAATCGACCCGGGCCCCCTGGGCGGCCCGCTACTTCAGCATGGCCCAGGACATCGCCGACCGACACTTCTCTCGACGAGCCCACGGGCAGGCCAGTTATCGGCTGGCCACCGACCGACGCTTTCGCTTCATCCCACGCAGCACTCGACAAGACAACTACCACCCGCTCCGTCGCCTGATGCTCAACCTCAAGATGCTGGAACGCCTGGCCGCTGGCTGACTCGCGTTGT
>Ga0066376_10001172_pt1 | contig 25429 bp, 24 predicted proteins | sample Knorr_S15_td_Bot_FD_77009 | JGI IMG/M metagenome (GOLD analysis project Ga0066376, IMG submission 77009) | Marine microbial communities from Southern Atlantic Ocean transect - Knorr_S15_td_Bottom_ad_5009_LV_A | ecosystem: Environmental > Aquatic > Marine > Oceanic | place: Southern Atlantic... | reverse complement strand
CGAGGTTTCGGGCGGCGATGCTGAAGCTTCCCAAGATTTGGTCAAAGATATTGTCGCGACCGCCGTTCAAACGGCAAGCGAAAGCTCCTCCGGCGATGAGAGTGCTGATTTGGTCAAGGATATTGTGGCCGCGGCGATTGAGACAACCGCTGAGATTGCCGGCAGCGATGCGGAAGCATCTCAAGATTTGGTGAAAGAAATCGTATCGACTGCGGTTCAAGTGGCCGTTGAAAGTGGTGGCGGTGGTGATAAAGGCGCTGATTTGGTCAAAGACATTGTATCTGTCGCCATCGAAGTCGCCTCTGCAACATCCGATGAAGGCGGTGCGGCTGACATGATCCAAGCGGTGACATCGGGCTCGATCGAAGCTGTGTTGAGTACTGCTGCAGATTCTGAAGCCGCGGCTGAATTGGTACAGGCAACAACCTCAGGCGCGGTCGAGGGGGCGATTGCAGCTGCTGATGGTGATGGCGATGCCGCCATTGAATTGGTTACAGCAACAACCGCTGCGGTTGCCGCGAGTGTGACAGAATCCGCCGAGGCTGGAGATGCCGTTATTGAGATTGAAATTGAATCACTTGTTGCGGCAATATCTGAAGGAGCCACTGAAGCTTTGGTTGAAGCCAGCGACGATTCGGCTGTTGAAGTAGCGGGACGTGTCCTCGGGTTTGTTATTATGAAGTGGACGTTGCACCAAAAAGTTGACTGGCTCGAAAAAGGGATACGGCGGGCAAATAAGGAAACACTGAAATCACTGTTGCGGCCATCTTTGGCATTTATGGGATTTCCGCTGGGTAATTTTTTTTATATCCAGGCCTTCATTTTAATTGTTGGTGCTGTCGCCGGCCCTGTTGCTGTCGTCGTATTTACTTCATTGCGGACCCTAACAAAAATTACGACCCAGCTTGTAAGCTCAGTCAATTCGAGTGCGCGTCCCAAAATTTCTCGGGCCTATGGCGAGGGTAATTTCGAGCTCCTACGGGAGCTATATAGGCGATCAACACAAGTCTCCATTTGGATTGCAGCTCTATTGGTAATTTTCCTCGCGGTATTTGGGGCATACATTGCCGACTTTTGGACGGCGGGCCGGGTTCAGGTGAGTTACCCGTTCTTTTGGCTTTTATTAGCGACCGTTTTCGTGAATTCAATTTGGTGGGGGAGCCTAAATATCCTCTACGGCACGAACAATCATCAGAAATTGGCTATCGTATACATTATTGTAAATGCAGGTTTTGCCGGCCTCGCTTACCCGTTGCTATTATCCTATGCAATCAGTGGTGCCGCCTATTCATTGCTGGCGATTGAACTGGTGTTGGCCCTCTATACAATCGGATGCGCTATTTCATTGATTGAGGAAAAACCAAGCCGATTGATTGCCGACTATTGAAATCATTGAAATTTTAGTTTCAAGCACGATATTAATCAGTATCCTTCATATTAGGTTTACGCAGATTTAGACGATCGGAATAAAAGTGTCTTCAAACGGAAATACAGTTTTGGTCACGGGGGGCGCGGGCTACATCGGAAGCCATGCCTGCAAGATGTTGGCGGATACCGGATATACGCCGGTTGTCGTCGACAATCTATCAACTGGATCCCCCTGGTCTGTGCAATGGGGCGAGTTGGAAGAATGCGATATTCGAGACGGCGAAAAACTTAACCAGATATTTGAGCGTTATCGTCCGGTCGCCGTGATGCATTTTGCTGCCAAAGCCTATGTCGGTGAATCTGTTGAAAAGCCAGATATCTATTACAATAACAATGTCATTGGAACTATGAGTTTGCTGGATTGCATGCACCAGAACAGCGTCCAACAATTGGTCTTTTCCAGCACTTGTGCGACTTATGGAACGCCGGACCAAGTCCCAATTGACGAGACATGTTTACAAGCGCCCATCAATCCCTATGGCATGAGTAAGTTTATTGCAGAGCGCATGATGGCGGATTATGGGCTGGCCTATGGTTTGCGATTTGTCGCACTAAGGTATTTTAATGCGGCGGGGGGTGACCCTGACGCAGAAATCGGCGAGGCGCATGATCCCGAAACCCACCTTATTCCGCTTATACTGGATGCAGCGGCAGGAACGCGCGATCAAATTCAAGTTTATGGCACGGATTACGATACGCCCGATGGAACCTGTATCCGAGACTACATTCATGTCACAGATATCGCCGACGCACATGTTCTCGCGCTGAAACATCTCCTTGAGGACGGTGACTCGCAATTTCTCAATCTTGGTAATAATCAAGGTTTCTCAGTGCATGAAGTTATTGCTGCTGCGAAGAGAGTTACCGGCCGTGATTTCGACGTGAAAGAAGTTGCCCGGCGGCCGGGTGATCCAGCTCAATTGGTAAGCAACTCAACGCTGGCGGAAAAGACGCTTGGCTGGATTCCGAAACGATCTGATATCGACATTCAAATCGAAGATGCCTGGCGCTGGCATATGAAATACTATCAGCACAATTGATGGGTGGCTTGTGTGATTATTGTATCAAACGGATTTAGCCATTTTCATTTGAAAGCCGCGGCGGCAGAAGTCCAACGCAATGGAAATTTAGCGACCCTATTAGCGGGTGCTTATCCGACCGAGGGTCTTAAATCTTTCCTGCAGAAAATAGGTCTTGCGAGCCACCCTAAAATTCTTCGACTGTTGTCACGTGAAGAGCCCGATTTAGTCGGGAAAGTAAATCCTGCTTTTTTACCCGAAGCATTGGCGCAGCTTGGGATATTCTTGCGGCGCTTTGAAAATCTTCCGATCAAAAGTTTTAATGATTGGATTATTCGTCTGTCGTTTAAATGGTATGGCAACTGGGCGGCACGCCAAATCGCGCGCAAATATTCATCGGCAAAAGTCTATCACTACCGCGCAGGTTATGGCGGTCGGTCGGTACAGGTCGCCAAGGAACTTGGCATGGTCGCCTTGTGTGACCATTCGATCATTCATCCCGATCTTCTCGACTATTTTGTCGAACATCAGGGGCAATGGCCTGAGCCCGGCCACAGCGGATCGATCGATTTATTATGGCGCTATATCAAAAGCGATATCGAGCAAGCTGATCATGTTGTCGTCAACTCAGACTTTGTTAAAGAAAGTTTTCTTCACATGGGCTGGGACAAAAATATTGTGCACGCCCTTTACTGGGGCATCGATGACAGCTTTATCCAAAGCCTGCCGGAGATTGGGTTCGACCAGGAAAATGACATCAATGAAGTTTCAACATTTGTTTTTGCAGGATATTTCGGTGCTTCGAAATTGTGTTCAGGCTTTTATTGTTTGCGTTGATAAGGTACACCCATCGTCAGATCAACTATTGGCAAATGCGTAGAAATGCAGCCTAAAAATCAATTTGGAGTAGGACAACAATGGACGTTAATGGGAAGGCCGCAGTTATCACAGGCGGTGCATCGGGATTGGGTGAAGCAACAGCGCGGATGTTGGCTGAGAAGGACGCAAAAGTTGCCATTCTTGATCTCAATGAAGAGCGTGGCACGAAAGTTGCCAAAGAGCTTGGCGGCGTATTTTCGAAATGCGATGTGACTGATGAGGTGAGTTTGCAAGCAGCTTTGGATGCGGCGAAAGATGCCCATGGCGCCGGCCGAATTTTGGTGAACTGCGCTGGTATTGGCAACGCTTCTCGTGTTGTCGGTCGGAACGGTCCGCATGACCTCGGCATGTTTACCAAAATTATAACGATCAATTTGATCGGCACATTCAACGCTACGCGTTTGTTTGCAGTCGATGCAACGCAGCTCGATCCGCTTGAAGATGATGAACGGGGCGTGGTGATTATGACAGCCTCTGTTGCCGCTTTTGACGGTCAAATTGGCCAGGCTGCATACAGTGCCTCGAAAGGCGGCATCCATAGCATGACCTTACCGATTGCGCGTGAATTTGCCAGTCGTGGCGTGCGGGTCTGCACCATTGCGCCGGGTGTTTTAAAAACGCCGCTCATGGATATTTTGCCGGAAGAAGCTCAGAAATCGCTTGGTGAAAGCATTCCGTTCCCACAGCGTCTTGGACATGCGGATGAATATGCCTCTCTCGCCATGCACATATTTGAAAATCGCTATTTGAACGGCGAAACAATCCGGCTCGATGGTGCGCTTCGCATGGCAGCACGGTAGCCGTTGATTGGTCATGGCTTCAGGTAAATGGTACCCTGAGGTCATGCCAAAGGATACATCGTCTCAAAAAACCACCGCCGGATTTCGCAACGCAGAATGGACCATGACCGGTCTGCCGGAAGGCACATCTGTCGGTGTATATCCGCTCCGAACCTTAGACGGTGCAGCGTGTAATGGTTTTCTCTATTGGCGGGGAAAGCCCAAAACTGTCATTTGCATCATGCATCCGCGCGAGTTTTTGGCGACCCATTATTTGATCCCAGACATTGTTGATGCAGGCTTTGCTGCTTTTACACAGACATCGCGTTCAGTCGGCAATGATCTTAGGCTTGAACATGAAGTCGCGCTTTTGGATGTTGCTGCGGGACTGGGTCAACTGCGTGACCTCGGATTTGAAAATATAATTTTGCTCGGCAATTCCGGTGGGGCCAGCCTCTACACGTTTTACAATCAGCAAGCCGTGCTTGAGCCCGAGGCGCGGCTTGAGCGCACGCCCGGCGGTAGACCGGTTAAACTCAAAGCGGCGTCAATGCCCGTACCGGATGGCATGGCCTATGTTTCGCCGCATCCGGGGCAGGGGATAATCTTGCTCAATTGCATTGACCCCTCGGTGACCGATGAAGCTGATCCTTTTTCTATAGATTCTGGTTTGGACTCGCTTAATTTTGATAATGGTTTTAATGAGCCTCTTGAAAGTGCCAATTATGATGGCGGGTTCGTCACTAAATATCGTGCAGCTCAAAGGGCGCGCGTTGAACGACTGGATGCGACCGCCCGAGACTTGATCGAAACCCGCATGGCGGCACGCAAAAGATTCAAAAAGCAGGCTGATCCGAAAGACCGCGTGCTTGGCGCGCATACCTCTGCAATGACAATTTGGCGGACAGCAGCTGACCTCAGGTATTTTGATCTCAGCCTTGATCCATCAGACCGCAAATACGGCTCGGTCTGGGGCCAGGATCCCTTTCAAGCCAATTACGGCACTGTTGGGTTTGCAAGGTTTTGCTCTCCCGAGGCCTGGCTGTCTACCTGGTCTGGATTAAGCTCGAATGCCGAAATGGCAAAAACAGCGCCATCTGTTGAACAGCCATCGATCCTGATTTCTCATACCGGCGACAACACGGTGTACCCATCGGATAGCGCAATGATTTTTGAAGCGCTTGGAACCTCTGATAAAGTAAAACATAGTGTACGCGGTGATCATCACGGCCATGCTCTTCTAGAAGGAGAGGAGCCTGGGCGTATTGAAACCGGTAGGTTATTGACCACGTGGCTGGCCGAACATTTTCCGGCTGTGAAGGAGTAGAGACATGAGCGACCATCAACCTGTTTTGCACGGTGTTCATCATACCGCCTTTCCGACGTGGAAGCCGAAAGAAACAGTCGAGTTTTATCGCGACACATTAGGTTTGCCGGTACTGCATGCCATTACCGCCAAAGGCTGGGGCCGCGACGAGCATCCAGATTTTCTGCATTTCTTTTTTGATGCGGGTAATGGAGCGGCAATCGCATTTTTTTATTATATCGGCACGGAACCCTTAGAAGAGCCCGCGGGACCAAGGGGGTATCTCGGCATGGCGCGCCATACGTCGTGGCGGGTTGAAACAGAGGCTGAGTTAAAAGAGTGGCGAGAACGCCTCGTTGCCAAAGGCGTGACGATCAGTGAGGAAATTCAGCACGAAGTGATTAAGTCGCTTTATTTCCGTGATCCCAATGGCTATCCGTTGGAAATCTCTCTAACCACGCGGGAGCTTGGTGAGGCTGATGCAATGGATGCCTCTCTGACCCTCGATGCGATGATCGAAACTTTTGTTGATGGTGATGCGCCCGAAACCAAAACGATTGAGGACATGTGGCGACTTAAAGGCGAGAAGGTGAGGGAACTCATTTAATGGCGGTTCTTTATGTTCTCAAGGTCGATGAGTTTAAACCTTTGCTCGACTATGCCGAGGCGGCCGAAGATTTAAGCATTTCCAACCATGGTGCCTATCAGAAAATTAAAACAGATGGGGTTTTGATAATTCCGCGCGTCGCCACGGGCCTGGACCCGGCGATCTGGTTTGGTGCCTTGGTGGGTGGCTTTGAAGGTGCAATCGAGGAATTCAGCGAAGACACGCTTAGAATTGTTTGATTAGAGAAATTCACCAAGTTCATTTGAAGTTTTAAAATAGTTTGATATGTGATCGTGAAAATCTGGCGGCCAGTGATTGGCGAGAAAACCTGTTGCATCTGAGAACGATACTTTTTTAAATCCTTTGGAATCTTGTTGCATCGCCCAGAAGCCTTTGAAACAGGATATTTTTCCGAAAAACTCTGCGACTGCTAACGTTACGCCGGGGTGAAATTGAGTTCCAGTCATTGGGTCTTTGACGAAATCGACAGATTTGTTGTTTTTAACAAACGCTCTGTCACATTCAGATAATTGTAGCTCCAAATCATCACCGCAGATAATCCCACCAGGTTTTAATAATTTGCTACATTGGGCAAGGTCGTGCAAAACATCGGCGTAATAATGACTGCCATCAATGTAGATTAGGTCGAACGCATCTTTATCGAGAGTAGGCAGAACGTCTTTACTCGTGCCTCTGATCGGTGAGACCTCAACATTCTCACTGCAGAATGTGGCATTGTGACAAAAGACATCATAGGCCCGTTTGGATTTTAAATTTTGGTTCATGATCGGATTGTGAAGGGTTGCACCGGATTCCCCCCAGGGATCAATACAAACAATTTGACATTCCCCACCCAAGAATTTTTCAGCGGCGTCCGACCAGGTAAGCATCGAAGACCCACCATAGGAGCCAATCTCCAGAATATTAAAAGTTGCGCTTTGGGTATTCAGTAAATCGATCGCCGTTGTCATGAAAACGTGTCGTTCCGGTGCGTGAGCGCCTTGGAGGAATCCAGGAAGGTTGAGGTGGATCTCGGAAAATATTTGTTGCTTTAAATCGATAATACTCTGAGGTTTCTCTTCAAGAGAAATGGATATATCAAAATGGTCGGCTGATTTGCGGAGTTCGCCAACTCTGAACAATGAAAAAGCCAAGTATAAATGTACGCTGGAATCGTCGGGTGATAGTTCGGCTACCCGCCAGAGATGCGTTATAGAATCTTCCCATTTGCTGTTGTTGAAACATTTAAGACCAAGGGCGAACTTTAACTCGCGCTGAATTTCATCCTGCTTATCAGACCCATCGTGGCCTAGCTCTGGAATTTGATCTAACAAATCTTACTCACCAATCGCCTACTTTAATTGCAGTTAGTATAGAATTGATTAGTTAAAAAAAAATATTGAAGAGCGCTAGACTAGGCAATTCCATTTCAAGGGTTTACGATACTTTTCATAAACAAATGGGAGGTCAGTTATGCCAAACGAGATTTACACACCAACAGAAGAAGAATTGGATAAACGGATCAGTCGGTTTTCTGAACTCAAGCCGATGTCAACCGTGGATGATTTGGCTTGGGTCGGGCAAGAAGCCATGGATGTGTTTTACGCCCGGAAACTCATGCCGGTTATTCTCGACGATACTGAAAATCCTTTTGGCAATGCTGCGCCGATTATTGGTGCCGCAGGCTCAACAATGTTTGTCTCCATCATGCCGCCCGGCCAGGGGCCATGTTTGCATTCTCACAACGGCACCTTTGAGACCTTTATGGTGTTGGAAGGAACGATTGAATATTACATCGGCGAGCCGGTTGAGCATACGAGAGTCCTCAATAAATGGGATGTCTTATCCTGTCCGCCGATGGTGTATCGGGGATTCAAAAATATCGGCGATACCGATGCGGTACAGCTCACGGTCATCACGGGAACCGGCGATAATCGCGACGACGTATCCATGCCGGATTCCATCGCCCAGCAGGTCGAAAAAGATCATGGCAAAGAAATCGTCGAGGCGTTTCGATCCATCTTTAGCTTCGATCCACCCCGGCCAAGCGCTTAAAGCGTAAACTTGTCAAAGACGCGGCCAAAGCGCCAGCCATAGAACTCAACGCGCTCAAACAGACCGCCTTTGACGAATGGCTCGTTGTCCCAGAATTCTCTGGCGGCGGCGAGGTCAGCAACATCGATGATCATCAGACTACCGGTTTGGCGCTCGCCATCATCGCTGAGCAGGGGGCCACGAGTAATATAAAGACTTTCAACGCTTGCCTGATATGCCTCATGTTCAGCGCGGAGCTCGTTGCGTAAAGCATCGCTGTCTGGTTTATCGATGGCGTGGATAAGATATTGCACATTGCCTTCAATGCGTGGGCAGTCTTTCCAACTGTAGGGAAGGCTTGCCGACCAGCGATGTACTTCGGGGCCGTATTGCGCGCCGCCGATAACGTAAGGCTCGTCGGCGATATGCTGATCAACGGCGGCGCGGTCTGGCAGATCAATCAGGCGATGACTGCCAAGCTCTGTGCTCAAATCTTCGGTGAGAATGGGACCTGCGAACAATGTCTGTTCTGCAAAGCTTGCGATATAATCGAGATGGCGATCACGATACTCATCGCGCAATGGGCCAGAGTTTTCGATATCGTATATTTTGACAGCAAAGAGCATTTTGAATTTCCCCAAATTTATAGACAATATTTTTGATGCGAATTGTGTTTAAATATTTGCGGTAAATCAAGGGCATCTTAGTTAAAAAGCGGTAATAAACTTTTGCGTCAAATGAAAGGTTAGCGGTGAAATCTCAAACAGCTTTATTTAGCAAACTTGTTAAAGACAGCATGCGTCCGAGCGTGCCGGTGGTGACTTTGGGCTCAACTTGCGCGGCGGCAGTCGCGGCGATGCAGGACGGGGATTGCTCAGCCGTCATCATTCTTGATGCCGAGAACGCGCCGGTTGGCATTCTGACCGAGCAAGATGTCGCTCGCCGTATCACCTTCAATCTGGAGGAAGATACGCCTATCGATGATGTTATGACGGCCCCAGTTCAAACAATTAATGAAACCGAGTTTCTCTTCCATGCGGTTGCCGTGATGCGTCGCGGCAATATTCGTCACATGCCGGTGTTGGGTGAGAAGGGAGGTGTTTCGGGATTGCTGCGGCTTAAAGATGCTCTGTTTTCGGTGGATGAGAGATTGATGCAGCAAATTGATGCTCTGACTCGCGATGAAAATGTCGATGGTTTCATTGAAATCAAGCAGGCACAAATTGATCTCGCCGCGCAATTAATGGAGGAGCACGTGCCGGTGCCGGAAATTCTCGCGCTCCTCACGCAGATCAATAGTGACATCTATCATCGCGTTACAGATTCATCGATCAGCCATATGGAAGTGATCGGCAAGGGTTCGCCGCCTGTCGATTTCTCGGTGATTGTGATGGGCTCTGGAGGGCGCGGGGAGAACTTCATTTTTCCCGATCAGGATAACGGCCTTATTCTTGATGATTACCCCGACGATCAACACACCAAAATCGATGCCTGGTTTATCGAGTTTTCAGAACATCTCACCATCACGATGGACCGCATTGGATTTCCGCTGTGCACGGGGCATGTCATGGCGACAAATCCGTTGTGGCGTAAAACGCGAAAGCAGTGGCGAGAGCAAGTCGATCTTTGGAGCCGCAAACGCAATACCACGGCGCTGAGGTTATGCGACATTCTTTTTGATTTTCGTTCTGTGTGGGGAGAGAATAATTTCGGCGCTGAACTTCGCCGCCATATTACCGAGGTCTGCCAACGCAACAAATCTTTCCTCCGTGACATGGAGGCCGAAGATCAGGATAACGGCATTGCGCTCGGATTTTTTGATCGTTTTATCACTGCCAAGGATGATGACGAGCACAAAGGCATGATCAACCTCAAACAATCGGGCTCTCTGCCATTGATTGAGGCGGTGCGCCTGGTGTCTTTACGGGAAGGCAATGAGGTGCTGTCAACGCTTGGGCGGATCGATACTCTATTGATGCAAGGGCATCTCGACCGCGATGAACATGATTATCTTAGTGGCAGTTATCATCATATCGTTGATCTCATTTTGTATCATCAGATTAAGGCTTTTAGAGCGGGCGAAAAAGTATCTTATTTTATCGAGCCCGATTGCATGACGATGCGCGAAAAAGACATCTTGGTCGACTCGTTCAAAACCATCCGCCGTTATCGCGACCGCGTGCGCAGCGAATTTTCGGGAGATATATTTTAGTTGTGATTTAACACCCGCATATCCAGCGTAATGAAACCTAAAACTGATTTTGCAATTTTCGGACAGCGACCATGGAATTGCTGGCTTTCAGTGCTTGATCCAATGTTGTGATACCGCGGGCTTCGAGGCGGTCCAGCATGTCGATGAATATTTTTGCGGTCGCGATGGAATCACCAAGCGCGGTGTGGCGGCCAATGATCTCAACTCCCTGGCGCTCCGCAATGGCGTTTAATGTATGCTCATTTACCTCGCGGTCGAGGAAGACGGAAAAGAGCAGAGTGTCCAGCACGACATTCTCGAACTTGGCGTGGCTTTGCTGTTCCTTGAGTTTGAGAAACTTCATATCGAAAGCAGCGTTATGAGCGACCAAAATAGTATCACCGATAAAGTCGCGAAACTCGCCCAACACCTGTTCAATTTTGGGTTTATCCGAAACCATATCATCGGTGATGCCGTGAAAGCGGATCGACGCTTTGGGGATTTGAATTCCTGGATTAACCAGCTCATCGAATACAATGCTTTCCTGAAACTTGCCGCCTTCGACGCGTACGCCGGCAATTTGAATAATTTCGTCGCCTTCGGAAGGACGCAGTCCTGTGGTTTCCGTATCAAATACAGTGAAAGTAAGAGATTTAAGCGGGCGCTCGTCGAACTCCTCAAGATGATGCGGCAAATTTAGTAAATCATAATCATAGAATTCGGGCCGGTCCGGTAAATTGCGAAGATCATGTTCCCGCGCTGATAAAACGCGATTGAGGCCGAGCAAGACCAATCCGACCAGCGCACCGGTGGCAATAAATATAATGGCACCATAGGAGACAATAATTTCCCGGAATTGTTCCTGCGGCGCATTTTCCAGTGCACCGACGAGTTTCCAACCGGCAAAACTCAGAAACCCAAGTTCAATGACAACGGATAGGCCAATCGCCCAAAGAACCAGGTGCCGGGTGCTCAACTTTGTGATTTGCAGTGGCTTGATCAAGTGCTTATCTTATTGTGAAAGCTATGTAAGTTGGTAACTTATAACAATATTCAGTTGAAACTGGTGGAAAATGTCTTTTTTACGCACGCTTTTGCAGCCTGACTATGAAGAAGATCCCGAACGCGCGCTTGTCGGGAATGCTTCGAATATTTTGCAAGTTGGTGAGTTTCAATTTCTTCAACTGGCCTATTTCGAATTTTATGATCAGGAAATGCCGGAACACATAACCAATCGAGTCTTTCGGAATTATATGGTGAATAGCGCTGTACCCGAGTGGGCGCGACAATTCGCACAAAAAGTGGTCGATGCAGATGCCGCTGGTGAGATTGATATCAATCACGACTTTTTTCATCGCTATGATCAGGATTTTGGCACCCCTCCGACGAGCGGCGTTAAAAAATTTGTAATTGCGACCTCTTTGATTGTAGGTTTGCTTGGTGGCGGCCTCGTCGTCAGCCACTATGCGGTCCGAGATGGCGGAGCATCAATATTGCCACCATATTTTGATGATCGTAATTTGGAAATAAAAAAACCTCAAAATAAGAATAATTCTTCTGTGCTTCCGTGGCAACGTGACTAGAATAGAAGTCCTATTTTAGCAGAGCAGAGGAATACTATAACAATGTTTGAATTCGCGGGTGATTATGAAACTTCCGTCAATTGGGTCTTTTTGGCGATCACGGGCTTAATCGCTTACAAAGGCATCACCACCAAAAATGAGGATGGTAAAGCGGACTTCGTTCACTTGCTGTTCGGCTGCATCGCGGCGGTTTTTTTCTTCCTCGTGCTTTTTCAAGATGTCCTCGGCGTGACAACCTTTTAGAAAGCGCTAGGCGTGTCTTCAAATCCCTTAGACTATGAGACCATTTTAAACTGTAATTTCCCTGTCATAAAGCACCGGTATTCTAAAAAGGACGTCATGCTGTATGCGTTGGGGCTGGGCCTTGGTGAACGTCCAACCGATCCCGACCATTTAAAGTTCGTGTATGAGGAAAACCTAGAAGCTTTTCCGACATTGCCGGTGATCTTTGGACTGAGCGGTGTACCGATGACAGACCTTCCTGAAATGGCGAGCATTGATTACACCAAGCTGGTGCACAGCGAAGAGAATTTGATCCTGGATCACGCGTTGCCAGCGGAAGGAGATATTATTTGCCGCACCAAAGTAGCTGATATTGTTGATAAAGGGGTCGACAAAGGCGCGATCCTCTACCTCCACCGTGAAATCTACGATGGGTCAGAAAAAATTCATTATGCAACAATCGAGGAAAGTCACTTTTTGCGCGGCAATGGTGGCTTTGCTGGAGAATCAACCGTAAAAAGCGGTTCCTCGCCGCCCGATAGCTTGCCGGACAGAGCACCAGATCAGACATGTGATATTCAAACTTTGCCGCAAATGGCTTTGCTCTATCGCTTGAGCGGAGATTTAAATCCGCTCCATGTCGATCCTAAGCGCGCGACAACAGTCGGATTTGAACACCCTATTCTCCATGGGTTGTGCAGTTTTGGGATAGCCGCGCGCGCTATTCTGCAAACCTACGCCGATATGAACCCCGCGCGTCTTTTGTCTTTGCAAACGCGATTTACGGCTCCCGTATATCCCGGCGAGACGATTAAGTTTGAGCTTTGGCTAGTCGATGAAAAGTCGGTTTCTTTTCGGGCCGGCGTAGAACAAAGAGATGCTTTCGTTTTGAACAACGGCAAAGCGACAATAGGTCTTTAAGGCTTGTACATGCGTTGTTTGTTGTCGATTTCAAGCACGCGGAGCAAACGTTTTTCAGGCGGGAGTTGAAGCTGTTTATGGATGTAAATGGCGCGGTCGCGAACGGTTGACGGTTTTGAATTTCCATAGAGAATTTTATCGAACAGCGAAGGGCCGTCTATCGCTTCCTCGTCGGTTTTTAGCGCCAGGACATAATCATCAAAAGCAGCCTGATATTTGCCGAGACGGTCTTGGATGATGCCGCGATTGGCGTAGGCGGCGGACAACGTTCCGACACCGGTTAAGTCCTCCGGGTCGAGATTCTTATTCAAAAAATCAATCAGATAAGTGAGTTCCGAGGTTGCTTTGCTGTATTCTTCGCGCTGCATGAACACCAAAGCCCGCCCCATGAGGGCTCCGCGATGGTCGGGTGCTTCCTCCAGGGCTTTGCCAAAACTTACCAGTGCATCGTCGAATTTTTTGCTACCCAAATGAATGTCGCCCTGGCGGGTGTAAAAATCGCCCGGCGTGCCTTGAAAAAATTCCTGGAAAAAGGTGTTTGCCGTGAAGATCACGGCTGTCGTGATCAAACAGATGATGATGAAACGTTTAACGACGCGCGGGTTCATTAAATAATCCTGATAATTCGGTGTTAAAAAAAAGTGAGCGTGTAGAAATAGGAAAACACAAAGCACAGCAAAATTGACGTCATGCCGGCGCGCTTTTTAAGACCCATTCTTTGCTCGTCTTCGATGTCGCCTTGTTTTTTTATAGCGCGGCGCACGGCCAGACCCCAAATTAAACTACGAACCGGAAAGAACAGAGCTAGCGTTAGAATTAAAGCCCACATCCACTGATATTCGGCGGTAAAAAATTCAGCCATTTCACTTTTCTGCTAGGTTTATTGAACGCTTAATTTAGACAAGAAAAAGGGGGAAGGGACAAGCCCTTCCCCCAAACTCTTTAGATGGAGTGTTATTCTCCAGCCTGTTGTTGAGGAACGACGTCACCGATATCATCTACCAGTGCCTCGACTTCCTTATCAGGCATTGTTGACATTTCCATCTTAAAGGCAAGGAACCACATCATGGCCACACCAAGTGCCCAGAAGAGGATTTGCCAAGCCCAAATGGATGGAATACCAAAGGTCCAGCCATCAACACCAGCATCCGGCGCACCGAATATGTCGTTGCCGATAACAGCACCAGGACCAACACCGAAGAACAACCAGCCAATGGCTGCTGCCCATGCCCATGGCACCAGACCTTTTTTCTCTGGTGACAAAGTGGCATGCTCACGCAGGAAGTTATGATACTTCATACGATGAGCGCGAGCTTCGGTATCGTCTTGAGTCATTGCGGAAAGTGGCAAACAGACCAGGAGGTTAAAGAAAATACCCCAACCTGCTGAATGCATCGTCCCAGGCCAACGACCCCACGGCAACGCGCCGCCGGTGAGCTTATTACCAATGGTTTCCGTACAGATCACCGCCAACAAGCCCGCTGCCAGACCCCAAGTCGCACCCTGACGGGTAATCCATGGGAACCAAGTCACAGCAGCCAAGGACGGCCACATTTGGAATCCGAAGGCCACAGCAAGACCCCCTAACAACACCAGGGCATCACGCGAGTAGGTCGCCACCAACAGGGCAGAAAGCACGATGAAGGTAACGCCAATACGACCCCAGAATTTTTGCTGGTCATGGGAAGCTGTTGGATTCAGATACCGCTTATACAAGTCACGTGTCAGCATACCTCCAGCGGTCGACATATATGCCGCGCCAGTGGATTGCATCGCAGCCAGGGCACAGACGGCGAGAAGGCCGACCAGCCACGGAGCTGTTTCCGATATTGTATTAATGTAGTGCGGTACGATTGAATCTGGTTTTTTGGCAATTCCGGCAGATAATATTGTCGAAATGTTCATGCCAGCCTCCGTCACTGCTGGGTTAGCACCAAGAAGATGCGCGCCCATGCCTTGGAAGGCCGTGAAGAAGAACAGGATCAATCCAATACCAAAGGACGACGCCCAAACTTGTTGGATCGCAAATGGTTTTGGATTTTTGTTGCCAAAAGCCCACATGGTAAACGCCGGAGCAGATTGAATGCCCATAAGCGCAAACATGTAGGTGAGAACCATGACGCCGGTCCAGAGACCTCCAACCGGGGTTTCTTTACCCAAGCCAGCGGTAAACTGAATAACACCAGGAATAGCGAAGTAGGCATTATAGTCGCCACCGCCATATCCTTTTGTTGTACCCCATTTACCAAGGTCAGATGCACCGAGTTTGGCAAAGCCAGCATTCAGGGAATCCCACCCACCGGCCGCATTCAAAGCGATAAAGCCGATGATGATAATACCCGAAGCCAACAAGATACATTGCAGTGTATCCACATAAGCCACAGCGCGTAGACCGCCACTACCCACGTAGATCAGCACAACGGCCGACAAGGTCCACATACCGACATTGACCGAAATCAGGCCATCCGTCAGAACGTTGAACAAGAAGCCGGAAGCTCCAAGTTGAACGCCAAGGTAAGGGATCGAGAACAACAATGCCACGAGCACGGTGAGAATACGAATACCGTCGCCTTGGAAATAATCCGAAAGCATCTCACCCGGCGTTACATAACCGAACCGTTTGCCCAACATCCACTGGCGTTTCAAGAACATGACGCCGGTGAACGGGATTGTAATGGTGTAGAAAGACGCATAGGCATACTGGAACCCGTCACGATAGACGAGACCCGGATGTCCCATAAACGTCCACCCCGAAAATGATGTTGCGGTCGCCGCGAGGACGAACACCCACATCGAGATTTGTCGACCAGCGATAAAATAATCACCTGCCGTTTTTGCCATTCGCGCAGACTTTATGCCCCAGAAGATACAATAGGCCCAATAAAGTACTACGAAGGTGAATAGCCAGACTACTTTTGCACTCACGCTTAAACCCTCCTATTAGATTATAATGTGAAGCTCTCCAAATTATCGGTGCAAGTTCTCCCGAATGACACCGATGAAACCCTGCAATAAGCTCATAAAGTAGGTAAATCGGTCAATAAGCTATTGGAGTTTAAGGGCTTTTCTTGTAAATTTAACACAATGTGATATTGTAAAGTTGTAAATTTGAAAATCTACGAGGGAGCCGGGGGCGTGGCCAGAAAACCGAGATTAGGGGCAAAAATTCGCAGATTACGGCGCGAAAGTGAACTCACTCAGGCGCAATTAGCGCAGCGTTTAATGATATCGGCGAGTTATTTAAATCTCATCGAACACAACCAGAGGGCGGTTACGGTTCCTCTGTTGTTTAAGCTCGGGGAAGTTCTAAACGTCGATTTACAAACATTATCGCAAGATGACGAATCTATTATTCTTGCTGAATTGTCTGAAATATTAGGTGACCCGCTGTTTTCCCAAGGCGACTCTGGCGGTGAACTGACACCTGACGATCTCAACGAATTGGTTTCACAATCGCCGATCGCCAGCCAAACTATTTTGAAAGTCTACCGCGCCTATCAACGCGCTCGAGATGATATCCAAACACTTGGCGAACGCCTTTCCGAAGATACATTATACGCTGCTTCGTCGCATGAGCTGCGCACGGTTTTAACGTCAATCCGGTCATTTTCAGAAATACTGCATGACAATGAGAATATCTCGCCTGAGGAACGTCAACGGTTTCTCGGAATTATTGTTAAAGAGAGTGCCGCGCTGTCCAAAAATATCGATGATTTAATGAGCTTTGTTTCAGCAGAAGGGGTTAATCGAGCGGTCGGTACGCGGCCGCCATTGGACGAGATTAACGACTTTATCCAAAATAATAGCAATTACTTTGAACTTATTGAAAACGCTGCAGAAAAACTGATATTGGATGCGCAATTTGGAACCTATGACCGGCTCCAGAAACTCATCTATTTTGCTTCCCATGAGTTGGACATTACCGTCGATATTGGGCGCGATCGCGAAGAGTTTGGATTGGTCAATTTCGACAAAGAAAAACGCATGCTTCATCTTTCCAACAGCCTGCCAAGAAATTCGCTGATTTTTCAAACCGCGCAGATTATTGGACGATATTATTGTGCTGATATCATTGAAGGACTGCTTGCAAATGCGCCTCTAACCAGCGATGCCTCCCGCGAAATGTGCAGATCTACTTTGGCACGTTATTTTGCCGGTGCGGTTTTGCTGCCTTATGACGAGTTTCTCGAGGCCGCCCGAGCGATGAGATATGATATTGAGCAATTGCAGAACCAATTTGCCGGCAGCTTCGAGCAAATTTGTCATCGATTGGCGACGCTTAATAAAGCCGGCTCGGAAGGCGTAGCATTTCATTTCATCAGAGTGGATATAGCCGGTAACATATCAAAACGCTTTGATGGATCGGGAATTCGGATTCCGCGCTATGGCGGTGTTTGTCCAAGATGGAACGTACATCACGCCTTTCTAAGGCCAGAATCAATGAATGTGCAGACAATGCGCATGACGGATGGCGGTACTTTTTTGAGTTTAGCGCGTGCCATCGTAAAGCCAGGCACAGCATTCAACGCACCTCGGAGCCACTATGCAATCGCAATCGGCTGTGAGATTTCAAGCGCATCTGAACTCGTTTATGCGGATGGTATGGATTTGAATGATGCAAGTATGGTTGTGTCGGCGGGTACGAGCTGCCGGATATGTGAGCGAGACAATTGTGGCCAGCGCGCCTTTCAGTCAATTCTCCATTCTAGTGCAGAAGCATCGTCAGAAGGTGTGGCGCGGGCTAAAAAGGCCAGGCGGGCGGCAGAATGAATTTATAGTGCTGAAATGCGAGATAAAGGTGCAGAGATAAAGAATAGTGGCGAAGCGCATAATTGTTTGCTCAGGAAACAGCGCCTCGCCACACATTAAAGAATACTTCCGAGAACATAACCTAACCTTGACCAGGACCAACAAAATCAAAATCAGATGGGTGCCCCAAAGGAATATAATTCTTTAACTCAAAGTTTGTAGGTCTCCCTGCATACTTTTTATACTTTTGAACATTTGAAATTTATGTCATTTGCCCTAAAGCATATTATGTAAATACCACACAATTTTCAAAAAAACGAGACAAGTTTTTGAAAACACTAATATTTTTTTGGTGAATATTGACATTACAAATGCCTTGGAATGTAAATCTTGTAAAGAAACCGATGGTGTTCAAGAATTATTGACAATGTTCTAGGTCATGACTTTTTGATTATGAGCGAGTACACTTTGGTAAATACCAGCTGGTAGGCAAAACGCGATAGGGTTTAAATATGAGTCACTCCGTTCTGATAGTTGAGGATGAACCGAATATCGTCCTGTCGCTGAAATTTCTGATGGAAGGTGCGGGTTTTAGTGTTCGCACCACCGGTGAAGGAGCGGCTGCCTTAAAAGAAATAGAAAAACAGCCACCCAATATTGTCTTGCTCGATGTAATGCTGCCGGATCGCGACGGATATTCGATCTGTGAAGCCATCAAGGCCAATCCTGATTGGCAGGATATTCGCGTTTTGATGTTAACAGCTAAAGGGCGTGATATGGACCGAGAGAAGGGGTTAGCTCTTGGCGCGGATGATTATATCACCAAACCTTTTTCGACACGTGATTTGGTTGATCGAGTGATTGAGATATCAAAGGAATTGCCACCCGAAATTTAATCGGATCGCCGATAGGCTTGAGAACGCAAATGATTGAAAAATTTAGCGAACGATATGCGGCACTTTTGATATTGGCTGCGCTTTTATTTAATCCTCCGATCATGTCGATTTTTAATTCGACTGAATTGTTTATCGGTGTGCCGATCCTGTATTTGTATTTATTCTGCGCCTGGGCGCTGATCATCGGATTGAATGCTTATCTCGCGGCAAAATTGTCGGCCGCAAGAGATTCGATAACAACGCCAAACCAGAGCGCCGACTCTCATGACTGAGAATTCGGATCAGACACTGAGTGGATTCAAGAACCATGCTTAATGCAGGGTTCATAATAATTGCATCCTTTGGTTATATCGGATTGCTGTTTGCGATTGCGTATTATGGTGACAAGCGCGCAGATTCGGGCCGCGGTATAATCAACAACCCCTATATTTACTCCCTGTCGATCGCCGTTTACGCGACGTCCTGGACGTTTTACGGCAGTGTCGGTCGCGCCGCTGCGGGCGGGCTAATTTTCATCACCATTTATTTAGGGCCAACGCTGATGTTCGTTGCCTGGTGGTTCCTGCTGCAAAAAATTCTGCGCATCAGCAAAGCCAACGGAATAACCTCAATTGCCGATTTTATCGCTTCGCGTTACGGCAAGAGCACGGTGATCGGTGGTCTTGTAACTCTCATCGCAGTTGTTGGCATAACGCCTTATATCTCGCTTCAGCTCAAAGCTCTATCGACCAGTCTAACGGTACTTTTGGAATACCCAGCCATCGTTATGCCATCGGCGGAAATCGGCCAGCCTGTGGTTTCTTTCACCGCTTTTCTTGTCGCTATGGCAATGGCGGTTTTTGCAATCCTATTCGGTACGCGTCATCTTGATCCCAGCGAGCACCATGAAGGCGTTGTTGCCGCGATTGCATTTGAATCGATCGTCAAGCTGATTGCCTTTGTTGCGGTGGGCATATTCGTGACGTTTGGCCTTTACGACGGTTTTGGTGATTTGTTTATGAAGGCGTCAGCGAATCCCGACATTAAAAAATTATTCGCAATCTCGCCGTCTTCCGATTACACCCAATGGGTAACGTTGACCATTTTATCTATGATGGCAATTCTCTGTTTGCCGCGTCAATTTCACATCACCATTGTTGAGAATGTCGGTACGCATCATCTCAGCAAAGCGGTCTGGATGTTTCCGCTATATCTCTTATTGATCAACATTTTTGTATTGCCAATTGCCGTTGCAGGCCTGCTTCAGTTCCCTTCTGGCAGTGTCGATCCGGACACTTTTGTTTTGACATTGCCGATGTCGACACAAAACGAAGGCCTGGCGCTGCTTGCTTTCATCGGAGGATTGTCGGCAGCAACTGGGATGGTAATCATTTCTGCTATTGCACTCAGTACGATGATTTGCAACGAAGTCTTGATGCCGGCACTGTTGCGGATGTCGTGGCTTCGATTGAATGAACGCGGTGATTTGACATCGCTTGTTCTGAATCTACGTCGATTTAGCTGTGTCTTCATCATGTTGTTGAGTTACGGCTATTTTGTCTTCATCGGTGAATCCTATACCCTGGTGACGATTGGCCTGCTGTCATTTGCCGCCGCTGCTCAATTTGCGCCGGTGATTATTGGCGGAATTTTCTGGAAAGGGGCGACGGCTAAAGGCGCATTCGCCGGTTTGGTTCTAGGCTTTGCGGTGTGGATATACACACTCCTATTGCCATCCTTTGCTCTTTCCGGTTGGTTGCCAGAAAGCTTCATCACTGAAGGACCGTTTGGGATAGCGTTGCTCAAGCCCTATGAATTCCTCGGGCTCTCGGGATTGGACAATTTGTCGAACTCATTATTCTGGAGCATGGTTCTCAATATAGGAGCCTATATCGGCGTTTCGTTGAGTTCAGAACAATCGGCGATTGAACGCATCCAGGCGGCGATTTTTGTCGATGCTGCTGAAAAATATTCAGGAACGGCAGGGCGGTCCAATTTGTGGCAGGGCTCCGCAGCTGTTGATGATTTGCGCGATCTTTTGTATAGATTTGTCGGACCCTATCGAACAGAGTTGGCCTTCAAAGACCATGCCCGCAGGCGAGGGTTGGAGCTTAAAGAATTAATGGCCGTTGATGCGGAATTTGTCGGTGTGGCGGAGCGCCTGCTTGCCGGTGCCATCGGGTCTGCGTCTGCACGTGTTCTTGTCGCCTCTGTCGTGAAGGGAGACATCGTTAGTCTTGATGAGGTGCTTCAGATTTTGGACGAGACGTCAGAGGTGATTGAACATAGCCACCGTCTTGAGCAAAAATCGCACGAGTTGGAAGTCGCCAGTGACAATCTGCGTCAAGCCAATGAACAATTGAAAGAACTCGACCGCTTGAAAGATGACTTCCTTTCGACCATCAGCCATGAGCTTAGAACACCGCTCACATCGATTAGATCTTTTGGCGAGATATTGTTTGATAAGCCGGATATCGAGCCGTCGCAACGCCGGCAATTTCTCGGTGTTATCATCAGTGAAAGTGAGCGCCTGACCCGCCTCATCAATCAAATTCTCGATTTGGCCAAAATGGAAGCCGGTAGCATGGATTGGGAAATGTCGGAAGTTGATGCCGGTGAAGCGATCAGGGAGGCTTTGGCTGCAATGAGCAGTCTGATATCAGACAAATCGATCAACTTGGAATTGATGTTGCCTGAAAATCTGCCTCATGTGTACGCGGATCGCGATCGCCTTATCCAGGTCGTTATAAATTTGTTATCGAATGCGGTTAAGTTTTCTAATGGCCCGGAACCGACACTCAATATTACAGCTGAAGCAGATGGTGATGCGTTGCTGGTGAGGGTGGCAGACAACGGTCCCGGCATTCCGGATGGTGTAGGGGAAATCATTTTCGAAAAATTTCAGCAGGTTGGTGACCCTCTTACCAACAAACCAAAAGGCACGGGGCTTGGGCTTCCGATTAGCCGCCAAATCGTCGAGCATTTCGGCGGCAAAATTTGGTTTGAGAAAGCTGCGCGCGGCGCCGATTTTAGATTCACCCTGCCATTTACCCATACTGTCCAGGTCGCCGAATAGATCAATTTTACTCAATCAGGAAAATCATGACCACCAAAGCAGACAATGCACCAATTCCTGCCACCACTGTACTACTGCTCAAAGATACCGCCGATGATTTTGAAGTCTTCATGGTGACGCGCCATCACAAAATTGACTTTGCTTCGGGCGCGTTGGTTTTTCCGGGCGGCAAGCTTGACCCGCAAGACAGTAGTGAGGCTCTGCTTACGACATGCCGCGGCCAAGAAGGGACAGGTGGGATGCTGAGCGATGATGAATTGGCGGTCCGTATCTGTGGCATTCGCGAGACCTTTGAAGAAGCGGGCGTTTTGCTTGCGCGCGACAATAAAAATGGTGAGGTCATCAATGGCGCACGATGCGGAGCATTGGCGCGAAAATACCGAGAGGCCATCCATAGCGGCGAGGTAAGCCTCCTCGACCTTATCGAAAAAGAAGAGATCACGCTCGCCTGTGATCAATTGATTTTATTTGCCCGCTGGGTGACCCCAAGCTTTTTTCCAAAACGTTTTGATGCCTTTTTCTTTTTGGCTCAAACCCCCGAGGACCAAGTCGCCTCTCATGATGATATCGAATCGACTGATTCGCTTTGGACGACGCCGGCCGATGCATTGGCTGATGCGGATGAAGACCGTAAAACAGTTGTATTCGCAACGCGCATGAATCTGGTGAAACTCGCTCAGTTCGACAGCGTCGACGCAGTGATAAAAAGCGCTGCGGAAAGTGCGGTTGTCATCGTCGAGCCTGGCATCGAGGAGAAAGACGGCAATGTCACCTATAGCATTCCACTTGAAGCCGGTTACGGGATCAGCGAATTTACCGAATACGGCGGCTCAAAATTGAAGATCAAATCTCAGGACAAAGCGAAGGCCTAAGGATTGTTCCCTGTTGGTTTTGACGTATCCCATACCACCGTTGGGCCTTCTGCATAAATTCGGCATTCGTGGCTACCTGACTTATCTTCGCATGTATGGATCGCCAGCATAAGCGAATTCCCCAACCCAAAATACTTCTCCCCTCGAAGTCCGCGCTGGTTGTTTTCCGAAGTCAGTGCATGGGCGGATCGGCAGGGCGATGACATGCCCGAATACGAGAACCTGAAGAATAAGTCTGAGGGGTAGTCGGATGCCTGATGTATTGCGCAAAGAGCTGAACCAAGCATTCAGCAAGCTTGAGTGGTCCCATTACCAAAGGCTGATTGATCATTATGGTTTGCCGCCATCCCATTAGCGGACATCGCTAACAATGCCATATTTGTTCAGTCCCAATTTTCTGGTTGCCACAATTCAATTAGATCAATGGTTGGTTTAGGACTACTTTCCACAATTCATGCTATTCCTTTCTAGCTTATTTGAATTAGCGATTTTATTCGCATTGTAAATTTAAATATTGAATTAGTTAAATAAATTAATGCAAATGACATTCAAGATTTGCCAAAATATGCCTGTATTAAAAATCAAACTGCATCGGATGAAAAATGGATTCACTTTCCAAAATTCTCGGCCTCAAACTTACGATCGATATTGTTGATATTGGCGCTAGTCCCAGTGGAGAAAATCCACCCTATCAGCCACTAGTGGAGGAAGAGATTGCGACAGTGATTGGGTTTGAGCCCTATCCCGAGGCGCTGGCTAAATTGAACGAGAATAAAAAAGAATTTGAAACCTATCTCCCTTACGCAATTGGGGATGGTGGCATTCATGAATTCAAACACTGCCAAGCACCAGAAATGTCATCATTACTTGAACCAAACGCCAAATTGTTATCTTTTTTTCATCATTTTTCTAATTTTGGCAAGGTATTGAAAAGAGAAGAAATTCAAACTGTAAAATTGGATGAAATCGAGGAAATCAGCAATATGGATATGCTGAAAATTGATATTCAAGGCGGTGAATTGAATGTATTTGAAAACGGGGTCAAAAAGCTTAGTGAATGTCAAATAGTCCATACAGAAGTAGAATTTATCCCTTTATATTTAAATCAGCCCCTGTTCTCCGAAATAGAGATTTTTTTGCGCGGGCAGGATTTTATATTTCATAAATTTGCACCACTTCGCAGTCGCGTTCTCCAACCGATGAAAGTTGGTGACAGTGTAACCGCCGGGCTTAGCCAGATATTCGATGGTGATGCAGTGTTTATGCGCGACTTTACCCAACTACATAAAATGAAACCCCAGCAGTTAATGAAAATGGCGGTGATCCTTCACGATGTTTATGAATCCTTAGACGTCGTTTACCGAATTTTATTAGCCCACGATAAAAGAAAACGCACGAAATACGCCAGCAGATATATAGATGCTCTTTAAGTGAGCTCGCTGAGCTCAGCCATTTTATTGTGTAGTTTTAATTTTTTCGGGTTGTAAAAAGAACCTTCTCCCGAATTGATTTAAAGTGACGCTCAAAATGAAACTAGGGCTCGAAAGGCCATCCTTCAAATAATGCTAATAGCATGACAGGCACATTTTCTGGTTTATATGAATGTCCGCTTCTGGCTATAAGCAGACATCAGGCGACATTAAATTGATGTCTGCTTTACCCCTGAAAGCGGACATTAGCATAAGACACAATTTTGCGTGTGATGAAGCATTAATTATTGTGAGATACCTTTAATCAACTCTTCTGATTCCATAACAATTCTTCCTTAAATTGTGTTAGGTAAAATATTACAACACGTTCCACCCGCCACGTTCAAGGTTTTAGGTTGAGGGTGTGAGGTTGAATATTCAGGCGTGGCTATAAGGCCGGGACGGGGTAATCGCGTCCATGCTTGGTGATCAGCTTCTGGAGGTTTAACTCCACCGTGTGGGCGCAATGATTGCAGATTGCCAGCAGACGAGAATTATATTTGGCGGCGTTGCCGAGCGTGGCTGACATGTGATTTGGTTCGTCCAATAAAGAAAAAACCATGCACCTAAAATAAGATCGTGACAATAGGTGCGCCTGTTGATACATACTCGCCACGACATACCAAAATATCCTCACCTATAGTGCACCTAAATGGTATTGTTCATTCGATAAGTTACAGAATACAAGCTAACCTATTGAATTTATTACGTCGGGGAGTGGCGCAGTCTGGTAGCGCACCTGGTTTGGGACCAGGGGGTCGGAGGTTCGAATCCTCTCTCCCCGACCATTTAGTGACCTCGCAAAATTAAATTCCCATTTTAAAATTGGCTAAGCTTAGGTATATCACTATATAAACTATGAGAGTGCCATCACCGTTTCTCATTTGAGTCATAGGAACGTAAGCAAGGAAGAGGTTAATGGAAGCCAGAATTTATCAGCCCGCTAAAAATGCCCTGCAATCCGGTCAGGCCAACACCCAGAAATGGGTGGTCGAATATGCGCCGGAAGAAGCAAAGCGCAATGACGAATTGATGGGCTGGGTCGGTTCAGGCGATATGCGGGGTCAACTCAAGCTGAAATTTGCCACCAAAGAAGAGGCCATCGCTTATGCTGAGCGCAATAGCATTCCATATTCTGTGCGAGACCCAAAAAAGCGCAGGCAACGACCAAAATCATATTCGGACAACTTCCGCTTCGATAGGGTAAGATAACTCTCACCAAATTCGGCCCCGTAGCTCAGCTGGATAGAGCGTCGGTTTTCTAAACCGAATGTCACAGGTTCGAGTCCTGTCGGGGTCACCAATGATTTCAATGGGTTAGTGGTAATTATCTGGTTCATTTCTGTCGGTGAGTACCCATTTAGTACCCGTTAAAAGTGGCTGTTTGCTGCCAATCGTGTTTCTCATGCTTTGATGATG
>Ga0066376_10001171_pt1 | contig 25483 bp, 20 predicted proteins | sample Knorr_S15_td_Bot_FD_77009 | JGI IMG/M metagenome (GOLD analysis project Ga0066376, IMG submission 77009) | Marine microbial communities from Southern Atlantic Ocean transect - Knorr_S15_td_Bottom_ad_5009_LV_A | ecosystem: Environmental > Aquatic > Marine > Oceanic | place: Southern Atlantic... | reverse complement strand
GCTCTTCACCATGGAGCCGGAGTTCAGCACCACGGCCTTTATTGCCGACCCCGGCGGCGCCTTCGACTACGCCAACGAGACCCAGAACCTGTTCGAGTTCGTCGACGACAACGACGACCAGGATCGCTTGGCCGACTGGCAGCGCTACCGCCAGAGCGAGGGATTCTCGGGTCAGGGATCTTCGGTCGGCCGGGACACCGAGGTTTTTCCGGGCCTCGATGAGAACAACGATTTCATATCCGACTTCAACCAGAATCAGAACAGCAGGCCCGACTACGCCGAGCCTTTCCTGCGGTATCAGGTCGATCCGCCCGAATTCCTCTTCGGCATGGACATGAACAACAACACGATCATCGACCGCTTCGAGGATGACCGACTGCCTGACTACCCGTACGAACGCGACCACCACGGCTACAACGTCTACGGCGGTCTCCTGATCACAGAGAGCAGCAAGTTGACTGTCGGCAGGCTGAAAGAGCGTCAGCTCAGCAGTGACCGTGAGAGCCGTTCCATCTATGGGCTGCTGAGTGTGGAGAAGTCCTATCCCGGGCTGGATATCACTCTCTTCGAGCACGCCAAGTTGGTAGAGGACGACATTCCCGAGGACCGCGTCCTCTGGGTGGAACCCCTCGGAACGACGGATTTCACCGATCCGCTGGACAATCAGGACACCTTCGTCAATACCCTCTTTCTGCATGCCCGTCATACGCGGATCCGCAACCTGAACATCCAGGGCAAGCTGAAGTATGAGTTCTACAAGCAGCGCGGTGCGCAGTCCGACATCAAGCGCGACCGCTCCTTCTTCGGCCTGATCAACAGCGCCGATTACACCATCGGACTGAGTGATAGGCTCGTCGTCCGACCCAAGTGGAAGAGCATGTACCGGCGCGAAACGCCCACGGCGCGTACCAGCCTCAAGACAAACGAACTGACCGAGAGCCTGTTTTTTACGGGTAGCTACTCGATCCTGCCGAATATGGGACTGGACTTCGGCATTGAATTCAACAACTTCGAAAACCTGGCCAAATCGCCTGCCGAGGCGTCGCCGCGCTACATCGAGGATTTCCACAGCCTGGTGTTTTCGCAGCTGCTTACAAACGTGTCGGCGTACCAGGGCTACGAACTGACCATGAACGCGGGCTTTCTGCTTGAACGCCAGTTCTTCAAGGACGAGACGAGGAAGCAATCTGTCGTCTTCATCCGCATATTTGCCGCGTCAGGTGGGGTCTGATCTTTGCAGCTCCCGTCGTTCGTCTCCACGACCGGGTCAAAGGGAGCTGGGAAAACTGATTCTACCGCAAGTCCGTCCGCCTTCACTCCCAAGGCCGTAGTCCTCGGTTGTCTATTCACCTTTGTCGTCGCTGCCGGAGACGCCTACGGCGTCTTCTACCTGCGCGCCTCCTATATGACGCTCGGCACCAGCACTGTTGGTGCCCTGTTCCTGCTGTTTATCCTGGGCGGCCTGATCAACCCGCTGCTCAAACTGATCCATCCAAGGGCCGGCCTGAACCGGGGCGAGCTCCTGCTGATCTACATCATGATGGTGATGGCCTCGCCACTGCCCACTCTCTTCGCTGGCAGGTTCATCGGCACGATCCTCACGCCCTTTTACTACGCCACGCCCGAAAACGACTGGCACAACCTGATCCAGCCGCACATCGTGGAGTGGTTGAAGCCGTTCGATCCCAGGTTGATGAAATCCTTCTACGAAGGCCTGGAGCAGGGCGAGTCGATCCCCTGGTCCTCCTGGCTGCCGCTCTTTCTGACATGGACTCCCTTCCTCTGGGCCATGTTCCTGTCGATGATCGCCTCGATGGTGATCCTCCGCAGACAGTGGAACGAGCAAGAGCGGCTGACGTACCCACTGGCACAGGTACCCCTGGCTCTGACCGAGCAGGGCAACGCTGGAGAACGCATCTCCCCCTTCTTCAGAAATCCTGTGATGTGGATCGGCTTTGCGATACCGGCCGTGTGGGGGACGTTGCACGGACTCCACAACTATTTCCCCGACATCCTGCCGCTGGCCCAGAACGTGGACCCCATCCATTTCATCCTGCCGATCTTCGACGACGTGTCGGAACTGCAGTTCAAGTTCCGCTTCAACATTCTGGGCTTCTTCTACTTCCTCAAGACGGAGGTCGCTTTCAGCCTCTGGTTTTTCAATCTCTTTGCCAACGCGCTGCGAACCACCCTCGGCGTCCTGGGCGTCTCGAGTTCGGAGACCCTTGGTTCGGGGCACTCCATCGTCAATCCTATTCTCGTCCACCAGTCGATGGGAGGAATGCTGGTCCTCTTCCTCTTCGGCTTGTTTGCCGCCCGCAAGCACTTGAAGCAGGTCTTCCGCAAGGCCTTTCTCGGGGATCCGTCCGTGGACGACTCCACCGAGATGCTCTCCTACCGGTCGGCGGTGCTCATGCTGCTGGCAAGCAGCGTGGTCATGGTGGGCTGGCTGGCCCTGGCTGGCATGCCCGTATGGGTCGCCCTCGCCTTGCTGTTCGCCGCAGCGGCGCTCATCGTGGGCTTTACGCGCGTAATCGCTGAGAGCGGCCTGTCAGACGGTTCGATCCCCGCCGCTCCGGCGGCCATTCTGGTCTCAGCCGTGGGGTCGTCGAGCATCGGCTCCGAAGGCCTGGTAGTGCTGGCGACGACGTATTTCTGGACGGCCGGCGTGCGCAGTTTCGTCATGACCTCCTGTGCCAACAGTCTCAAGCTGGGCGAGGGGTTCGGTGGGTCCAAGCGGCCGCTGTTCTGGATGATGCTTATCGCCCTGGCCATCGGGCTCGGCGCCTCCCTGTGGATGGTCATGCAGCTCAGCTACTCCTACGGTGCCCTGAACCTTAAGATCCCGGGGGGACAACACGGCTTCTACAGTTACGCGGCCAGGTTGATTCTCTCGCCGACCGAGCCGCATCTGTGGGGGTGGGTGAATACAGCGATCGGGGCAGCGATCATGCTGATGTTGATGCTGGCGCGGTGGTACTACGTCTGGTGGCCCCTTCATCCCCTCGGCTACCCGATTGGCCCCATCGTGATCATGGATCACCTCTGGTTCAACATGTTCCTGGCCTGGCTGATCAAGGTCGTCGTGCTTAGGTACGGCGGCGTGGCCCTCTACCGCAGGACGCGCCCTTTTTTCATGGGCATGATCGTTGGTCACATTGTGCCCGGCGGCATTTTTTTGTTCATCGACCACTTTACTGGTATGGTCGGCAACGTGATCTTCTGGGGTTGATTCCCGTACCCACCGGGTAGAACTTCGACAGCGCAAGGCTTATGAGATATCCTACAGCGGTCCGAAATATCCCCATTCGCAGTTGGAGGTGGCTCTTGCACCTGGTCAGATCAGACATCCCGATTTCCTTCTCGCTGGTCGTGCTCGCGCTGCTGGTCACTGGTGCCAGCAGCGACGTACGGCGATGGGAACTGGGCGGTGAGGGGTTCTCCTGGCGCGACCAGGAGCTGAGTTCAGCGGCGATCAGTTTCAACGTGCCCGGTGCGGTGCAGCTGATAGGCTTCAACCCGAATGACAATATCTTCCAGCAATTGGAGTGGGCCGGAGGTACCCCCGTGGATTATCTCGAAGAGCAGGCTGTGGCCCGTGTCTGGGACAACGTGCCTTTCAAACAGTCGAATATCCCCCTTGTCGACGGCGACCCTCTGACGTCCAGCGAGAACCGCTTCAAGGAATTCGGGGTTCTGCAGGGCGGCAGGAAGTTCTTCTTCGACCTGGGCACTCGCTTCCCAGCTAACCGCATCGTCTTTTTCCCGCGCCAGGAGGGGGCCGACAGCAGGGGCCGCCCCTTTTCGGACGACTTCATCCGAAGTTACAAGATTCAGATCAATGATGGCGTGCGCTTTTCCCCGCAGGACCTGCCTCTGTATGAGCTGCTCACCCAGGTGGACTTCACCACCGAAAGCGTCGCCGAAACACGCTTCCCGCTGCAGTTCATCCGCTTTGTGCAGCTGAACGTGACCTCGGACAACCCCTTCGAAATCGCCGAAGTCGAGGTGTACGGTGCGGGCTTTGCCCCGGGGGGGATCTATCTTTCGCAAATCGTCGATCTGGGAGAAGCAGCCAATTTTAAGCAACTGTCTTGGGCGCTAGAGACCCTGCGCCAGGAAGCCGGGAGCATACGGACAGATCCGGAGGCCGATGCACGGGCCTCAGTCCGCATGCGCACCGGCAAGGACGATACGCCCCAGGCATTTTTCGAGATCATCAATGTGTTCACCGGTGATACCCGGGAGGTCTCCGAGTCCCAGTACGACCGTCTGCAGCAGAATGTACGTGGTCCCGTCGACGAAGACGCGGATAACTGGAGCGAGTGGTCGGCGCCCTTCACCGAGCCCGGCCAACAGATCGAGCTGCCGGGCCCGCGGCGTTTCTTCCAGGTGGCGGTCAATCTGGAAAGCCGGTCCATTCTCGATGGCATACGGGTCAACTCACTGGTGGTCGAACACTCCATCCCTCCCCTGGCGCAGAATCTGGTTGCGGAGATCTCGCTACTGGAAAACCCCCGCCCGCTGGGCGACAAGCCGCGGGTGCCCGCCGGAGTGCTCTCCACTTTTGCCTATGATGTCCGAGCCAATATCAGCGAGACCGATGTGGGCTTCGACGCCATCGAGATCTTTACCCCTGGGGAGCCGAAATTTACCACCTTCCTGGTTGGCAATCCGCTCGTCCCCGTAGACCCGGACAGCGTCATCCACGGCGACGGCAGCCTGACCTTGCTGTTCCCCTCTCAGAGGCTCACGGCCCAGTCACCGGGCGATATGCGTCTCGTGTTCGAAACCCAGGTGTTTGTCCAGGCTACTCTCTTCAACGCCCAGGTCTTCGATACCCAAAGCGACGAGGCCCCCCAGAGAGTCCTCCCGGGAGACGCTAATCCCACCGTGTCCACCAACGACTTGCGCGTGCTCACGACAGCTGCCTCGGCGCGAAACCTGTTGCCTTTTTTCCAGGTGCAGCCCCGGGTGATAACGCCCAACGGTGACGGAATCAACGACCGGGCGGGTATTTCCTACACCCTCGTGCAAGTCGCAAAGCCCGTCGATGTGCGCGTGGGGATTCTCGATGTAGCAGGTCGACGGGTACGCTCCCTGTTCTCGGGTCTGGAAGACAACGGGTCTGCAAGTCTTGAATGGGACGGACGAGATAACGGAGGTGACGTGGTGCCGGCCGGGATTTATATTATCAGAGTGGCGGTCGACGCCGAACGAGAAGAGTTCGTGCGGCTCGGCACAGTAGGAGTCGTCTACTGAGGGCCGTTCGCCGGATGGCGTTTGGCGGAACAGTGCCTCGCCACCGGACACCTGCCAGGAGTGGTGCCATGAAAAAGCGTATCGGCTCGAACGAACTGTTCCTTTTCGTTTTCGTCCTGCCGTCTATGGTGGCCGTGCTCGCCTGTGATCTCTACGCGCAGGCCAGTGGCTCGGACACACAGATTTACCGTGTAAATCGGCCGTCACAATGGCAGCAGTGGGCCTTTCCCGCGGGCACTATTGAATTCGCTGCGAATGGCTCTGTTACACCGGTGAAATTCAGAGGTCCCCACAATGCCGCCCTCGATGTAGGCGAATTCACCCATGAACTCGCCGGCGGCAAGGAAGTCCGGGGCGGTGCGTGGAAGGCTGGCTCCAACCTGGCGACGGCCAACAGAATCATCGACGGAGACGCCGATACCTTCTGGAGGCCCGATCCCGACGCACCCCTCGAGGACTGGTGGATCGAAATCGATCTTGGTCGGGCGACGTTGGTCTCTCAGATCCGCTTGATCTTCCCCGACCAGGACGGGGCACGGCCCTTCCGTGAGTTCCGCGTCTTCGGGTCAGAAGGTCGCCGCGTGACGCGAAGCGATGTGTTCTCCTTTCATCTGATCGGCGGCACCACTAGACCGATCGAGGAGACGCTGGTGAGCTATAACGTGGGGCCCCTCGTAAGGGAGGAGCAGCGAGTCCTGCGCAGCTTCGCTGGGGAACAGGCGGCTGCGGTCTCCGTACACGATAGCTACGATCTCCTGCAGTTCATTCGGATTCTCGTAGACGCCAAGACCGCCGACGCTGCCCTGGCCGAGATCGAGGTGTACACAGTCGGCGAGAACATCGCTTTAGGGACGCTGGAGCGCGGCGGCACGATCCTGGAGCGGGCGGGCCGAGGTTTCGCCTTCAAAATGGCTGACGGCGACGCCAACACCGACTGGGGGGCGAGACGGGAGCGAGGACAGGACGCGATCGCCTGGGACTGGGATCTCGGGGCGCTCTTCTGGGTCGACCGGATCGTATTGCGCACCTCAGACTTCCTGCTGCGCTCGCTGATCTACGGCTCCGACCTGCCGCAAATCCGCACTCACGGCTTGAGCGTTTCAGACGGCAGCAGGACGCTGACCGGTGCCATCGACTACGAGGTGCTCTTCGAGGGCGACCTCGGAACCGTGCAGGATGCTTCGAGCACCTTCCCGGGACAACTGTCGTATCTGTTCTCCCCCAAGCCGGTCCGCTTCCTCGCCGCCGAATGGGTGAGTGGCGACGACGAGGGCGCGCAAGCAAGACAGAGCGGCAAACTCGTGGAGACGCTCATATATTCCGTTGGGCACGTGGCGTTGGTAGAAATGAACTCGGACTTCATTGACCTGGGAGAGATCGCCGGCGACAATCGGGTGAAAGTGATCTCTGCCCTCAGATGGGAGGCCGACCTGCCCCCCGGTGCGTACATCCAGGCCCGAAGCCGCTCGGGCAACGAGCTGCAGGAGAACTCACGCTACTTCCGCAGGGACGGCGTGGAAGTCACGAAAGAGCAATACGACCAGATGGCCAGACAGCTCAGGGGCGAGATCTTGACGACTATCGGCGTCGGTCCGGAATGGAGCGAGTGGAGCAACTTCTACCAGAGGTCTGGTGAGCAGTTCCGCTCTCCCAGCCCACGCCGCTACGTCCAGGTTCAACTTATTCTGGGTTCGGACAGTCCCGAGACCGCGGCGACCGTACGCTCGCTGTCTATCGAGTTTACCGACGCCTTCCTGTCGGGTGCCCAGGGTGAGATCCATCCACGCACGGTGGAGCCGGGCGTGACTCAGGCCTTCTCTTACCGCATTGTGCCGCTTTGGGTCAGCCGCGACTCCGGTTTTGACCGGGTCCTTATGCTAACCCCTTCGCCGGCCGATCCCGGGGATCTCGTACTCAGAATAGGCGGCGTTGAAATCGAGCCAGCGGCAGTACGAGTCGTAGAGGATTCGCTCCTGGTTGACTTGCCGCGCACGGTGCGGCGGGAAGAAGTAGAGCTGACCTTCAGCTCCGTTCTCACGAAAAACGCGACCCTCTTCAAAGCCTTTGTGGGCATCAGACGGCAACCGGAAGTCTGGCAGCCCGTCGATCCGCTCCAGCGTTCTGCCACCACGGTCTTCCTGCCGAGCGTGCCGGGTAGCGACCAGATGATCGCCGGTGTCTCGGTGCGACCGTTCATCAGCCCCAACGGCGACGGGATCGGGGACGAGGCGGAAATCCGCTTCCACGTCCTCAAGACAGATGTTCCTCCTCAGGTCCGAATCTATTCCCTCAATGGTCAGCTGGTGCGCAGCCTCGAGGGCCAGCTCCAGCCGGATCAGTCGCACCTCTTCCTCTGGCGAGGGCTGGATCGCAGCGAGAGGTTGGTCCCTCCAGGTTTCTACGTGTGCCGGATCAGGGTCGAGGCTCAAGCGGGCACAGCCAACCGGCACCACATCATCAGCGTGGCCTACTAGCGTTAGTGTCCCGTCGCAAATACCTCACCTTCGGGGCTCCGATCCACCCGGTTCGACGCCCGAAGTAATCATCTGTGCGACGGAACTCTCGGCTCCTCTACCTCGATGAGCGTATTCGTCGCGATCGGACCGGGTACCACCTGCTTCGTGCCCGAGGGCCACTGCACTTCGATCCGGTCGACTCGATCGGCCTGTCCCAGCCCGAAGTAGAGCGGGTAGAGGCTCTGGGATAGGTAGCCGGACTTACCGTCGCGAACCTTGGTGTAGCTCCGGGCGCCGGCGTGGACCGAAACCCTAGCTCCGAACCCGCTGCGGTTCGAAAGCGTGCCGATCAGCTCGACTTTAAGAAAGCGCATCTCTGGCTTCCTGGCGGTCAGATCGCTCACTAGCACCATCGGCTCAGAATTGAAATCGTTGGTGACGATATCCAGATCTCCGTCCCCGTCGAGGTCAAATATCACCGCCGAGCGCGATCCCAGAGCCCCCCACGCGACGACGCGCTCCCGACGCCGTCCGGGTGTCATGTCCGCCCCTCGCTCCTGGCAAACCAGATGCGCTCGATCCGTGCCCAGACAGTCGAGCTCGAACCATGGCTGGGCCGTGCGCCCACCCCGCCGCGGCTCAACGCCCAGAACGAACTCACTGTCGAGAAACCTTCTGCCGCGGTCGTTGAGAAGTACGGAATTGACACCGTAGCGGAAGGGAAAATTCATGCTGGCAGTGACGAATAGATCCTCGTATCCGTCGGCGTTCAGATCGCCCGCACAGACGCCCCAGGGCCAGTAGGTCTCGACGCCGAGTTGATCCGACATTTCCGTGAAATGGTCAGCTCCTTCGCTGCGGAAGAGCGCGTTGCCAAAGATGCTGGCGCCGCGAGTGCGCAGGAAGTCCTCGGGGTGGTCCATGAGGGCCTTGAGCTTCTCGCGCTCCGGCCCGATGTCTTCGCTCATATCGGAATGCATGTCGGTGACGAACAGATCCATGTGGCCGTCGTTGTCGAAATCGAAGACCTCAACGCCCATCGATCCCCAGGGCGTCTTCGGGAAGACCTGGGGGGTCTTGCGGGTGAAGTACTGGCCTGCGACGTTTTCGTAGTACTCGTCGCTTCCCTGCATATTCAGCACGTAGAGGTCGGGCCAGCCATCCTCGTTGGCATCCAGGGGACAGGCGTCGCCCGTCCAGCCCGTGTCGACCAGGCGCCTCACCTCCGAAACATCGACGAAACGCCCGTCGCCGCTGTTCTCAAACAGCAGACTCTGCTCCGCGCGCTCGGGTATGAGGTGGCCTGAGAAGGCGTCCTCCAAGCCGCGGTAATACTCGTATCCCGCTTCTGGCCGGCCGGGAACGGGGGAGACGGGTACCCGTACATCGCTGGTGTAAACCCCTACGTTGGCCAGGAACAGGTCCAGCTGCCCGTCGCGGTTGTAGTCGAAAAATACCGCTCCCGAGGAGTGCCCCTTATGGCCGAGACCGGAACTGGCTGATCTGTCCTCGAACGCCCCGCTGCCATCGTTGGTGAAGAGGTGGTTACCGCTGCGCACCGCCGTGACGTACAGGTCCGCATCGCCATCGTTGTCGATGTCGGCGAATGAGGCCGACACGCTGACCTCCTTCTCGAGAGCCACGGTCGAGGACGTGATATTGGTAAATCGGATCCCACCCTGGTTTTTCCACAGCTGATTGCCGCCAACCTGGTTGGGGAAGTAGATATCGCCGAGACCATCTCCGTTCACATCGGCCACGGCGATTCCGTTTCCATGATCGTAGTGCACGGGGATGTGGGTCTTGCCGGAATCGTCGAGGCTGCGGTTGCGGAACGAGATGCCGCTGCGGGCGATCTGGTCAGAGAAGCCGAATCCCCAGAACACCTCAAACCCCTTGGCTGCTTCGAGCTGGGCGTGCTCGCGACTGGCCAGCCATGGGGGATCGATGATCTCCGCGGGCACAGGCCGGCGTTCGGGTTCCTGCGATTCAGCGCTGGCGGTGGTGGCGAAGATAGTAGCGAGCATTATTCCCGCCAGGGTTCCGTATTTCATTGCGCCCCGGTAGGGCTGTTCGCCCATATAAAGGTAGCCGACGGGAACTCCGCCCTGCCTCTCTATCACGTCGCCGCTAAAAAATGAAGAGCGACCCCAATCCTCTACAAGACTCTTCCGGTAATCTCGAGGATGGATTAAGATAGATACCGTCAAAGCTGTGTGCCAGGCAGGCTGATTTGATGCAAGCTCCGTGCGATGGATAGGTTTACAATATGGGAAAGGTCTTCAGCGATAACGCGCGTCGCGTCTACCGATGGAACGACCGCTAGTGTGGGCACGAGATGTGAGGCACTTCTGCGACAGCACACTAGCAGGAGTTCGAACACGGCATGCCCGCATGCCGTTCGTCTTGTGCCTTCTTGCCGTTTCCTGTGGTTTCCCGCGTTACACGGCGGCTGATTCCCCCCCCCTCCCTCGCTTCGTAGACGTGGCCATCGAATCCGGCCTGACGAAGGCTCATACAGGGGGTGGACTGGAGAAGGGTTTCATCGTGGAGGCCAAGGGCGGAGGCGCAGCCTTTGTGGACTTTGACGACGACGGCGATCTGGACATCTACTGGGTCAACGGAGCGACTCTGGAGGCGCCGGAAGAGGGCGCTGGCAATGTCCTCTACCGCAACGACGGAGCCGACGGTTTCACGGACGTGACCAGCGTCCTGGATGTACCCGGCCGAGGCTGGGGCATGGGGGTGGTCTGCGCCGACTACGACAACGACGGCAACCAGGATTTCTACATAACCAATCTGCAGGAGAATGTCCTCTATCGCAGGGACGGCGATCGGTTCGTGGACGTGGCCGTCGGGGCAGGCGTCGCCGTTGCCGGGTGGAGCACCGGCGCCGCCTTTGCCGACTACGATCTGGATGGAGATCTCGACCTGTATGTGGCCAACTACGTGGAGCTGCGGCGTGGAGAGGTCCCCAGACTGGGAGCCCAGTGGATGGGAGTGGATGTATTCGTCGGCCCCAATGGATTGCCAGCGACACAGGATGTATTCTTTCGCAACGAGGGCGACGGCACTTTCTCCGACCAGACGGCTTGGGCCCGCCTGGCTCACCCCTCCCCGAGCTTCGGCTTGGGCGTACTCTTTGCCGACTACGACATCGACGGATATCCCGACCTGTACGTGGCCAACGACTCGCGCCCGAATTTCCTCTACCGCAACCGGGGGGACGGCCGCTTCACTGACGTATCCCTTGCGGCCAATGCAGGCTATGGGGCAAGAGGTGAGCTGCAGGCGGGCATGGGCGTGGCCTGGGGTGACTACGATGCGGATGGCTATCCAGATATCTTTGTCACCCATTTCGAGGGTGAGTATAACACGCTCTACCACAACCAGGGCACGGGTCACTTCGAACCGCACAGCTTCGAGGGCATCCTCGCCCGGGCGAGCGTGCCCTACGTAGGCTTCGGCACGGGCTTCTTCGACCACGACAACGACGGAGACCTGGATCTTCTGGTCGCCAACGGCCACGTCTATCCCCAGATTGACCGGGCCGGCACCGGCACCACATACGCCCAGCCGAACCAGCTCTTCGACAATACCGGTGGCGGCCGCTTCAAGCTGCTCTTGCCCCAGCCCGGAGACAGCCTGGGCAGCAACCGTGTCAGCCGGGGTTCGAGCATCGGCGACTACGACAACGACGGGGATCTGGACATCTTTGTGGCCAACCTCAATGACCGGCCGTCGCTGCTCAGGAACGACGTCGGTAACCGACAGAACTGGCTGGGAATCCGCTTGGTCGGCCGTACGAACAACCGGGACGGCATCGGCACGCGGGTGCGGCTGGTGGCCGGAGGCAGCGCCCAGATCCGCGATGCGATCCGCGGCGGCAGCTTCTTGTCGAGCCAGGATCCGCGTCTCCATTTTGGCCTGGGTGTGGCCCAGCGGGTCGATACTCTGGAAGTTTACTGGCCGGGCGGCGCCGTGCAGCGCTTTACCGACTTGGAGGGCAACCGCTATCTGGTGGTGAAGGAATAGCGGTCAATGCTGCTTGCTGCTCTCTGTGTTCTCCTTTCCCTGGCAGCGGTACCCGTTCAGTCCAACGCCGCCGGCGGCGAACTGCGGTCCGTCCATGTCAGGGACCACATCTACATGCTCAACGGGGCGGACGGCAATGTCGGCGTATCGATCGGCAGGGACGGGATCCTGCTGGTGGACAGCAAACTAGCGCCGCTGGCGGACAGGCTCCGCGCCGCGCTGGCAGGGCTGGGTGGCGGCAAACTGGTGTACCTGCTCAACACTCATTTCCACGCCGACCACGTCGGCGGCAACACGGTTCTAGGTACTGAGGGGACGATCATCGCCCACGATCGCGTCCGCCACCGCCTGCTGGCTGGGCCTGAGGCCAACCGGCGTTTCTTCCCGCCGTTGCCCGAGCGGGGCCTCCCCACGCTCACCTTCGCCAAGTCCCTGTCCCTCCACTTCAACGACGAGACGGTCAGGGCTGTTCACTTTCCCCGCTGCCACACCGACGGCGACATCGCCGTCTTCTTCACGCGGAGCAACGTGGTCCACCTAGGCGATCTCTTCTTCAATGGTCTTTTCCCCTTTGTCGACCTGGATTACGGGGGCGACGTCGAAAGCCTTACACGAGCTGTCGGAGAAATCAAGGAAGATCTAACGGCCGACACGAAGATCATCCCGGGTCATGGACCCCTGGCTACCCTCGGGGACCTGGAGCTCTACCACCGCATGCTGGTCGAGACGACGGCTGCGGTGCGAAGAGCCATGGAAGCCGGGAAGAGTCTTGACCAGATCAGACGGGAAGGTTTGCCCGCGGAGTGGAAAGGCTGGGACTGGCCTTTCGTCTCGACCCGCCGCTGGATCGAGATCGTTTACTGGAGTCTGGGACGAGGTTCGCGGGATCGTTGAGTCTCAGACGCGCGACACCTCGGATGCTGCGACCCCCGCGAAGTGAGCACAACACGGCGCCGTGCAAGTCACATGAGATGTTCTACCCGATGCTCGAGCGGGCCGGAATCCCCAGGAAGCGGTTCCACAGCCGCCGATCGGCTGACGCACTATCGTGAGCAGACGCTATCGATGGCAGCCAGGAGATCCAGCTCTGCAAAGATCAAGCCAGTGGCCTCGTCTTCGACCCGTCGACCGCTCTCAGAGAAAATAGCCATCATGGCTTCAGGTAGATTATCCGCCTTCCGCCGCCAGGTGTAGCCGCTCTTCTCGATGGCCTCACGCAGGATCTGCGCGCAGCCGGCGGCGCAGGCGTTGGAGGAGGAGGTCGCCCCTGCCGCTACCAGCAGGTCGGTGTTCGACCAGCGGTCCAGGTGGACGGCCCGCTTTCCCGGCACCGTGGCTCCGATAGCGAAGCAGTGCGGCTGGCAAGCGGGCCACGATATGCCGTCGGTGTAGTGGTGGTTGCCACAGGGGGCGCTCACCCAGACATCGAGCTCGCGCAGCGATTGCAGTTTCTCATCGATCGCCGTCGGCACGGGCGCGCCGTGCCGTTGGTCATCGACTGGAGACAGGTTGACGGCTGTGATGTTGTATTCGGCGCGGTGATCGATCACCCATTGCAGGCCCGCCGCCATGGTCGCTGTCTCATCCTTTTCCAGGTGTACGACGCTGATGCAGCGGACATGAGCCACCGAGTTGTTGAAGGCCACGCCGCGGATGTCCTGGTAGTTGAGCGACGAGGGAAAGCCCACGGAGGTACCGTGGTACCCGGGGGGTACCGGTGACGGGTCGTCGTTTCGGTCGATGCTGTTGTAGGTGGCGATGACCTTGGGCCCCCACGGCATCACCACCCGCCACTCGGCAACGGTCAGGTCGCAACCGTCGTCGAGCACGGCCAGGCACTGCCCCCTCCCCCAGCTGAGCGCATCGTTGTATTTGCGCCAGGACTCGGTTACCCCGATCTGCTGAAAGCTCTCGGCTTCGAACGGAATCCCACTCGAAGCGAGGATCTGGGAGGGTGTGTTCGTATCGGGCTCGGACACAGGTCAGGTCCCTCTCTGGCAGGAAGAACTCTCTGAACGAGAAAAGGCCCGCTCCATCAAAGTGGAACGGGCCTCTTGCCGAACGACAAGAATTTCCCGCTGGTGCAGCGGGCTTGTCGAGTCTATCTAGGCGGCCATATCCTTGAGTTTCTTCAACGGCGTAATCTTGACTCTTACAGAGGCCGGCTTCGCTGCGACGTCCATCGTCTCTCCTGGCCTGAACGGGTTGGGAACGCCCTTCTGGGCCTTCCGCGCAGGCTTTTTGACCGAGGCGACTTTCAGCAGACCCGGAAGGGTGAACGTACCCGCCGCCCGCTTCTTGATGTGGCGCTCGATCACGTTGCCCAACTCCTCCAAGACATTGGCGATGTCCTTCCTGACCAGTCCAGTGTTCTCCGCGAGCGTGTTCAGCAGCTCGGTCTTGGTCATGGGCTTGCTGACGCCACTTGCCTTTTTCTTCGGGGCTGCTTTCGCCGCGGGTGCTTTCGCCTTCTTCTTTGCCATGAGTTCCTCTCCATGTGTGGTTGCGGGGCACTGATAGTGCGAGAAAATAGGATCTGCGGTTCATTCGTGCAATGACTGGGAGCGGAAAATAGCTATAAATACTGCTCTTTACGCTGAAATCAGCCCACTGCGGCGATTTTATCGCAATTTTCTTGCCCGCTCGCGCAGTTGACAAGGGTATTCGCTCATCCGTAGGCTTCCGTCCGCCCGTCTCCCGTTGATGCCAGTTCTTCTCGTTGACCGGCGCTTGCTGGCCAGTCTCGCCATCTCCGAGGATCGACGCTTACCTTCCGATCCATCGAGACGATCCGAACCGGGAGACCCCTGATTCAAGTGGGAGGAGTACGCCGATGAAGATCACCCGAATGGAAATCCTGCCTGCCGATGTGGGTAAGCTCTACATCTTCGTCAAGCTGCACACGGACGAGGGCATCTGTGGCGTGGGCGAGCCATCGTGTGTCGGCAAGGAGCATGCCGTCATCGGCGCTTTGCGCGACTTGGAGCATTTTATCGTAGATGCGAATCCGTTCGAGATAGAGCGCCTGTGGAACAACATGTACCGCACTGTCATCTGGCGCGGCGGCCCGGTGCTGACGGCGGCGCTCAGCGGGGTCGAGCACGCGCTCTGGGATATCAAGGCCAGGGCTCTGGGTGTGCCGGTATGGGAGCTGCTGGGCGGCCGCGTGCGGGACCGCATCAAGGCCTATGCCTGGGTCCACGGGGGCGGGCCCGAGCAGTGTGCGCAGGACGCGTTGCGCCGGCTGGAGGAGGGCTTCAAAGCGGTAAAATTTACTCCTTTCGAGGGCACGGGACTGGGTTACAGCGTCGCCCACGGCAGGCGAGCGGAGGCGCGAGTGCGGGCGGTGCGGGAAGCGGTCGGGGACGACGTCGATCTCGCCATTGATGGTCACGGCGTGCTCAATCCGGTCAACGCCATGGAGATGGCCAAGCGTATCGAGCCGTACGGCATCCTGTTTTTCGAGGAGCCCGTGTTGCCCGAGAACGTCGATGCCATGCGAGAAATCCGACGCACGGCGCGCATCCCCATCGCCACCGGCGAACGGCTGTTCACGCGCTACGCTTTCAAGGAGCTGCTGGTCGGGGAGGCAGTGGATGTGATTCAGGCGGATGTCGGCAACGCGGGCGGTATCTACGAGGTCTTCAAGATCGCTGCCATGGCCGAGGCATTTTACGTCAGCGTGGCGCCGCACAACCCGTGGAGTCCGCTGAGCACCGCCATCTCTCTACACCTGGATGCGGTGGTGCAAAACTTCCTGATCCAGGAGCTTCCGACCGCTCTGGCTCCACCGGGGCGCGCGCGTCTGATCAAAGAGCAGATTGAACATCCAACGGATGGGTACCTGGGAATCCCCAGCGGCATCGGTTGGGGGGTGGAGCTCGACGAGGAGTTCGTCCGCGCCCATCCATGGAATCCAGATTCGCTCAGAAAGCCGTGGCTGCCAACAGGCCCGGACGGGGGGTTGGTTCACACCTGATGGCGTTCAGAAGCGGTCGAGCCGGTAGCGATACGTCCGCAAATGCCTTTGTAATTACGGATCGATATCGACGATCAGCATGCCTTCCTTCTTGTTGCGCGAACGAGCGATCATTTCGCCATCGGGTCCGACCGCGAAGGACGGACCGACGAAGGGGATCAGCGGGTGAGGCTGGCCCACCTGATTGACGAAGAGGCCAAAGTACCCCTGTTCGCGGCAGGGCAGTGCCGCGCGCTCGGTGAATCGCGCCAGCATTTCTCGGTGAGTGCGGTAGCGGGCAATCATACCGCGGGCGTTGAAGTCTACCATCTCTTCGATGGTGCTCCATCCGGCTGGCCGACCGTCCTTGAGGATCGGATCAGCGTCCCAGGCGTGCGGCATGAGCACGATCCGGGCGCGGCGGCGACCGTAGCTACGCATCAGTTCGGAGCGACTACAATCGGCACAGATCCCCACGGCCATGGCGATGCCCTCGAAGGAGAAAACCGGCCGTCGGCGGTCAGGGCGGTAGAACATCTGCTCGAGCTGGGTGACGTTGTTTTTCCGGTGGATGCCGGCTATCTCTCCTTCCCGGGTCACTACGACATAGGTGTTGTAGGGTTTTCCTGGAGTGCGCTCGGCCAGGCCGAAGCCCACACCCACCTCGAGCGGAGGTTTCGGGAAAAACCACCAGGTCTGCTCCCCGATCACGAGCCGCTCGGATGTACCGCCGCGAGCGGCGCAGGTTGTCCTTCACCTCGCCCCATCCGCAATACATCTGAACCAGCGCGATTCTCATGGATTGGAATCACTCCGTCTTGGTCGCCGCCCTCACGCCGGCTCGCCTGTGGCGATGCCGCCGACGATGAGCCGGGTCAAGCTTATTGGGGGCAAACGGTATCGCGGGGAGATCGGACACGGCGGTAGCTCCTGAAGGTGATCGTAACACATGCGCCGTCGCGCGCAAATATCTGGCGTTATTCCCCAGCCGGCCGGTGTCGGCAGTTCATCGATGACGATCGGCTCATCTATAGCCCCAAAAGCGAGCTGGTGAGGTGACGACATTTGACTTAGTTCACTTCCTGGTCTACTGTAAAACTATGTCAGATATCAAGCTCAACATCCACGAGGCCAAGACGCATCTGTCACGCCATCTCAATGAAATGTCTGAAAACGATCGACTCATCTTGTGCCGACGAAACCTGCCTGTGGCCGAAGTCCGCCTCCTACCAGTCGGCCCGCACCAAAGGCAACTGGGTCTTGCCAAGGGCGAGTTCACCGTCCCCGGGTCATTCTTCGAGCCGTTGCCCGCTGATCTACAGGACGCGTTCGAGGGTGAGTGATCGTTGAAGCTGCTTCTCGACACCCACACGTTCTTGTGGGCGATCATCGACGACCCATCTATCTCCATGGCAGCACGGGACGCCATCGCGGACCCGGCCAACAAGGTCTATGTAAGTAGCGTTTCGTTCTGGGAGATTTCGATCAAGTACGGGCTTGGCAAACTCCCGTTACCCGATGAACCGGACCGCTATCTGCCCGCTCAACGCACTGCGGCGGGATTCGACCTGTTGACCATTGGCGAGGCGGAAGTCTGTCAGGTCCACCGCTTGCCCGCGATCCACCGCGACCCCTTCGACCGACTGCTGGTGGCACAGGCAAACTGTTACGGACTAGCAATCGCCACGGACGACGCCGTGGTTCAGCGATATCCCGTACGAACGATCTGGTGAAAGCGCGAAGGCAGGGAGGGGGAACCAGGCGCTGCGGTCTTCCAAACCTCCTGGTCCCGCGGTTTCAATTACGCCGCCCGACGCAAGCGGCTGACGACAACGCCTCTGTCGCACTCGGCCCCGCGCTTTTTGGTATCAGGGATGATGCTGCCAGGACGGCTGCCGCGTTGGTTGACATTCTAGTTTGGTTAGACTAGGTTGTTCATGGTGGTTGGGCTTCAACCCGTCGAGCGCACCACCAGGAAGACGACAGCCAAGACGGAGCACCAGACGGGATAGGGAGAGAGCCCGCATGTCGGTAGAGCCGATCGGTATCTTCCAGGCCAAAACACACCTGTCGGAGCTGGTAGCGAAGGTCCAGCGTGGCGAGCGCTTCACGATAACCAGGCACGGCCGACCTGTGGCGGAGCTCGGCCCCGTGCAATCGCAGGTGGCCCGCCCGAGACGCAGCGTCGCCAGGTCCGAGAGCTTCTACATGGCGCCAGACTTCGATACGCCGCTGGACGACTTCTCCGACTACACGTGAAGCGCTATTTGCTGGACACACACACGGTCCTGTGGTTCCTCCAAGATGCACCAGAACTGCCAGACGCCGTAGCCTCACGCATCGAAGCCGAGGACGCGGTTAACCATGTGAGCATGGCGTCCATCTGGGAGATGGCGATCAAAGTCAGCCTCGGGAAGCTGGCTGTCCCGTATTCACTGGAAAGTGATCTTCCAGGAATACTGGAGGAAAGTGGCTTCGCGATGCTAAATCTGAGCTTCCATCACCTGGGCAGTGTTGCCCGGTTGCCCTTCCATCACCGCGACCCGTTCGATCGCGTGCTCATCGCGCAGGCTCAGATCGAGGGACTCATCCTGCTCAGTCGCGACCCGTCTTTCGATGCATACGGTGTCACCCGGATCTGGGAGTAGGCGATGCTGCCGGTCCCAGGAACCGTATGTGCTCCCGCCCGATTTCGTGTCCGCCGCTTTCCAGCAGCGCGCGCTCCATCGCATTCTTCAGCTCCCGCACGTTGCCGGGGAACGAATACGCCTCCAGCAGCTCCAGGACGTCGCCGTCGAGCTCCGGTAGTTCGCGGCCCATTTCCTTCATGAGCAGACGCAGGAAGTGTTGAGCCAGCGGGCGGATGTCTTCGGGGCGCTGCCGCAGAGCCGGCAATTCAACCGTCAACCCGGCCAGGTACTGGTACAGATCCGCCGCGATCACCTTCTCCTCGACCAGGCGCTGTAGCGGCACGCTGGTCGAGGCGATGATCCGCACGTCCACCGTTCTCGACTCAGCCTCACCCATCCGCTTGGCCTCGCCGCTGTGCAGGGCCCGCAACAGGCTGCCCTGCACCGACACGGGCATCCGGCCGATCTCATCCAGAAAAAGGGTGCCGCCATCGGCCATCTGAAAACAGCCATCCTGGTCCGACTCGGCACCGCCAAAGGTACCGCTGACGTGGCCGAAAAGCGCCGACAGCGCCCTTGAACGGCTGTCGAGCGAGAGCACGACATCCTGTGGCAGGTCGGTGCAGTTGAGGGTTACGAATGGCCCCGAACTCCGAGCGCTGCCGTAGTGGATGGCTCTGGCGAGCATCTCCTTCCCTGTCCCCGGCTCCCCCAGCAGCAGAACGGCCCTGGCCTCATTCTGCTGGAGCTCGCCGACTTCCTCCAATATGCGCTGCATACTCGGGCTTTCGGCGACGAATCCCTCCAGCCCCCAGCGCCGCGCCTCCTGGTCGGAGATATGAGATAACTGACCTCGTAGCAGCTTGCGCAAGGCGATTTCCTCTTGCAGCTTGCGGTTGTGTCGAGCCAGCTCCTCGTTCTTGTCCGACAGGGCCCGGGTCAGCCTTCTGATCTGACGCGCACGTCCACCTGCTTCTCTTCGGCAGCCCCCACGCTCCACACCTGGCCGCCCTCGAGAACGCGCAGCAGCTTGCTCTGCAGTTCCAGCGGCGTGTCGGCGATCTCGTCGAGGAAGAGGGTGCCGCCGTTGGCCATCTCAAAGTACCCGGCGCGGTCCTCGTCGGCGCCGGTGAAGGCGCCGCGCGCGTGTCCGAAGAGAGCGGATTCGACCAGACCCGCCGGGATCGCGGCGCAGTTCACGGGGACGAACGGTCCCTCCTTGCGCTCACCACCGAAATGGATGGCTCGCGCGATCAGCTCCTCGCCGGTGCCGCTCTCGCCGGTGATGAGGACGGAGGTAGTCGGATTCTCCTGCATGAGCTGGATTTCCCTGAAGATCCGCTGCATGGTCGGGCTCTGGCCGATAAACCCGGGCAGCCCCCACTTTTCCGCCTCACGCTGCGATATCATCGACAGCTGGCCCTTCAAAACCCGGCGCTGAGTCATTGCCCGTTCGAGCTGGCTGTTCTTGGCGACTAAGGCCGCGTTCTTCTCCCGAAGCTCCTCGGTCAGATGGCGCAGCCGTACGTGCGTCGCCACCCTCGCCAGCACCTCTTCGGCCTGGAAGGGCTTGGTTATGTAGTCCACCCCCCCCGGCGCGGAAGCCGGCGATGATATCCTCCTTCTGGTCTCGAGCCGTTAGGAAGACCACCGGAATGGACTCGGTAGCACCGTCCTCTTTGAGTCGTCGACAGACCTCGTAGCCATCCATGCCCGGCATCACCACATCCAGTAGAATCAGGTCCGGCAACGCCTGAGCGGCGATCTTGAGCGCGTCAGCACCGTTGGTCGCCACCAGCACGCTGTTGCCCGCGGCCTCCAGCATTTGCAGAAGGACCTTCAGGTTGGTGGGGTTGTCGTCCACCGTGAGGACCCTGGCGCCGCGTGGGCCGGACTCACATTCACTCATGCAATCGCTCACATCCCGCTGAATGACTTCGTCGAATTCACGCCATGGGTATTGTCCCAGAGCGGACCAGCTCTGCGCTGACCAGCTCTGCGCTAAACTCGTGCTATCCGTATCGACAGACCCTAACGGCTGCCTTCTCTCCAGCCATGTTACTCGATACTGGCAAGTATGGCACGCAATGAACGTACCGAGTTCTGACGGAGATGGAGAAAATAGGGTTAACTATATGAAATCAAATAACTTATCGATATATACAGGAAGATCGCCGATCTCGCCATGCGTACTCGTATCGGAACGTACGTGACGATATCAGTACGTCTGGTGCTTCGATATCGGTACGGTTGGGTTAGCCCCCAAATCTTACATGGGAACCGTGCTGGCGCCTGTCGGCTGCGACCCCGTGGGGCGGATTGGAGGGCTTTCCGGCGGCGCGTAAGCGACATCGAGATGGGGGGTCTCCAGGCGCGCGAGGCCCTCATGCCGCGAATCCATGAGGGCGGAGATCCCACCCGTCACCAGCAGCGTGCGCTCTACCGGGTACTGCGGGACTCCGGTGAGGAACATCTCCTGGATGTTGAGGCTCAGATAACTGAAGTGCGGGAAAGGCTCTCGGCCCGAGCGCAATCCGGTGGCCTGGATCTGGCCGCCGACCAGTGCCGCGTACGCCCAGCGGCGGATGTGACCCGGGAGGTGCAGCACCGTCGCTCGCAGACCGTCGGTATACTCGATGAGAAAAGCGGCCGGACTGCCGCAGTTCTCCGGTGCACTTCCCTCCCCTGCCTCACCCAGCGCGCTGGCGGCTTCGGCCAGCTCTGCCGACCACTTCCCCGCTTTGCCCGCCGCCCACACGTCTTCTCCCTCCAGGCACTGGACTGCGGCGATACCGGTCTCCCCTCCGTCGCGGCGCTCCACCATCGCCTGCAGGGCTTCGAAGGCGTGGTATCCGTAGGCCTCCAGATCACCGTAGCTCACCACGAGGGCTTCCTGGATCGGTGCACCGATCTCGTGCTCCAGCCACGGGTCGCGCCAGAACAGGGGCACCGAGGAGCCAGCCATGAAGGGGATGTCCAGCTGGCGGGCGCGGTCGTACATCCAGCGGGCGTCCGACCAGGAGGAAGCCAGATATTTGTCGCTGAAAACGGGTATCGCGAGACCAGAGGTCGCCAGCACTCCGCAGATCTGCTCGAAGAAGTGGCGCCGCGGGTACAGGCGCTGTCCCTTCTCATTGTAGGCGTAGTCGCCGTGCTCGCCGATGGAGAGCACGCCATCTACGGCCAGGTCTTTCCCACCAAGACAGAGCGCGGCGGGAATGCTCTGGTAGATGGGGATACCGCACTTGTCAGCCAGGCCTACGCCGACGTCATTGGCGTGCGTCTGGTCCATGTACAGGGAGGCGATCTCCACCTGGGGCGGTAGCAGGCCATTGTCGGTGGGAAACCCGCGCGCGAACTTGGTGACGATGACGTCGGCGTGAGAGTTGGTGAAGAAGGTGGTGACAATGGCGGCGATCTTCTTGCGCGGCTCAGACGCCGCCGGTCGGGTGGAGTCGGTCATGGGTGCTCCCGTTTATTGGGCTCTCGTTACTGAAGGATGGTCGGTTGCAGGCCGGGTATATCGTCGTCGGCTGGGTAGAACGGCCGTTCCATGCGCTCGAAAGGGGCGTTGCGGAGCGTCGCCGGCGTAGGTCCGGGGGTGTCGAGGATGAAGACAGCTTTCGCCATGGCATCGTAGACATTGTGGTAGTTCATCGGGTTCTTCACCACCACAAACCGCGCCGAAGCCGGATCCAGATCCACGGTGCGAAACTGCTCGTCGGCCCAGTCGTAAGTGGCGTGGGTGGTGATGAGGATCCGGATCCGGCCCACTGCCAGCACCGCCGAGGGTCCCATCTCCCCCTCGACGCCATCCCAGATCCCCCCCTGGTAGCGAAAGCGGCCGGCGCTGAGCCGCTCGATGCGCCCACTCACCTGCACCGGTTCGCCCCAGTGCGGATCGAGCTGGTGGCCCAGTGGAAACGACACTTCACCCCCGACACCGGCGCGATGACAGGCCGCGGCGGCTTGCGGGTCGACCACGGGGACGATGGAGGACGGCGCGTCCTCCAAATCCAGCAGCGCCCGCAGAGCGGCGACGCTGTCGCCGGAGGCGCCGCCGCCGGCACAGTCGGCGGTCTCCACCAGAAGTACCAGCCCCTCTTCCACTTGCTGACCCAACGCTACGGCCTCGGCAGGGGTGTGCACCTCCGGTTCTAGTTCGAAGCGGATGTCCCAGTAGCGCTCGGCGATCTGGCGTGCCAAGGCCACGGCGCCTTCCGGGTTGTCGTCGGTGACAACGAGGCCGCCGCCACCCAGATGAGGCTGGTCGAGGTAGGGGTGGACGAGGAAGACACTGGTCGAGAGCACCCCGTCCTTGCCTTCGCGCTCTTTGGCAAACCGCATGATGCGGGCAAAGGGTCCGTCCCCCTCGGTGGTGCCGTGAATGGCGCCGGCGATGACCGGTACCTTGGCCATGGCCATGGTGGGCCGGCAGCGGCCCGACACGGTATCCAGCAGCAAGCGGGCGCCGCGCTGACCGGTGGAGAAGGCGTCGCGGTGGGGGTAAGTTTCCCAGGCCAGCAGGGCGTCGGCGTGGCGCACCATGTCGGCGCTGACGTGGGCGTGCAGGTCGAGCGTGCCGACGATGGGGATGTGTGGGCCGACGATTTGCCGGCACGCCTGGATCAAGTCCCCCTCCGGGTCGTCGATCCCTTCAGCGACGGCGCCTCCGTGCAGGGGAAGGAGAAGGCCGTCCACCGGCAGCGCTTTTTCCAGCCGGCGCAGGAGCTCTCCTTTGAGCTGGGCGTAGCAGGCAGCCGTCAGATAGCCGCCCGGGCAGGTACTGGCGTTCAGCAGCGGCGCGATATCGGCCTCATCCTGACGCAGAATCTCGAGTCCCCCACCCACGACGCCGGCTTTCACCTGGAGCAGTTCCTCCCCCCAATGAAGGTCGTAACGCTCAAACCAGCTGATGTCGATGGGGGAGCCGCCGCGCTGATTGCATTCGGTCAGGATGGAGCCTAGGGCGATGCGGGGCTTACGACTGCTGGTCATATCAAACCTCCAATGCTGCCGTGGCGATGTGACGACTAGTGGCTCTATGATCCTGCAAATGACATCGAAGCTGGAAAAAAACGACAGCCTCTCTTACAGAAGCAATGCCGCAAGTCCTGCACTCTCGACGACGAATGACGTCGAGTCTGGCTTCTGCCGGTGTGCGGTCGCAGAATTACCTGCCAAATTCGGGGGAGGCGGCGCTCGGTTTGCAAGCCGCGTTATCCCAGGCGCCCCAGCGCCTCCATCAGGTCGATCAGACTCAAACCAGTGTGATATCCGGGGTCCGCATCGGCGGTGGCGGGGATGGCGGTCGACACGGCGCCATCGGCACTCCGCGTCTGCACCGCCATGAGGTGGACGTCTGGTCTGATATAGTGCTGGACAAAGGCGTTGTGGCAGGCGGCCAGGACGCGTCGGCAGTTCTTTTTGGTCTCGTCGTCAGCCGCTAGCCCAAGACAATGGGCGGCTGCCCGCATGGTTTCGGGCAGGCTCCACCAGGGCATGTCGGTGTTGATTGGACGTCGGGTGATGAGGTCGTAGCTCTTGCAGTAGCCACCCGGGCCGGGTTGGAAGCAGAGGGAGTGGATGTGAGTGAGGATCCCGGGTAAGAGGACTTCGACGGCGGTCAGTGAGGCGGACGCCTGCGCCGACGGTGAGCACGACTCCCGCAGGCGGCGGATGGCGGCAGCGGCCAGACCGACGAACTCGAGGGCGTGGCCCGGGTCGCAGACGACGGCACCGTCCGCTTCCCGGTAGGGCTGGCCATGGGCATCGACGGCTTCCCAGAAGTCAAGGCTTTCCAGCCAGGGAATACGGCCATCGATATTGATGTGGCCGGACAGCTCATGCCGCAGCAGTCGCAGGCCGGATTTCAGCGCGTCCGCGTCACCGACACGGGCGCGGAGGGCGACCGTTCCCAGTGAAATCATATGGGACCCGTGGGCGAATCTGCCCGGAACCGGGCACACTGGATTCTTCGGGTCGAGAGGCTGCTGGTCGGTGACGAAAGAACCGGGGGTGAAAAGAGAGGCATCGACCTGCTGGCAGTATTGCAGCGCTTCCGACTCTCCGGGTCCGTCACCCAGGAAGGCGGCGGCAGCCAGCATGCCCTTGGAGGCGAAGAGGTCGCTGACATTGAAAGGCGCCTCAGCCGTGAGGGGCTCGGTAGCACGCGTCCTCCCATCTTCATCCACGATGAAGGGGGTGCCGTCGGCGCGCATGAGGAAGAAGAGGTGGCCGCCGTTGCGGTCGCGGATGCGCCTCAGCGTCTCGAGTACGGCGCTGATCATCACCTCGATGCGGGGGAGCAGCAAAGAGGCATCTGCGCCGGCCATCCCTTCTCTCAGCCAGTGGCCATGGCCGGCCAGCGCTTCAAGGCCTCTGCCCTGGATCCAGCCGTATACCGCATCGAGGCCGCGGATCGGGTCGTCGTCGGGAAAGTCACTGCCGCTGGTGAGGTCGAGCTTGGTGTCGACGAAAGGGTAGTCGGGCCGACGCTCGAAGCGCTCGAGCATGGCTTCGAGAACCGTGAGGCAGATGGCCCGGTAGTCGGTGGTCGCACCCATGATCTGATCGAGCGATGGGTCGCCGGGGAGGGTGCGGCCAGCAAAGCCGTGCGATGAAGCGCTTGGTCCTGACGTGGTCAACGGTTAACCCTGGCCCGAATGGCGCTTACTTCCTCCTCGGTGAACCAACGCATCACAGCTTCTGTGTGCGTTTCGCACGCCTGAAGAATCGTCGTCTCCATGAGTTGCCGCAGCTTCTCGTCTCCCCGTTGCACGGCAATGGCGTGAAGGAGCCAGACCGGAGGAAAATAGCCCTTCTGCGCCAGGAGAGCCTGTTTCGCCCAACGATGGGCCTCCTCCAGTTTCCCCTGTTCGTAGTAGCCTAGAGCGAGGTTGTAGGTCATGCGGTGATCCTCGGGGTAACGCTGCACAGCTCCGTGCAACGCGTCCAGGCGTTCATCGGGTAAGACCGTTGGCGCCAAAAAGCGACGCCAGGTGCAACCCGGCGGGGTGGCTGGAGTAGTAGGGGGCCGGGTCTGTCGAGACGATGTCGCGTATTCTGGTCAGCGATGCCTCGCCGTTGTTGACCAGGACAAACCCCCATGTATTGCCGAGTGAGAGCAGGACCAGAAAGGC
>Ga0066376_10001169_pt1 | contig 25491 bp, 26 predicted proteins | sample Knorr_S15_td_Bot_FD_77009 | JGI IMG/M metagenome (GOLD analysis project Ga0066376, IMG submission 77009) | Marine microbial communities from Southern Atlantic Ocean transect - Knorr_S15_td_Bottom_ad_5009_LV_A | ecosystem: Environmental > Aquatic > Marine > Oceanic | place: Southern Atlantic... | reverse complement strand
AATATGGGTCTTGCCGCGCAGCAGACTGTACCAGTCCAGGTTGTTCTTCAAGCAGGGATCTTCGAAAACTGACACCGTGCCGAAGGACTCGAGCTCGGCGGCCAGACGCGCCGAGGTGGAGACGTCCACGAAGAGCGTATTGGGGTCGACGCCGACGGTGTAGTCGGGGCCGGCGGCCTCCTTTATGAGCCTGACCGTTTCGACGATAGTGGACGGTCTGGCCTTGAGTTTGTGATTGGCGAACCCCCGACGCGCACCAATCTCGGCCTCGGCTGCGGTCTCGGCCGGTTCCATCGGGCAGGACCAATACGACACCGGGACCTTATCGTGGACCTGCTGTCCGAAGAAGCGGTGCATGGGGATGCCGAAAGCCTGGCCGCGGATGTCGAGCAGGGCACAGGTGAGGGGGTCCGGACGCGTGAACGGATCAAGGGCCAGCGGGTCCTCGCCCACGAGGGTGGAGAAGCCTTCCACTTTGTTGGCCTTGGCCCCCTGGGACTCTCCCCAACCCGTCAGCCCTTCGTCGGTCTTAACGCGAACCAGCGTGATGTCGTAGATCTTGGGCCAGGTCTTGGCGATCGGCGGGATGGGCGGGATTTCGACTTCGTACAGGTCAACTTCGGTTATCTTCACGGCTCTCGCTCCTAAGAGATAAGGGACTACCTGACTGGGTCGATACCTGACTGGCTCGGTATCGTTGGTAGCTTAACGCGAAATGGAGGCCGGCGCCATCGGAGGACTCAGGGTGAAATCAAGCCGACTCCTGGAAAGTAGGTTTGATAGCGCGTCACATCCCTGGTGATCAGCGGCAGGTCGGCGACGGCTGCGTGTGCCCCGATGAAGAAGTCTGGCAGAGGCGACGACCTCGCGCCGCCGCGTTGTCGATACGACATGAATGCCTTGCCGGCGAGGAACAGAGATTCCTTCGGAATCTCGACCATCCTCAGATCCACACCGTTCAGCGCTGCCTCGAGATCCTCAATCCGATGGAAGCCTATGGACACTTCGGCATAGACGATTGAATTGATATAGAGTCGGCCGGTTGCCGAGTACTGATCAAGCGTCGATTCAGACCATTCGACCCACCTAGGGTCGTCTTCGAACACGTCCAGGATGACGTTCGAGTCGACGAATACCCCGGTCAACCCGGGCCCCGCGTCAACTCCATGATCTCATCAGTCGTCATCTTTACGGTAGCGACGCCCCGGTAGCGGCGAAACCGACTCGTTTTCTGGCTTTCCGGAACTTTCTCCAAGAAGACCCTGTCGCCCTCCTCTATGAAATTCACCTCGCTGTGAGCTCCGATGCCCAGCTTTTCACGTATGTGCTGAGGGATGGTTACCTGCCCTTTTGTCGTCACTCGCATGTCGTCTCGCTTCCGTCTGTCGGCTCGGTAGTGGTAATACCGGTAAGAGTATTACTCAATAATCTGAATGTCAACCTCCGCAAGCTGACCGTAGCCGCTCCTGTACTACCTGCCTGTTGGGGAGCAATTCTACGAATGCCGCCGTCCACGCACCCAAAGACACCCCTGATCCTTGACCATGCCAACCGTATCTCCGTATATACGCCAGCGTCTACCGATCCCGGGAGACTCCATGCCGGCGTCACAACGGTGGCGATCACAAGAGGACAATATGAAAATCACCCGCATCACACTCCACGTTGTCAACGTTCCTGAAACCCTCCATTGGTGGTCGGACGACGAGCACGGGCAGGCCGGGCACCAGAAGGCCGAGCACGGCATCGCCGAGGTCGAGACCGACGAAGGTGTGACGGGTTTGACCCAGATCGAGCGCTTCACGCCCCAGGACGTCGTCGATGAAACGATGCGCAGCTGGCTCGGCACGGATGTGCTGGAGGTAAATCTGTCCGGCAGGCCCTCGCAACTGCCTTGGTCCTTCGAGCAGGCGATTCTCGACCTGCGAGGCCAGGCCCTGGGCGTGCCCGTCCACCAGCTGCTTGGCGGACGACTCCGAGACCGGGTGCCGATCACGATGTGCACGGGCTACAAGACCCCGGAGCACACCGCCGAGCAGGCGGTGAAGGGCTGGGAACAGGGCTTTCGATGCTACAAGATGAAGTGCATCTCGGGTGAGACCACACCGGAAGCGCGCATCCGTCACATCGTCAACCGCGTGCGGGCTATCCACGAGGCGGTCCCGGAGATGCAGATCCGCCCCGATATTCGCTGGCGCCTGGAGGAGGTGTGGGTGGCGCAGGAGCTGGCGCGCCGGCTGGAAGGACTGCCGATGGAGTCCCTGGAAAGCCCGATCACCGAGGGCGCCTATGGCGGCACGTACTCCGAATGGCGCCGGCTGCGCCAGACTATCGGCTATCCGATCGCCGACCACGTTCACCGGGTGGATGACATCATCCACCGGGCAAAGGCTGAGGCTCTCGACTACATCATCGTGGGCGGCGAAAGCCACCTGGAGCAACTCCAACTGTCGCGGCTGTCGCACCAGCTCGGGTTGGGCGGATGGTCGCAGTGCGTCGCCTATGGTCCCGGCGCGGCGATGGGGTTGCAGGTGGCCGCGTGCATGGCCAACCTAACCCAGCCCTACGACATGGTCGGCCCTCTGGCCTGGGAGCACGATCTGACGAACGAGCCCTTCGAGCTGATCGATGGCGCTCTGGTTGTTCCGGATCGACCCGGGATCGGGTTCACGCTCGATCTGGATGCGGTGGCCAAATACCTGGTCAGCCGGCAGGTATACGAGGCGGAATGAGCTGTAAGCCCGCCGATGAGTGCGGTATTGTTGGCGTCTACCACCTCGACTAGAACCTACAGGAGTCCGTATCGGCGCTGGTACCACCGGCCCTGCTCGACCTGCAGCATCGGGGTCAGTTGGCCGCCGGCCTAACCGCCTTCGATCCGGGCAACCCGCTCAGGCTGCGTACGCACAGGGATACCGGCTCGGTGCGCGAAGTCTTCCGCCTCGATCATGCCGCCAAAGCAGAGGCGGTGGTGCGCGAACATCCTGGCGTGGCTGCCATCGGCCATGTGCGCTACGCCACCAGCGGGCGCGATCAGGTCGAGTACGCGCAGCCCTTTGAGCGTCCCCACAGTCGCACCTGGAAGTGGTTCAGTCTCGGGTTTAACGGCAACCTCGCCAACTACACCGAACTACGCGATCACCTCACCGCCGAGCGCGGCTATCACATGGTGCATGGCGTCGACACCGAGATCCTCATCCACCACATCGCCTACGCGCTGCGCGGCGAGGTCAAACCCGCTCTCGTCGACGTCTTCGGCGAGCTTACGGAGACCTTCGACGGCGCCTACAACATCATCTTTCTCAACGCTGACGGCGATCTGGTCGCCGCCCGTGACCCCCTCGGCTTCAGACCCCTGTGCTGGGGCCGCAAGGGAGACCTCTTCGCCGTCGCCTCTGAAAGCGTCGCCCTGCACAACATGGGCATCGATGACATCTGTGATGTCGAGCCTGGCCAGATGGTGCGCGTCGACCACGCCATCCGCACTATCCATACCGAGCGCTTTGCCGCCGCCCGTGGGCACCGTCACTGCTTCTTCGAGTGGGTCTACTTCGCCCATGTCAGCTCCATCCTCGACGGCACTACCGTCTATGACGCCCGTTGGCGACTCGGTCAACACCTGGCCCGCGACGAGCATGTAGAGATGGACGACGACTGCGTGGTGGTCGCCGTGCCCGATACCGCCAAGCCGATCGGCGATGCCTTCGCCTTCGTTTTGCGCGTGCCGTCACTGGAAGGGATCGTCGCTGCCTTGCTCTCAGGTGGGGGGTTTTAAACCCCAATGCGACGATTGGCGATTCCGCCCGGACTCCTTTGCATCGGGCCGTGACCAGAAGCGACCTGGCCATGGTAAAGCTGCTGCTTGAGAAGTGGCGCGGGGGTGCGAAAGTCACTGCTGAATCGCGCTGTGCGCAAGGGCACCGACGAGATTGTCGCGCTGCTCGAAAAGGCACTCTGAGGGTTAGAGGCTCCTGGAGCGGCTCGGCGAAAGACGAAGTCCTAAAAGGTCTGTCACAATCGGTGTGTGCTTTTCTGGGTCTGCTAGGGCAGCAAGTCCGTAGCGGCAATCTCCTCGTCTGGATTGGCCAGCGGCGAAATCGAATCGCCGATGCCCAGCATCATCTGCTGGCGAAATTCTCCTCCGTCGGACTGTCGATATATGACAATGTGGGAATCCACTAGATTCACAATCCAGTACTCGCCTATGTCATTAGCGGCGTACAGACGGGCCTTGGTGGATCGGTCGTAATCGAGCGAGGAATCCGAGATCTCTACCACGAGCGCGGCGCGACATGGATGAGCGTCGCGGTAATCTTCCAGGTGTCCCGGCACCACCGCGACATCGGGCTCCGGTTCGGAATCGGGTCCCAGTGCCATGGGTAGTTGGACGCGCACGTCAAACCCCTCCTCGAAGACGCTGCGCAACGCCTCCTCCGCCTTGCGCACGGCCGTGGCGTGCAGACTGCTCTGCGGCGTTATTTCCCAGATCTCTCCGTCGATAAGTTCCAGCCGGTCCTCTGGAGCGAACACGCCCGCCACTGCCATGCGCTCGTATTCACTCCGCGACCAGCGATGATGTACCAAAGCGGTATTTGTCATCGGATCCTCCAGTCGTTTACCGCAATATCAAAGATCCAACACGCTCGCGCAACATCTGCCTTGGGGCTGAGCGACTATGGATCGCTCCATCCACGTCAGTCCCACCGCGTCGCCGGGAGGCCTAACCGCGGAGGCGCGAACTGGAGGTACTGGGGAGGGAGTCAGGGCCTCGTCACCGCGGCTTCGCGTCTACCGCCGCCCGGTTGGCGGTCTCGGTGGCGAACTGGGCCCAGTATCCGTCCACGCCGGTGGGGAGTCGCGAACCGGATGCGGTTCCGTTTTCGACCACGTGGACGAAGTCCTGCAGCAGAAGCACGATATCACTGGTATGTCCGCTCGATTCGAGCTGGACTTCTTCGCACAGGTCCTGGCTGTACAGACTCATGGTCATGTGCTGCAGGTCGAGCGTCGAACGACACAGGGCGACGCCGCTCGTTCCGGCGATTTCCAGAGTGTTGACCATGGGTCGGGGCTCTATATGTGCCGCCCACGAGAGACTGGCGTTAAGGGTCACCATTACCCCGACGTCCAGCATGCCGATGATACCGATATGGGTCGGCGGCGTGAAATCCTCACCCATCCACGCTCCAACCGCGTCGACCTTGGTCCAAGTGCCGCCCACCAGGAAGCGGGCCTGATCCAGTTTGTGGATGCCGCAGTCCAGGGCCCCGGCGAGTTCCATGAGGCGGGCGCGGCGCTCCTTTACGGGGCCGAAGCTCTTGTGACCGTCCCACAGATTGGCGAAGTGCAGGGCGTTGATCCGGCCGAAGTGGCCGGCGGCAATCCAGCGACGCAGGACTTCGTTTTCCTCGTTGTAGCGCGCCTCGAAGTTGACCGCCAGGACGACGCCCGCCGCCTGCGCCGCGGCGGTCATTTCGCGGCACTGTTCCAGAGTCGCCGCCATCGGCTTCTCCACCACCACGTGCTTGCCAGCGGCGATGGCATCCATGACGATAGAGTGATGGCGGTCCATTCCGGCCGCCACATACAGGGCCTCGACGCCACCATCTGCCAGCATCTCCCTGTGGTCGGCAAACTTGCCGGCGACCGGTTCATGAAAAGCATCGAGGGCGGCGGTGTTGAAATCACAGACGGCGACGAGTTCCACGCAGCCCGACTCGGGATGATAGAACGACGGGGCCACCGCCTTGCTGCCGTGGTAGCCCAGGCCGACCAGTCCGAATTTCAGGGGGATGCTCACTTCCGGTGTGAGGGGGGTCGCAGTCTGTAGGATACTCCGGCTCGGGTATTGAACTGCAGTACGCCGCCCTCGTCGGTGCGCGCCTCAACCGGCGATCCTTCAGTCTCCACCTCCAGGGGTTCGGTTGAGCGGACGCGGCAGTCGCCGCCTGCATGGGAGGTTAGCTGCACCTGGTGGAGGGCGCCATCCCGCCATGCCAGATCTACCTCAAAACCGCGACGCGCGCGCAGTCCTCGAACGGAGCCGGCAGACCAGCGGGTGGGGAGCGCTGGCAGCAGGTCGATGAACCCGGCATGGGACTGCAGCAGCATTTCGGCGATTCCGGCCGTGGCGCCGAAATTGCCGTCGATCTGGAAAGGCGGATGGGCGTCAAAGAGGTTGGGATAGGTGCCGCCGCCCGAATACTCGGTGAGGTCCGAGCCGGTGAGTCGCAGCTGGCGCGACAACATCGAAAGAGCGTGATCGCCGTCGCGCAGCCGCGCCCAGTAGTTGATCTTCCAGCCCATTGACCAGCCCGTTCCTTCGTCGCCGCGATAGTGCAGCGACTGACGTGCCGCTTCGAGTATTTCGGGTGTCTGCTCGGTGATCTCATCGCCGGGGAACAGACCCCACAGGTGAGAGACGTGCCGGTGTTTTTCCTGTGGGTCGTCCTTGTCGCTGAGCCACTCCTGCAACTGGCCGTGCTGGCCGATCTGGTTGGGGGCGATGCGCTCTCGGCAGGTCAGGAATTCGGTGCGCAGATCGGCGTCTTCATTCAGGATCTGTGCCGCTGCCGCCGTGTGGGCGAAGAGCGCGCGGATGATCTGGTGATCCATGGTGGGGCCGCAAACCAGCCCTCCCAGTTCTGGCGAGTTGGACAGGGGAGAGATCAGCCACCCCGTCTGAGCGTCCTCCACCAGCAGGTCGACGAAAAACAGCGCGGCTTCGCGCAGAATGGGATAGGCGCGCTCGCGCAGGAAGGTCTCGTCGCCGCCAAAGAGATAGTGCCACCACAGGTGCTGACACAGCCAGGCGCCACCGGTGGGCCAGATGCCGTGATTGGCGGCATTGATGGGAGCGGCGCCGCGCCACAGATCGGTGTTGTGGTGGAGCACCCAACCGCGGGCACCGTAGTGCTCGCGCGCCACGCGACGACCGCTTTCGGCAACCTCTGCAAGCAGCTGGAACAGGGGCTCGTGGCACTCGGCCAGATGCGTCGACTCGGCGGGCCAGTAATTCATCTCCGTATTGATGTTGACCGTCCACTTGCTTTCCCATGGAGGGTTAGTGAGCTCGTTCCAGATGCCTTGCAGGTTGGCCGGCTGAGACCCCGGTCGCGAGGCGGCGATGAGCAAGTAGCGGCCAAACTGAAAGTACAGCGTCGCGAGTTGCGGGTCGTTCTCCAGCGCGCCGCGCGCCAGTCGGTCCAGGGTAGAGGTCGCGTCGGTTCCATCTCCGCCCAGATCCAGGTGGACTCGTCGGAATAGTCCCCGATGGTCGGCCATGTGGCGAGTACGCAGTTCATCAGTCGAGTGCCGGGCAGCCTGGTCTAAGGTCTGGCGGCAGCGGGCAACGGGATCGGCAGACAGATCGTCGTAGCGCCGGTGATTGCTGGCCACGGTCAGCAGGATAGTGGCATGCGTCGCGCCAGTGCACCGCAGAGCCTGGTCCGTGACCTCGCTCTTTCCATTGGTGGAAATCACGGCGTGGGCGGAGAAACCAATACCGCCCGTTTCGACTTGTCCATCGAGCTCCAGGCGCGTCGGGGCTGGAGCGCGCACGAGGGCGCCCGCATGGGGGGAGTCGAGCTCCACGGTAAAGTTGAGCGCGTCGGGATGGTTGGCGGTCAGACAGATCACCAGCACCTGGTCGGGGAAGGAGCAGAACACCTCGCGCCGGTACTCGACTTCCTCGCAGGTATACTGCACCCCGGCTACGGCCTGATCCAGATCGAGCCAGCGCCGGTAGTCCTGGGGCGCGCCCCGGTGGTCCAGGGTCAGACGCAAGTCTCCTGTAGGCTGGTAGGAACGTTGGGTCAGCGGCTCGGACATGAAGGAAGTTTCGGCGAGCTCCTGGGCCCGGAGCTGGGTCTCGCGGGCCTCCTCCCAGCGGCCCCGGCGCTCCTGGGAGAGCATGGCTGCCATCATGTCGCGCAGTTCGGGGAAGTGCTCGACGGCCCCAGCGTGGGCGTAGTCGTGGGGTTGGCCGGCCCACACGGTGTCCTCGTTGAATTGGATGCGCTCTGTCGGGGCGCCGCCAAAGACCATGGCGCCCAGGCGTCCGCAGCCCACCGGCAGAGCTTCCACCCACTGGGCGGCGGGCGCGGTATACCACAGAGTCAGGGGCCACTGGGTCGGGATCTGGTCCGGAGGCTCACCTCTGATTGGGTGGGCCTTCACGTGATCTCCTCATGGTCAATCTTGCGCGTATACACGGTCAATCCGTCGAGATCGACTGATCTGCCCGGCAAGAGGATGCTGGCCAGGTAGCCGACGGCCACGCAGGTCAGCACCGAGACCACGCCGTACAGCATGAAGTGGATGGGGGAGTAGGCCTTGACGAGCACGGTGGCGATGATGCTGGCGGCGGCGCCGATAAAGGCTCCGGTGGCGTGGGCCCGGCGCGTCAGCATGCCCAGCGCGTACACCCCGGCAAAGCCGCCACCCAACAAGGCCACCAGTTGCACCCACATATCGTAGAGCGACTTGATCTCAAAGGTCGCCATGACCATGGCCACGGCCGTGCCGACGACGCCGACGATGGCGGTCAGCCAGCGCGCCAGCAGCAGACAGGAGTGGTCGGCCACCCCGGCCTTGAAGCGACGATAGAAATCGGTGACGATCACCGTCGCCACGCTGTTCATGCTGGAGTCGAGCGACGACATCGAGGCGGCGAACAGACCGGCGATGACCAGCCCGGTCACCCCAATCGGCAAGCTCTGCACGATGAACAACGGCAAAGTCTGGATGTTCTCCATCGTCGGGCTCAAGTTCTGCGGGTTGGCGCGGAAGTGTGCAAAGAGGGCGCTGCCCAGCAGGTGGAAGAGGATCGTACCCGGCACGACGATGGCAGCCAGGAGGATGGCCGAGTTGCGCGCCGCCTTTGGACTCGGGGTGGCCAGGACGCGCTGGACCATGACCTGATCGTTGGGGAAGGTCGCCAGCTGGGTCAGGCTGCTGAGCGCGAAGATCCAGAACACGGGCACCGTCCAGTCCCAGCCCCACTCGAAGCTGTTGAACTTTCCATATTCCAGATTCGACGCGACGAAGGCGGCGGCACCACCTTCCATCCCCGTGACCATGATGGCGAATGCCAGCAAGCCGCCGCCCAGCAGCACGGCGCACTGCAGCACGTCGGACCAGATGACGGCGTGAATTCCGCCCAGTACGGTGTAGATGGTGGACAGCAGACCCATGATAGCGACCGAGTAGAGCACGTCTATGCCGGTGACCGCCGACATGGCCAGCGCCGGCAGCAACAGGACGATGCTCATGCGACCGCCGATCTGAAAGGCGACGCACAGGGCGCTGCCGAGCAGCCGCACGCCGACGCTGAAGCGCTGCTCGAGATACTCGTAGGTGCTGGTCAGATTGAGGCTGCGGATCAGGGGGATGATGACGAAGGCCGCCGGGATCCAGAACACCGGGCTCCACAGCGAGCCGAGCCCGTAGACCTGGTTGGTGACATAGGTCTTGGTCGGAATGGCCATGAAGCTGATGGCGCTGGTGCCGGTGGCGTAGAGACTGATACCGACCGCCCACCAGGGAATGCGGCGTCCGCCGAGGAAGAAGTCCTCGCTGCCCTGCTCCTGTTTGGAGAAGTGCACGCCGATCCAGATCAGTGCGACCAGATATCCGGCGATGGTGAGGTAGTCGAGCCAGTGGAGGGCATGCGTCTGGGTCGTAATGGTCACCGTGCGCACATGGGACAGTGGTCGCCCGTCGGTGTCCGCCCCGCCCACGAGCGCGACACCGCCCAGCCACGGAGTTGATCGCGGCGCCGCGGCAGCGTCGGTCCAGGCTCCCAGAGAAATCCACGTGTCCGTTATGGTGTGGTAGGCGAACAGCCTGCCGCTAACTTCACTCCCGGGTTCACCTTCACCTGTCGATCTGCGAGAGAGATGCGCGGCGTTGTCGGCCACCAGCAGATGCGACTGACCGGTGGGGAAGGAGGTGGCCGTAGCCAGGGCGCGGGGGGCAGCGGTGATTTTGAACCAGCCCCGCTGCCGGGTTCCGTCGAAGGGCACGGGGCGATAACTCCAGGCGCTGCGCAGCGGGCGGAACTGACGCAGGCCGCTTTCGGGGTTGAGCAGCTCAACGCCACCCGTGATGAACAAGGCGCCAGCCTGCGCGCTCATTACGGGGTGCATGCGCCCCGGCGCCGGGCACGATTCGAGGGTTTCCCACGCGGGTAGCTTTGCGTTCAGGTCGAGTGCCAGCAGCGAGTTTTCGGGACTGGCGGCCGCATCGACCAGGCCGCCGAAGACGTAGATGATGCCGTCGATGACCGAGGCGCCGTGAAAGGCCCGCGGTGCCGGCAGGTCGGGCAGGGATTCGATCCGCAGGGCGCCCTCTATCCAGGTCAGCCGCGTCACCCGGGAGGTGTAGCCGTCGTCGCCCTGACCGCCGATGCAGATCATGGAATTGTCGATGCTGACCGCGGCGCCCCAGGCCAGCGCCATATCCAGCGTCGCCGTCTGCCAGGAAGCGGCCAGACCGGAAGGGGCGTTGTCGTCGGCGGGTAGGATAAAGACGGAGTTCTGCAGCTGCGGCCCGTCTGCTACCTCGCCGCCGGCGACGATCAGGGCGTCGTTGCTGTGGCCGACGAACTGGCCTCGAGCGGCGGAGGGCAGCGGCGGGTGTGCGGTCGTTTCCATGATCTCGGCGCCGGCCAGGGGCGACGAGCAAAGGAGGGCCGCCCATATGCTGATCGACAGGATCTTGAGCGGTGCGCCCAGCTGGCAGAGAGTTGTCATCTACTGTCATTTCCTGGCGTGGTACAGTATAGTAGATAGGTTCAGCACCGCAGTAGACGGAGGTTCCCCGGGTGGGAATTCCGGTGCCACGGAAGGGCAGGGGCGCGGCGCGCCAAGCGGCCGTCCTGCAATATATGGTATTCGGAGACGGCAGACAGAGCGCTCGCAAGCCGAGTGGACACCAATCAACGCCAGGAACGGAGAGATAGATGAACGTCCCAATTACCGCAGCTGACCTCGACCGCTACCACGACCAGGGGTACCTCATCGTGCGTCGGGCCTTCTCTCCCGAGCGCGTCCAATCCCTGCTCGACGCGGTCAACCGCCTCCTCGACCGCGCTCTAGCGGGCGAGTGCGAAATTCGCTGGATCGATGCGGACCGCCGTCTGCCGGCTCGCATCGGTTCGACCCTCCACCCTGACAAATACGACCCGGCCTACGCCGAGTGGCTGGCGGCGGACCTTGCGCCCCACTTGGAAGAACTGGTCGTCGGCCCGCTGCGACACAGTCTCTTCGGCATGCTGGCCGCCGGTGGCGAACAGCCCTATGAGCAGGCCTGGCACCGCGATCTGGGTAAGCCCGGCGATCCCGGTGAGGTGGATTACTATCGCCGTCTCCACGGTCGCTTTGTGCAATTCAACGCCCCGCTCCTGCCCGGCGACCGCTTTCTCAACATCGTCCCCGCCAGCCATCTGCGCGCTTCCACAGCCGCGGAGATAGAGGCCGCTGCCGCTGGCGTCAAAGCCGACATGCCTGGCGCTCTCATCGTTGAACTCGACCCCGGGGACATCGTCTATTACGACGCCAATCTCTGGCACCGGGGCTGGAATCCGCTAGGTATAAAGCGCTGGACCATGCACTGCGCCCTCTGGCGCGCCGTCGATCCGGTCATGGTCCACGAGCACGGTCAGCGCGAGGCCATGCTCAGCGCGGGCCATCTGGAGTCCATGCCGGCCAAGGCGCGGGAGTATGTCCAGCGCTACCTCGACAATTATCCTGAAGACCCCCGGAAATTGCAGGACTTGTAGCGGTCAGTCGTACGCCTGGCTGGCGAGATGAATTCCAGTGGCCGAGGTCGAGGCGCTCCCGTATCGGGAAGCGGACCCTGGCCTTACAATTGACAAGTCTCTATGGATGGGATGCGGCGTCTCGCTTTACATCTGTCTCACAGCTGTATAGCGGTTCGCCGATTGTTTCGCGCGCTGGCGTACAGGGCCTCCAGCATGCGCGTGAACACGTACGCATCGGCGGCGCTAACGTCCGGTTCCATCTCTCCGGCCACGGCCCTGGCGAAATCTTCGATCTCATAGAAGAAGTACTCATCTGAACCTTTGCGTCTGTCTACCGGCTTCACGACCTCCCTGGTCTTGTATTCGCCCCGGACAAAACGCGAGATCGTCGTGCCATCAACCGCTCCATCTACGCCAAAGAGCTGGAAGACGCGTCCCACACTCACATGCGACATGCGCGTGGCTTCCACCTGGATCGTCCGTCCTCCTTCAAAGCCGACCATCCCCGATAGCCAGTCCTCAGCTGGTCCCTCCGGGCCGGAGTAGTTGCAGTAGTGGCTGTGTTTGGCCGCAAAGGCCCACAGGGGGCGGGGACAGCCCATGCACCACCAGGCCAGATCGAGCTCATGCGAGGCGTGCTGTGCCAGGGCACCTCCCATGCGGCCGTAGGCGTACAGCCAGTAATCTCGATCCGAGTGGGTCATATCCTCGTTGTACTGCACACACACGCGGGCATGGTAGATCTCGCCGATGGCTCCCTCGACCAGTTGCTGTCGCAGCTTGCGGTGGTGGCGGAAATGCCGCATGAAGAAGCAGAACTGGAGCACGCGGTTGGCCTTGCCCGCCTCCCGTTCGATACGGCGTATATCCGTCGCCCGCAGGGCGTGGGGCTTCTGCACCAGGGTGTGCTTGCAGGCGCGAAAGCTGTCGATGGCCATGGGCGTGCGCACCTGCGGATTGGTGGCCAGGTAGACCGCGTCTATATCGTCGTCGGCCAGCAGATCGCGATAGTCTCCGTAGGCCCGTTCCACCCTGTGGGCCTCAACCGTTTGGGTGCGCCGCTCCTCGTCCATGTCGGCAACGGCCAGCACCGTTGTGCGAGGTACCAGATTGGCCGCCAGCACGGCCTGCTGCCCCGCCCACCCGCACCCGACTACCCCGAGGCGCAAGGGCTTGCGGTGTGACGATTTGGTGTAGTTCATCGCTCTCTCCACTGGCCATAGAGTTCAACGGCGCGGTCGTCCAGATGGTCGGTATCTGTCAGCACGGCCATGCGTACGGTCGTACTCAAACTTTCGCCTGCCTCCAGGTCCCGGCCAAAGAGATGAAAGTACTGCGAGTTGTGGTAGCTGTTGAGTCCCGAAAGGCCGATGCAGTCCTCCGATCGCGCCATCAACACCACGGCGTGTCCGTATTGGTGGCGCTGGGTCATCAGGGGCAGGGCGTAATCCGCACCGAACTCCCAGTTCAACGGATACCCCGTGAGCCAGCGCCCGTCCTGGAAGACTGCGCGTGCCTCCGCATCGCGCGGCCAGGCTGTATCTACCGGACCCCGATTCCACTTGGTGCGGTACCAGGCCGCTGCTGACTCGGGATGCGCCCGGTTGTCGCGCAAGGCGAAACCCGGGGTGTAATACGGCGTGAAGTAGTTGGCGATGAAGAGCTCGAACTTGCCGTAGGCCTTTTCCGTGCGGACGGCGAAGGTCGCATCCACCGCCATCTCCTCTTCGATGACGCGGTAGCGCACCGACAAATGCGCCCGGCACGCGGCGCTCGGCTCCCAGCGCACGACCACATCACCCTCTTCGCCGCACGTAGTCGCCTCTCGCTCCCGAGTCACTTCCAACTGTGCGCCATCCGCCAGCACCCTGTAGATATTCAGGTGGGCGAAACGCGGACCTTCGTCCAGATGGAAACTGGTTGGCCCATTGATCCGCAGGCCCTCCGCTCCCAGGATAGAAATCTGCCAAGGTCCCATTGAATCCCGCCACACCGGCGGGGGCGAAATCTGTGAAAATGCCATAGATCCTAAGGCTCCTTTCCATAGCGCATCTGTCAGCAGGCCTCCGAAGCCTGGCTCTACTGGTGTGTGTTGAAGACAGCGAAGTTTGAGATGATCGGCTCGGCAGCTGATTCGGTGACTTTCAGCCGGATCTGCTCGACCTCTTCTGGCGAGAATCTATCGATTTTCTTGTAGCCTACCGAAGTACCTCTGGACACTTCTTTCCACTCCCCGTCTACAAGCCCTTCTACCCGATATGCACGGATTCGCTGACCCTTGCGGATGTCTTCCTGGATCATCGCTGCATCGATCGCAACGGGGGCTGAGGGCCCCATGCTGAGCTCATTGCCACGGCCGGCGGTGTCGATCACGGGGACGCCGTAGCGTCGCTCGATTTCCGCCCCGAATTCAGCGGATCGCTCGACGTCGGTCGCGGGAATCAGGCCGCTGGGGTCCGGGGTGTTGTTGAGCAGCAGGACGGAGCCTCGGCCTACCGATTTCTCATACATCTCCATCAGGTCGTCGACGGACTTGAGTGTTTCCAGGTTGTCGGTCCGCCAGAACCAGGTGTTGCGGATGCGGGCGTCGCACTCGTTGGGCAGCCACCTGTCGCCGTCCGGATCTCCGTCCTTTGCGGTATAGAGCCCCCACTTCCTGGCGCCGAACTCGACCGCGCTCCAGGCGGGATCGGGGGCGAAGCCGCTCTCGTTGCCGACCCAGCGAATCGAGGCCTCCGGGCCCTGGAAGACGACGGCGGTCGGCGCGTGCTTGTCGAGGATATCCGCGACCTCGAAAATGAGGCTTCCGTCGAACCAGACCTCCTCGATAGCGCCATAATCGGTGAGTAATTCAGTGAGCTGGCAGCGGAATTTCCGCTCGTATTCCGCCTGCCGTTCGGGGCTGCCGGCGCGCCCCCCGCCCGCGGCTCCGGAGTGGTCGTCTCTCGGTGACAGATAGACGCCCAGGGCCAGTCCCGCCTTCCGGCAGCTTGCGGAGAGGTCGGCCATGACGTCGCCTTTGCCGTTCTTCCAGGGCGTGCTCGCCACGCTGTAGTCGGTGGTCCTGGTCTGCCACCAGCAGAAGCCGCCGACATGCTTGGCGACGAAGACGATGTATCTCGCGCCCATCGATTTCGCCGTTGCCACCCACTGGTCTGTGTCGAGTCTGGTCGGGTTCAATTCTGACGCCGGTATGGAGAGGTCGTCACCCTCCTTGTCCATCCAGGTATTGGGCGCGAAATGAATGAACATCCCCACTTCCCAGCGATGGAACTTCAACTGGCTCGGACTCGGTGTCGGCAGTTCGTGGTCCATGTTCATTCCCCTCTCTTTCTATAGACTCGACATTGGGGCTTGAACCCCCTCTGCACAAAAGTGCGTTTATCCAGGAGTTCCCACCTGCTCTCGACATCGGTCGGAAGGGCCTCCAGGGCGCGATGGTCCTGGGTGAGAACGACCAGTTTCCCTCCCGGGAGGCACAGACGATAGGATTCCTCAAATGTGCCTCTGTAAAGAGAGGCGTTTGATGCCCGCGTCCCAATGCTTTCCCCCCACGGCAGATCAACGCATAGCTTATCAAAACTCCGGTCCTCAAACGGGAGACGTCTTGCGTCCCCTTTGACCAGCAGGATCTGTCCGCTCAAGCCGGCCGCCGCGCAGTTCTGTTGAGCAGCGATCAGTGCGGCGGCCGAGTTGTCAACGCCGACCGTGGCCCTCGCCGCGACCCGCTTGAGCCGCTCAATCATTATCGTCCCGCTGCCGCACATCAGGTTGAGAAACCTGTCGCGACGGGACGGCGAAGAAAGCTCGACGAGGGCAGCCGCAATGGTGCCGCTGAGGCTGCCGCGATAGTCGACTTTTCGCCATGCGCGTGTGCCCAGAGGGCGATTGCCCACACGATATAAAACCTCCCATCCCTTCTTGTCAGGGCCAGGTCTCAAGGTGATGACCAGGTCACCGGTGTCGTTGCGGAAGGGAATACCGAGTTCCTCCGCAAGCTTCAGGCCCAGTCGCTGCATGGTGGGGGAGTTGGATCCGGCCGCCTCCCAGCGCAATCCCGTGTACTGGTCGGCTGGCGTGATCGACATAACCGACGAAATATCCCTCACCATCAAGACAATATTCTCGGGGGAGAGAAGGCCTCGTGGCCGGATCACGGCGAAATCTCTGCGCAGGTAAAGCGAGTGGCAGAGCCGCAGCGACAGCAAGGCCTGCGGACGGCCTTTGAAACGGAAGTGACACTCGCTCGTCCGGGTGTGCCGGGTGAGCGCAGCCTGGCCCTTGAATTTTCTGTCGATTTCCTCTCTCAGCAGGTCCTCCAGCCCCGGCAGGGCGGAGGCTACCCAGAGAGCGGAGGTATCCTCGTTGGACCTGGACCCGCGCTTGGTGTGGGTGTGTTTTGCCATCTATACGAGTGTGTGCCGAGGTTGGTGAATCGGAGTGCTCGGGGCAGCGCCAACACTCAGGGCTCCACCGTCAGTAGCGCCACCCACTGGCCGGGTCCCGGACAGGCCAGCTCCACGGTGCCTCCACCCTGGACCGGATCGACGGAGTGCCAGGTGGAGGTGTCAATATCCAACCAGGTGGCGGCAAGTCGGGAAGATTCCCGGTCCAGATTCAGCGCTACCTGGCCGCCGTCCGGGAAGTAGACGGCGTATTGCTCACCCGGGATGCGGGTCAGGTAGGCCTCATTCGGCGTGCGGTCGGACATCAGCACGCTGCCGGCATCGGGCTCGGCGCGAAAGAAGTCGAATGCGTCAGCCAGCATGCGGGCGCTGCGAAGGTGAGTCTGTGCAGCCTGGCTGAGCCCCAGGCCATGGGGGGGGCGGTGGAAACGGCTGGAGGCAAAGCCGCCGATGAGGTTGCGCCAGAAGGTCTGTTGAGCGTGTGTGGCACTGATGCCCCGGTCATAGCGGGTGTGGGTGTCAGCGCCGTATATCTTGGTGGAGTTGATCGGGCGCGGCGCCGCTTTGATATGGGCCCGGACATGCTGCGCATGGTCCCAGTTGGTCTGACCTGTCTGCCAGCTGTTCTGCGAAATGTCGATGAACGAATACAGCTCAGGCTGGTCATAGGTGGCGGCGTGGGTCTTCCCGGTCACGTCCCAGTCGTCCCACATTTCCGTGGTCTGGATCGCCACTCCGGCCTCACGAGCCCTGCTCCTGACGAACTCACACCAATACCGACTCCACTCGCTGGAGCCGCTGGTCTCATTGTCCATGCAGTAGAGCACATGGTCGGCTGTCAGCGACAGGGTCAGCACGCGGTCGATGAAGGCCTGCTGATAAGGCAGTACCACCTGATTGTCGTCCAATCCCGGTACGGTGTAGAAGAACGGCTGCTCATTGCGGCCGGGATGCGCTGGATACGCCAGAGCCAGTCCGGATTCCTCGACGCTGTAGTTGATGTTGTTCCCAGGGTTGAAGGGATCCTCCCGCCAGGGATCTCGGCTGTGATCGAACCGATCCCAGAGCTCGATCTGGACGACGATCCCGCGCTCAGCCGTCCACCTCAGCAGATCCTCAAATCGCGACCAATAGGCCTCATTCCACCGGTTCAGATCGTACAAGCCGCTCTCGTCCCGGGCGAAGGCCTTGATCTCATAGCCATCCGTAGGACGGTCGCTCATGGTGTTGCGGACGTAGTTGCCGCCCACCGAGCGGAGCAGATCGAGATGGGCCTTCAAGTCCGGGATCTGGAAGAGGCAGTCCTTCACCGTACCGCCCAACAGCAATACGGGGCTCCCGTTGTACTGCCAGTGGCGCGGGTTGAGGGCGTATGGTTGGATACGAGAGGCAGGATCGGCGAGAGTGGATGCAGCGGACATGACGATCATACCTCCCCAGAGGGCGCGTGTCATCATACGGACTTCGGTGCTTCATTCAAAGAATGACCTCGAAGCCCTCAAATTGCGGATGATCGAGATAGGTGCCCTTGGGAGCATGGGCCTGCGCGTGAGCCTTGCGGAAGGCCTCGGAATCGGTCCAGGCCTCGAAGGCGCCAACTGAATCCCAGACCGAATGGGATGCGTAGAGCGTGTGGTCATCATGGGTGGGGCCGCGCAGAAGGTGGAATTCGCGGAAGCCTTCTACTTCGTCGAGGGATGATTTCCGCTGGCGCCAGAGTTCTTCGAAAGTTTCCTCACGGCCGAGGGCGACTTGAAAACGGTTCATGGCGATGTACATGAGGTCTCCTTGTTTATCGAGTGGTCTCACCATTGTTCGATGGCACCAAACAGCATTTTCTGTTCGTCGGTGCCCTCTTTCCTCAGGCGCCGAGCGAAGGGTCCGTCAAAGGACTCACGCGACTTCATCCAGGCTGGCTGGTAACACATCATGCAGGCGCGGCGGCGCTGCTGGGAGGTATTGGCGGCGCCGCGGTGGAAGAGGCAGCCGTCGAACATCACCGCCTGACCTGGTCGCGCCAGGACGTGGAGTTCCTCGGGGAAGCGCGGGTGTCCCTCCGGGGGGGTCGGAAGGGCACGCGGTGGCTGCCCGGTACGACGACGACGGGGCCGTTTTCCAGGGTCAGCTCGTCGAGATAGTAGCCGCAGTTGATTTGACCTGGCAAAGCACCGTAGGGAGTGCCATCCGGGTCTACGGGCCATGGCACGTCGCGGTGCCAGGCCTGGTTCTCGGCGCCTGACTCGGTGACGCGAGCCGTGGCGCTGTGCAGTTGGACGCAGGTGCCGAGGATAGCCTGCATGCGCTTGAACACTGGCGGGTTGTCGAGCAGGAAGGTGAAAGCTTCGTCCTTTTCGAGCAGCTGGGGAATGATCTGCCGGCCCTCGTGGCGTTGCCTGGCTCGGTCAAGCCCGGCGCGCAGAGATTCGACCTGCTCAGAGGTGATCGCCTCTTCGACGATCAGATAGCCCCACTTCTCAAAGAAGGCTACATCCCTTTGCAGCTCGACGCTCAGCTCGGGATTGAGGTGCGGGGGAAAGGGTGGTCTGGTCGTCATGTATCGATGCTCCGGTCAGGCCTCGCTTGAGGCACTATCGACGAGGATTTCGTAGATGCGGTAGGGTTTCTGGGTCATTCCGAAGGACTCGTAGGTGCGCTGAGCGCGCTCGTTGTCGCGCTCGACGTACAGGCGAATGCCACGGACGTCGGGATCGGCTTCGGCGCTCCGGTACACCCCGTTGAACAGGGCGCGAAAGACGCCACGCCGACGCGCCTCGGGGAGCACGTAGACGCTCTGGATCCACCACAGGTTGCCGTCGCGCCAGTCGCTCCACTCGTGGGTGATCATCAGGCAGCCGACGACGCGGCCGTCGACTTCGGCGACGGTGTAGAAACCGGCGCCGGCGCCCTGCAGAAAGCGGGTTACGCCCCGGGTCACCGTCGCCAGGTCCAGCTCTCCGTCCTCGGTCTCCCTCGACAGCGCGCAGTTAAACTGCGCGATGATGTCGGCGTCGTCGAGGCGCGCCTCGCGGATGGTTACGTTGTCGGTCATCGCAGAGGTCCCAAGACGGATTTCACCGTCGGTTATGGTTTAGCTCGAAAGGGAATCGCAAGGTCTTCGGTCGATCTCTCCAGGACCCGCGTTGCGGGAATCTCACTCTCGAAATTCAGCAGTTGCTTGGCTCGTCGCCAATCGACTAAGGACTGGTCCTCAATCAGATCGTGACGAATCGCGACCTCGGGATAGAGCAGGCGCGCCAGCCGGTCGGCACGCAGACCCAGACTGTTGCGCCGATCGACGATGAACAGAGTGTGGTGTCCGGTGAAGGGCGTGGTCAGGGCCAGGCGCATGGCTCGACAGGCCTCACCTAGCTCGACAAAGCTGACGAAGTTATGCCGCAGCGTCATCAGCCGCTGCTCGGCTGTCGTCAGCAGGCTCCCGGCGCCGCCTTCGAAGGTGCGGCTGCGGCGGGCCTCATCGTAGGAGGATCGCATCCGGGAGATCTCGGCGCGGGCGACATCGGCGTCCAGGGTGGACAGATTTTCGGCCAGGGCACGGCAGTCGCGCAGGTCATCGCCCGAGCGTTCCCGCAGATCGGCCAAGGTCGCCAGGCCGGCTCCGAAGCGAAGACAGGCGTTGGCGATGCCCTCGCGGCGGGCAAAGTAGGCGCCGATGTCCTCCGTGATCTGTTTGCTGAAGGAGTAGGCGTCGCTCGTCGTCTTCGGGTGCCCTTCGTCGACGGGCAGGTAGTCGAGCTCGAAGGGGACGGTCCCGAACAAGTAACCGATGGCGTTGATCGAGCTGGCGACGACGATGTGGCGCACGCCGCTGTCGGCGCAGGCCTGGAAGAGACGGAAGGTGCCGGCGCAGTTCAGGTCGAAGATAGCCGGTGGCGTTCCCTGTCGTGGCACGGGGATCGCCGCCAGGTGCAGCACGGCATCGATGTCCTGCAGGTGGGGGGCCAGGACGCCCTCCTGCGTCAGATCGCAGATGCGGAAGTCGATACCGGGGTCGCTGTTCGGTTGGCGCACGTCGATGCCTCGGACCCGAAGCCCCGCAGCCACGAGGTCAGCACAGACGGCGGTCCCGACGCGCCCGGCGCAGCCGGTGACGAGGATGCGCCCGGGCGAGGTATTCGTCATGCTCTCAAGTTCACGTGATTTCACCAAAGGGTCGCCAATGCGTCTGGGCTTGCAGTCCTGGCGAGAGAGGGTACGCCATGTCAGCGTGCGGGCAAGTCATGGGGATCCTTCGGCAGCAGACGTCCTCCCTGGTACACCCTGACGCCGTCTTCGACGGTGTTTAGGAGAAGGAGGGCATCGGACCTACCGTAGGCCCGCATGAGGTCCAGCATGATGGGCTCCTCTCCGCCCCAGGGGAAGGCGAAGACCAAGTCGAACTCGTCCAGGTGGCGGCCGAGTTGCAGGTAGCCGGAGCTTCCCTGTCCGATGGTTCCCAGGCGGTCGTCCCCTCCATGGGGTCGCCATACGTACCCCTCAGGGAGAAAGCTGCCGGTTACGAAGCGGGCATTTGAGTCATACCTTGCGGCCAGGGCCTGGGCGCTTTCCACCAACGATCGGTCCAGCTCGATGCCGCACGACCGGAATCCCAGGAGATCGGCCATGATGGCGATGACACCGTTGGCGGAGCCCCATTCCAGGAACGCCAAGCCAGGGGTCCGGTGGGGGAGGAGGGCCTCAAGTACGGTCTCGTAGTCAGCGGGAACGAAGGGGTGGAAGTGGTTGTCCGGGGCCTCGCTGCTGAACCTGTCCCAGATTTGCCAGCCCTCCTCGCACAGGTCGGCCAGGCGGCGTTGGAGCTCCGGGATCAGCTCCGTCCTCACGACGAAAGCTCAGCGGAGACCGCGTGGATGTAGGCGAGGCTAGCGCCGTCGCACTCGCAGGGGTCGCTGAGACGGACGCCCTCGAGGGCGAAGGTGTTCCACTCACCGCAGTCAGCCATGCGTCCTGTTGAGTATGGCGAGTAGCTCCTCTGGAGAGTAAATTGGCACCCTGCTTGATCTGGGAAAGTCGCCGCTGTTTCGGGTCACAATGCAATCCGCCTTCGCTTCAATGGCACAAAAATACTGGATTGCGTCTTCAAAGTCCGTCATCTTGCTGTCCATGGCCTTTTCGGCAGCTGAGGCACTGGCACCGGCGAATGTGAAGACCTTGTTGAGCGCTCGAATAGCATTTCTGGCTGCTTTTTGGTCGGCATGGCGCTCTATGATGAAATCAATTGTCGTCAGTGAAAGCGTAGATACAAGACCGGATAGTTTTCCCTGCTCAAGCATGAGCCATAATTTGGCAGCAGGGGTGAAGAACGGCTCGCGCTCAAGAAAAATGTCGAGGAGAATATTGGTATCCCAGAAAACGCGCGACCCTCGTTTCTTCACTGACGGGGCTCCAGATCATACCTACCTCTCAGGGCTTCATACCTGAGATCCTCATCGGTCCAGGCTTTTCCAGATGAGGCGATGCCAACAACACTCCTCAGTACTGAGTCAGGGGGTATGGATAAGTCACCTCCTTGCTCCTGTGCGGTGAGGGCGTTGATATAACGCGAAAATAGAGCGGAAACGCTGGTCTTGTGTCTTGCCGCGTAATCCTTGGCAAATTCAATCGTCTGGGGTTCAATTGCCAGAGTCAATTTTTTGGTAGCCATGGCTGGTTCCTTGCACGTATAAGTTTTCCTTACTATACGTGTAAGAGTTTTTCAGGTCAAGAGATCCATTATTCGTCCGGGAAACTGAGATGGCAGGTTAAGCGGATTCAGGGCTGTTTCCGCCTGTTCAAGCAATCGCGCAGCAGGAATCCGCTGCTCGTTGCCAGGGCCCCTAACACACCGCCAAAGACAGCAGTCAGCGCCAACAGTACCGCCGCACCCCGGAGCTGGAGAAGCTCGGCCATGGCAGCGGTCAGGATGCCGCCACTGGACCAGTGTGAATACAGGGAGCTGAAGAGCCAGAGGAGGGCGACGCCAGAGAATCCCGCCGCAGCGCTTCTCCCGGTGGACTTTCCCCCCACGGCGCCGGCCACCAGAGCCGCGGGTGCGAGTCCCCACCAGGGCCACATCAGTTCAGCCACCCAAACCATGGCAAATACGATAACGGTCAACATCATCTGCTCTCCATGATCAATGTGCCTGCGATGTGTGTCCGCTCTGAGCTGTGGTCCTTGAGAAACAGGAGTTCATTCAACTCACCGGCCTCGTAGGTCTGGATCCCGTTGTCGTAGTAGTGGCTGCCTGGATTGCCCGACTGGCCTCCCGGATAGACCCCCCAGCCTACGACTCCTTCCGGTTTCAGCGAGACTACCATCCGCCACGACGGTCCCGAAAACAGGTTGGATCGACCGACCTGAGAGACCGCGTTCAGTATGGCCGGCCCGCCACCCAGCTGTAGATCCTCCCGCGAGAATGCTCCGATCCCCAGCATGTGACGGACGCCCTCCTGCCGGGAAACGCTCCAGGCCCACGCCGGACCCATGGGGCCAAAGGCGGCGAGCAGCGAGTCGCTCGTCGCCGCAAAGGTGCTCCGCGCCAGGTCCGCGAAGGTCTCAACTTGAGGCGTCCGGACATCGTCAAACCAGCGTTCCTCGCCGCCCTCTCTCACCATCTCCACCACCCTGGCCCGAGTTGGGAAACTCGATCCCTGCAACCTGACCGCCCACCCTTCCTCCAACTCGTCGTGCCAGATGGCGCGATTGAGCTGACGCCACCACCAATTGAACACAGTCGGCGCCAGGGCATCGCTCAGGTTCTCGTAATTCCAGCTCTGGAGAAGAGCGACGATCGGCAGGTCGTGGGGGCGCAAGCGTCCCCGATCGAGTGCTGCCAGCAGGTCGGGAAGCAGCGCTTCGGCGTGAAGATTGTATTTGTCCAGCTGCAGCAGACGCATGGAGTCTGGCGTAGCATCTCGCATCGGCGCCAGGCGGTCGCTCAGACGTTTGGCGCGATAATAGGCGAAGTTGAACCCCAGATAGTTTCCGTTCGATCCGTCGATGGGGTGTTGATTGGCCGAGAAGACGTAGTCAGGATCATCGGGATTGATCACGCCCGGGTTTTCAGCCGCTGGGATCCAGGCTTCGATCGCAGCCGCGGATTTCGAGCCATCGCGCAAGAAGCGACCTTCCTCCGGGCGTTTGCGAGGCAGCTGGCCAGCGATCTGCATACCGATGTCTCCCTGCGTCGTCGCATAGACGAAATTCTGCGCGGGGCGAACGAAGTGCAGCAGGGCCTCCACGACGTCGTCGACGTCGGTGGCGCGATTGAGCCGGTAGAAGGTGCGCAGTTCGTTGCCCCCGGTGTGGGCCAACCACCGCATAGCGCAGTCAGGGGGCACCTGATCATACAGCGAGGGCCAACCCATGCCGCCAGGGGAGGACTCGGAGCTGCGTCGAACGACAGGACCGTGGTCTGTCCACAGGAGCGTATCCCGCACAACGCCTACGTCCCGCACCAGGATCTCTTCCACGCTGATGCGGGCCTCTCGCCAGGCGCCATCCCACTTGTATTCGGTCGATCCCGGCTCTCGAAACTCAAGCTGGTACCAGTCCAGTACATCCGCATTCGAGTTGGTCACGCCCCAGGCGACGCTCCTGTCAAACCCGATAATCACCATGGGCAGACCGGGTATCGATACGCCGTAGACGTCTACACCGGGAGCACTGAGTTGGACCTCGTGCCAGATGCTTGGCAGCGACATCGAAAGGTGGGGGTCACTGGCCAGCAACGGGCTCCCCGATCTGGTCCGTGATCCAGCCAGGGCCCAGCTGTTGCTGGCTCCATGGGGCCTGCCCGCGCCGGGGACCGTCGGTCCAGGAAGCAGACGCGGACTGAAGAGCGCTCCGTTCGGTTTGATCGGCATGGGCGCGCGCGCGCGCGGTACAACCGGAACCGCGCCGACCAGTGTCCTGGGGTAAGCCGACTCTACAGCCGCCTCGCCCAGACGGTCTCTGACGTGCGTGAGAAGGCGGTCGAGACTCAGGCCACTGAGATCCAACACCATATACTGCTGTACCATCAGGGACCGCAACGGCGACCAGGGTTCAGGCCGGCACCCCAGGAGCTTGTATTCAAGGGGCATGCTGGCAGCCGACAGAGACGCAATGTAGGCGTTAACACCAGCGGAATAGGCCTCGAGCAGGCCGGCGATGACCGAGTCCTGGCCGACCCGGGCCAGGCTTGCTTCGGCCCCCGCCCGCAGGCCCAGGCGGCGATGGAAGCGATCCAGCTCCAGGACTTCCGGCCCGAGGATTTCAGCGAATCGACCAGCGGGCAACCGCGACAGCAAGTCCATCTGGAAAAGTCGTTCGCTGGCCGCCAGATATCCCTGGGCGAAGTACAGGTCGTGGTCACCGGCGGCGAAGATGTGCGCAACCCGACGGTCGTCGTAGACGACGTGGACCCGTCCGTGCAGGCCCAATACGTCAAGCTCATCCGGCAGGTGGAAATCGCTGGCCTCCGCGTTCTGCCAGAAACCCAGAAATGGGTCTAGCAATCGCCCCATGGGAGGAAGTCCAGCGATGCGGGAACTTCCCGTCGCGACGAGAGCCACTGTCGCGCCCAGAAACAGCGCAGCCTTCAGCCAGTGCATATCGACCTTCTTTTCAGCCCAACGGATTGACCCATCTCAGCCCGGAGAATCGGCCGAAGTCGCTGTCATTGGAGGCCAGCGTGCAGTTGTGCTCGATGGCGATCGCCGCCAGGTGTGCATCGGTGGTGAGGGTGCCGGCGGTCCCCGCCTCAGTCAGCAGCCTCGCCATGATTTCCAGGTGCCGTGGGCCTGGGTCAAGGACAGTTACCGACGGACCGGACAGCCAGGCCCTAGTGTGGCTCAGCGCCTGTTCGGAGCGCATCGGCTCAAGGAACACACGCGGGTGGGTGGCGATCCGGATGAATCCGCAAATTACGGCCCAGGGCAGGCCCACGGCCTCCGAACCGTTCAAGATGTCCTGCAGCCAGACCCTGGTTTCCTCATGGCGCGGCGCATCCGCGTTGTGAGCATAGATGAGTAGATTGACGTCGGGTACGATCATCAGGCGTCTCTCTGTATGCTCTCCTCGAAGCTGTCGATTTCCAGCTCATCCACGAGCTGGTTCAGCTTGGCCACGTCGATGCCGGGGCGGAATCCCCGGTGTTCGGCCTCGATGGTGAGCGGGGCTCTGTCTGCGGTCATCTGAGCGCCGGCATTCAGCCCGTCTCGCACCACCTCATTGACCACGCTCTTGAAGCTCCTGCGCTCTCGATGCGCCCGATCTCGCAGCTGTTGCAGCAGGTCATCATCCAATGTGAGTGTTGTCCGCACGGCGCGACATCTCCTT